>JABAOD010003144.1_pt1 | contig 10779 bp, 9 predicted proteins | sample 7062151 | NCBI WGS metagenome assembly JABAOD01 (sample SAMN14538626, study PRJNA623070) | marine sediment metagenome | biome: marine biome [ENVO:00000428]; feature: marine pelagic biome [ENVO:01000023]; material: deep marine sediment [ENVO:00002113] | place: India: Gulf of Khambhat ...
TGGGGTCTGGATACCAGGTCCTCGTAACGGTATTCCAACCACGGCATCGTCAATATGTTCCGGTAATGGCGCCACAGGCCCATGACAGCGGCATAAAGCCGTGCTGCGCCCTCGAGACTCGAAAACTGCTGCATTGCACGGTTCATTTGGAAATTCTGCATATAACAGCTGAGTAATGCGTCACGCGGATCACGCAGTGCCACGATGACTTTGCCGCACGGGAACAACCAGTTGGCGACCCCGAGTTCAACGATGTTGAGGGGCATCTTGTCGATCAGCGTTCGAGTCCCCAGCGCGGCGCCGATGATGTCGTCAGCAATTTGGAAGTATTCACGTCTATAACCGTCGAGATCTTCAGCAGTCAGAGCAGCGAGGCTGTCGGGTAGATCCATTCCGCTGCCACCTTCGGCATTGCGTGCAAGTGACAGCCTGTCGAGCGGGGTTCGCTCACCCGTCGTCGCAAATCGCGGGTGCGTACCAAGCATCTGCTCGATCAGTGTTGTGCCCGATCTGGGAAATCCTACAAGGAATACCGGGCTGGCGGTGCCGTGTCCCGGGGAACCCGGAATCGACGCGATGCGCTGGGCGGTGAACCAGGCACGATACCGTGCGAGGTGCCGCGGATATTCTGCCAGGTCCCAACGTGCGGCGTCGGGTAGGTGTCGCCGCACTTCCTTGGCCCGGGTGCACGTTGCAAATGCAGCCTGGTACTCGCCCAGTTCGTCCAGCACACGTGCCTGCTCGTAAAGCAGGGGACACAGCTCGGCCGGTGCCGGCTCAGAGGCGATCGCCGGTTCGAGGTGTGCGCGCGCCGACTCTAGGCGGCCGGCACGGCGGTCAAGGCGCGCACGCATCAGGCGCGCAATGGGAAAGTCGGGCGCGACACGAAGCAGTTCCCCGGCTTCGCGTTCGGCCTCTTCGGTTCGGTTGAGGGCCTCAAGCGCCGCGACGAGGTTTGAACGGAATTCCGGCGACTGAGGGGCATCACGCGCGGCTCTCCGGTACCGTTCCACCGCCGCTGCCATTTCGTCCAGGGCTTGCAGTACCGATCCCAGGTTGTTACTGGCGGCGGCGTGCGCCGGACTGATTCGCAGTGCCTCGCTGTACGCTCGCTTGGCGTCCTCGAGCCGATCGGAAGCACGGAAGGCGTTGCCGAGATTGTAGGGGGCGTCCGCAAGCGCAGGGTCGAGTTGGCATGCCTAGCGGAAGCGGGCTATTGCTTCAGCCAGCCGGCCCACTGCCAAGAGCGCGATACCGAGGTTGTTTTGGATTTTTGCCTGGTCTGGCGCCAGCGCAACCGCCCGTTTGAGGAGGCTCAGCGCATCTGTCGGACAGCCAGTCTGGAGTTTCGCGATCCCTAGCAGACTCAGGGCCTCTGGATGGTCAGGTTTGGTGAGGAGGATCCGCTCATAGATAGGAATGGCCTCGACGACAGCGCCGCTGCGGTGGACGGATCGGGCCCTCTCAAGCTCTCGGTCAAAGTCCATTGGCGCCACACCAGAGCGTACGCATCATGCGCCCGGATCGGGGATGGTGACGGTCCTTTGGTCGTAAGGCACGAAACCGGCCTTCTGGTAGACCGCCAGCGCCGCCGGGTGGTCCAGCGTACAGGTGTGCACCCAGAGGCGCCGGGGTCGGCGGGACCACGCGGTGTCGACCGCCCAGTCGAGCATGTAGGGGCCGAGGCCGCGGCCCATGTAATCCCGGATGAGCCCGAAATATGCGAGCTCGACCTCTTCGTCCTGCCTGAAATCCAGTTCGGCATAGCCGGCGGGCGCGCCATCGCAGTACAGCACGTAGATCTCGACGCGGTCATCGCCGATGATCGCGACCAGCGACTCGTCGGACAGCTGATTGCGCTCGTACCAGCGCCAGGGCGCGCCGACCGCGTTGTAGAGATAGCGGTAGAAGCCGATGGTCGGCCGCTCCGCGCGCAGCAGCGCCACTTTCGAGCCGGTGCGCGGCAGCGGGGCCGGCGGCCGGGCAGGGGGGTCGCGCATTTCGAGGTAGGTGATCGTCACCTCGATTTCGTCGGTTGCTGCCTGCGGTGGGGCGACCAGCCATTTCGCCATGACTTCGCGGTCCTCCCGCGCATAACCGACGGCCGCATAGAAACCCGCGACCGGATTGCCGGCCCGGATCATCAGATCGACCTTGACCGCACCGAGCGCCTTCAGCCAGCCCTCGGCATGGGCCATGATCGCCCTGCCGAGACCGGCACCCCGCCGCTCCGGGGCGGTCGCGGCGTAATAAACCCACCCGCGGTGGCCGTCGTGTCCGGCCATAACCCCGGCGATGATGGCGCCGTCCTCCTCGATGACGAATATCTCGGATTGTGGCGCTGCGCGGGCTCGTGAGATGTCCGCGTCGGGATCGTTCCACGGGCGCACGAGGTCGCATGCCTTCCACAACGCGATCAGCCCGTCGACGTCGCCGTCCCGGATGGGGCGGATTTCGGCGGATGTCATGACGGCTCGACAGGCGAATCCGCGTGGCTGGCCCACTCCGTCCATGAACCGTCGAACACAGGGACCTCCTTTTGGCCGATCAGGTAAAGGCCGAGCGAGACGACGCAGGCGGTGACTCCGGAGCCGCAGCTCGTGAACATCGGCCGCTCGAGATCCACGCCGGCCGAATCGATCGCGCCGCGGATGACATCGGCCGGCGCCATCGTCTTGTCGTCGTTGAGAAACGAACCAAAGGGAAGGCTGATCGCGCCGGGCGCATGGCCGCTGCGCAGGCCCGGCCGCGGCTCCGGCTCGGTGCCGGCAAAGCGCCCGGCCGAGCGGGTGTCGATGAACTGCTCGCGTCCACTCTCGACACTGGCCCGTACCTGTCCGTAGTCGCGGACCAGGAGCGTGTTGACGCGGGCGGTGAAATGACGTTCCTGCGGGCGCACAGGCTCGTCGGAGACAGGCCGGCCCTCGGCCAGCCACTTGCCCATCCCGCCGTCCAGTACCGCGATGTCGTCGTGCCCGAACACCCGGAACATCCACCACACGCGGGCGGCGGCGGAGGCACCGGTGGTATCGTAGACGACGATGCGATTGCCGTCGCCAAGCCCCAGCTTGCGCACCCGCGCGGCGAACTTCTCCGGCGGGGGCAGCATGTGCGGCAGGTCCGAGTCGGTGTCCGCGATCTCGTCGATGTCGAAGAACACCGCGCCCGGGATGTGCTGCGCTTCGTATTCCTTACGCGGATTTCGCTTCGCCTGCGGCATGTGCCAGCTGCCGTCGACGACGCGCACGTCAGGCGCGTCCAGATGCCGTGCCAGCCACTCGGTCGAGACCAGCGCCTCCGGGTTAGAGTACGACATCAATTATTTCCCTTTTTCCTTTGAAAAATTGCATTTTTTTCGCATCACTATAAGCCCCCGACGGTGGCGCAACGATGTGATTGGAAACCGGTCTTCGCGGCTTCCTGCCATGATCGGACAGCCTTTCGAGCCCCAGTCCGAGGAGGCTGCAGAGCGTCCGCCCCGAAATGTAAGGTTGCCCGGCTGCCAGTCTGCGACATTTCACGCGTCGACCAGAACGACGTTGACGCGGCGGTTGCGCTTGCCCTTGTTCTCGATCTTGGACACGTCGACCGCGCCGATCTCGCCGGTCCGCGCGACGTGGGTGCCGCCGCAGGGTTGCAGGTCGGCGCCGGCGACCTCCATCAGCCGCACCCGGCCGGTGCCGCGCGGCGGCTGCACCGACATGGTGCGCACCAGATCGGGGCTGGCATCGAGCTGTTCGTCGGTGATCCAGCGATGTGACACTGTCCGGTCCTCGGCCACCAAGCGGTTCAGCGCCGCCACGATTTCGGCCTTGTCGAGCGTAGCCTCGCCCGTGTCGAAGTCGATCCGGCTTTTCTCTGCGCCGACCTGTGCCCCCGTGATGCGGCACGGCACGACGGCGCACACCAGATGCAACAGGCTGTGCATGCGCATGTGGCGGTAGCGCCGCTGCCAGTCGATGCGGGCGACCACCGGGGTACCGGTTGGCGGGGCCGCCACGTCGTCGGCGACCACGTGGACGACACCGCTGTCGTCGTCCTTGACCGTATCCAGCACCTCGATCTCGGTTCCGTCGGACAGGGCGAGAACGCCGGTATCGCCAGGCTGGCCGCCGCCGGTGGGATAGAACACCGTGCGGTCAAGCACGATGCGACCGGGCGCCGATGCGGTCACGGTCGCCGTGCACTCCTTCAGGTAGGAGTCTTCGCGGAACAGTTCCTCGGTCATGGCCGCGCCCTCAGTCCATCCATTTGGGCCACGGCAGGCCCTTCGAGCGCAGGAAATCCGGGTTGAACAGCTTCGACATGTAGCGCTGCCCGGAATCGCACAGCAGGGTGACGATGGTGTGACCCGGCCCCATGTGCCTGGCGAGGCGGATCGCGCCGGCGACGTTGATGCCGCTGGAGCCGCCGAGGCACAGCCCCTCGTGCTGCAGCAGGTCGAAGACCACCGGCAGCGCTTCGGCGTCGGGGATCTGGAACGGCACGTCGACGATCACGTCCTCGAGGTTCGCCGTGACCCGCCCCTGGCCGATGCCCTCGGTGATCGAGTCGCCCTCCGACTTCAGCTCGCCATGGTCGTACCAGTTGTACAGCGCCGCGCCCATCGGGTCGGCAATGGCGATGACGACGTCCTTGTTGCGCTCTTTGAGGGCCATCGACACGCCGCCCAGCGTGCCGCCGGTGCCGACGGCGCAAACGAAGCCGTCGACCGTGCCGTCGGTCTGGTTCCAGATCTCCGGCCCGGTGGTCCGGTAATGGCCGTCGCGGTTGGCGACGTTGTCGAACTGGTTGGCCCAGATGGCGCCGTCCGGCTCCGTCTCCGCCAGCTCGGCGGCAAGCCGGCCGGAGACCTTGACATAGTTGTTGGGATCCTTGTACGGCACCGCCGGAACCTGGCGCAGCTCCGCCCCGGCGAGCCGGATCATGTCCTTCTTCTCCTGGGTCTGGGTCTCCGGGATGACGATGACCGTCCGATACCCGCGCGCGTTGCCGACGAGCGCGAGCCCGATGCCGGTGTTGCCCGCCGTGCCCTCGACGATCACGCCGCCGGGTCGCAGCGTACCGCGCCGTTCTGCGTCCTCGATAATCGCCAGGGCTGCGCGGTCCTTCACCGACCCGCCCGGGTTGAGGAATTCCGCCTTGCCGAGGATCGTGCAGCCGGTGAGTTCCGAAGCCTGGCGCAGCTTGATCAGCGGCGTGTTGCCGATGGTGTCGGTGAATCCGTCGCGAATGTCCATGAGTGCCGTGTTGTTCTTGTGGAAGGCCCGCCCCGGGGCAGGAAACTAGACCGCGGGGATGGTCGAATCAAGCGCGGCCGGCGGCCGGTCGCAGCATGGACCTGAGCAGGTTTCGAGGTTTGTCTGCGGATTTGCATGCATGATGTCTGGATTCCGCTCGCCTGCCGATCCGAGTGGCCGGAATGAATCATCCTGGTTCGATATTGTCGCTGCGCGCAAATCGCGACATCCACCTCCCGAGCCCCCTCCTCACCTTCGCGTTACAAAAGTGGTCCCGATCTGAGCGTGAGGCCCCCCGACCCGAGTCGACATGTCCGAGCAAACACCGCCAAGCTCTGTCCAGCTTTCCGTATGATGCATGACCTGTTATTCTCAAACCGGGCCTAGCAAAATATGGCCGAACAGGACAGCGGACAATGGAGAGGAGGCTTGCGGCTATTTTGGCCGCTGACGTTGTCGGCTACAGCCGTCTCATGGGTGAAGACGAGGCGGGAACGCTCGCTGCGATCAACAGCCGCCTCGAAGATCTCATCAAACCAAAAATCGCTGAGTTTCACGGGCGCATTGTAAAACTTATGGGTGATGGGGCGCTGGTTGAATTCCCCAGCGTCGTCGAAGCCGTCCAATGCGCTGTGGAGATTCAGAAGGCCGTCGCTGCTAATCGCCATCCGGCCCGCGGTCATCGCCCGCTAACCTACCGGATTGGAATCAATCTGGGCGATGTGATCGCCGAGGCGGACGATATTTTCGGTGACGGCGTCAACGTCGCAGCACGTCTCGAATCACTGGCCAAACCCGGAGGCATCTGCCTTTCACACAATGTCTACGACCAAGTGCGCGACAAGCTGAGTCTTGATTTCGAAGATATGGGCGAGGTCAAGATGAAGAACATCGCAAGGTCCATTCGCGCGTACCAGATTCGGCTGGATACGGGCGGAGCACCGCGCGCGAAAGGGGCCAGTCGTTCAGCCTGGCGATATGGCATTGCGGTTGCGTCTGTGGTGATGGTCGCTTTGACGTCGTCCGCCGCTGTCTGGCTCTTGCGGTCCCAAGATATCAGTCGTCCGCCGGTTCCAATGCGAGCCGAGCGGCCGGCCATCGCCGTACTGCCGTTTGAAAATCTTGGCGGCGACCCGGACCAGGAATATTTCGCCGACGGCATCACCGACGACCTGATCACGGATCTGTCGCGTGTTTCCGGGCTGTTGGTAATAGCCCGCAATTCCAGTTTTGCCTACAAAGGAAAGACCGTCAGTTTGCAGCAGGTCGGTGAGCAGTTGGGCGTGCGGTACGTGCTTGAGGGCAGCACCCGCCGGTCGGATGACCGCGTGCGGATCAACGCTCAGCTGGTCGATACGACGAACGGCCTCCATCTCTGGGCCGAGCGGTTCGACAGTGACATCACCGATGTCTTCGCTCTTCAGGACGAGGTGGCCCGTAAGATCGTCGATGCCTTAGCAATTCAACTTACAGATAGCGACCGCGAGAGGCTGAGCCGCAGCGCCGAAACCAACCCAGACGCCTACGATCTGCTGCTTCGGGGACTGGAGCGTTTGCGACGGTTTACGTCCGAGGACATACAGGAAGCGCGCCGCTTCTTCGCACGGGCCATTGCGTTGGATCCCGGCTACGCGCGTGCCCATGCCGACACTGCGATAAGTCACTTGCTGGATATTAGTCTTGGCTTGACCGACGATCCTGACGCATCGCTCGGAGAAGCCCGATCGCAGGCCCAGCATGCGCTCGCACTGGACCCGGCGGTGCGCGAGGTGCACTTTGCCCTGGCCAGTGTTCATTTGCGGTATGGTCGCCACGGTCAGGCACTCGACGCCGCGCGCACGGCAATATCGGTCGATCCCAATTATGCCGATGCGCACGCCCAGCTGGCGTGGATATTGGCGTATTCCGGCCAGCCGGATGACGGCGTGGCGTTGATTCACAGGGCTATGCGACTCAATCCGCATCATTCCTACTTCTTTGATGCGATTCTCGGTCAGATCTATTTCCATTTGCGGCGATATGACGAGGCGGCGGACACGCTGGAGCGAGCGCTGGAGAGAAATCAGAATTTCCTGCTTGCCCGGCAGTACCTGGTCGCGACGTATGGCCGAATGGGCAAAATCGAGGACGCCGAGTGGGAGGTGGAAGAGCTGCTGACCCTGAAGCCCGAATTTTCAATTCCATCAGAACGGGCGGAAGCGCCGTACCGCAATTCGGACGATCTGGAGTTTTACCTGGAGGGCCTTCGCTTGGCCGGTCTTCCGATGTGATTCGAAGCTAGGAGACGCAATATGTGCAGGAGGCTAATCGTGCTTGTCGCCTTGCTCATTTCCGTCGTCGGCGTTACTGCCGGCCGCGAGGCCAAGTCTCCGAAACGCGCCGAGATTGCGCCGCCACCGGGTAGCACTTTGACCGCTCTTGTTTCCGGCTATTATTTCCGCAGCGAGGGCACCCGTGCCATGCAGGACGACGACGCGTCAAATCCGGGTTTGCTATGGGTCGACCAAGGCAGAGACATCTGGTCAACGGTCGAGGGTAAGGTCGGCAAGGCCTGCGTCGACTGCCACGACAGCGCTCAAGATTCGATGCGGGAGGCCGGCGTATCGTATCCAAAGTACGATCTTTCGACCGGTAAGCTGATTAATCTCGAACAGCGGATCAATCGCTGTCGGACGGAAAACATGCAGGCTCCGGCATGGCGGTGGGAGTCGGATGAGTTGCTTGCGATTACCGCATACGTGCGCCATCAGTCGCGCGGATTACCAATGAATGTAAGGATCGACGAGAAGGCGCGGCCGTTTTTCGAGCAGGGCAAGGCGCTGTTCTATCGGCGGCTGGGCCAGCTCGATATGAGCTGTGCGCAGTGCCATGAAGAACATACGGACAAGCTCCTTCGCGCAAACCTGCTCAGTCAGGCGCATATCAACGGTTATCCATTGTTTTCTCTGGGATATCAGCGCGTCATTTCGCTGCACGAAGTGTTCCGTCACTGTAATGAACGCCTGCGGGCGACCCCTTATGATTTCGGTGCGCCGGAATATGTAAACCTCGAACTGTATATGGCTTGGCGCGGCAGCGGTCTGCCGATTGAAACCCCTGCTGTGCGTTAGACCTCCACGCTCGAGTGAAGGTGCATTCACGACGAACGCAAAACGGCGGCTCGCGATCGAGCCGCCGCCTTCAATTCCGGGCGCCGCTTGGGGGGGCGCCCGGTTTGCCTTCAGGGAATGCGCGTCAGGCCTGCTTGACCTTGCAGGTCTTGAGGCCGAACGGCAGGTAGGCCGGGCACCAGCCGATCACGCCAGTGATCAGCGGCACCACGCCGACCCAGCCCCAGACGGCCAGCTCATGGCTGCTGAGAAGGGCGAAGGCGATCGCGCCGAGGCCGACAAGGATGCGCAGGATGCGGTCGATGCCGCCAACGTTCTGAGTCATGGGTCGTCCCTTTCGTGTTGTCTTGCGGCCTTTTGAGGGCCGCCGTGGTGCGAATTACGGGGCCGAGCATAGCGAAGGGCGACGGGCCGCTCCGTGACTTACTCACAAAGCCGAAGGTTTTTCGAAATACTCGCAGTTTACCTCAGGCGGCATCGCCGAGCGCCTGCAGCGCCGCCCGATCGGTCACCGTGATGCGGCCGCGCGACAGGGTGACGAGACCCTTGCGCTCGAACTCCTTGAGCTGGCGGCTGACCACTTCGCGCGCGGTGCCGAGCTCGACGGCGACGGCCTGGTGCGTGGCGTCGAGGGTGCCGCCGGCACCGGCATGCTCGACGAGGAACCGCGCCAGGCGCAGGTCGATGCGGCCGAAGGCGACCTCCTCGACGAGCAGCATGAGGTCGGCGATCCGCGAGCCGTAGGTCATGAAGACGAAGTCGCGCAGGACCGTCGAGCGGCCTAGCAGCTCGCGGAAGGTGCCGGCCGGGATGGCGACCGCGCGCACGGCGCTCTCGGTCACGGCCTCCGCGGAATACGCCTCGTGCGCCAGCAGGCAGGCGGTGGTCAGCACGCAGGTCTCGCCGGGATCGACCCGGTAGAGGACGATTTCACGGCCCGATTCCGCGGTCATCTGCACCCGCACGGAGCCGTCGAGCACCAGCAGGTAGTTTTGACACTCGTCGCCGCCACGGAACACGGTCTCGCCGGCTGGCAGGGCGACGATCCGCGATCGCGCCTCGAGGGACTTGCGCGCGTCGGGCTCCAGCTTCGCGAGGGCGGGGAATCGGGCGATCCAGTTCTCGTTCATGCGGCGACTCGGTTCCGACGACGACCGTGCCACGATAGCCACGGTCCGCAAACCGATAAAGAGAGGCTGCGGGGCGGGGCGCCGAAACGCGCAGAAAACCCTAACGTATGGGCTCGTTCCATGCATTCCGCCGCGGAATGGGCGTCAGTTTCCAACCGAATCGCGTGCGGCGCTGAGGTCGCGGTGGATCGCTGCCGCGGCATTCTTGCCGGCGCCGGCGGCGAGGATCACCGTCGCGGCGCCGGTCACGACGTCGCCGCCGGCATAGATGCGGGCCTGGCTCGTCCGGCCGTCCGTCTCGTCGGCGACGAGGCAGCCCCATTTGTCGGTCTCCAGCCCGGTGGTGCTGCTCAGCAACAGTGGGTTGGGGGTGGTGCCGATCGACAGCACGACGTTGTCGACGGGCAGCACGAACTCGCTGCCCGCTACCGGGACCGGCCGCGCGCGTCCCGATTCGTCCGGCTCGCCGAGTTCCATGACCTGGCATTTGAGGCCGGTGACCCAGCCCTCGTCGTTGCCCAGCACCTCGATCGGGTTGGTCAGCCAGTGGAACTCGACGCCTTCCTCGATGGCGTGGTGGTACTCCTCGATGCGGGCGGTCATCTCCGCCTCGCTGCGGCGGTAGACGATCAAACCCTGTTCGGCGCCCATGCGCAGGGCTGAGCGCACGGTGTCCATCGCCGTGTTGCCGGCGCCGATCACGGCGACCCGCTTGCCGACCTTCATCGGCGTGTCGGAGGTGGGAAAATCGTAGGCCCGCATCAGGTTGATGCGCGTGAGGAACTCGTTGGCCGAAAACACGCCGTTCAGATTCTCGCCGGGGATGCCGAGGAATTTCGGCAGCCCGGCGCCGGTGCCGATGAAGACCGCGGCGAACCCCATCTTTTCGAGCAGGTCGTCGAGGGCGATGGTCTTGCCGACGATGACGTTGGTGACGATCTCGACGCCACGCATCTTCAGCACGTCGATCTCCCAGTCGAGCACGGTGTTGGGCAGGCGGAACTCCGGGATGCCGTAGCGCAGCACCCCGCCCGCGGCGTGCAGGGCCTCGAACACCGTTACGCGGTAACCCATATCGGCGAGTTGGCCGGCGCAGACCAATCCGGCCGGGCCGGAACCGATCACCGCGACCTTCTCGTCGCGCCACGGCTGCCGGGCGTCGCCATTGGCCGGCCGGCCGCGTTCCCAGTCGGCGACGAACCGTTCCAGATGCCCGATGGCCGCGGCGTTGAAGCGGCTGTTCATGTGGCAGCGCTCCTCGCACTGGCTCTCCTGCGGGCAGACCCGGCCGCAGATCGC
>JABAOD010047924.1_pt2 | contig 10778 bp, 9 predicted proteins | sample 7062151 | NCBI WGS metagenome assembly JABAOD01 (sample SAMN14538626, study PRJNA623070) | marine sediment metagenome | biome: marine biome [ENVO:00000428]; feature: marine pelagic biome [ENVO:01000023]; material: deep marine sediment [ENVO:00002113] | place: India: Gulf of Khambhat ...
TCCCCCCGCATCTCCCGAGCCAGCGCCAGCCAATTGCCTCCGTCGCCTCCGGTTGGAATATGGCCCGCCACCGCGAGGTGCAAGATCGCCATCGCGGTCAGCAGAGCACCCGTCGCGAGCAACTCGCGGAACAGGCCGCCCGTGGGTTCGATCCCTTCGGGCCGCTCCCGACGGATCGCGCCCACCGCAGTGTCCGGAGCGTTTCGCTCGCCAAGCAGCCCAGCCGCCCCGCTCATGCCGGCGACGCCTCCCACAGGCTTTCGGTCGGATCTCCCACCTGATCCCGGTCCTCGAGGAAGCCGACGAACCGGATCAATTGAACTCGCTCCGCCAACCACCGGGCCAAGCCCAGACCCGTCGCTCTACCCCGCTCTTGCTCTCTGGATGCAGGGTGTCATGGACGCAGGCGATCCGCATGAGGTGCTCCCCGTCCCTTCCGAGCCGGCCAGACCGGCATTGGAATCGAGGCTGCCGGTAGTCCGGGCGGATGTGGCTGGCGTTTCCGATTGACCCCTCGTTGCGCTAGGAAGGCGATCACGATGAGGCGGAGATGGCGCCATCCGTCCCTCCAGGTCCGCAACTTCGCCACGCCACCACGGCGCCGCCGATAGGGCACCGGGACCTCGGCGATGCGCACATCGACCTTCGCCGCCTCGATGACCATCTCCGAGGCGAACTCCATGCCTGTCGCAGCGAGAGCCAGTTGCTCGTAGGCGCCCCGGGTGACGGCTCGGAGCCCGCAATTGACGTCGCTGACCCGCGTGCCGAAGAGGCGGTTGACGAACCCTGTCAGAAGGGGCGTCCCCACCCACCGGTGCATCCAGGGCATGGCACCCGGCTCACACCTACCCCTCAGCCTGCTTCCCAGCGCTAGCCCGGCAGCCTCTTGGAGAGGACCCACCAGATCAGACAGCACCGAGAAGTCGTAGGTGCCGTCGGCATCACCGAGTACCAACACGCGCCCCCGAGCGGCATCGAGGCCAGCCCGGCAGGCGTTCCCGTAGCCCGCCACTCGTTCGTGCACCACCCGGGCGCCGGCCGCGGCCGCCCGACGGGCCGACGAGTCGGTCGAGCCGTTGTCGACCACGACTACCTCCCCCGAAACCCCCATTGCGGCGATGGCCTCCAGAGCGTCCCGCACACAGCCTCCGACGGCCGCTTCCTCGTCGAGGCACGGCATGATGACGGAGATCTCGATGGCATCCTCGCCCGTGAACACCACCGGTTCCACAGCACGAGCGCCAGTCTTCTCTCGTCCCGGCAAAGGGGTCATTCGCGCCGACCTTCCTGTTCCTCGGATCCCAGATTCCACAGCCAGCGCGCGACCATCGGGGCGACCAGGGCAAGGCCCGCCACCCCCGCCGACAGAATGGCCGCCGTCATCCAGAGGGGGAGTCTGGTGAAGACCTCGAAGCGGTCCGACCAGAAGCCGGGCTCCACCTGCTCGAAGTCCGGCGGCTCATAGGGCGACCCCTCCCCCTCGGTCTGGGCGAGAACAATCCGGTCCGGAGGAGTCCGAGGCCCCCCTGTGGACGCCAACACCCGCGACGCCACTCCCAACGAGACCAGCACCACGAGACCGAGGATCAACGCCGGGACAGTGACGTTCCGCGGATCACTCCCTGCCATGGGCCAGATCCCCCCTTGGACGATCGGAAACGGGATGCCGGTAGCCGCGAAGACGACTCCGCATCCATTCCTCCATCCGCATGCCCCGCAGAACCTTGCGGGTGAAGAACAAGGTGCCGTCCGCTCGCTGGACGGGGATCCGATGCAACCGGTAGCGGTCGGTGTCTGCCCTCACTGGCGGGCCCGCCCCCAGCACGGCTGTGTCGTAACGCTGCCGCACGAGTGGATCGGCGGTTGCGNNGTGTCGTAACGCTGCCGCACGAGTGGATCGGCGGTTGCGGCCCAGTACCCCTTCGGGTACGCGAAGTGCCTGGGCCGGCGCCCGGTCCGCGCCTCGATGAGCTCGTCCGACCGCTCCAGCTCCTCCTCGACCTCGTCCTTCGCCAACCGCCGCAGGTCCCGATGCCGATGGGTGTGAGCCCCCAGAGTCACCAGTCCGGTCTCCAGCATTGCCCCCACTTGGTCCCAAGTCAGGGGCTCCGCTCTGTCGGCAACCCCCGTCTCGATAGCATCGGTGGCGAGGTACAGGGCGAAGGGAAGTCCCCGCTCCCGCAGAAGGGGAAAGGCATTTCGAAACATGTCGGCGTAGCCGTCATCGAAGGTGAGCGCGAAGGTGCGGTGGGCCGTCGCTCCTCCCGGATCTACCAACGCCTCCTCCAGGCTCACGATCCGACCCCGTCCGCCGAGCCAGTCGAGATGACGCTGGAACACCGCAGGCGATACGTCCATCTGCCTGCCGGAACCGGACCCCACCTGGTGGTAGATGAGAAGCCGGGGTCCCGGCCACTCGCCGAGAAAGAGATCTGCGGCGGCGAATAGAGCCTTGGCCCCAAGACGGGCAACCTCCGCCACTTGGCTCCTGCCGGATGATTGGGTACCCCTGTTGGGCTGCAGGGCGGAGGAGCTATGAGCCACGTTTCCAGAGCCTCCCGATCCCATCCTCCCGCCTGAGCAAGCGAGCGGTCAGCTCCCAAAGCCGCGTCTGGAACCGGGAGGCGAACCACCGACGAATTCGGCTGGGACGCCGACGGAGCAGGATCAGGCCCAACAGGTCCGCCCGACGATGCGAGAACTCCCAGGCGGCCGCCTCCGCTGCTCTCCCCACCGTGTGGCCGGCCGATCCGACCAGCAGGGCTGCGTCCACCCTCTGGGCGAGAACGTGAGAGGCCGGCTCATCGGCGTCGCCGCCACAGAGGACCACCACATCGAAGAGCTCCCTCGCCACCTGCAACAACAGCTCGAACCGGTAGCCCGCCAGCGCGTCCGCCGGATCCAGGTCACCGTTCCCGGCGCGGAGCGTGCGGAGGCCTCGGATCACCTGGGGTCGGCCCAGGAGAGCCTCCTTGTATTCCGCAATGACCTCCTCGGGATCCTCGGACCCGATCCGGAGAAGCTTGGAGAGGCTCGCCGTTCCCTCAGGGGGGAATTCCATCAGCTCGTTCGATGTCCCGAAGGCCGAGTCGATCAGCAGGGCAGTCTTGCCGGAAACGGCCAGGCTGGTGGCCAGATCTGCACCCAGCTCGCGGATGTCGGTGGGGAAGACCCCGCTGCCTTGGAGGGCGAGCACGGCGTGCTCGAGATGATCTACCTGGCTCCTCAGCATCTGGATGGCGGCCTTCCTTCTCCCACGATATATGGCCACGTACCAGGGTTGGTCGGCGGGTGCCCGCAGCCCCCGCGGCGGGAGATCGGACACAATGGGTGGGCCATCCTCGTCGATTCCCGCCGGGGACCACACCACGCCCCGAGCCCGATCGAGAGCGACCAGCCCCGCCAGAGCCACAGCGAGCGCTCCAATCAGGGCCAACAGCTGATTGCCCACAGGGGACGCGGCGTCCAAGTCGACCGGTTGGCTCACCAAGTCAGAGACGGTGGCGAGGGCCCGGAGCTCCCGTTGACCCAGGTAGATCTGCTTCCACCTGGCTTCGAGCTGCTCGAGTCTAAGCTCATCCAGCAGCAACCCTTCGTTCGCCGCCTGGGCCTCCTCCGGGGTTCGGGGCTGGGGGATGCTGGCCAGCTCCTGCTCGAAGTCCACGAGTTGGGTGAGGACCCGCTCCATCTCGGCCCGGATGGCCGCCTCCGACCGAAGCACAGGATTCACCAGCTCCACGCCCAACTGCCCGTAGCGAGATCGGAGCGCCGCGATGCGAGACTCCAGAGCCGCCCGCTGAGCTTGCAGGGTGAGTTCTTCGCTCGTCAGGGGCTCCCTCTCCTGGGCCCGGGCGATATCGGCGCGGAGCTGGGCGATCTGGCTGGTCAACTCCTCCAGCTCGGCAGTAATCCGCTCCTGGCCCGCACCAATCGGCGACGCCGCCAGGAACCGCTCTCTCATCGCAAGCGCCACCAGGTCGGCCTCCTCCTGGGTGAAGCCGCGTCCGATGAACTGGATCTGGTTCTGGTCGGTCTCCAGGTCGAGCTCGGCCAGCAGCCAGGGGATGAAGGGTCCGGGGGTCTCGTCGAGCACGTCCGAGTTGATGTCCATCGCGAGCGCGAACTGGGTCTCGAGGAAGGCCTCGAAGTCGTCACGTTCCAGGGCCTGAGGATCCTCGATGAACGTGACCGACGTCATCGCCTCGTATTCGGGTAGGTGGTCGTTTCGGTATTCGGTCAGGCGTCCTGCCACGTTGACCGCGATGAGGACCGCGATTACCAGGACCCACCACCGGGCCTTGGCGATGCCACGGATGGTGGTCAGGTCCACTCCGTCACCTCACTTGTTTCTCGGAGGTCGATCGTTTCGTCCGCTGCCCAGTCCTGGGTCGCCACAGCCAAGAGGAACGCTCTGAGCTCATCGCTGTCGCCGGAGATGGACAGCCTGCGCAATTCTTCGACGGCATCGGCCAAGGTGGCCGGTCCGGGAAGTGCTGCCTCGGCGATGCTGATCTTGGGATGGGGGCTATCGAGGAGGGGGCTGTGCGCCAGCTCCTCAACCAGCTTCTCGCCGGGGCGGACCCCGCAGACCTCAACCTCGATGTCCCGACCGGGAACCAGGCCGCCCAACCGGATGAGCCGATGGGCCAGGTCGACGATCCGCACCGGCTCCCCCATGTCGAGAACGAAGACCTCGCCGTGCGCGGCCAGAGCGGCTGCCTGCAGCACCAACTCGACGGCCTCGCCCAGCGTCATGAAATACCTGGTCATGCGCTCATCCGTGATGGTGACCGGACCCCCCCGCCGGATCTGCTCCATGAAGGTCGGTACCACGCTGCCCCGGCTACCCAGGACGTTCCCGAAGCGCACCGAGGCGAAGATGCATCCGCTCTTGTCCGTTGCCGAGGCCGACTGGACCAGCATCTCTGCGACCCGCTTGGAGGCTCCCATCACGCCGCCGGGCTCGACCGCCTTGTCCGTCGAGATGAGCACGAAACGCTCCGCCCCCGCCCGCCGCACCGTCTCGAGAAGGCTGACCGTACCCAAGACGTTGGTCTTGACCGCTTCCTCCGGCCAGTCCTCCAGGATGGGGACGTGCTTGTGGGCCGCGGCGTGAAAGATGACCTGAGGTGCGTGCATGCCGACCAGACGGTCCATCTGCTCCCAATCGCGAACATCGCACAGGGCAGGGATCAACCTCGTAGCCGGAGGGGCATCCCACTGCAGCATCCCGTCGTGCAAGTGGGTCTCATCGTTGTCGACGGCCACCAGCGTCTTGGGTGAGAAACGCAGCACTTGGTCCACGATCTCGGAACCGATCGATCCGCCCGCCCCGGTCACCAGAACCCGCTTGTCGCGAAGGATGGCCCCGACCGCCTCCAGGTCGGTGGAGACGGTGGGCCGGAGGAGGAGGTCGGTCAGCTCGAGGTCCCTGACGTCCGGTCCACCCTCGTTGCCGACCAGCACGTCGTCGAGATCCGGAACGATCCTCAACCGGACGTCGACGTCCACGCACAGGTCGACCAGTCTCCTGGCCAGATCGCTGGCGCCCTGAGCCACCACGATCACCTGCTGAACCCCGACCTCCTCTACCAACCGCGGCACGTCCTCGAGCTGCCCGAGAATGGGGAGGCCGGCCAGGCGTCGGACGCCGGCACCCGAGGAAGGATCCACGAAACCAATCACGTTGATGGGGTAGGGACCGGACCGGCAGCTGCGGGCCACGTCGGCCGCCGGCTTTCCAGTCCCGAGGATGAGAGCCCGCTCACGAGCTTCCAGCTCGAGGGCTTTGTGGAAGGAAAAGAGACGGGACCTGAACCGCACGGCACCCAAGCAACACAGCGAGAGAAGCGATCCGGCCACGAGCACGGACAACGGGATCGGTCGTATGCCCAGTGCCAGCGTTACCACGACCAGCACCAACCCGGCCCAGAACGTGGCGCCGATGACCCGCTTCGCCTCCCCGATGCTGGCGTACTCCCACACGTGTCCGTAGGCGCCCATGGCGACGTTGGCTATGAGGTGAACCGCGATGACGACGGGGAGCGCCTGGAGCGTACGTGACCACCAGACCGCGGGGATGCCGCCGTCGAGAAACCGCAGGCCGAGGGCAGTCGCGTAGGAGACGGCGATGAGAATCGCGTCCACGAACGCGAAGGAGATGTCGGCCCTGAGTCGTGCCAGCGAGCTGGCCAGGCGCGTGGGAAAGGAAACAATGCTCCCCCCTACTGCGCCAGCCCGTTGCACGCTCCTGCGCCCCTATCGCCAACCGTCCCCGCGGATCCCGCTTTAGGGACGACCTGTGCCTCCCGATTGCGAGCGTGGTTGGTCGTCGAGCAACGACCCCACCCCGACTTCGAGCCTCGCTGACCCTTCGGCTCGTCTTTTCACCCTAGCCACGCTGCGTGCTGATTGCAAGGTCTCCTTTTCACATCCCTTCCTGGTTCGACGACCAGAAACCCATACTCAGCAATCCAATCCCTGGCAGATAGGGCCGTTGCCAGCCCTGCACCCTCCGTGGTAAGGTCAACGTTCAGGGCGGGCAAGACCGCTCGAGGGAGGGAGGCTTCGCGTGAGGGCACTGGTCACCGGGTCGGCGGGATTCTTGGGGCGACACGTCGCGCGAGGCCTTCGAGATGAGGGCTTCGCGGTGACGGGTTTCGACCTCCAGACCGCCGGAGATCCGGGCATTCGGGAGATCGTGGCGGATCTTCTCGACGCCGACGCCGTCGCCGAGGCGGCTGTGGGTCACGACGTGATCTGTCACATTGGGGCAATCGGCGACGTCTACCTGGCAGCGGAACGACCCGAGCTGGCCGCATCGGTCAACGTGACCGGCAGCGCCAACGTGGCGCGAGCAGCTGCCCGCGCCGGAGCCAAGGTCGTCTATGCCTCCACCTGGGAGGTCTATGGTCAGCCCCGATACGAACCGGTGGACGAGCAGCATCCCTGCGACCCCGATCATCCTTACAACATCACCAAGCTCGCCGGCGAGAGGATCCTGCTGGCCGCCGATCGTCTTGAGGACGTGCCGACCGTGTCGCTCAGGCTGGGAACGGCCTACGGATCTGGTATGCGGCCAAACTCGGTGTTTCGGATCTTCATCGAGCGCGCCCGCCGGGGTGAGCCGATCGTCATTCAGGGAGACGGCTCACAAGGTCGCCAGTTCACGCATGCCCTTGACATCGCCCGGGTATTCGCTCTCGCCTGCCGGAGCGACATTCGGAACGCCGTCCTCAACACCGTGGCAACCGAGATGGTCTCCATAAAGCAGCTCGCTGAGGCCGTGGTGCAGCACTTCCCGACCACGGTCACCTATGGGGAGCCCCGGCCGGGGGATGTGCCGCCGGCCTATGTCTCCAGCAGCCTCATTCGAGAACTCCTGGGATGGTCCGCCCAGGTCCCGTTCGACCAGGGTATGGAGGAACTGATCGCCGAGGCGGGCGATCGGAGCTGACGGGGTGGAGGAGGAACGCTCCCGTATCCTCGTCCTCATCAAGGGGCTCGGGATCGGGGGGGCCGAGAAGCTCATCACCGAGGGAGCGCGGTTCTGGGACGGGGAGCGGTTCGAGTATTCCGTCGGCTATGTGCTCCCGTGGAAGGACCAACTCGTCCCTGAGCTCGAGGGGATGGGCATCCCCGTGCACTGTCTGGGCGGTCGCCGGGGGTTGAGCCCTGCACTCCTCACCAGGCTGAGGCGGCTCATCCGAAGCAGACGTATCGACCTGGTGCACGCCCATCTGCCGACCATGGGAATCGCCGCCCGAATCGCCTCACCGGTCCCGGTGGTCTACACGGAACACAACATCGCCCCTTCCTACCGTCTGCCCACTCGGATCATCAACCGGATGACCTACGGTCGAAACCGGGCCGTCATCGCTGTCTCGGGCGCAGTGGGCAGGACCGTAGAGTCGTATCCGGGTCCCCCGGCCATCGTGATCCCCAACGGGGTGGCCTGCCGGGTCGAGCCCCAGGCTGCGCAACAGGCACGGCAGGAGCTGGGGCTGGGACCCGATGCCCCCGTCGTGGCGCACGTCGGCAACATCCGACCAGGAAAGGGCCATGACGTCCTCATCGATGCTGCCGCCATCCTCCAACAGCGGCGTCCGGATGTAACCATCGTCTCCATCGGGGGGGAGAAGTACCCTGGAGATCTCGAGCGGGTGCGGGAGCGAGCTGAGCAGGCCGGGCTAGGAAACCGCCTCCGATTCCTGGGTAGGCGACCGGACGCCCTCGACTTCGTAGCCGCCGCCGATCTCTTCTGCAACCCCTCGACTGTGGAAGGACTACCGGTGGCGGTACTGGAGGCCATGGCCTTGGGGCGCCCGGTGGTGGCCACGGCCGCCGGCGGCGTGCCGGGTATCGTGAAGAACGACGAAACGGGGTTTCTCGTCGAGCCCGAGGACCCCCGCGCACTGGCCACCGCAATCGAACGATTGCTCGGAGACCGGGCACGCGCCAAGCTCATGGGGGAGGCGGCCCGGGCGTTGGTGGAGAGCGAATACGGTTTGGAGCCCATGATCCGGGCCACCGAGGATGTCTATCGGCAGGTGCTCCATGGCTGAGACCATCACCATCCGTCCCCTCGTGGACGGGGACATCCAGCCGGTCCTCGACCTGCTGCGGGCGGCCCTCGGCGAGCCGCCGCTGTTGCGACGCACCCCCGAGCTGTTCGCCTGGAAGCACCTCCAGAACCCTTTCGGAAGATCGCTGGCACTGGTGGCCGAGGTGGACGGCCGCCTCGCCGGCCTTCGCACCTTCGTGCGGTGGGAACTCCTCACCCCAGCGGGATCCACCCTGCGCTGCGTGCGGCCGGTCGACACCGCAACCCATCCCGATTTCCGGAGGCGGGGTATCTTTCGCCGGCTCACCGAGGAGGCCCTGGAGCTGGCGATGGCAGAGGACGTCGATCTGGTGTTCAATACTCCCAACGAGAAGTCACGGGCCGGGTATCTCACCATGGGCTGGATCGAGGTGGGAAAGGTGGGGGTGCTGGTGCGCCCGTCCCTGGGGATGCTGACGCGACGCCAAGCTGGCGGCGACCCGTGGGAGCCGCAAGCGTTCCTTGACCGTCCTCATGCGCTCGTCTCTCTGTCGATCGACGACCGTCGCCCTCGAGGGCTCCGCACCCCGAGGACTGAGGCGTACCTTCGGTGGCGCTTCGCATCCCACCCAACAGCCCGGTACTTTCGCGTCGACGGCGACGACTCCGTGGCCGTGGTCCGCCCCAACCTCAGACGAGGCAAAAGGGAGTTGATCTTGTCCGACGTCTTCGGGCGGCGTCCTGCCGCTGCCGTGCGTGCCGCCGCCAGGAGGTCGCGTGCCCACTACCTGGGCGCGTGGTTCTCCCCCGGGTCACCCGAGCGTAGGGCCACACTGCGAAGCGGCCTCCTGCCCGTCCCGGGTATCGCCCCCCTCACCCTCGTCGCCCGTCCGCTCAAGGATCTCGACGTCGACGTCACCTCCATGGAGTCTTGGGACCTGGCGATCAGCGACCTGGAGCTCTTGTGACGTTCATGCAACCCCTGGCGCGCTCGGTCCTGCGGCTCCCTCTGGTCGCTCAGGCGGGGGGGGTCGGCGAGGCCGCCGAAGGGTTGCTCTTCGCCCTCTTGGCCTTGATCTTGGTCGGCCTCATCGGGGGACGGATGGCTACCAAGCTCGACAAGCGGTGGCTGCCCGGCTTGGTGACGTGGGCCTTCGTCGCCAAGCTGATGGGGGCGTGGGGACGCTACTACATGGTGACTGTCATCTACCAAGGCGGAGACGCCTTCGAGTACCACGCCAAGGCCTCCGTCCTCGCCCAGACGTGGCGGGCGTTTGCGGTGCCCGTCTCCAGCGCGGGCAACCCCGGAACCGCCTTCACGGAGATCGTGGCCGGCCTCATCTACGCCCCCTACGTTCCCACCATGCTGGGAGCCTTCCTGATCTTCGCCACCCTGGCGTATTTCGGACAGCTCCTCTTCTACGCCGCCTTCCGACCGTGGGCACCTCCTGAGAAGCTGAAGCTCTACGCGCTGGCGGTCTTGCTCTTCCCCAGCATGGTTTTCTGGCCCTCCAGCCTCGGCAAGGACGCCCTCATGGTCCTCTTCCTCGGCCTCGCCACCTACGGAGCTTCCCGCCTGTTGCGGAACTACGACTTCACCTCGCTGTTCTTCATCGCTCCCGGGCTCTACCTGGCCGCCCGGATCAGACCGCACGTGGCCTCTCTGCTGGGGCTGGCCATGGTCCTTGCCGCCATGTTCGGTAAGGCCCCCAAGCACCTCCGGGGTAGCCCCAAGCGCTTGATCATGCTGGGCGCTACCGCCCTCGGAGCGGTCTTCGTGCTGGCCACCTTCTCCACCACTTTCAACGTGTCCATCGAAGGCGGCCGGACCACCCAAGATCCGGCCGCCTTCCTCCAGGACGTATCCGCGCAGACGAGCACCGGCGGATCGGAGGTACAGGGCAGCCCGATCGGAAGCCCGGCCCAGCTGCCCGGATCGATCCTCCGGGTGCTCTTCCGACCGCTCATCTTCGAGGCCCACAACGCCCCGGCGCTGCTCGCCGCACTGGAGAGCACGGCGTTGCTCGCTCTGGTCGTGTGGAGATTCCCCACCATGTGGCGAAGAAAAGGACAGATGCGCGAGAGGCCCTTCCTATTGATGTGCTTCTTCTACACCGGCGGGTTCATCCTCGGCTTCAGCGCCGTACTCAACCTGGGGATCCTCGCCCGCCAGCGGGTGCAGCTCTTCCCTCTCTTCTTCGCGCTCCTGATCGGGCTCGGTTGGGAGGCCGCTCGG
>JABAOD010007412.1_pt2 | contig 10774 bp, 9 predicted proteins | sample 7062151 | NCBI WGS metagenome assembly JABAOD01 (sample SAMN14538626, study PRJNA623070) | marine sediment metagenome | biome: marine biome [ENVO:00000428]; feature: marine pelagic biome [ENVO:01000023]; material: deep marine sediment [ENVO:00002113] | place: India: Gulf of Khambhat ...
TTCCGGCCCGACGAGCTCAAGATCTACCCCTGCAGCCTGATCGAGAGCGCCGAGCTGATGGCCTACTGGGAGGAGGGACGCTGGCGCCCCTACGAGCGGAGCGAACTCCTCGCCGTCCTGACCGAGTGCCTGCGTCTCACCCCGCCCTACTGCCGCATCACGCGGGTCATCCGCGACATCCCGGGCACCGACATCGTGGCCGGCAACAAGCTCACCAACTTCCGGGAGCTGGTGGAGCAGGAGCTGCGGCAGCGCGGGACCGCGAGCCGCGACATCCGGGCCCGTGAGATCCGCGAGCACCGACTGGAGCGGAACGGCGTTCGGCTGGAGCGGATCGAGTACGCCAGCTCGGTGGGGCGAGAAGTCTTCCTTCAGTACGTGACGGCCGGCGGGCGGCTGGCCGGATTCCTGCGTGTCTCGCTGCCAACGGGCCGGGCGCTGATCGAGGAGATCGCCGGCAGCGCCGTGATCCGCGAGGTGCACGTCTACGGTCTGCTGGCCGGGCTGGGCGAGCGCGACGACGGCAAGTCCCAACACGCGGGCCTGGGGCGCTCGCTGATCGAGGAAGCGGTGCGGATCGCTCGCGGGTCTGAATACACCGATCTGGCGGTCATCTCGTCGGTCGGGACGCGCGAGTACTACCGCAGACTCGGCTTCAGAGACGGCGAGCTCTACCAGCACCGCCGCCTGGCGTGAATGTGAACCACTGAACTGCGTGTTCGGATCGGGTGGTTAGAATCGTTGCGATGACGAGGCGGCAGATCGTGGTGCGCACGCCGACCGGCTGGAGAGGGATTCCTGCTCTGCTCGGCCTTCTCCTCGTGGCCGCCGGGTGCGCGAGCGCGCCCCGCCCCGCGCCCTCTCCGGCCCCCGGCGCCCGGCCAGGAGCGGCTCCGGCGCCCGCTCCGCTGCCTTCCCGCTCGCGCAAGGTCCCGCCGCCGCGCAAGATCGTGCGGATGGAATTTCCCGATGCGCTGCCCGTACCGGTGGACGGGGTGAGCATGGAGCGGCTCTACGACAGCTTTGGCGATCCCCGCGGTGGCGGGCGCAAGCACGAGGGGATCGACATCATGGCCCCCCGCGAGACGCCGGTGAGAAGCCCGGTCGATGGCTGGGTCTCGCGGCGGGGGATGCGGCGGCTGGGCGGCATCACGATCTCGGTGATCGGGCCGGCCGGCCATCGCCACTACTTCGCCCACCTGGAGAGATGGGCTGACCTGAAACAAGGCGACCGGGTGCGGGCCGGCGACATCGTCGGCTACGTTGGCGACTCCGGCAACGCCCGCGGCGGCCCCACGCACCTCCACTACGCCATCTATCCCGAGCGCGGCGGGGTGATCAATCCCTACCCGCTGCTGCTGCGGGGTCCCGGCCCCTTCGACACGCTGGAAGGCGCTCCGGCCCAGTAGGCCGGCTCAGATCAGGCTAGTTCAGCCGGGCGAGGACCCGCTCGGCGATCGTCCGGCCGATGCTCATCGAGGCGGTGGCGGCCGGGGAGGGCGCGTTCAGCACGTGCGTCGAGCGCTCTCCGTCCAGGAGGTGAAAATCGTCGAGCAGCTCGCCCCGGGGAGAGACCGCCTGCGCCCGCACCCCGCTGCCGGCCCGCACCACGTCCTCGAGGGTGATGGCGGGGACCAGCCGCTGCAAGGCGGCGACGGTGCGGCGGGGGCTCAGCGAGCGCACGATCTCGGTCCAGGCGGTGCCGCCATAGGTCCGCGCCAGGCTCCAGAAGCCGGGGAAGAGGAGGGTCTCGGCGGCGTCGCGGGGAGAGAAGCTCCAGCGCTCGTAGCCCTCCCGCTTCAAGGCTAGGACCGCGTTCGGCCCCGCCTCGAGCCGGCCGTCCACGGTGCGGGTGAAGTGGACGCCGAGGAAGGGGAAGCGCGGGTCGGGCACCGGATAGACCAGGTTGCGGACCAGATGGCGCCGCTCGGGGCGCACCTCGTAGTACTCCCCGCGGAAGGGCACGATCCGCACCGCTGGCCGCAGGCCGCAGAGGCGCGCCACCCGATCGCTCTGCAGTCCGGCGCAGTTGACCAGATGGAGGCAGCGCAACGGGCCGCGAGCGGTCTCCAGCACCAGACCCGATCCCTCGCGCTTCACATGGCTCACTCGCGCCCCGGTCAGGATCTCGCCGCCCGCCTCTCGCACGTCTGCGGCGAAGGCGCGGGCCACGTCGCGGAAGTCGACGATGCCGGTGTCGGGCACCAGCAGCCCCGCCTCGCCCACCGCGTGCGGCTCGAGCTCGCGGATCTCCGCGCTCGAGAGCCGGCGCACCCCCTCCAGGCCGTTGGCTCGCCCCCGCCGCTCCAACTCCAGCAGGGCCGGGATCTCGGCGCGCTCCACCGCCACCACGACCTTGCCGCAGCGCTCGTGCTGGATGCCGCGCTCGCGGCAGTAGCGGTAGAGCGCGTCGCGCCCCTCGACGCAGGTGCGGGCCTTGAGCGAGCCCGGCCGGTAGTAGAGGCCGGAGTGGATCACGCCGCTGTTGCGGCCGCTCTGGTGGCTGGCCAGCTCCGCCTCGGCCTCCACTACGACCAGCGATCGGCGGTCGCCGCCGCACAGTGCCCTGGCCGCCGCCAGACCGACGATCCCTCCGCCGATGACGGCGATTTCGTATGGTCGCAAGGTGGTCTCCGCGCCAAGGAAGTGCGTGATCTCCAGGCGAGGCGATTCTAGCCAACGGGTGCGTACCGCGCCGGCTTGGAATGTAGGGGAGGGCCTTGTCTCCTCCCGGGGCCTCACTGACCGCTCGGCGATGTGGCGATCGTCTCCGTCGGCTGATAGCATCTGGGCCCGGCTCGAGCGGAAGGTTCCGGCGCGCCCGCCCGCCGACGCGAACTCCGAGAAGGACAGATCGATGAGCTCCAGGCTTCGCACGCTGGCCACCCTCTTTCTGCGCAGCACCGCGCGTGGGCCCCTTACCGAGGCCCTACCGGGCGAACAGGAGGACCGCTTCGCCCGGATCCTGCGCGCCCTCTGGATCGACAGGCTCTTCCGGGCCGCGGGCAGATTCGTGGGGCTCTTTCTGACCGCCGGGGCGAAGGCCCGGATCCAGGAGTTCCTGATCAACCGTTTCCGCATCCCGGTCAGGTGGCAGCCCGAAGAGCGGCTTCAGCGGCACTACGAGAAGGCGCTCGAGAGGCTGGCCGAGAGTGCGGGGCCGGCCGCAGTGGGCGACTACCTGGAGTTCGGCGTCTATCAGGGCAACTCGATGATCTGCATGCACCGCGCCCTCACCCGGCTCGGCTTCGGCGCCACTCGCATCTTCGGATTCGACTCCTTCGAGGGGCTGCCGGAGGAGGCCGATCGGGAGCAGGTCTGGTCCGCGGGGCAGTTTCGCTCGGAGATCGAGTTCACCCGTGAGCGGCTGCGCGAGGCGGGCGTGGATCTGGACCGCGCGCACCTGATCAAGGGGTTCTTCTCCGACACCCTGAGCCCGGCGCTGGCCCGGCAGCACGGGATCGAGAAGGCCGGCGTCATCATGGTCGACAGCGACCTCTACTCCTCGGCCAGGGAGGCGCTCGATTTCTGCGCCCCGCTGATCGGCGACGAGGCGGTGATCTTCTTCGACGACTGGAACTCGACCGACGAGAGCGGCGGCGAGAAAAGGGCCTTCCGCGAGTTCCTGGAAGCCCACCCCGATCTGACTGCCGAGGACTTCGGCACCTACCTCGACAACGCCCAGGTCTTCCTGGTCAAGCGCCGGCCGCGCACATCCTCCCGCCCGAATTGACGCGGCCCCGCATCTGGATGCCGCTTTCTCCGTAGGGGCGGCCCTCGCGGCCGCCCTGATGGGGAGGGCTCAAGGCCCTCCCCTACGTCAGGTGGGCGTCGAGGGCGGGTGGAGCCCCCGAACGGGGGCCTGAGCACGCGCCTGGAGGAACGAGCGGAGGCCACAGTTCAACCCCGGCGCGCGCGCAGTCGCGAGGGGCCTCTTGAGTCCGACTGCCTCGCGACGGGTCCCGGGTGGGGGCTGCGCCCGGCCTCCGTCCTGGGAGTCCGAGAGGCCCCCGGGAGGGCGCAAGGCCCTCCCCTACGGATCGGTTCTTGTTGGGGCGCTCGGCGGGTCGGTCATCGGCACCCGCATCCCGGCGAGCACGCCCTTCAGCTTGGCCCAGGCCGCACCCTGGTTGCCGCGCGGCAGCTCGCGCAGGAAGGCGGCCGGGATCGCCGCGGCCAGGAAGAGGAGGAAGCTGATCCACTGCCGCGCGCCGGCGAAGCGGCGCACGAAGATAGCGGTGCTGCGCCCGGTCTGGAAGGTCCGCGAGGCCTTGTAGCCGCCGGTGGTGGGCGAGACCATGTGCCAGAGGACCGCCCGGTGCGCGTACCAGCAGCGGTAGCCCCGCCGCACCATCCGCATGCACCAGTCGGCGTCCTCCACCGAGACGTGGTAGATCGGGTCCCAGAGGCCCACCTCCTCCATCACCCGGCGCGGCACCAGCATGGCGCAGCCGTTGACGTAGCCCACCTCACGATCGCGATCGAACTGGCCGCGGTCGATCTCCCCCATGCCGCGCTCGCGGGTGACCGCCTCGCGGAAGCGGATCGTGCCGCCCGCCGACCAGAGGCGGTTGCGGTCGGCGTGGTAGTAGGCCTTGGGCCCGACGCAGCCGATGGTGGGATCGCCTTCGGCGGCCCGCACCAGCTCGGTGAGCATCTCCGGGTCGACCTCGATGTCGTTGTTGAGCAGCAGCAGGTAGTCGTAACCGGAGGCGAGAGCGTGGCGGATGCCGTGGTTGATGCCGAAGGAGATGCCCCGGTTCTCCTCCACCCGCAGGGCGACGACCTCGGGAAAGGCCGCCTGGACCGCCTCGTGCGAGCCGTCGCTCGACCCGTTGTCGACCACGACGATGTCGAAGGCGGGGTAGGACATGCCCCGCAGGCTGGCGATGGTCTGCAGGGTCAGGTCCTTGCCGTTGTAGTTGAGGACGATGGCGGCGACGCGGGGATCCGGCATGAGTTGAAGCGCCCGCAGGGCTCTGCGATCATACCGCCGCGTGACGACGACCGAAGAGGCGCTCGCGGGCGCCCGCGCCCTGGTCACCGGGGCGAGCGGGTTCATCGGATCCCGCCTCTGCCGGCGGCTGGCGGCGGCCGGCGCCGAGGTGCACGGGGTCTCCCGCCGCCGCGCGGAGGGGGAGGGGGTCGGGCGCTGGTGGAGGGGCGAGCTGACCGAGCCGCAGTGGAGCGCCGAGCTGATCGCCTCGGCGGCGCCCGACTACATCTTCCACCTGGCTGGGTTCGTCTCCGGGGCGCGCGAGTTGGAGGCGGTGCGGCCCGCCTTCGAGGGCAACCTCCTGGCGACGCTCAACCTGCTCACCGCGGTGGCAGAGCGGGGCTGCCGCCGCTTCGTCCTGGCGGGCTCGCTCGAGGAGCCGGACCCGGGTCCGGGACTGCCGGTGCCCGCTTCCCCCTACGCCGCTTCCAAGTTCGCCGCCACCACCTACGCCCGCTTCTTCCACGCCCTCTACGGGCTGCCGACTGCGGTGGCCCGAATCTTCATGGTCTACGGTCCGGAGCAGAAGGACCTCGCGAAGCTGGTGCCCTACGTGGCCCTCTCGCTGCTGCGCGGCGAGCCGCCCTCTCTGAGCAGCGGCGCCCGGCAGGTGGACTGGATCTTCGTGGACGATGTGGTCGAGGGCCTGATCCGCCTGGCGCTGGCCGAGGGCGCGGCCGGCAAGACGGTGGACCTGGGCTCGGGAGAGCTGGTCACGATCCGCGAGGTTGTGGAGCTGCTGCACGAGATCGTCGGCTCGGAGGCCGCCCCCCGGTTCGGGGCGCTCGCCGACCGGCCGCTGGAGCAGGTGCGGGTCGCCGCGGTCGAGGACTCCTTCGCCGCGATCGGCTGGCGGCCGCAGGTGCCGCTCCGCGAGGGGCTGGAGCGCACCGTGGCCTGGTATCAGGACGATCTGACCGGCCGGAAGAGGGCCCGGAACTCGGGCCCGAAGCGCCGCCAGTAGAGGGCCAGGCTCGCCGCCACCGCCGCCAGGGAGAGGGCGAAGCGGAGCCAGCGGCTCTCCGGCGCCAGCAGCCAGGCGGCGGCGAAGAGCGGTAGCGGGAGCAGATAGACAAAGGCCAGCTTTCCGAGGAGGGCGCGAAAGTCCACGGGATCGGCCCGGTAGAGGGTCCAGGCCATCACCACGCCGCCGAGCTGGAAGAGGTTGATCCAGGCCATTCCCTTGGGCCCCAACCAGCCGGTCAGCAGGAACCCGCCCACCGCGAAGGTGACCAGGGTGAGACAGAGGGAGAGGATCCAGATCCGGTCCTGGTTGCGCACCTTGAGCAGCTCGCCGCCGTAGCGGCTGAAGGGATCGGCCAGCGGCGCGAAGCAGAGGATCCGTAAGTAGCCGGGGGCCTCCACCCACTGGGCCCCGCCCAGGATGCGGAGCACCAGCTCGGCATTCAGGAAGAGGAAGAGAGCAGCGGGTACCTCCAGCGCCAGGGTGAAGAGGGTGGCCATGGCGTAGGTCTGGAAGAGGCGCTGGATCTCTTCGCCGAAGGCGACCAGGGCAGGATAGAGGGCGCGGGCCACCGCCGGCAAAATGATCTCCGCCACCCGAAAGGCGTTCTCGTAGGCGAAGACGTAGTTGCCCACCACCGCGCCCTTGAAGCGCCAGCCGAGGATGAAGGGGTCGACGTGGCGCACCAGGATGATCAGGAACCAGATCAGGGCCAGCGGGAGGCTGCCGCGGATGAGGGCCAGGGTCTCGCCCCGGCGCCAGAGCAGCGGGATCTCGCCCCAGGCGCGCCACCAGAGGTGGAGCGCATAGACCGCGGCCGAGAGCACGTGCCCGGCCACCAGGCTCCAGACCCCGAAGCCGGCCAGCGCCAGCCCCACCGAGGTGACCGCCATCACCAGGTTGCGGAGCAGCTCGGGGGCCACCGCGCGACCGATCGCCAGCTCGCTCTCGAAATAGACCCGCGGCACGGTGGAAATGCCCTCGAAGAAGAGGAAGAGGGTCAGGGCGCGGAGCACCGGCACGACCAGCGGATGGCTCTCGGAGTAGGCCATCGAGATCGCCGGCGCGCCGAGGAAGGCCGCCGCCACCATGGCGCCGCCCCAGACCAGCTCCAGGGCCAGCAGGTTGCCGTAGGGCCGCGGCTTGACCCGCACCACGTGGTAGACGAGGCCCAGGTCGCGCACCGCGCCGAGGACCAGGAAGAGGGGCAGGGCCCAGTTCCAGATCCCCCACTCCGCGGCCGGAATCAGGCGCTTCAGGATCAGGGTCATCCCGAAGGTGACCACCACCCGCCAGGCCTGGGAGAAGGTGGCCGCGCCGGTAGAGCGCAGGAATCGGTGCGAGGTGTCCTGGCCGCTCAAGGCTCGACCCCGCCACCGAAGCGCTCGATCGCCCGGCGCAGGCTCTCCGGGGTTCCGATGTCGAGGGTCTCGCCCTCTTCGTAGACCACCGCCTCGACGCCGAGGCCGTCGTCGAGAGCGGCCTGGATTGCGTCCCCCACCGAGGGCTCGGAGCCGTCAGCGGACGACCTCTCGACCGTCTCGGCCGCGTAACGGTGCAAGTAGTCGCTGAACTGCGGTCCCCAGACCGCCGCCGACCAGGTGTAGCGCAGGCCGCGGGGAGGGCGCTTGATGACCAGACGGCGCACCGCCCCGGCGCCGTCCACCTCCACCATGTCGGAGCGCTCGTCCTGGTCGGTGGGGAAGAGGGCGAGGACGACGGCGGCCCTGCTGCGCGCCTGCCGCTCGAGCAGATCGCGATAGGCGGTCACGGGGCGGAAGAGGATGTCGGGAAAGCCGAGCGCGACGCGCCGCCCGCGCACGAAGGGGTAGGCGCGGTCGAGCGTCTCGGGCACGCTTCTGGAGCCGGCGATGGTCAGATAGGCGAGGTCGAGGCCCCGCTCCTCGAGGCTCTCCAGGTAGGCGGGTATGTCCCACTTACCCGGGCGCAGGACCATGTATCCGGTGGCGATGCCGGCCGCGGAGAGTGCCTCCAGCAGATGCTCGCACACGGCCTTGGAGCGGGCCGGAGCGCCCGCTTTCCCCGCCACCCGGCCGAGCGGGTAGATCTCCTTGCTGCAGGGGAGGCGGCCGAGACGGCGGGCATGGCCGGCCGCCGGGATCAGGGCCACTGCGGGCTCGCCCGTCTGGTCTCCCGTGGTTGGCTTGCTCTGGCTCACGCCGAGATGTCCGGGGTCCGCCCCGCGGCCGAGCCGTATGATCTCAGAGGGCGTCGAAGAGCAGCAAGCGCGACCGGGCCGAGGATCGATCGCCCCGCACGGGACTAAGGCGCGCCGCCAGCTTGCCTGACCTGCAGAACGACGAACGTCACGTCGTCGTTGGGGGGTTGCTCGCCGGCCCAGCTCACGGCCGCTTCGGCCAGCGACGTGATCACTTGCCGGGGGGCGCCCGTGGCGGCTTTCTCGAATGCCTCCCGGACCTTGACATAACCGAAGGGCTCGCCCTCTCCGTTCAGAAGCTCGGGGAAGCCGTCGGACATGAGCAGGAGCACGTCGCCGGGCGCCACGCCCGCCTTCGATTCCCGGTAGGCATGGTCGAGACTTCCCAGGGGTAAGCCCTCGACGGCCAGCTCCTCTACGGTTCGGGAGGCTTCGCGGTAGAGCAGGGCGGGCGGCATTCCGGCCATCGAGAGAGTGAGGGTGCGCCCTTCGAGCTTCGCCAGCGAGAGGGCCATGGCCATTCGCCCCAGCTCCATCCTCCTGATGGCCCGGTTCGCGTCGCCCAGGAACTCGCACAGGCTGGCATCGGACGGGTAGGCCGAGAACAGGCTCTTGATGACGGTCACCATGGTGCCCGCTTTGGCCCCGTGGCCCGTCGCGTCGCCGACAGCGCAGACCAGCGTTCCGTCGTCGCCCAGGCGGAAATCGTAGTAGTCACCGCCGACCTCGGTGGCGGTGCGCATGTGGACGGCGAGCTCGAAGGTCGGGTGCTTTGGAAGCTCCCGTGGCAGGAGCGAAAGCTGGAATCGGCGGGCCTCCTCGAGCTCCGCGGTCTTGCGCTCGTAACTCGCCTTGAGGAGCTGCTGCTGCACCTCCTGATCACGCCGCCGGCGTTCTTCCTCGACCAGGAGCTCCTGATGTTCCTTGAGATCGTGGGCCATGCGATTGAAGGCCTGGGCGAGCTGTCCGATCTCGTTCTGGCTGCGCACCGTCACGCGAGTGTCGAGATCGCCGTGCGCGATCCGCTGGGCGCCTTCGATGACCTCTCTGACGCCCTGTGTCATCCGACGGGACAGGGGTAGGATGCCGATGAGCGCTAGGCCGATGAGCCCCATGCCGTAGCCGAAGTTCCTGGCCGCGGTCTGGCGGATCTCGGCGAGCGACTCGCGGATGGGGCGAGCGATGCCGAACGTGAGGCCGGTCTCGGGATCCCTTTCGGTGACCAGCACCCAGTCCTCAAGGACTCCCTGGGCTGAGATTCCCTCCTCCGCGGGTACGGCAGCAAAAATCAAGGGCAGGTTGAGTTCTTCGAGGTCCTCCCGGTCCTCTTCGCTCACCGTGAAGAGGTTGCCCTCTTCATCCAGGGCAAAGGGAATCTCTCCCTGTTCGCGCCGAGTCCGCGCCAAGACGCTGTGGAGAGCCTCGTAGCCACTGATCTGGGCCTGAAAGCGGCCGACGACTCTCCCTTCTTCCAGGATGGGAACCTCGTACTGCTTCTTGAGCTTGGCCTTGATCTCTTTGCGCCGCTTGCGAATCTCGTTTTGCCGCTCTTCAAGGTGCAGGGGCTCGACTTCCGGGGCCTGGGCCTCGATCCTGGCTCCCACGAAGGTCATGAGCTCGTGGACGCCCTCGGCGATGACCGCGGCAGCTTCGAGCCCAGCCTTGGCTCCTTCGAGGGCTCGGTCGCGCTGCTCATCCGGTAGATGCTCGAGGTTCTCCTCGACTCGGCGCATGATCTCTTCGACATCGACGGTCCTGGCCTCCACGTCCAGCTCCGCCAATTCCAGTGCCGAGTCGGCCGCGGCGATCTTCAGCTCGGAATCCGTGGCCTCGAGCTCAGCTCGCTCGATCTCCTCGGGGGGGATGAACTTGAAGGACTGAACCAGGGGCGCCACCTCGCCGAGCTCGGTCAGCACCATGCCTACGAATTCATCCTTCTCGCAGCATTCCGCATCCTCGTCTTCCGGGCTCAGCAGGGTCCTGATCGGTAGGGCTCCGACTCGCCCGACGCGTTGCTCCAGATCCTGCTGAACGCCACTCATTCGCGTCTCCATGTCGGCGGCCAGCTCGCTGGCTTCCTCTTCCACGGCCTGGCGAACTGCGGCGAGCGACGAAGCGTACGAGAAGAAGACAATTCCGGCCAGGGGCATGATGGCCAGAAGAAAGAGGGCGACGACCAGCTGGGTCCGGATCTTCAAGAGGGTTCCCCTGTGAGCTTTCGGATCACGGGGCTTCGAGCCGAGGCCAGAGCACACCGGCTCGCCACCCCTGCTTCACTATACGCGCTTCTCGAGCCCGGGTTCGCTGCTGACACAGATCGAGAAACGAGACGCTCGACAACGCGAGAGAAGAGGGCCCTTGGGAAGGCTGCTTTGGCTTACGACGAGAAGTCCGGGGTCCCGCCGCGCGGTGTGACGTATGATCTCGGAGGCCGCCGAGGAGCAGCAAGCGAGGTGCGGAGCGTGCTCGACAATCTCAAGGCAGACAGCCGCCGGCTGCGGGAGCTCAAGACCAAGCCCTTCCCCTGGTACGTCGTCGAGTCGCTGCTCTTCGAGAACGGCTATCAGGCGGTGGTGCTCTACCGGCTCGCCCACTGGTTCAAGCGCCGCCGCATCCCCTTCTTCGGCCCCTTCTG
>JABAOD010002802.1_pt6 | contig 10760 bp, 10 predicted proteins | sample 7062151 | NCBI WGS metagenome assembly JABAOD01 (sample SAMN14538626, study PRJNA623070) | marine sediment metagenome | biome: marine biome [ENVO:00000428]; feature: marine pelagic biome [ENVO:01000023]; material: deep marine sediment [ENVO:00002113] | place: India: Gulf of Khambhat ...
TGCGCTCGTTCAGGTGCTGGATGAGTACCTGCACGACGTTCCGGATTGGCTCGCCGCCCCGATCCGCTACGCCTGCCAGGGCGGCGGCAAGCGTTTTCGTCCGATTCTGTTCGTGGCGGCGTACGAGGTGTCGGGACGCGAGCCGAGCGGGCGTGTCGAGCGGCTGGCGACGGCGCTGGAGATCGTGCACTCCTATTCCCTGGTGCACGACGATCTGCCGTGCATGGACGACGACGACTGGCGCCGCGGCCGGGCCACCTGCCACCGCGCGTTCGGCTCGGAGCTCGCGACCATCGCCGCGGCGGCCATGGTCCCGCTGGCCGGCTACGTGATGGCGGCGGAAGCCCGGGCGCTCGGCCTCAGCGCCGCGGACACCGCGACGCTCGTAGCCGAGCTGTCCGAAGCGGCCGGACCGAGCGGCATGGTGGGCGGCCAGGTCCTCGACCTGATCGCCGAGGGGCGGGAGGTGACCGGCGACGAGCTGGGTGAGATTCACCAGCGGAAGACCGGCGCGCTGATTCGGGCGGCGGCCCGACTGGGGGGTCGCGTCGGGCGTGTCGGTCCGAGGCAGCTGGCGGCGCTCAGTGATTACGGGGAGAAGATCGGGCTCGCCTTTCAGATCGCCGACGATCTGCTGGACGCCGCCGAGGCCTCCGCCGGTCAGGCCGGTCGCGATCCGCGCAGCGACCGCGAGCTGGGCAAGGCGACCTATCCAGGCCACTACGGCACGGAACGAGCGCGAGCGACGGCCCAGCGCCTGACGGAAGAGGCGATCGGCGTGCTGCGCGCCGCGGGGATCGCCAGCCCCGCGCTGGAGGGTCTGGCGGTCCACGTGGTGGAGCGCGAGAGTTAGCCACGGGGCCGGGTTGACGCCCTGTTGACCGAGGCCCCCCATTCTGACCAGGACGCCTCCGGGAGCGAGGGGATGCGACGCATCGGCGTATTCGGGAACCCGAAGTACAGCAACGTGGCCGAGGCGCTTGAGCGGCTGCGGCAGCTCGCCGGCGTCCGCGGTCTCGAGGTTCAGGTGAGCCGGGAGCTTCGAGAGGGCTTGGGCGCCGAGTTGGAGGAGCTTCCCGAGAGCCCGAGAGAGATCGATCTGGTCGTCACGCTCGGTGGCGATGGGGCGCTTCTTGGCGGCGCTCGTTGGGCGGGCCCGGCCGGTGTGCCGGTGTTGGGCGTCAACCTCGGGCGGCTGGGCTTCTTGACCGCCACAACCCTCGAGGAGCTGGACGAGGCGCTGAGCCGCATCGTCTCCGGCGACTACGTGCTGGACGCGCGCATGGCCCTGGATGTCCGGTCGGTCCATCGAGGTGGAGGCGTCGACCGTTACTACGGTCTGAACGACGCGGTGATCCATAAGGGCGGGCTTGTGCGTATGGTCCCCGTGCGCGTGTGGGTTGATGAAGAGGAAGTCGGGCTTTACCGGGCGGACGGGGTGATCGTCTCGACGCCGACCGGCTCCACCGCCTACTCGCTGTCGGCGGGCGGCCCGATACTCGATCCGCGTCAGGACGCCATCGTGGTGACTCCGATCTGTCCTCACACCATGGCTGTGCGTCCGCTGGTGCTGCCCCCGGGCTCCGAGATCACTGTCGAGGTCGGTTCGCCCACCGAAGAAATCATACTGACGATCGACGGACAGGTCGGTGCCACGCTGAGGCCCGGCGACCGGGTGACCGCGCGCAAGGCGCCGGAACCGGTGCGCTTGGTCCGCCTGCCCGGCTCATCCTTCTTCTCGCTACTGCGCCGTAAACTTCGCTGGGGTGATGTGTCGGAGCGAATCGCCCTCGATCCCTGAGGCTGGAGAACGCGGCCGACCGGACGCGCGTCAATCCCCGTGCTGACCGAGCTGAGAATACAGAACTACGCCGTCATCGAGGACTTGGCCGTTCGGCTCGAGGGCGGGCTGGTCGTGCTGACCGGTGAGACGGGGGCGGGCAAGTCTATCATCGTGGGCGCGTTGTCGCTGGTGTTGGGTGAGCGAGCCACGACCGACGTGATCCGTGCGGGCGAAGAGCGCGCCACCGTCGAGGCGGCCTTCGACATCAGCTCGCGAGAGGACATCCGGCGTCGCTGCGACGAGGCGGGAATCGACGCGGCTGACGGGTGGCTGCTGCTGAAGCGGGAAGTGAACGCCAACGGCCGCAGCCGCGCCTGGGTCAACGGCTCGGCGGCCACGGCCGCCCTGACGGGCGAGCTGGGTCAGGCCCTGGTTGACCTGCACGGACAGCACGAGCACCAGGCGCTGCTGCACAGCGGTCCGCAGCGTGAGATCCTCGACGCCTATGGCGGCGCCCTGCACCGAGCCGAGGAGCTGCGCGTCTGCTGGTCGGAGCTGCAGCGGCTGCGCGGGGAGCGCGAGGCGGTTGAAGAGCGGCGGGCGCGCACCCAGGAACGAGCCGAGCTGCTACGCTACCAGGCGGACGAGATCGCCGCGGCGGGCCTACGCGAGACGGACGAAGACCTTCGCCTGGCGGAAGAGGAGCGGCGGCTGGCGCACGCGGAGGAGCTGCTGGAGCGCGCGGCGCGGCTGCACGACGAGGTCTACGCCTCCGAGCGGGCGATCTACGGTCGGCTCGGCCGTCTGCGCCGCGAGCTGGAGGCGTTGCGTAAGGTCGATCCCGCGGCGGCGTCCGAGCTCGTCGAATTGCTGGATGGCGCTTACTACAACGTCGAAGAGTTAGGCCAGCGGCTGGGGACCTATCGCGAATCGATCGAGCTCAACCCGTCCCGGCTCGAGGAAGTACGCCGTCGAATCGACTCGCTCTATCGGCTGAAGGCGAAGTACGGGCCCACGCTGGACGACGTGATCGCCACCGGTCGGCGCGCCACTGAGGAGCTGGACTCGCTGGACGGGGCCCGGTTCGAACTGGAGGAGCTGGCGCGGAGGGAAGCGGAGCAGGCCGAACGCCTGGAAGCGCTGGCGGGCCAGCTGAGCCGGTCACGCGCGAAGGCGGCGAAGAAGCTGGCGGCCGAGGTGACGGCGATGCTGCCGGAGCTGGGCATGCCCGACGGCCACTTCGAGGTCGATCTTCGTGCGCGAGGCGAGATCGGTGGCAGCGGGGCGGAGGAGGTGGAGTTCCGCGTCACGGTGAACAAGGGGTTCGGGCCCAGGCCACTCGCCAAAGTCGCTTCCGGTGGCGAGCTGAGCCGCGTGATGCTGGCGCTGAAGACGATACTGGCGAAGGTCGATCGTACGCCGACGCTCATCTTCGACGAGATCGATGCCGGCATCGGTGGCATCGTCGGGCAACGAGTGGCGGAGCGCTTGCGAGCGGTGGCCCGGCACCATCAGGTGTTCGTGATTACGCACCTGCCCCAGATCGCCGCGCTGGCCGACCACCACCTGCTGGTCAAGAAAGAGACGCGCCGGGGAAAGAGCGTCACCGACGTGTTCGAGCTCACCGGAGATGAGCGAGTGCGTGATCTGGCGCGGATGCTGGGTGGGGACCCCGAGCGCGAGGCATCTCTCGAACACGCCCGCGCTTTGTTGGAGCCCGCCGCGAACACGCCCGACCGTTCCCGACGCTGACGCCCCAGCCCCGACTCAGTCGAACAGACCGCCGTAGTAGCGCAGGGCGACCTGCCAGAAGTTCTCCTTCGGCACGAGCCCGTCGCTCGCGCCTGTCGTGCGCAGATACGTGAGCTCGACGTCCAGAGGAATCCCGTTCCGCCGGTCCCCAGACCAGTTCGTCGAGGCGTAGCGTGCGGCGAAGCCGATCGAACGTGCCGTGTACTTCGTGCCTCGCTCGATCTCTGTCGGGAGGAACACGGCGTCGGGGTCGACCGGATCGAGCGGCGTCACTTTGTCGGCAGCGCGCCGCCTGATCAAGAAGAGGCCCGAGAAGGTTATCGTGCGGGTGAAGTTGAGCCGCGGCGCCGTCGCCAGAGTCAAGACATCCCCCGGGTCCCAGCGAACGAGTGACGAGTAGGCTCCAAGCTGGATCGGCGATTCCGGCGTCGTGATCAGTCGCTCGATATCGGCTTCCCGCTGGATGTTGTACCCGCCAAACAACGAGAGCCATAGCCGGCGCCCGTACCCGACATCGAGCGTGGACCGAAGTTCCAGATCGGCCTGCCCGTCACCCGTTCCCAGAGCCGTCAGCCGGTTCGCCTCGGGAGCGCTGCCGGACGCGAAACGCCAGAGCGCGTCGAGCCGCAGCCGGATCGGAAAGCGGGATCGGGACGTCCCCGGCCGCTGGCGAAACGTGTTGATCGGTTGGAGGCTCAGACCGACCTCGATGTCCCCGAACTTGATGCCCGAGGAGCGGCTGCGGGGTGACTCGATGCCGAACGCCGGGCCGGAGCTCAACTCCGCCGCCTGAGCGGGGTCGAGCGCGCGCGCCAGAGTCAGGCTGGGGAGGGTGACACCGAAGTCGAAGAAGCCGGCGCGCAGCCCGGCGTAAAGCTGGCTGAGCTCCTGCCCGGCAGCGCTCGTGCCCGTGGGCGCGTAGGTGCTTTCGCGAATCTGATTCAATCCCGACTCGAGGACGCGGGCCTCCGCCAGCAAATTCTCAGCCTCGGCCTGCTGGTCGGGTGGCAGCGTGCCGGTCGCGACGATGGAATCGAGCGCGGCGATGCCAACGGCGAGGCCGTTGAAAAAAGCGTCTCCGCCCAGATCCGAGCCTGCGGCACCGGCGCTGGCGGCGAGCGAGTCGACCTGGGCCCCGACGAAGGATTCGCCCTTCACGATGGGGACCACCGCGAAGACGGCGAGGAAATCGGTCAGCCCGAAGGTCAGGCTTATGGGTGCGCGGGTGCGCTCGAACACGATGTCGTAGCGGACGGGGCCCAGGGTGCTGGGCGCCGGCGCCGGGAGGCCGAGGGCGGGGAAGAGGGTGCCGAGCACCGCGTCCAGACTATCGAGCGCCGGAGCGAGACGCGCGTCGAGCTCGATGGCATACACCGAGCTGAGCGGATCTGCCGTTCCGTCTGCTCGGAAGCGCGCGTCGTAAGTGATGTTTTGCCCGGTCAGCCCAACCAGCAGCTCGCCACGGTTGGGGAGCTGAGCATCGAGCCACTGCGCGTCCACCTCGGCGGCGGCGGATATCAAAGCCAGGGTGATGGCGACGTATACTCTAGCCATGGGTCGTGGCGGCCGTGGAGTCGCGGCGGCTCGTCAAGAGCGGTGGCGCGGGGCCCAACAATATGCGGTCGGTCTGACCAAAATGACAGAGAGCTGACGAAATTGACAGACGCCGGCCGTGACCTAGCTTTCGCTGGTGCACAACGAGGCGCCGTAGCCAAGTGGACTAAGGCGGGGGCCTGCAAAGCCCCTATTCGTGGGTTCGAATCCCACCGGCGCCTCCTCACCCGCCACCAGCCGGGACGCCCCGCCCGGAGGCCGATCGACCGGCAAAGCCGACCACTGGCCAGCGGACGATCCGCGGCCACGACTCGCTTCAGCCGAGGCGTCCAGGGAAGACGGGAAGAGATAACTTGTTGGGCCCATGACGGTTACGACAAGGAGCTTGATTAAGGTGCCCGTTTTCGCCAATTTCAAAATGACCTCGCCCGTGTCCTGCAGCCGCAAGGTCATGGCTGTGCCCGTATCTTCCCGAAGTCATCGCGGCCGAAATGGCTTCACCGCCCTCGAGCTGGTGATGGTCATGCTGGTCATCGGCATACTGCTCGGCCTGACCGTACCGATCGCCTCGTCGTTACAGGGCCGGTTCAAGGCGGGGAGTGCCCGCGACGTCTTCATCAACACCTACGCCCGGGCGCGGGCCGCGGCGATCCAGTTTGGCCGTGAGGGACGGTTGCACATGAAGGCGACGGAAGGTCGCTTCTGGGTCGAAGTGGACACCGGTGTGGCCGGCGCCGTCGCCACCGACACGCTGGGCGTGGTGGTGGACGTGAAGCGGGATTACGGGGGTGTGACGATGTTCACACCGCGCCAGGTGCTCTGCTTCGACTCGCGAGGTCTCGCTTATTCGGGTGGCGCGTGCGAGCCTCACGACGCTATTATCGTTTTTGCCCGTATGGATCGCGCAGATACCGTCCAGCTCTCCCTGGGTGGAACCGTAGTCCGGCGGCAGTGATAACCCGATGAGCAAATTCGAGGGCCGATCCGGATTCACCATCACCGAGCTTCTCCTCTCGGTCATCATCATTGCGGTGGGTGTGGTAGGCTTCGCCTCGGCCATCGGGCTCATGGCGACCGAGCTGCGTATCGGCAAGCGGGACACCGAAGTGGCAGCGCTGCTGGCCGATCAGGCGGAGCAGATCAAGTCGCTTCCTTACGACGCCGTGGCCGAGGGATCGCGCGACGTGGGGGAGTACCTGCTCGAGTGGGAAGTTCAAAGCTTCGATCCCAAGAAAGTCGTCTTGAGAGCGACCTTCTCGGCCGCTGACGGCGGCCAGCTCGCCGATACGGTCGTCCTGTACATCGAGAAATGAAGTCTCGGCTTCGCCCAGCTCGGCCGCGGGGTTTCACCCTGATCGAGGTCCTCGTCGCGATGACGCTCACGGGGATCGTCGTCGCGGGCACCCTCAAGGCGCTCACCGCTCAGAGGAAGTTCTACGCCCGCCAGGCGCGCATCCTCGACGCGCGGCATGCCCTGCGGGCGACGACGACGATCCTCGCCTCCGAGTTCCGAGAGGCGAGCGCCACCGGCAACGACCTGTACGCCATCGCCGGCGACAGCGTGGCGTTGCGTTCCACGGTCGGCTTCGCCGTCGTCTGCGGGGTGCACGGTGGGAGCGGACAGCTCTCCCTGACCCGCGTCTCGGGCCATTTCCAGCTGGAGGCGGCGGACAGCGCTCTGGTATTTGTCGAGAACACCCCGGCCGAGAACGACGACGTCTGGCGAGTTCTACCGGTCGGGGGGATATCCGTGTCGGGGCCCGGCTGCCAGCTCGCGGGCGCGACGCAGGAACGGGTGATCAACACCAGCGGTTCGTTGGCCGATATCTGGGTGGGCGCGCCGCTGCGCCTGTTCCGACCTTACGTGTTCAGGCTGTACGAATTGGATAATCGCTGGTGGCTGGGGCGGCGCAACCGGGCGGCGGGCTTTACGGACTATCCGGTCGCCGGGCCGCTGGCGCCCCCGACCGACAACGGCCTGCAGATGACGTTTTACCAGCAGGACGGGTCGCCGACGCTGAATCCGTCTCTGGTCGTGCGCGTGAACATCAGCGTGCGGGCGCCGACGTACCGCTCGCTCACCGACCCGGACTACCGAGATCTGAGCACCAGCAGCTACCTCAGGAACGACGGCTGAGCGCATGGCGATGAGGGTCGACTTTCAGCGGCTGACGAGAGACCAGGGCGGGTTCGCGATGGCGATTGCCGTCTTCGCCCTGGTGCTGTTGGCCGCCGTGGTGGCGGGCGGCTATTTCGCCGCGTCGCAGGAGTTCCAGATCGGGCGGGGGATGCGCAGCCTGACCAAGAGCTTCTACGCCGGTGAAGCGGGAATCCACGAGGTGCTGGAGGACTGGGACACGGGCGTCTACGGCGCGCTGCAGCCGGGGGATAGCGTGACGGTCGGACCCTTGACCGTCGCCGGCGGTGCCATCTACACGGCGAACATCGTCCGCGTGGGTCGCGCCGCCGATTCCGCCAAGCGGTTCTTCTACATCGAGGCGGCGGGCCGGCCGCCCGCGCCGACGATGGGTGAGCGGCGGCAGGCGGTGGTCGTGCGCTCTCGCTTCGCCGACCTCTGCTGCTTGAGCGCGATCTCGGTTGTCAATAACGTCACGTTTACCGGCGGCGCCCAGTACCTGATCAGCGGGTTCAGCACCGATCCACCCGGGAACGTGCCCGATGGGGCCTGTCTGAATTACCCCACCGACAGCGTGCCCGGCGTCCGTCACGGCCCCAGCGGCGTCGTCAACGACCCGGACTTGGTGGTAGGAGCGCCGAGCGCGATTGTCAACGATGGATCGCTCGGCTCAGGGACGATTTTCAGCGCTTCCGAGCTGACCTACGACGAGCTCGTGGCCATGGCCGACCACGAATTCGTCGGGTCATACACCCTCAACGACACCCAGCCCGCCCTGGTGAACGGCAAGTGCGACAAGAGCCAGCCGGACAACTGGGGATCGCCGGAGGACTCGAGCAGCCCCTGCTTCAACTACTTCCCGATCATCCACGTCACCGAGGATTTGAACCTCATCGGTGCAGGCGTCGCCCAGGGGATCCTCCTGATAGACGGGGACCTCTTCATGAACGGGCCGTTCCGCTTCTACGGCATCGCCTTCATCAAGGACGATCTTCACCTGGACGGGACCGTCGACTTCTACGGCGGCGCCTACGTGGCCGATGACGTTTGGTTCAACGGCGCGACTCCCCGCTTCTGGTACAGCCGCTGCGCCATCGAGCGCGCAGAGCGCTTCTCAAAGATCACTCAGCCCCGGCTCGTGTCACCCCGGGCCTGGGTCGAGCTGTTCTAAAGCCGTCCCCAGCGCGCGACCTCAGCCGACACGCCCGCCCAGCTCCACGCTCAACTCCCGGGGCAGCCGGTCGCGGTTCTCCGCCGTCACGACCACGACTCGGATGTCGGGCCGTCGCCGGAGCGGTTCGGCGTGGCGGTTCCGCCCCAGCATCAGCGTGCCGAGCACGGCGTGGGCCGCCGCCGGATCGAAGACACGCCCCAGCACCTCCACGAATCGGCTGCTGAAAAGCTCCATCTTGCCGATCTCGTCGACCACCAGCACCGGAGCGCGATCCTCGAGCCCCTCCTCCAAAGCGGATACTCCGAGCCGTTCGAACGACGCCAGATCGACCCCGTACCTTCCGACGCGTGGCCCGGGGCTTCCCAGGCGGGCGAGCGCCCCCCGCTCGCCGTCCAGCGTTACCACGTCGAATCCCACCCGCCGCCCGCGCTGGCGCAGCTCTTCGGTGTAGAACCCGGCACACCCCGACGGGCCGAGCAGCTCCACCGCCCGCCGGATTACGGTGGTCTTTCCGCAACCGGGGCGCCCGGTCAGCAGGACCCGGCGGGCCGGGCCCGACGGCACAGCCGACTGGTCTACGCGCTCAGGCCCCGGCCCAGGTGGATCCTGTCCAGTCATAGGAGTGTATGCCGGGCGGGACCATCAGTGAGAGCCGGAGGCCGGAAGCGGGGTGGCCGGGATTCGCAAAAAAGCGAACGCCCCGGGCCCTCGGGGCGTTCGCCAGAGACGAGAATGTGCGGTAAGGCGAGGCGTTGCTTCCAGAGCGGGGCCGTTCTTCCGATCGCGCCGGAAGCGACACGCCTGAAAGAAAGAACGGAGCCCCTGAGTCGCCCTCCCCCGCCGTTTTCCCTGTCCGGCTAAGACGCTCGAGACTCCGCTCTTCGGCCTTACGTAGGTGGCAAGCTGCGTTCCCAAACGGGGCCATTCTCATAAGTCGTTGTTGTGTAGTGGCTTAAGGGGAACAGGGGTCGGTCGGAGCCGGTCCGGGTCTGGAAATATTTTGCAGAAGCTGGAAAAACAAGTGCCAAACATCTGTATCTCGGGGCGTTTTCGCTGCTTATACGGCCGCGCGCGGCCGGCCGAAGCGGGCGCGGTGCGGCGCGATCGCGTGGAACTGGCCCGTAGGCCCCAGAATGGTAAGTTATAACGATTCATCAGGGTTGAGGGGGACAGAGCCGGGTGGCGGTCGGCCCGGCGGTCTTGGCGGCCTACGTTCTGCAGAAAGCCAGAGGTAAGATCGTGAACAAGAAGCTGACGTTAGCTGCGGGCGTGATCGTCGTGCTGGCGGTCTTCGGCTACTTCGCCTTTGGCGGCCTGGGTCGGAGCCTGGTCTACTTCTGGACGCCGACGGAGCTGCTGGCGGAGGGGGATGCGGCGTACGGCACGTCGGTGCGTCTGGGCGGGATGGTCGAGCCGGGAAGCGTGCGTTGGAACGCCGAGACGCGGGAGCTGCGGTTCCGGCTGGTGGACGAGGGCGGCATCGTCGAGGTCTACAACGCCGGGATACCGCCGCAGATGTTTCTGGAAGCGTCGGAGCGGCAGGAGCCGATCGGGGCAGTGGTGGAAGGCACACTGACCCGGGAAGGTGTGTTTCGGGCGACCAACCTGATGGTCAAGCACTCGGAGGAGTACCGGGCGCCGCAGCACGAACAGGATCGCCAGGAGTACTACCGGGAGCTTTTCCGGGAGCAAGGAGCAAATCGCGGCACATGACGAGCACACTAGGATATATATCGATCATCGGCGCTCTCCTCCTGTCTATAGCGGGGGCGGGGGCGGCTTTTCTTTCGGTCAAGACGGGGCGGGAGGGACAGGCGCGCTTCGGGCGTCAAGCGGCGTACGGCGTCTTGGGGCTGGCGACGGTGGCCATCGCGACGATGGTCTACGCTCTGGTGGCCCACGACTTCAGCGTGGGCTACGTGGCGCAGGTCGGCAGCCGGTCGACGCCGCTGTTCTACACGGTGATCTCGCTCTGGTCGTCGCTGGACGGGTCGATCCTGTTCTGGGGCTGGATCGTGGCGGGCTACACGGCGGCGGTGGTCTACATCTACCGTGACAAGTATCGCGAGCTGATGCCGGCGGTGGCGGGGACCCTGCTGGTCGTCAACGCTTTCTTCTGGCTGCTGCTGGCCTGGCCGGCGAATCCGTTCGTCCCGGTATTCCCGGTGCCGGCCGACGGTCCGGGCCCCAACCCGCTGTTGCAGAACCACCCGTTCATGGGGCTGCACCCGCCGCTGCTCTACCTGGGCTACGTGGGGATGGCGGTTCCGTTCGCCTTCGGCATCGCGGCCCTGGTCACGGGCCAGTTGGGCGGCGATTGGATCCGGGCGGTGCGGCGCTGGATCATGGCGCCGTGGATC
>JABAOD010008291.1_pt2 | contig 10757 bp, 8 predicted proteins | sample 7062151 | NCBI WGS metagenome assembly JABAOD01 (sample SAMN14538626, study PRJNA623070) | marine sediment metagenome | biome: marine biome [ENVO:00000428]; feature: marine pelagic biome [ENVO:01000023]; material: deep marine sediment [ENVO:00002113] | place: India: Gulf of Khambhat ...
CGTCTCGCCCGAGCAGGCCCGGCTGGAGCCGCTCGACGAGCGCTGCGACGTCTACTCGCTGGGCGTGGTGCTCTTCGAGATGGCGACCGGACGCTGCCCGTTTCGCGCCGACAGCGCCGGCGAGGTGCTCGAGATGCACCGCGACCTGGCGCCGCCGGATCCACGCGACCTGGTTCCGCGACTGTCGGACGAGCTGGCCGGCGTGATCCTCGGCTGTCTCGAGAAGGACCGGCAGCAGCGGACGGCGAGCGCCGCGGAGCTCCGCCGATCTCTCGAGGTCCTGCTGCCCGCCGGCGAGGCTTCCGCCCGCCTGGCGTCGGCGGTCGCGCCGGCGGCGGAGGCCCGGGGCTCCGACTCGCCGGCCGTTGCCACCCGTACCCGCCCCTCCACCGACGAGCTGGTGCCGCTGGTCTACGACGAGCTGCGCCGGCTGGCGCGCGGCTTCCTCTCCCGCGAGCGGCCCGACCACACCCTGCAGCCCACGGCGCTGGTGCACGAGGCCTACCTGCGCCTCGCCGACCAGAGCCGGGTGGACTGGGCCGGCCGCACGCACGTCTGCGCCATCGGGGCGAAGATGATGCGGCGTCTCCTGATCGACCACGCCCGCGCCCGCGGCCGGCGCAAGCGGGGCGGCGACGTGCAGAAGGTGACGCTGCTCGAGGGCCTGACGCCGGGCAGACGCGACGAGCTGGATCTCGACGAGCTGCTCACCCTCGACGACGCGCTCGAGGAGCTGGCGGCCGAGAGCCCGCGGCAGGCGATGATCGTCGAGCAGCGCTTCTTCGGCGGTCTCACCGTCGAAGAGGTGGCCGAGCGGCTCAGCGTGTCGAAGCGGACGGTGGAGGCGGACTGGGCGGCGGCCCGGGCCTGGCTGCGCCGGCGTCTGGCGTGACGCCGGACCCGGACCGCCGCGGGTTCAGGCGGGACGGCGGCGGAACCGGTAGCCGGCGCCGAGCCCGAAGAGGGTCGAGTCGTAGCCGCTGTCGATCCGGACGCCGTTGGGGCCGCGCCCCTTGAGGCTGGTGTCGAGGTAGGTGACGTTGGCCTGGAAGGACCAGCGACTCCGGCCGAACGGAACCCCGATCCCGAGCCGCGCGCCGAGCGCGAAGTCCTCGTCGAAGTCGACGTCGGTCGCGAAGCCGTCGGGTTGGTCGTACCAGGACAGCGATCCGTACTGGATCAGGGCGACCATCGGACAGGCGTAGAGATCGACGCGGCTGTCGGGAGTCAGGTGGATGTCGAGACCGGCGGTGAGCGGCGTAAAGGTGAGCGAGTCGTAGGTCACCCAGCTGGTGCCGCCCGCGCGAAAGGTGTGCGCTTCGATGTCCACGCTGCCGCCGCTGAACAGGCCGAGGTCGATGCCCAGGCGCCGGGAGAAGCGGTACTCGGCGTTGAAGCCGAGGCCGCCGCCGGTGTCGGTCTCGTAGCGCCGGCCGATGCCGCCCGGGCGGGTCAGCCCCGCCGAGCTGTGGTCCATGTCGACCGCGGCGGCGTAGAAGCGGATCTCCCNNGCCGGACGGCTCTTCGGGCGGTTCGGGGGCCTGGGCGGAAGCGCTCGCGGCGAGGTAGAGGATGGCGACCACCAGGAGGCCGCCCATCGGAAGCCACGTGCGAACGGTTGGAACGTGTCTTCGGGTCATGGCTAGTCTCCCTGCGCCTCTTCTCGGGCCGCTTCGAACTCGGCCACCAGGCGCGTGCATCTCTGGGCTCCGACCGCGCGCCCGGCGATGGCGAAGTTGATGGTCGCGCCCGAGGTCTCCTCGACGCCGGTGGCAACGGCGGCGAGCGAGCTCTTCGGCCCGCGGGCGTCGATCCGGCCCCGGCCCAGGATGTGGATCGGCAAGCCGGTCTCGTCTTCCGTCAGGAAGAACTCGAACCCCGCCGCCCACTGCCGCGGTGACCGCGTCTCTTCATCGATCCGCCACCAGATGCCGCAATCGCCTCCCGCTTCCGACTCACACAGCACGTCCTGGGTGAAGCGAAGGCAGCCGGCGTCGATCTCGTAGGCCTCGGAGCCGTCCATGGCGACGCCCAGCGAAACGATGAAATAGGTACGTCCCGTGGGGGGCTTCGCCGCCTCGCCGGGTGCGGCCGCAAAGAGGACCGCGAGCGCGAGCAGCGTGGCGACGGGGAATACTGCTTTTCTTGGTTCCTTCATTTCTTTCTCCTTGTCGCTAGTCGATGCGGCGCACGGTCGACAAGAGGTCGGTCGCGACGTTCACCGTGGGGTTGCCGATGTACTCGAGGGTGGCGCCGCCGCGGCAGCTGCCGCTGAGCTGGTCGCTGACCCGGACGACGGCCGAGCTGGGACCGCTGAGGTCGATCGACACCGTGCGGCTTGCGAGCTCCCTGGCGTCGTAGCGGCTGACGCCGGCAACGGTGACCGTCTGGTGGTCCGCTCGTCCGGCGACGGTGACCTGCGAGACGCCCCCGATCTCGACGTCGAAACGGGCGGTGTCGAGGTCGGTGATCTCCACCCCGAGCACGCCCGCGAGGGTCAGGCTGTCGAGCTCGCGGACCGTGACCTCGAAGACGATGTCCTGGTCGTTGCGGAACGGACCCTCGGTGCCGAGGATCAGGAGGCCGTTGGAGACCTCCGAGGTCAGCAGCGGCAGGATGTTGTCGTCGGCGGTCACGCGCAGAGATTCGATCGCGCCGTGGCGGATCTCGATCCGCCCCACGCCGGAGGCGACGACACCGTGAAAGGCGCCGACCTCGCGCTCCTCGCTGGCGACGACGCCGGAGCCGACGACGGTGTCGCCGTCACCGGGCAGGGCGCTCGCCTCGACGAGGTCCAGGCACTCCTCGCGACCGACCTCGCGCGCCGCGAAGGAGAAGTTCGAGCTCTTTCTCGCGCCGTCGACCGGCCCGTAGCGACCGGTGCCGGCGACCGAGCTCAGCGGGCCGCGGGCCTTCAAGGCCCCCAGGCCCTGGAGCTGCATCAGCTCGCCATCGGCCACCGTGGTGAGGTCGAAGGCGAGGTCCATCTCGCGCCGCCTCGCGTCGGTCGGCTTCCAGGAGCCGCAGATCAGCCCGTCGAGGGTGCAGAGCCTGTCCTCGTAGAACTCGAAGCACTGGACCTTGACGTCGTAGCCGTTCTCGAGGCCCATGGCGAGGGTGAAGTAGGTTCTGCCGACCGGCGGCCGGGCCGCCGCCGCCGGGCCGGAAGTGGCGCCGAGGGCCAGCCCGAGGGCCAGCGCAGCCAGCAGGCACCAGGGAGGGCCGGGTAGGCGAAGGGTCTTCATACGGTTCTCCTCCTTTTGGTCGTTAGCGAACGATGCGGATGTCGTGGCCGTCCTTCACTACGGGACGCGTTGTACGCGCCGCTCGTCCGCAGTACCGGAAGCGGGCTCGGGGCTCCTGGCGTCGCCCGATCGCGATTCCCGCCCGCACGGGTAGGCGCCTGCGCCGCCTCGGAGCGTCTTCCGCCGGCGGCGCCGCGGGTATAGGAGAGAGGGTGCGAGCTGGTGGTCACAGTTGCACGAATACCTCCGACGGAGGGTGGCGGGCGGTCCCCGGGCGTCGCTCGTCCGCTGATACCGGGAATCGCGCTGGCGCTGCTCGTCGCGTCCGCCGGGGCGGCACCCTCGTCGGCCGCCGTGATCGAGACCGGTCCGAAGGCCGAGTTGCTCGACGCCAGGGGTGTCTACGCGCTTCTCGACGTGATGGACGCCGTCGCCAACCAGCATCCCGGGTTCGAAGAGGAGGCTACGCGGCAGCAAGGGCTGCCGGCAGCCGAGCGCGAGGAGCGTTTCGACGCGGCGCGGCGGCGAAACGCCGCCAGTCCCGAGGTCGCGGCGGCGATCGACGCGATGCTGGCGACGCCGACCTACGAGATGTACTTCCGCCGCTTCCGCAACGTGACGGAGGAGCTGGTTCGCGATCTCCTCCTCGACCTGCCCTACCGCGCGCGATCGGCTCCGGGCGACATCGGTGCGACCTTCCACCAGCTCATCCGTCGCCGGCAGCAGGTGCGGGCGGCCGCCGATCGCTTCCTGGCGGCGGTCGACATGGCGGCGGTCGAGGCGGCGGCCCGGCGGTGGAGCCCGGACGATGCGGGTCCCGCTCCCACCAGCTATCTCATCTACGACAGCAACGCCGGCTCGTTCGCCGCCGAGGGCAAACCGTTCNNGGGAAGCCCTTCCTCAATCTCTACAGCGAGGGTTACTTCGACCAACCGTCGCCTGGACCGGAGGTTCTCTCAGAGATCGCCGGCACCATGGCCCACGAGCTCCAGCACGCGCTGGTGGATCCCTTTCTCTATCCTGCGGCCCGGGAAGACCAATCCTGGCAGCGCAGGCGCGTCGACGACCTCCTGCGCAGCATGGTCGGGGAGGGGCTTGCCAACCACTGCAATCCTCCGGCTGGCGCCAAGCGCGAGCTCTACGAGGACCCGATGGTGGTCGAGACGCTGCTGCGCCGGTTCGAGGCCTTCCTCTCGGACCTGCGCCACGAGCGGCTGGACGAGGAGCAGGCGATCGCGTGGCGTCGCGAGAACTTCTTCGGCCCGGCCGCGGCCCTGCTGCGTCGCCACCTCGAGCGGCGGTTCGAGGGCGAGGAGCTGGCGGCGAGGATCGTCGAGCTCGCGCCGATGCGACCCGATCTCGAGCACGTCCTGGGATGGTGGATGGTTTCGCGTGTGTCACGCGGCGGCGCGCGCAGGGAGCACGCCCTGGAGCTGCTCGAGGATCCGTGGGCCCTGCCTCGGCTCTACAACGAGGCCGTAGAGGGACTGCCGGGTCTGTCGCTCGCGCCGGAGACGCTCGAGGCCGTCTCGGCCCTGAAGGACGCGCCCCTGCGGTGAAGTCCGGCGGCAGCGCCTACTGAGCCGCCGGCTGTTTCCAGGCGGCCAGCAGGCGGAGGAGGCCGGCGACGCCGGCGGCCATCGCTCCGGCGATAGCGGTCACGTAGTTGAAGAGGTCGCGCTCGGTGACGAGGAGAAAGGCCAGGATCAACACGGCGCCGACGGCGAAATAGCGCTGATAGTGCCGCCAGTCGCCGCGGGTGGTGGCTCGCGCCCACTCCTCCCGATAGCGGGTGCGGACGAGTCCGCGCACGAACTTCGCGAGCTCCGGGTGCTTGACCGTGGGGAGGGGCCGGGGCTCGACGAGCCCTCGGCGCGCCAGGAGCTCGAGCGGCCGATTCTGCTTCGGGTTGAGCAGCCCGTCCATCGAGAGCTGGGCCAGGGCGAACTGCTCGTCGGCCGACAGGCCGTTCCAGACGCACCACCAGTACGCCGCAGGGTCTTCACCGTCGCGCGGACCGGAAACCGGCAGGTTGACCGCCGGGAATCTGGAGAGAAGCTCGGTCCACCGCCTTCGCTCCGAGCACGGCAGGAGCGGGGGATCGGGCACACCCGGTCGCCACGAGCCGTCGAGCTCCTGTTCGGAGAGCCGGGCGCCGAGCGCCTCGAGAGGATTCCGCGCGGCGACGAGGATCACCGTCTTTCCATCGGCCAGCCACTCCTCGAGCAGCTCCAGGCTCCTGTTTCGCCGCTCGGCGTCCTCGAGGGTCTCTTCGAGTCCTTCGCAGACGAAGCGGGACGCCACCGGCGTTACGGGGCGGTCGCTGCCGGCCAGGTCGGTCCTGGGCACGTCGCTCTCGGGAAGGAGGCGCTGCCAGTCCGGAGTGGAGCAGGTGATCAGCAGGCGACGGCCGCCGGTGAGGTCCGGAGCGGGCGTCGCGGGCGCGATGTCCTCCACGTCGAGGAAGAAGATCCGCCGCGAGACGGCCCTGAGCCAGAGGGCCAGCGGCAGCAGGATGAGGACGCAGAGGACGAGGATCTCGGTCCAGTGCCAGCGCGGATCGGCACGACCGACGGGGAGCGCGACCCTCGCTTCGTCGAGTCCGACGGAGTCGCGCCAGCCCGCAAACAGAAGCTCTTTCCGCGCGTCGCCGTCTCGGCCGGCCGCCGCGCCGTTACCGGCTCCGGCGGCGGACGCGACCACCTCCGGCCAGGGATACGAGCCCACGGCGCTCGCGTCGGCGTGCCGATGGCGCAGCGAGCGCGAGGTGTCGTTGTAGATGGGGAGGCGTGCCGCCATGTCGGAGATCCAGGAAGGGGGCAGCGAACCAAGCTCGGCCGCAACGCCTCGGGGCAGCCAGGACTGGGCCGCCAGACTGAACAGGTAGAGATCGTCCTTCCGCTGCAGGCGAGCGTGCAGCAGGTCGCCCTTCGCCACGACCCCCCGAAGCTCGGCGCGCAGGTCCGTGGCCCGGGTCTCGAGCCGCGCCGCCGTGGTCGCCAGCTCGTAGTCGAGCGCGGCGGCGCTGGTCACGTCCCAGGCCACGTGGCTGAAGACGACCGGGGGAACGATCCCCATCAGCACCCAGAAGATCATCAAGGCAACCGTGCAGGTGGTGGTGGGGCTGACGAGAGCGCGCCCGACCCGCCCTCGGTCGGCGATCCGATTGAGGACGGCCCGAATGCGGGAACGCAGCCGCGGGGCGCGCCACCGGCCGCGGAGCAGGGCCATCGTCGCCAGGGCCGCTCCCACGGGGATCGCCGCGGCCGCCAGCAGCAGCCGGTCGTGCGAGGTGAGGCTTCGATTGAGCGCCAGGAGGATCGCCACCAGGGCCAGGTGCAGGCAGGCGATCGCCACGTAGACCGGCACCTGGCCGCGAGCCGGCCTGAAGAGCCGGATGATCTGGTGACGGAAGGGCACCACGGCGAGGAGCAGAATGAAGGCGTAGAGAGCGGTGATCAGGAGGGTCAGGATCATCGAGTCGACGAGCAGGGTCCACAGCAGCTCGCGGTCGTAGAAGGTGACGATCCAGAGGGGGAANNGACCCCGCGCAGACGGTGCGGTCGGCCGAGGTACAGCGTGTTGAAGGCGGTGGGTCCGCCGGCCTCGAGGACGGAGCGCAGCCGCTCGGGCTCGCTCACCTTCTCGAAGAGCACCTCGTAGCTGGCTCTTCGCGGATCGGAGTGGTACCAGACCAGACCGCCCTCGCCGAGGACGGCGAAGCCCAGGGGCGGAGATACGACCGGTGTAAAGCCCAGGGGCGGCAGGCCCCATCCGTGCAGGACCGCGACCCTGGGCTTCTCGGCCGCGCCGGCGGATCGACCCGCCTGCGAGGCGACCGAGATCGCCGAGCTTCTCCTGCCCGTCGTCATCGAGACGTACGTCTGGAAGCCGAACCCGGCCTCCACCGGCGTCCCACCATCCCGGCAGTCGACGGAGCGCAGGGCCCAGAGGCGGTCTTCCGCCACGGCGCGGAAATACTCGCGCCCGCTGACCGAGACGAGCGGCGTGGGCCGCTCGCGGGTGGTCCACTTGGCGAGCTGCTGTCCGTGTTCGTCGATCCAGGAGGCCATGATGAAAAAGTGGCACTCTTCAGGACCCGGTTCTTCCTCTTCCAACAGATTCGGTCGCCGCTTCACGTGCTGCAGGGAGCCCGCGCCGGGAAGGTCCTTCTGCCCCTCCAGACACGCGCCGGGAGCCTCGACCTCAGAGGCAAAGCACCGGTCGAAGGTCCTGAGCTGGCAGTAGCACTGGCGGAAGGTCGTTTCGAGGTCGGACTCGATCTTGGCCGCCATCTCCTCGAGCGAGTCGTCGAGAATGGACGCGAGTCGCTGATAGCGGTGAAGCCCGAGCGGAACCACGGTGAGCAGGACCACCAGCGTGAAGGTGCAGACGATCAAGAGCAGCACGTCGTGCTTGCGAAAGCGCGCCTGCGGATCCATCAAGAGAAGCTTGAGGAGCGGCAGACTGAGGAGCACGATCACCATCAGGAGGAGGAGGAGGGCGGTCCAGTGGGCCGAGAACCCGAGAGATCGCACGAAGTTGGCGGACGCGCGGGTCACTCCGCAGACGACCATCTGCAGCGGCTCCAGGTCGGCCACCGAAGCGGCGCCCCGGCCGACCCGCAGCGGCTGGCAGGTGATCTCGTAGCCTCCGAAGCTCGGCTCGCCCTCCTGTGCGCTCCTTCCCGCGGTCACCTCGAACGACGCGCGGAAGGGCATGCCGAGGTAGGCCGGCGGGGCGTCGTCCTCGCCGCCGGTCGGCAGCGCCAGCAGGCGAAGTCCGGTCGTGCTGCCGAGCCACTCCTGATGGAGGACGTCGTAGCGGCCCGTCTCGTCCCGCAGCGCGACCAGGTAGCTCTCGAAATCGTGCGGCAGGGGAATGTCCGCCAGGATGCGATCCAAGCGGACGCGGAAGCGGATCCAGCGGTCGACCTCGGCCGGCTCGGAGGCCGCTCCCTCGCCCCGGGCCTGCCGAGGCGTCCCGTTCGCCGGCTGCTTCGGGACCAGTCCCACGATCGAGTACACCCCCTCCATGTCGGGGTCCGGGTTCAGGCGCAGGCCGAGTCTCGACTCTTCGAAGGGGCCCAGCCGCGAACCGGGCGGAGAGAAGTCCATGCGGATCGGTCCGTAGCGCCTCAGGCCGCGGAGCAGATAGCTCTCGCCGGCCGGCTCGAAGCGGAGCTGCCAGCCCGAGTTCCCGACGTCGCGCGGCGGGGCGGCAGCGGCGAGAAGACCCGGTGCCGAAAGCCGCAGGTCCTCCCTCGGCCGCACGGTCACGAACGAATGGCAGTACCCCGGGGCGACGGACAGCCCTTCTCGCGGGCCGCCCAGCACCTCCCACTGGTCGGCCTCGAGCTTCGTCCGCCGGCCGTCGCCGGCGAGCCGCCGGCCGCCGATGCCGGCGGCCGAGTGGAACTCGACCCCCTCGAGGGACGACGGTTCGCCGAGGCGGGCGACCTGGCCCGGGTGGAGGCGGGTCAGGGGCCTCTCACCCTCGAACACCCACATTCCGCACGGATCCCTCTCCTCCCACTCGAGCTCNNCGGCGTCGAGGAGATGGCTCTCGACAGCCGAGAGCGTTTCCGGACCCTGCTGCCGACGGGTCACGAGGTCGGTCAGGCGCAGGCGGCGAGACACCGCCTCGCGCCGGATCACGAGGCCGCCACCGGTGGTGAGCGCGACGTCGAGCGAGCGGCCCGGCTCGCCGACGAAGAAGTCGATTCCCGGCGTCGCCTCCGCGCGCCAGGTGCGCTTCTCGATCAGGCCGACGACCGTGAGCCCGGTGCGGTGATTGTCGAGCGTCGTCCGGTGGTCGCTCTCCAGGACGAGGCCGCCAAGCTCGGTCCCGGGTTTGACGAAGACCGACGTCGAAGAACCCTCCAGCGGGCCGGCGCGCGCGAGCAGGTGACTCGCGCCGTGGCGGAACTCCACCACGGCGTGCGGCTCGCTTTGCAGGGTCGCCTGCTCGGCCAGATCCTCGGAGTCGCCGAGGTACTCGAGATACGGCTGGCGGCTCTCGAAGTAGACGAGGCTCTTTACGTCCCCGAGGAGGTTCTCGAGGTTGTCCGAGGTGTTGTCGAGAACCGCCTCCAGGTGGACAGCGGTGTTGCCCAGGGCGCGGAGATGCCGATCCCGGGCCTCTCGGATCTGGTAGCGGAGGTAGAGGGCGTAGGCGCCGGTGAAGACGAGGACCGCGACCAGCAGGATGGCCATGGTGCGCAGGAGCTGCCCGGGCCGGCCTGGCCCGCCGGTGGCGGCTGCCGTTTCCGATCGGCCCGGAGAAGAACCGAGATCGCCCATTTGCGCGGCTGCCTGCGATAGAGAGAACCTCGCCGGCCCCACTCCCGGGGAGCAACCGAGACGCCGGCTCGCAATCGCTCCAGCGCTGGCCGGCCGGGTCTGGGGAGCGGTGTTGAAACCAGCCTACGTTCCGACCGGCGACGGCGCACCACCCGGGCAGGTGGGCGCGTGCGGGCGCACTTCACGCGGCTCTTTCCGCGGCTCTACTTGATCGCCTCGCAGATGCGATAGGGCGGCAGGTTGCGCAAGTCGACCTCGGAGCGCACGGTGGGGAAGGACCGCTCGAGATGGTCCCGGAGGTGCTGGCGGGGCTGGTAGAACATCTGATACGTGACGAAGCTCCCGCCCGGCCGCAGCGCTCGGTGGGTGGTGCTGACGATCTCCTGCGCCGCCTCGGGTGGGAGGAAGAAGAAAGGGATCCCCGAGAAGACGTGGTCGGCCGGCGGCAGCGTCAGACGCTCGAGGATCTCGGAGACGTTTTGCGCCTCGTCCCGGACGACGGTGAGCCGCGGGTCGTCGACGATCTCGTCCAGCCTGGCCGCGAGGTCGGCGTTGCGCTCGATCGCCAGCAGTCTGCCGTCGGGCCGCAGCCGCTCGAGCAGGCGGCGGGTCAGAACGCCGCTCCCGGGCCCGTACTCGAGGATCAGGCTCGCCTTGCCGGGACCGACCTTCGAGACGATTCGCTCGACGACGAACCCCGACGTCGGCAGCAGTGCGGCGACCCCTTTCGGGTCCTTGAGAAAGGCCAGGAGATGTGCGCCGGTCGAGGGCCCCGGGATGCGCGGCTTCCGATCTTCGTCACGAGCCTTCATGGCCCGATGCTAGCTCAGTTCGCGTCGCGGGACGGGCCGCTGGCCTCGTCGGGCCTAGTCGTGCTTCTGCGGCCAGCGCACGAAGAGGCCGTCGACCCACACCAGGTCCTCGTTGTAGGAGCCCGGATGGAAGGAGCCGGCGACGTACTGGTCCGTCGAGAAGGCCTGGTCGCGACCGCCGCTGCGCACGGCCATCACGTGTCTCGCCGACAGGTCCGCGACATTCAAGCGGTATTCGATCGGGTTCCCCCAGGCGTCGAACTCGACCACCGTCGGCAGATACTGCGGCACGAGCAGGTTCTCGAGGTCATCGCGCGTCAGCGGAGGACCGTACTCGGCGATCGGAATGGTCGACGCGCCGGCCGCCGCGGCGCCGAACTGGTCGTTGGTCCACGACA
>JABAOD010014183.1_pt2 | contig 10749 bp, 7 predicted proteins | sample 7062151 | NCBI WGS metagenome assembly JABAOD01 (sample SAMN14538626, study PRJNA623070) | marine sediment metagenome | biome: marine biome [ENVO:00000428]; feature: marine pelagic biome [ENVO:01000023]; material: deep marine sediment [ENVO:00002113] | place: India: Gulf of Khambhat ...
GGCTGCACCACCTGCATCGGCAACTCCGGGCCGCTGCCGCCGCCGATCTCCGAGGCGATCCACGAGGGCGGCCTGGTGGCGGCCTCGGTGCTGTCGGGCAACCGCAACTTCGAGGGCCGCATCAGCCCCGACGTGCGCGCCAACTACCTGGCCTCGCCGCCGCTGGTGGTGGCCTACGCCCTGGCCGGGCGGATCGACATCGACCTCTACAACGAGCCCCTGGGCGAGGACCGCGACGGCCGGCCGGTCTTCCTGAAGGACCTCTGGCCGAGCCGCGAGGAGGTCGACCGGGTGGTGCGCGAGAAGGTGCGCTCCGAGATGTTCACCACCCAGTACGCCGCGGTCTACGACGGCGACGAGGAGTGGCACGCCATGCCGGTGCCCGAGGGCGCCACCTACGCCTGGGAGGAGGACTCCACCTACGTCCGGCTGCCGCCGTTCTTCGTCGACCTGCCGCGCGAGCCGGCGCCGGTGGCCGACATCGCCGGCGCCCGGGTGCTGGCCCTGGTCGGCGACTCCATCACCACCGATCACATCTCGCCGGCCGGCGCCATCAAGAAGGACAGCCCGGCCGGCCGCTACCTCGTCGAGCACGGCGTGGCGCCCAGGGACTTCAACTCCTACGGCTCGCGCCGCGGCAACCACGAGGTCATGATGCGCGGCACCTTCGCCAACGTCCGCTTCCGCAACCAGCTGGTTCCCGACAAGGAGGGACCCTGGACCCTGCATCTCCCGGCCGGCGAGCCGATGTTCATCTACGACGCGGCGATGACGTACCGCGCCGCCGGCGTGCCGCTGGTCGTCCTGGCCGGCAAGGAGTACGGCACCGGCTCGTCGCGCGACTGGGCCGCCAAGGGACCGGCGCTGCTCGGCGTCAAGGCGGTCATCGCCGCCAGCTACGAGCGCATCCATCGCTCGAACCTGATCGGCATGGGGATCCTGCCGCTCGAGTTTCGGCAGGGCGAGTCGGTCGTGACCCTGGGCCTGACCGGCCGCGAGCTCTACGCCGTCGAGGGCCTGGCCCAGGGGCTCGCGGGCGGCTTCCGGAAAGGTCTCGAAGTGACCGTCCGCGCCACCGGCGACGGCGGTGACAAGACATTCCGGGCCAGGGTGCGCCTCGACACCCCCAACGAGGCGCGCTACTACCAGCACGGCGGCATCCTGCAGTACGTGCTGCGGCAGCTGCTGAGCGACTGAGGACCGGCCGCGCGCCGGTGCCGGCGGCCCCGACTCCCGGCTAGGTCTCCTTCCAGGGATTCGTGGCGAAGACCGCGAACTCGGGCCACAGGGCGCGGCGGTTCGCCGCCAGGGCGGCCAGGATGGCGTCGGCGATGTCGGGGGCGAAGAGCTTGTTCGGGTTGTCGCGCCCGCCCTTGCCGCCCCAGGCGGTCTGCACCTCCGACGGGCAGACGCAGACGACCCGGATGTCGTGCGGCCGCAGCTCCGCCTGCCAGCACTGGCTGATGCCGCGCACCGCCCACTTGCTCGCCGAGTAGGCGGTGCCGCCGGCGTGCCCCTTGATGCCCGAGGTCGAGGCGATGTTGACGATGTCGCCCCCGCCGCGGCGCTTCATCGCCGGCACGACGCGGTTGGTCAGGTCCACCAGCCCGAAGACGTTGGTGTCGAAGAGCTTCTTCATGGCGCCGACGTCCAGCTCGCCGATCCCGGCGGAGTAGCCGAAGCCGGCGTTGTTGACCAGGACGTCGATGCCGCCCATGCGCTCGTGGCAGGCCGCCACGGTGCGGGCGTTGTCGTCGCCGACCGAGACGTCGGCCCGCACGCCGTGCGCGCCGCTCCGCCCGGCCACCTCGTCGATCAGCGCCTCGTTGCGGCCTGTGAACACCACCGTGTCGCCGGCCTGGCACGCCGCTTCGACGATGGCGGCGCCGATCCCCTGACTGCCGCCGGTGATCAGAAACCGTCTGGTCGCCATCGATCGTTCCTCCCTTGTGGTTCGAGAGCTCTCTCGAGCCGCAGCCGCGCGCTCAAACGGCGAACGGCCAGGACATCTTCATCGGCAGCTAACGGACCCGGTGCAGGATCTGGCGCGAGCCGTCGCCGAAGGTGAACATCAGCGTGCCGCCCTCGAGGTAATAGCGCGCGAACGGCTGCCACTGGCCGCTGCCCGGGGACTGGACGTAGACGATCCGGTTCTCGCTCTTCCAGTAGCCGGTCTCCTGGACGCCGCCGGTGCCGGTGTCGCCGCCCCAGCCGGCGCCGCCGCCCACGGCGCGGCCGCCGCCCATCGCCCAGGTGCCGTCGGCGTTGATCTGGAGGAAGGTCTCGACGACCATCGAGCTGCCGCCGCCCGACATCGACTCGGACTGCCGCCAGAGCCCGACCAGGGCGGGATCGCGCGGTCCCGCCGGGACCCCCCGGGAGCCACCGGGGCCTCCCGGCTGGCCGCCGTCTCCGCCCGGGGGCGCCGTCGCGCCCGTCCGCCTGAAGGTGACCGGGTTGCGCTGTGGCTGGCCGTAGGGATCCTGGAGGAGGAGGACGAGCTCGAGCAGATCGCCGCTCAAAGTGGCTTCGAAGCCGAAGCCGCCGCCGGTACGGAGGTCCCTGCCCTGACCGCTGGCCCGGACCCCGGAGACCGTGCCCTGGAGCTCGTACGGATAGCCGCTGACGTCGATCCTGCCGCTGAGCCGGCCGCCCTGCTGCTCCAGCGTCATGACGGCGGCGGTGCCCTGGATCGAGCCCTGGTAGCGGCCGCTCAGCCCCTCGGGACGAGGGTCGGCGGCGCCGCCGCCCGGTGCGGCGGCCCCGTCCTCGCGGCCGCCGCCGGCCAGGGGGTTCGGTGCGCCGCCGGCCGGCGGCACGGGGTCGACGTCGCCGCCCCCGACCCGCCGCAGGGTGTAGGTGGTGCCGCCGCTGGTCAGGACCAGCCGGCCGCCGGCGGCCCGGACCTGGAACGGAAAGCTCTGCCCGTCGCTCTCGAAGGTCCCGACGAGACCCGGCCCGCCGCGCCGAGCCTGGCAGAGGAAGAGCTGCTCTCCGAGCTCGATGACTCCCATGTAGGCGTCGCCCTCGAGCTCCAGCTCCATCCAGAGGCCGTCGCCTTCGAAGCTGCCGGCGAACGGGTCCGCCGCCGCCACGGCCGGCAGCAGGAGGAGCGTCGCCGCCCCGAGGGCCAGCGCGAGGAGGGACGGGAGCACAGAGGTCCGGCGGGTGATCGCTAGCATGAGCCACTCTCCTCGGTCTGCTGTCGAAGGCAGGCGGAGTATCGCACACGAGATCCCGACTCCTGCGGCCGGGCTGCGACCGCCGCTGCGGCGCAGGTCGACCCCTCGGATCGCCAGCCGCTGCGCCGTCGGATGGCCATGGCCGGGGCCGGCCGGTGAGGCACCTCTAGCACCGCCTCTCGGGGCGGGGCGGATGCCGCGGCGCGGCGCTAGAATTACTCATGGCGCCATGACCTTCAGGCTCAGCTCGGGGCATCGCGCGACCAGCAGGCTGGTCGAGAGGCAGATGCGCAACTGGGAGCTGGCGCGCCTGCAGAGCTACCGCGAGCGTGAGGCTCCCGAGGCCGAGGTCGAGGACTTCATCTGCATCTCGCGGATGGTGGGGGTCGATCATCGGGCGGTCACCGAGCCCCTCGCGGAGCGCTTGGGCTGGCCGGTCTTCGATCGCGAGCTCCTCGACGCCATGGCCGGCGACGACGCCGTCCGCAAGCGGATCTACCGCTCCATGGACCAGCGCGATCTGGGCTGGTGGGAGGCGGCGGTGCGCGGCCTCATGGAGGGCGAGTACGTGCGCAACGACTACTTCCACCGCCTCTGCCAGACCCTGCTGTCGCTGGCGCGGCAGGGCCCCTGCGTCTTCGTCGGCCGCGGCGCCGACCTGGTGCTGCCGGACGACCTCGGCCTGCGGGTGCGCCTGGTGGCGCCGTTCGAGATGCGGCGCCGGGCCTGGATGGAGGAGCACGGCGGCGCCGCCGCCGCGGCCCGGGCCGAGATGGAGCGAGTGGAGCGGCAACGGGCGGCCTTCATCCAGGGCCATTTCGGTATCGAAGCGGGCGATCCGCTGCGGCCCGACCTGACGATCAACCTGGCGCGGGTGGCTGCCGACACAGCGGTTCACCTGATCCTCGCGGCGCGGCGCGCGGCCACGGGCAAAGCCGGCTCTGCCGCGGTTTCCGCCTGAGCGACCCTTACCGCGGGACCCCCCGCCGTGGCCCCGGCCGCGGCCGGCAGGGGCGGAGAATGCGCCGCTCGGCGGCCAGGAAGCCCCTCCCGGCCGCCCGCCGTGTGAACTGTTCCCTAGCCCCATGGCGGTGCAGGGGGCATTCTGCAGGCCACGAGCAGACGTGTTCGCATCCAGCCGAGGAGAACCGTAGTGACGACTGCCCCCACGTCCGCCAAGAAGACCGCGCCAGCGGCCGCCATCCACACCAGGACCGCTTCCGGCGCCTCCACCAGCCCGGACAGCGCGAGTGCGGCCCGCGAGGCGGTGGTGGCGGCGAGCGACCGACTGGAGGGCGCCGCGCCGGCCTTCGGATTCCTGTTTGCCGGGCCGAAGCACGACCTCAGGGCCCTGGTGCGGACGGCCCGCGCGGCCTCCGGCGGCGCCGAGTTCCTGGCCTGCTCGACGGCGGGGGAGTTCACCGAGGCCGGCCTCACCCACCACGGGGTGGTGGCCTTTCTCGTCGCCTCGGAGAGCCTCGGCCACCAGGCGCGCTTCGCCAGCGGCATGAAGGACGATCCAGAGGGCGTGGCGCGCGCTCTCTGCCGGGGTTTCGACGAGCTCAAGACGGAGGCGTTCGCCCACGATCGGCTGCGGTCGACGACGGTGCTGCTGACCGACGGCCTCGCCGGCACCGGCGAGCGGACGCTGCAGGCGGTCTCCGAGCTGACCGGACCGTTCCAGCAGATCGCCGGCGCCGCCGCCGCCGCAGAGGGCGACTTCGCGGCCACCGCGGTGGCCGCCGGCGAGGAGTCGGGCGGCGACGCGGCGGCGGCGCTGCACGTCTTCGGCGCCCAGGCCTGGGGCGTCGGCGTCGGCCACGGCCTGGAGCCGGCCAGCGAGCCGATGGTGGTCACCCGGGCCGAGGGCAACGTCGTCTACGAGCTCGACGGCCGGCCCGCCTTCGAGGTCTACCGCCAGCATGCCCGCCAGCGCGGCATCGAGCTGACGGTCGACAACGCCGGCCCCTACCTGATCGGCAACGAGCTCGGTCTCTTCTTCTTCGACCGGGTCGACAAGGCGCGGGCGCCGCTGGCGGTCGGCGAGGACGGCTCGCTGACCTGCGCTGCCGACGTCCCGGCGGCCTCCACCGTCTGCATTCTCGACGGCGAGCCGGGCAAGATGATCGCCGCCGCTCGGCGCGCCGCCGAGGAGGCGCGCGAGAACCTCAACGGCGCCGACGCCGCCGGCGTGCTGCTGTTCGACTGCGTCTGCCGCGGCATGATCCTCGGCGACGGCTTCCAGGAGGAGATCGAGGCCGTGCGCTCGGTCTTCGGCGAGGTGCCGGTGGCCGGCTTCCTCACCTACGGCGAGATCGCCCGCTACCGCGGCCGCTTCGGCGGCTGGCACAACACCACCGCGGTGGTGCTGGCGGTGCCGGCCTAGGCTCCCCGAGATCAGCCGGCTGGGTGCGCCGCGTCGGGCGGCGCGGCCCCGGACGGATTGCGCCGGCGCCCGTTGCGTTATAGTGCGCGGGACGTCACGGAAACGGTGCCGGGCATGAAACGTCCGCCTCGCCACGAGCGCCGGACCGCGGAGCTGTCGCTGTCCGGCATCAGCTGGCTGCTCCTGACATCTCTCGCAGGGGCGGCACCCGCCGTGGCTGCGCAGCCGGCCGCGCAGCAGCCGCAGGAGGTCCGCTCCGCCGACGACCTGCTGATCGTCGACTGTCTCCTGCCCTCGAGGGTGCGGCGGCTCGGCCGCCAGCGGACCTACCTGCAGCCGCGCCGGCCGATCCGCACCACCGCCGTCGACTGCCGGATCCGCGGCGGCGAGTACACCGAGCCCGACCAGGCGACCTACGCCACGGCGCTCGAGGTCTGGCTGCCGCAGGCCAAGGCCGGCGATCCCGAGGCGCAGTACTACGTCGGCCAGATCTTCGAGAAGGGCCTCGGCACGACGCCGGACTACGAGAGCGCCGCCGCCTGGTACCTCAAGGCCGCCGCGCAGGAGTACGCGCCGGCGCAGATCAACCTGGGGCATTTCCACGAGCAGGGCCTGGGCGTCGAGGCGAGCGAGGTCGAGGCGCTCAACTGGTACCGGCGCGCGGCGGGTCTCGCCCAGGACCTGGTGGTGGTGCGGGAGTCCGACTACACCGACCTGCTGGCGGCCAAGGCCGAGCTGCAGGAGCAGCAGGAAGAGGCCGCCAAGCTGCAGCGGGAGGTCGACGAGCTGCGGCGGCAGCTGCGGGAGCTCGAGGCCCGCTCGGAGACCGACGAGCAGCGCCAGGCGACCCTCGAGTCGCTCCTCGAGCGCCTGCAGAAGGACCTCCAGGAGCAGCGCAGCGAGGTCGGTCGCCGCGCCGAGTCGATCGCCGAGCTCGAGCAGCGGCTGGCGGCCCGCGAGGCCAGCCGGGCGTCACAGGCCGGCGCCGCCTCGCCGCCGGCGCGGCCCGACATCGACTTCGGGCAGTACTACGCGCTGGTCATCGGCAACCAGAACTACCGGACCCTGCCGAAGCTCGAGACCGCGGCCAGCGACGCCGCCGAGGTCGCCACCCTGCTGGAGAGCAAGTACGGCTTCGCGGTTCGGCTGCTGGTCGACGCCGACCGCTACCAGACGATGACGGCCCTCAACCAGCTGCGCGAGTCGCTGACCGAGAAGGACAACCTGCTCGTCTACTACGCCGGCCACAGCCGCCGCGACGAGCGCGGCCGCACCGCCTACTGGCAGCCGGTGGACGCCGACTCGGGCAACCCGGCCAACTGGATCCCGAGCGAGGTGGTGACCGAGCACCTCGATCTGGTGCCGGCCAAGCACGTCCTGGTGGTGGCCGATTCGGCCTACTCGGGGCTGCGCACCCGCTCGTCGATCGCGCGGCTGCCCGAGGGCATGAGCGCCGAGCAGCGCTTCCACCACATCCGGCTGATGCTCGAGCGGCGCGCCCGGCTGGTGCTGAGCTCGGGCGCCTCGGCGCCGGCCGCGGGGGGTGGGAGCGGGCGGCACTCGCGCTTTTCCGGCGCCCTGCTCGAGGTCCTGCAGCAGAACGACGGCGTCCTCGAGGCGTCGCGGCTCTATCAACGCGTGGTCGAGCGGGTGGCATCTTCCCCCGGCGCGACGCCGCCGGAGTTCGCCACCATGCGCTGGGCGCGCAACAACGTCGCCGACTTCTTCTTCGTCCCCGGATCGTGAAGCGGCGCCTGTCAGCCCGGCTCCTGGCGCTTCTCGTCGTCGTCGCGGGCGCGGCTCTGGGCCAGGAGGTGAAGATCGGCGACGCCGTCCGCGTCGAGGGGAATGGTGGCGTAGTAATGGCGATGTTCGACGTCACCGTTTCATTCCCTACCGTGCCTCTACTGCAACAGCAGCAGCCGTACGTCATCGACTACGCCACCCGCGACGGCAGCGCCACTGCGGCCGACGCCGACTATGTCGCGGTTACCAAGGGCCAGCTCACTTTTACCGCGGTGGGAACCGAGACCATCTTCATCGAAGTCAACGGCGACACCAAGGTCGAGGCCGACGAGACCTTCTTCGTCGACATCAGGAGCTCCGATCCGGACCTCATCTTCACGGACTCCGAGGGCATGGGCACCATCCTCAACGACGACGCCACGGCGCTGTCGATCACCGACGTCTCGGTCGCGGAAGGCAACGCGGGGATGGTGAAGGCGACCTTCGACGTCACCCTGTCGGCGGCGAGCGATTTCACCGTCACGGCGGACTTCGCCAGCCGGGACGGCACCGCTACCATCGCCGACGGCGACTACCAGGCGGCCGCCGGAGGGCTCAGCTTCGCGCCGGGTGAGACCGCCAAGACGGTCACCGTGACGGTCAACGCCGACCTCGTGGTGGAGGCCGACGAGGTCTTCTTCGTCGATCTCTCGAAACCGGTCGGGGCCGGCATCGCCGATGCCACCGGCGACGGCACGATCCGGAACGACGACGCCACCAGCCTGTCGATCGGCGACGCCGGCGTGGCGGAGGGGGACTCCGGCGGCGTCGACCTGGTCTTCCCGGTGACCCTGTCGGCGCCGAGCGCCGCGACGGTGACGGTGGCCTTCGCGACCCGCGACGGCACGGCCACGGTCGCCGACGACGACTACCGGGCCCGCAACGGCCGCTTGACCTTCGCCCCCGGGGAGACCGAAAAGCGCCTCCCCGTCGCGGTCGTCGGCGACCGTCGCCTCGAGCCCGACGAGCAGCTCGAGGTCGTGCTGAGCCGACCGCGCGGCGCCGGCCTGGGCGACGCTCTGGGCGTCGGCACGATCCGCAACGACGACGAGCCGGCGGGCGTCATCCGCCTCGTGGCGCCGCCGCCGGTCGGCGAGGGCGCCGGCACCGCCACCATCACGGTCGAGCGGACCGGCGGCGCCGAGGGGCCGGCGTCGGTCGACTTCGAGACCGCCGACGGCACGGCCACCGCCGGCCGGGACTACGGCGCCACCGCCGGGACCCTCGCCTGGGCCGACGGTGAGTCCGGCCGGAAGAGCTTCCTCGTGTCGATCCTCGACGACAACCTGAGCGAGGGCGACGAGACCGTGCAGCTCGAGCTCAGCAACGCCCAGGGGGTCCCTCTGGGAACGCCCGCCGCCGCCGAGCTGACGATCGTCGACGACGACCAGGCGACGCGGCTCGAGCCCAGGGGCGATGCCGACCGCGACGGCAAGGTCGGCGCGCTGCTCACGCTCGAGGCGCTGGCGACGCGCGCCGACGGCACGCCGGTCGCCGGCGCGACGGTGGTCTGGACGGTCGAGGGCGACGCCGAGCTGGTGGGCGACCCGACGACCACCACCGGCGCCGACGGCGTCGCCAGCCAGCGGGTCCGGCTGGGCTCCAGTCTGGGCACCGTGCGGGTCGTCGCCGAGATCCCCGACACCGGCCAGCGGGTGGTCTTCGAGATCGTCGTCCAGGGCGACCTCGACGAGCTCTTCGACCCGCTGGCCAACCCGGCGGAGAGCGCGGTGGCGCAGGCGCTCAACGCCGCCTGCCAGGCGGCTGGAGGCGAGCTCGAGGGGCTCTGCGACTATCTCTTCGGCCTCGATCCCGCCGACCAGCGCCGGGTGATCTCGGAGCTCACCCCGACCGAGGCCGGGGCGCTCGCCGACCTGCTGCTGCAGACGCCGCAGATGCAGCTGCTGAACCTCCGCCAGTATCTGGCGGCACGCCGCAAGGGCGGCGGCTCGGGCAACCGGATCGCCCTCGACTTCGGTGGCCAGACGCTGCCGCTGGGCACCTTCCGGGTGGCGATCGCGGGCTACCGCGAGGCCGAGCGCCGGCTGGCGGCACGCATCGACGCCGCCATGCTGCAGCAGGGCGAGGCGCCGGCGCCGGCCGCCGAGCCGGTGGAGATCGACGCCGAGTCGCGGGTCGGGTTCTTCGCCAGTGGCCGGGTGGAGGCGGGCGACCGGCCGGGGAGCGCCCGCGAGCACGGGTTCGATCTCGACACCACCGGGCTCACCGTGGGGGTCGACTACCGGCTCAGGCCGCGGTTCATCCTCGGCGGCGCCCTCGGGCTGGCCGACACCGAGACCTCGCTGGTGGGCGACGGCGGCGGCATCGATGTCCGCGGCGAGAGCCTGTCGCTCTTCTTCACCTGGTTCAGCGACAAGAGCTGGCTCGACGGCATCGTCAGCTGGAGCCGCAACGAGTACGAGACGCAGCGCAACATCGACCTGCCGGTGCCGTTCGGCGGCCAGAGCCGGCTGGTGGCCCGCAGCCGGCCCGACGGCACGCAGCTGGCCGTCGAGCTCGGCGCCGGCTACGACGCCACCCTCGGGGCCACCGTGGTCGGCACCTTCGGCCGGCTGAGCTGGATCGACGGCGAGGTGGATCCCTATACCGAGGAGGGCGCCGGCCCGTTCAACCTCGCCGTCGCCGGGCAGTCGATCGAGTCGCTGCTGCTCGAGGCCGGACTCGAGCTCCTCTACTCCGCGAGCCAGCGCTGGGGGGTGCTGCAGCCGCTCGTTCGCGCGTCGGTGCTGCACGAGTTCGAGGACGACAGCCGCGCCGTCGTCGCCGGCTTCGCCGCCGACCCGGGCGGCAACCTGTTCGCCATCGCCACCGACCCGCCGGACCGTGACTACCTGCGGCTGGCGGCCGGGCTGACCGCGACCTTCCCGCGCGGCCGGGCGGTCTATCTGCTCTACGAGACCGACCTCGAGCGCGACGACCTGGATCTCTACCGGCTCTCCGGGGGGCTGCGGCTGCAGTTCTAACGGGGTGCAGCCCGGGGGCTGCACCCCGCGGGGGTGTCCGTGCCGCCAGGCTCGGAACGAGCCTGGCGACCCGTGACAGCGAACGGGTTCGAGGCCCGGCAGCACCCGGTGGCGGTCGGGGGAGGAGCTGGCGCCCTGCCGCGGCTAGCCGGCGCCGCTCAGGCGCTGGCCGGCCGGGACGAAGAAGAACTCGCCGCCCTCGTCGCCGGCCTGGGCGATCGGCGCCAGCGAGGGGTCCTGCTCGACGCCGAAGCGGGCCGCGGCGCGCGTCACCCGCGAGTGGACGTCGCCGAACAGCCGCGAGACCTCGGTGATGCGGCTGTTGTTCTCTAGTACCTCGAGCAGCGCCTTGGAGAAGACCGAGTGGCGCCCGTCGCCCTGATCGAGCACCGGGCTCAGCCCGCCCGAGGTC
>JABAOD010018183.1_pt2 | contig 10746 bp, 9 predicted proteins | sample 7062151 | NCBI WGS metagenome assembly JABAOD01 (sample SAMN14538626, study PRJNA623070) | marine sediment metagenome | biome: marine biome [ENVO:00000428]; feature: marine pelagic biome [ENVO:01000023]; material: deep marine sediment [ENVO:00002113] | place: India: Gulf of Khambhat ...
GTGGAGCCCGGAGCGGCGCATGCTGCAGACGCTCATCGACGCCTCACAGGAGCCGGTCAACGGCGAGGTTCGGCTCAAGCTGTTCAAGGGCAATGTCATCGTGACCGGACGCCGCTCTGAGACCGACAGCCTCTACGATCCGGCTACGGTCACATTCGAAGACGATCGCGGCGCCTACGATCAAAGGGACGCCGCCGGCTTCATTCGCCTGAATGCGCTTCGCATGCGCATCGCGGCCCGCAAGGGCCGCTAGCCCGTGGCGGCGGGCTCGACCAAGGTCATCGTCGCCGCGCTCATCGNNCGCGCAGGGGTCCAAGAAGGTGATCTACGCCGCCCTGGCCGGAAACGGCCTGATCGCCGTGACCAAGTTCGGCGCCTCGGCGATCACCGGCAGCTCGGCCATGCTGAGCGAGGCGGTCCACTCCGTGGTCGACACGGGCAACCAGGTGCTGCTGCTTTTCGGACTAAAGCAATCGAGGAAGCCGGCGGACGAGGACTTTCCTTTCGGTCACGGTAAGGAGATCTATTTCTGGAGCTTCGTCGTCGCGATTCTCATCTTCGCCGTCGGTGCGGGCATCTCGCTCTACGAGGGCATCGCGAGAATTCTCTCACCGCATCCGGTGGAGAACGCTTTCGTCAACTACATCGTGCTCGGATTGGCCATGATCTTCGAAGGCGGCGCCTGGTACTTCGCCTTCAAGGAGTTCGGCCGCGTGAAGGGCGCACGCGGCTACATCGAAGCGGTGCAGACGGGCAAGGATCCGACCTTCTTCGTCGTGCTCTTCGAGGACTCGGCGGCGATGCTCGGCCTCATGGTTGCCTTCCTGGGCGTGTGGCTGGGCGAGGTGACCGGCAACCCGATCTTCGACGGCATCGCCTCGACCATCATCGGTCTCATACTCGGCGCCACCGCCGCCTGGCTCGCCTACGAGACCAAGAGTCTTCTCATCGGTGAGCGCGCCAATCGCCACGTCGTCGACGGCATCCGGCGCATCGCCAGAACCCAGCCGACGGTGCGACACGTCAACGAAGTGCTCACCATGCACATGGGACCCGATTTCATCCTCGCCAACATCAGCATCGAATTCGCCGATAACATGCGCGCGGACGACGTCGAGGATACCGTGGCGCACATCGATCGGCAGATAAAGAGCACCTTTCCCAGCGTCAAGCGCGTCTTCATCGAGGCCGAGTCGCGAAGGGGCTGGCGGCCGCGACCCTGATGCCGGGGGACGGCACGCGCAGCGGCTCGGGCACTTACAGCTACATTACAATCGTTGCCGGAGCGCTTCGGAGGCTCCCGCGCCACGCTAGAATGCACCTCAGAACGGGGTGCCAAGCATGAATCCACGAGTCCGACCAGGGACGCTCGCGAAGACGACCCGCCCCACGCTTGCATCGGTGCTCGCGCGCGAGCAGCTGTTCGCCGTGCTCGACGAGCGCCAGCATGCCTCGGTCCTCTGGGTTTGGGGACCACCCGGCTCGGGCAAGACGACCCTGGTGGCGAGCTACCTCGAGAGCCGTAAGCTCGACTCCCACTGGTATCAGCTCGACAGCGGCGATTCGGACGTCGCAACCTTCTTCTACTACATGGGTCTGGCGGTCAAAGGCGAGCCTGGACGCAGCGAAGAGTCGCTGCCCCTGTACACCACCGAATACCGCGGCGATCTGGACGCCTTCTCGCGAAACTATTTTCAAGCCTTGTACGCGCCGTTGGATGCGCCGTTCGCGCTGGTCCTCGATAACTTTCAGGAGGTCTCGCCGCAATCGGCATTCCACTCGGCGATTCTGGCCGCTGTCTCCGAGCTCCCCCGGCACGGATGCATCATCGTCATCAGCCGCTCCGAGCCGCCGGCGAGCATGGTGCGCCTGCGGGCGAATCAGGCCATGCAGATACTCGGTTGGAACGATCTGCGCCTGACGCGCACGGAATCCGACGCCATCGTCAGCCTGTGGCGCCCGGATGCCGACGAGCACGGTCTCGCCCGCATCTACGAGAAGACGCAGGGATGGGCCGCGGGTCTCATTCTGATGCTCGATCAGGCCACGTCCGCCGGCACGACGGCCCCGGTGCCGGCGGCGACATCCCCGCAGCTCATATTCGACTACCTGGCGGGAGAGGTTTTCCAGACCTTCGATGACGCCACGCGGCATCTGCTGCTGACGACGGCCTTCCTGCCCGAAGTCATCGAATCCATGGCCATCGAGCTCAGCGGCGATCCCGGCGCCGGAGACATTCTCGCCAGGCTGCACCGGGGCAACTACTACGTGTCCATGAAATCCGGCTCGGCGGGCCCCGTCTACGCCTTCCATCCCCTTTTGCAGGAATTTCTCATCACGCGCGTCAATGAGACTTTCCCCGAGTCGGAACGCAAGCTCCTGCGTCGCCGCTCGGCGGCGCTGCTGGAATCGCAGGGCCTGATCGGTGATGCGGTGGCGATACTGAACCTCGATCAGGACTGGACCGAATCCAAGCGTATCGTGCTCGAGCACGCCGCCGAGATGCTCGAGCACGGGCGCACGGAAACGCTGGAGAACTGGATCGACGAATTTGCCGAGACGATTCTCGACCCGGATCCGTGGCTGCTGTACTGGCGCGCGGCGTGCCGCTTTCTGACCTCGCAGCGCGAAAGCCGCCTGCTGTACGAAGAGGCGTACGCGCTGTTCCTGAGTCAGGATCCGGTGGACCGGGAGGGGCTGCTGCTCGCCTGCGCCGGCGCGATGAACTCCATTCTCCACGAGCTCGACGATTTCTCGCTGCTCGATCGCTGGATCGAGGACTGCCTCGGGCTGCTCGAGAGCACCCCTTGGGAGTCCACAAAGGACGGACCCACGCAGGCCGAGGTGCGCGCGGCGGTCAGCCTGTTCATCTCCCTGGTGCTGCGCAAACCGTACCACCCGGAAATAAAGCAATGGTCCGAGCGGGCCAGAAAGCTGTCCGGGGCGCCGAGCGAGACCTTCTCACGCATGTCGGCACAGCTGCTCGTCGCCATCAATCTCAACTACACCGGGCAGTTCAGCGAGGCGCGGGCGCTCAACGAAGAGATGCGGGCGATGTGCGATTCGCCCGACGTGCCGCCGTTCGCGCTGACGATCCTGAAAGACATCGAAGCGCTGCACTACATGCTGACGGGGGATCGCGACGCATGCCTCGAGGCCGTGCGCGAGGGCATCGAAATCGCCGAATCGAGCGGTATCGAGGCCTGGACGACGCACCTGCTGTCGAACGGCATCGGCGGCGCGCTCGGTGCCGGCGACCTGGACACGGCCGAGGAGCTGATTGCCAAGATGCGCGAGGGCTCGCGCGACATACGCCGCATGGACCTCTGCAATTTGCACTATTACACGGCATGGCTCGCGACGCTTCGCGAGGATTACGTCGGCGCCCATCGCGAGCTCAAGGTGGCGCTGCGGCTGGCGACGGAGACCGGATGCCCGTTCTACGTGATGCNNCTGTCCCAGGTGCTCGCCGCGCTCGGTGACGAGCGGCGTGCCGGCGCGCAGCTGAGGCGCGTCCACGAGGGCGCGCGCGATATCAGCAATCCGCTGTTCGAATTCATGTCGCTGCTGGTCTACGCCTACCTCGCCCTGGGGGTTGGCCGGGAGCGCTCGGGCTTGAACGCCCTGCGTTACGCAATGGGCGTTGGGCGAGAGCACGGCTTCGTGCATTTTCTCTGGTGGCAGCCGACGATGATGGCGACGCTGTGCGCGCGCGCCCTCGAGGCCGGCATCGAGGTCGAGTACGTCAAGGACCTCATCCGCCAGAGAAACCTGGTGCCCGAGCAGCCGCCGCTGCAAATCGAGGCATGGCCGTGGCCGTTCCGGATTCGCGCCTTCGGCCGATTCGAGATCCTGAGAGACGGTAAGCCTGCAGGTTTTTTCTCGAAGCTTCAGGGAAAACCCCTGGAGCTGCTCAAAGCGCTGGTGGGATTCGGCGGCGAGGACATCCCGGAGGAGAGGGTTGCCGAATCCATCTGGCCGCGCATCGACGCCGACTACGCGCAGCGATCCTTGACCACCACCCTGCACCGGCTGCGTAAAAGCCTCGGCCTCGACCAGGCGGTGGCGCTTCGCAACGGCAGGCTCGCTCTGGATCCCAGCATCTGCTGGCTGGATCTGCGCGCGTTCGAGGAGGTGACCACGCGCATCGACAGCCGGCTCAAGAGCGATCCGTCCTCGGTGCCCCTGGAATGCGTCAACGCCCTGCGTGAGCGCCTGTTCGACCTCTACCGGGGCCCCTTCATGGCCAGCGAGGGCGACGATCTGCGCTACGTCGGACTGCGCGAGCGGCTGCGCACCAAGTTCGAGCGCTGCGTGGGCGAGCTCGCGCGCTATTTCGAGACTGCCGACGATTGGGATGATGCCATCGCATGCTACACGCGCAGCCTGGAAGCCGATGAGCTGGCCGAAGCTTTTTACCGCAGACTGATGCTGTGTTACCGCCATCAGGGCCGTCAGGCCGAGGCGGTGGACGTGTACAACACCTGCAAGCGCGTTCTCAACGCCGAGCTGGCTGTCGAGCCGTCACCGGAGACCCGGGCCATCTACGAGCGCGTGCTCGCGGATCTGTAAAGGCAGCTGTTAGCCCCCCGTCAGCTCGCCGAAAGCCCCTCCGGGCTAGCCTGACCCACAGTGAATCTCACAGCCAGCCGGTGCCTGCCGGCAAGGGGGAGGCGCTATGACCACGACCACCGCCCCGGCGCGACGCCGGCGCCATCCGCGCAGCGAGAACCGGCTCGACCGGTGTGCCGCCCTGGCGCTGGCGCTGACGGCCGCCGCGCTGGCCGCCGGCTGCTCGCCGTCGCGCTTCGTCGCCTCCTCACTCGGCGATGCGCTCGCACAGGATTCCCTGGTGTATGCCGGCGAGAGCGACATCGAGCTGGTCGGCGCCGCCGTGCCGTTCGGACTCAAGACCATGGAGTCCCTGCTGGTCGAGGTGCCGGACCATCGCGGGCTGCTGACCGCCGCGGCGCGCGGCTTCACACAATACGCTTATGTCTTCGTGCAGCTGCCGGCCGACGAGCTGGAGGACCGCGACGTGGCCGCCGCCTACGAGCAGCGTGCGCGCGCGAGAAAGCTTTATCTGCGCGCGCGCGACTACGGGCTGCGCGGGCTCGGCTTCCATGACCAGGCGGCCCTGGAGCGCCTGCATCGAGACCCGCAGAGCGCCATCGCCCACGTGGGTGCGCAGAACCTGGAGACGCTCTACTGGACGACCCTGGCGTGGTCGGCGGCCATCTCGCTCGGTAAGGACCAGCCGGCACTCATCGCCGATCTGCTGCTCGTCGATGCGCTGGTCGATCGCGCGACGGCGCTCGACCCGGACTTCGACGCGGGCGGCCTGCACACCTTCATGATTGCCTACACCATGGGTCAGCCGGGCGCAGGCGCCGAGGCGCTCGAAACAGCGTCCGGGCATTTTCAGCGCGCCGTCGAGCTCTCCGAGGGCGCGCGCGCCGCACCCTTTGTCAGCATGGCCGAGTCAGTGGCCATCCCGCGGGGCGAGCGGCGCGCATTCGAGACTCTTCTCGATCGGGCGCTCAGCATCGACGCGGACGCGCGCCCCGAATGGCGGCTCGCCAATCATGTCATGCAGCGCCGCGCCCGCTGGCTGCTCGCACGCAAAGACGCCTACTTCCTGGAGTAACGACCATGATGCCGAGAACTTTCACTTCGATATCACGCAGCGCGGGTGCCGCCATCGGCTTGTGGCTGCTGGCCACCGGCGCCGTCGAGGCCGCCGCGTGCCTGAAGATCGCCTCGATGGCGCCGAGCGGCTCGATCTACCACCGGGTCCTGCAGGAGATCGGCGAGGCCTACCGGAACAGCAACGGACCGCGGTCGTGTGCCAACGTCTACCCCGACCGGCTTCAGGGAACGGAGGCGGATACCGTGCGGCGCATGCGCGTCGGCCAGCTGGACGCCGCCATGCTCACGGTGGTCGGCCTGTCGAAAATCGACAAGTCCGTGACCGCCCTGCAGTTCATGCCGATGATGTTCCGCACCTGGGACGAGGTCGATCACGTGCGTGAGCAGATCCGTCCGGAGCTCGAGGCCAAGCTGGCCGACCAGGGCTTCGTGGTGCTCATGTGGGGTGAGGCGGGATGGGTGCAGTTCTTCACCCGCGATCCGATCACCCTGCCGAGCGAGTACAGACACACGCGCATATGGGCCTGGGACGGCAATCCCGCGCAGGTGGACATCATGAAGTCCATGGGCTTCAAGCCGGTTCCCCTGCCCATCGGTGACATCCTCACCGGCCTCGAGACCGGCATGATCGAGACGCTTCCGGTGGCCTCGGTGTGGTCACTGATCGGTCAGTTCGATCGCGTCACCCGCTACATGCTGCCCATCAACTGGGCGCCCATCGTCGGCGCCACGGTCATCAGGAAGCGCACCTTCGATGCCATGGCGCCGCACGTTCAGGAGGCGCTCATGCACAGAGCCCTCGAGGGCGCGGACAGACTGCGCACCCACCGCAGCGTGCAGGATCGCGAGGCCATCGATGCCATGCGAAAGCGCGGATTGACGGTGCAGACGGTCACCCCGCAGATCGAGAAGGCCTGGCTCGATCTCGCTGCCGAGGCCTGGCCCCGGGTGCGCGGCTCCATGGTTCCGGCGCAGACCTTCGACAGGGTGCGCGGCATCCTCGACGCTTACCGGGCGCAGGCGCACGCGAACTGATGACCAGCTCCGCGCCGCAGGTTCTCAAGACGGCCCTCGCCGGGGGCACCAGGGGGCGGTTGGCCCGCGCCCTGGTCACGGTGGAGAACGCCCTGCTCGCCGTGGCCCTGTTCGCCGCGGTCCTGCTGCCGCTCACCGAGGTCGCCCTGCGCGCGTTCGCCAGCACCGGCATCGAGGGCGCCTCGACGCTCGTGCAGCACCTGACCCTGGCGGTCGGCATGCTCGGCGCCGCGGTCGCCGCGCGCGAGCGGCGTCTGCTCACCCTGGCGGTGACGCCGCTGCTCGCGGGCCGGTACGCGGGCGCCGCCGCGCTCGTGAGCAGCAGCATCGCAGCGGCCATCAGCGTGCTGCTCAGCCTGGCGGCGATCGAGTTCGTCGCCATCGAGCGCGAGGCGGGCAACACGCTCATCTCCGGGTTCCCGGTCTGGATAGCCCAGATACCCCTGCCCGTCGGCTTCGCGCTCATCGCGGTGCGTCTGATCGGGCACGCGGGCCGAAGCCAGTCCGCGAAGCTCCTGGCCGGCGTCGTGACCCTGGCCACGGTGCTGCTCATGAACCACCTGCTGGCGAATCCCGACGGCGTCACGGCTCCCATGCTCGTGGTGGTGCTCATGGCGCTGATCCTGGGCGCGCCGATTTTCGCCGTAATTGGCGCCGCCGGGATGGTGCTGCTCTCGGAGGGAGGCGTGCCGATTGCGGCGGTGGCGGTCAACCACTACAGCCTGGTAGGCAATCCGTCACTGCCGGCAATCCCCATGTTCACGCTCGCCGGTTATCTGCTCGCCGAGAGCCAGGCGCCGAAACGCCTGATCGTGCTCTTTCACGCAGCATTCGGCCGCCTGCGCGGCGGCGCCGCCGTGGTCTCGGTGCTCGCCTGCACCTTCTTCACCTGCTTCACGGGCGCCTCCGGCGTCACCATCCTGGCCCTCGGCGGCCTGGTCATGCCCCTGCTGCTCGGCTCGGGCTACACGCAGCGCGCGGCCCTGGGCCTGGTAACCGCCGGCGGGCTGCCGGGGGTGCTGCTGATGCCGGCGCTGCCCCTGATTCTCTACGCCATCGTCGCTCAGGTAAGCCTCGAGGAGATGTTCCTGGGAGGTCTGTTGCCGGCCGCCCTCATGCTCACCATCGTTGCCGTGTGGGGCGTGAGCCGGGAGCAGGGTCGCGAGCGCGACGAAGCGCGGCCGGAATTTGACTGGAAGCATGTACGCTCGGCGCTCAATGACGCAAAATACGAGCTCAGTGTCCCGGTCGTGGCGGTGTTGGCCCTGGGGAGCGGCCTCGCCACACCGGTGGAGGCGGCAGCTGTCACGGCTCTGTATGCATTTGTCATCACGGCAGTCATTCATCGGGACCTGGACATCGTTCGCGACGTGCCGCGCGTGGTGGCCGAGTGCGGGCTCATGGTCGGAGGAATCCTGCTCATCCTCGGCGTGGCGCTCAGCCTCACGAACTATCTGGTCGACGCACAGCTCCCGGATGTGCTGGTCGCATGGGTAACGCAGACGGTCGAGCACCGGTGGACGTTTCTCCTGGCGCTGAACCTGCTGCTGCTCGCTGCCGGCTGCATCATGGACGTGTTCACGGCCATCGTCGTCCTGGTACCGCTGGTCGTACCTCTCGGTCAGGCGTTCGGGATTCATCCCGTGCACCTTGGAATCATTTTTCTCGCCAACCTGGAGCTCGGCTACCTCACGCCGCCGGTCGGCATGAATCTGTTCTTTGCGTCGTACCGATTCGACAAACCGATTACCGAGGTTTTCCGCTCGATCATTCCGCTTTTCATTGCGCTCGGTTTGGGCGTGCTGGCCATCACGTATGTTCCCTGGCTGAGCACGGCCCTGCCGCAGCGGCTACAGTAAAAAATACGACCATGGATAAGAAAAAACGAAACAGAAGAAATCCACAAAGACACCGAGGTGAGTAATCATGGTGAGCACTTCCACGGAGCATTTCAGAGCGTACAAGCCGCGTCCTTTCATGAGAGACGAGCGCGAGCACGTGACAATCCTGTTCGGAGGTCTGCACTGGCGTGCAGAGCGTATCATCCAGGCCTCGCTCGACAGGCTCGGCTACAGGACCGAGATCCTTCCCACCGCAACGCGGGAGGATCTGCTCGCCGGGCGCGCGCTCGCGGATATCGGCCAGTGTTGCCCGACGAGCTTCACGACAGGCAATCTGGCCAACTTTCTGCGCGACAGGGCCAAGGAGTCGAGTGCCGAGCAGGTTGCCGAGAACTACGTGTACTTCACCGCCGGCTCGTGCGGCTCGTGCCGATTCGGACAGTACCATCAGAGTTACGAGCTCGCGCTGCGCAACAGCGGCCTGGAGACGTTTCGCATGTTCCTGCTCGCCCAGAGCGGGCTCGATCAGGGCGCTGTCGAGGGCGGCGGACTCGAGCTCAACCTGCCGTTCACGCTGGGTGCGGTCTGGGCGGTTCTCGTCAGTGACATCGTGCAGGATCTGGAATACCAGACCCGCCCCTACGAGGTCGTACCCGGAGAGACCGATCGGGTCGTCGAGGAGTGCGTCGACTACCTGTGCGAGGTATTCCGTGACGCGCCGGTTCCCGGCGGCAAGGTCGGCGCCGCAGCCTGGTACCTGAGCACCGGCTATTTCGTCAAAGCGCTGCGCGAGGTCCATCGACGCTTTCGAGCGGTGCGTCTCGACCGCCTGCGGGTCAAGCCAATCGTGAAGATCACCGGCGAGTTCTACCTCCAGACCGTCGAAGGCGAACCGAATTACAANNCCGGCTGCGGGTCAGGCCGGTGGTCAAGATTACCGGCGAGTTTTACCTGCAAACCGTCGAGGGCGACCCGAACTACAACATCCATCGCTGGCTCGAGGCCGAGGGCGCCGAGGTGTACCCGGCCGCAATCACCATCTGGCTCGACTACCTGATGCGCCTCGCCTGCCAGGAGCTCGAGGACCACATCGGCCTCAATCGCAATGCCCGCTCGAACCTGATGCTGCTCAAGTCCGCCCAATGGCTGCTGCGCAAGAATTACCAGCGCATGCGCCGTGCTCTCGACGACGTGCCCCACGCGCTTCCCTGCCAGAAGGAGCTTCGCGAGCTCGCCGCGCCCTGGTACCACAGCCGCCTCACCGGGGGCGAGGGCGATATGCTGGTCGGTAAGACGCTTTGGGCGTACAAACGCAACAAGGCGCACATGATCTGCGAGCTCTCGCCCTACGCCTGCATGCCGAACACCATGAGCATCGGCGCCATGGCGGGCGTGCTCGGCCGTCATCCCGAGATCCTCTACGCGCCCCTGGAGATCAAGGGCGATGCGGAGGTGCACGCCCTGTCACGCTGCCAGATGGTGCTGACCGAGGCGCGCCGGCGCGCACAGACGGAATTCGAGGAGGTTCTCGAGCAGACCGGACTCGATTTGGACACCGCGCGCGAGCGCCTCGAGGCGCTGCCCGAGGCGGCCTCGGCCGGCTGGCCGGTTCCCCAGCGCGGCGCGACGGGCACCGCGGCCAACATGGTGCTGCATCTCGCCGACACCCGCTACCGGCGCTCGGCGGCGGCCGAGGTGAAGCCGGCGCCGAAGCCCGCGCGGCTCGAGCCGGCGGTCAGTGTGCCGGTGAGCTTCGACTACGGCGGCATGTGCGCGCCCTGCATTCCCTGCCGACCCTGTGTACCCGAACCGAGGCCATCGTCATGAAACTGATCGGAGTCGACGTCGGATCCACCACCGTCAAGGCGGTGCTGGTGGAGGATGGCGCGGTGCGCTGGCGGGACTACCAGCGCCACAACACGCGCCAGGCGGAGAAAGTCCTCGAATTTCTCTCGCGCATGGAAAGCGAGTGCGGCCTCACCGCCGGCGAGGATCGGATCTTCTTCACCGGCTCCGGTGCCGGGCTGCTGGGGCCCTTCGTCGGCGCCAAGTTCGTGCAGGAGGTGGTTGCGGTCGCCGCCGCCGTCGAGAAGCTGCATCCCGGCGTGCGCTTCGTCTCCGAGATCGGCGGCGAGGACATGAAGACGGTTTTCTTCACGCCCACCGGAAACGGCACGGCCAAGCAGGTCTACATGCAGTCCGCCTGCAGCGGCGGCACCGG
>JABAOD010040939.1_pt2 | contig 10739 bp, 12 predicted proteins | sample 7062151 | NCBI WGS metagenome assembly JABAOD01 (sample SAMN14538626, study PRJNA623070) | marine sediment metagenome | biome: marine biome [ENVO:00000428]; feature: marine pelagic biome [ENVO:01000023]; material: deep marine sediment [ENVO:00002113] | place: India: Gulf of Khambhat ...
TGTGCGTGCCGGTGTACGAGGGGACGCCTCTGGCCGTGGCCAACGAGATCATGCGGGTGGCTCGGGTCTTCGCCCTTCCCGTCCTGGACACCCGGGGCCGGCTGGTGGGCATCATCACGGACCGCGACATGTTTGACATGGGGCGGGTGAACGGCACCGCCGCCGTCCAGGAGCTGGGCCTAGCGAACGAGGAGAACCCGTGGATGTGGGAGGGCCTCCGCAGCGTCATGAAGCTCTACTACGAGGAGCGGAAGGTGGAGCTCCCCGACGTGTCCGTGGGAGAGGCAATGGTGAAGAACGTGAAGGCGGTGTCGGCCAAGACCACCGTGAGCGAGGCCGCCCGCATCATGCGCAAGGAGGACTACGGGCAGCTGCCCGTGAAGGACTCCCGAGACCGGCTCCTAGGCCTCCTGACGGAACTGGACGTCATCCGCGTGCTGGTGTAGGGGAGGGCATGGGCCGCTACGAGGACCTCATGTCCCTTTCCCTGCGGAAGGGCTTCCTCCTCCCCTCGGCGGAGATCTACGGCGGACTGGCCGGGTTCTACGAGTACGGCCACAACGGGGCCCGCCTCCTGCGGAAGTGGGAGGACCTGTGGATCGACGTCTTCCTCCGCCTGGGGGAGGGCTACCACCTGATCGACACCTCCACCGTCCTCCCTTTCGAGGCGCTGAAGGCCTCCGGTCACGTGGACCTCTTCAACGACATCCTCGTGTACTGCACGAAGTGCAACGAGCCCCACCGGGCGGACCAGCTCATCGAGGCCGCCACCGGGACCTCCGGGGAGGGCCTGGGTGCGGAGGACGTGGCCACCGCCATCCGGGAGCACGCGATCACGTGCCAGCGGTGCGGCGGGCCCCTGGGGGAGCCCACGCCCTTCAACATCATGTTCCCCCTGGCCCTGGGCCCCCGGGGGGAGGAGCAGGCCTTCCTGCGCCCGGAAACGGCCCAGGGGGCGTACCTGAACTTCAAGCGGGAATTCGAGATCCTGCGGAAGCAGCTCCCCCTTGGGCTGGGCATGGTGGGGCGGGTCTACCGGAACGAGATCTCCCCGCGCCAGGGCCCCTACCGGATGCGCGAGTTCCGCCAGGCGGAGCTGCAGATCTTCTTCGACCCGGACACCTTCGAGGAGGAGCTGGACCTGGCGGAGGTGGCGGACGATACCCTGCGGGTGACGTGGGCGGACCGGCGGGAGGAGGTCGCCGCGGTGGGGGTTAGGGACATCGTCGCCGACGGGGCGCTTCCGCCCTTNNTTCTACGTGCAGGAGCTGGGCGTGCCAGTCGACGCGTTTCGGCTCTACGAGGTGGCCGAGGCGGAGCGCGCCCACTACAACCGCCTCCACTTCGACGTCCAGGTGAACATGGAGTCCCTGGGGGGCTTCCGCGAGGTCGGGGGCGTCCACTACCGGACCACGTACGACCTCGCCCGGCATGAGGAGCACTCCAAGGACCGGCTCACGGTCTTCTTCAATGAGCGTCGGTTCATCCCCCACGTCCTGGAACTCAGCTTCGGCATCGACCGCAACGTCTGGGCCCTCCTGGACCTCTTCTACGAGGCGGGGGACAAGGCCGTCCTTCGCCTTCCGCGCCGCCTGGCGCCCTTCGCGTGCGCTGTCTTTCCCCTGGTGAACAAGGACGGACTGCCTGAGCGGGCGCGGGAGGTGTTCGGCATGCTGCGTCCGCACCTCGACGTCCTCTACGACGCCTCGGGGAGCATCGGCCGGCGCTACGCGCGCCAGGACGAAATCGGCACGCCGTACTGCGTGACCGTGGACCACGACAGCCTCGCGGCAAGGGACGTGACGCTGCGGGACCGGGACAGCAAGGCGCAGGTTCGGGTGCCCACGGCGGACCTCCGGACGACGGTCGGTCGCCTCCTGGAAGGGGCCCTCCCCTTTGCGGACCTGCGGGGGAGCGGGTGAGGACGGAAGCCGTTTCGGAGGCCCTGCAACTCTCGGTTCAGGACGCGTGCACGGGGGCCTCTGGCGTGGCCCTGGCCTTCTCGGGAGGGCTGGACAGCAGCGTCCTGGCGTTCCTGATCAAGAACCTCCGCCCGTTGACAGCCTACACCGTGGGGTTCCCCGGGTCCCCTGACATGGCGAACGCCCGGGAGGCTTCGGAGCTCCTCGGCCTGCGATGGAAGCCCCTAGAACTCGAGGCGACCGCGCTGCGGAAGGAGGTCCGCGCCCTCCTGGGGCTCTTCCCCGGGCTGGAGCCCGTCCCCCTGTCCTTCGAGCTTCCCCTCTGGATCGTCCTGCGCCGATGCCGGGAGCGCGCTGTCCTCGCCGGACAGGGGGCGGACGAGCTCTTCGGCGGGTATGCCCGATACGAGGGGTTGGAGGGGGAGCGCCTCGAGCGGGCCATGCGCGACGACTGGAGGGTTCTCACGGAGGAGACGCGGCCGCGGGAGCGCGCCATGGCACGGCGCTGCGGGAGGACCCTCCACTTGCCCTACACGGATCGTCGCGTCGCGGAGGCGATAGGGGCCCTTCCGCGAGGAGATGGAGGGGGACCCCGTCGGAAGGAGCGCCTCCGCCTCGTGGCGGAGGGCCTGGGCCTGCCGGAGGTCTTGGTCGACCGGCCGAAGAAGGCCGCCCAGTACGGTTCGGGCATCATGGCCTGGCTGAAGCGGGAGGCCAGGGCGGAGGGACATCGGGTGGGAGAACTCCTGGTCCGTTTCACCCCGACGTCCTGAGGGGCTTCGTCATGTAAGGTCCCGCGCGGCGGTATCCGAGCCTGCGGTAGTACGGGCGGACGCCCACTCCGCTGGTCACCCGCAAGGCTGCGTAGCCCGCCTCGGCGGCACGCGTCTCGCACTCCTCCATGAGGGCCTTCCCGTACCCCCGGTGCTGCCACCGGATGCCGGGATCCTGTGCCAGGGGGACCACCTGGCCCGCCACGCGCAACTCCCTCACGGTGGCCGCCTCGCCCAGGCGCAGCCGCGCGTAGCCCACCAGCAGGTGCCGCGCGAAGTCCTCGAAGCTGAGGAACCACTCCGTCCCCTGGGATGCCTCGTAGCGAAGGGTGCCGAGTTCCACGGCTTCCGGTCGAACGGGCACACTTCGGAGCCCCGCCTCCCGACATCGGACGCAGCGACAGCGACGCCCCCGGGCCTCCATCCGTTCCCGGATCAGCTGACGCAGGTGCCCCTTCGTCACCCCCGCCTCGATCTCGTGGGCAGGGATTTCCCGCTGGATCCGCATGATGCGGACGTAGGGCGGGACGTCCGCCTTCGCCTCCGCCAGAAGGCGGGCGGCGGTCTCGGTGTCCATCTCCCGATACGCGCCCTGCTGCCAGAGCCTGTAGAGCCCGGTGCCCTCGATCACCAGGACGGGGTAGATCTTCAGCATGTCGGGGCGGTAGGCCGGGTTTGCGAAGAGCTCCCGGAGGGCCCACAGGTCCGCCTCGTAGCTCGTCCCTGGCAGGCCGGGCATCATGTGGTAGCCCACCTTGAGCCCCGCCTCCTTTGCCCGCCGCGTGGCCTCCACCACCTCCTGGAGGCCGTGGCCCCGATTCACGAACCGTAGGACGTCTTCGTGGAGGCTCTGCACCCCCAGCTCCACCCGCGTGACCCCCAGCCGCAGGCTGTGGTCCACCTCTTCGCGCAGGAACGCGTCGGGCTTCGTCTCCACCGTAAGGCCCACGCAGCGATGGGGCGCCAACTCGTTGCGGCGGTGCGCCTCCTCCAGCGAGGCGGATGGGCGACCGTTGAGGCCGTCCAGGCAGGCCCGCACAAAGGCCTCCCGGTAGGCTTCATGACGGGCTGTGAAGGTTCCGCCGATCACAAGGAGCTCCACCTTGTCGGTGGCGTGGCCCACGGCCCGGAGCTGTTGGAGGCGGACCTCCGTCTGCGCCCGGGGCTCGTAGCCGTGCTGGGCGGCTCGACGAGCCAGCGGCTCGGAGCCCGTGTACGCCTGGGGAGTCCCCCACGTGACCCCTCCGGGACAGTATAGGCACGTGCCGTGGGGGCAGCGAGCGGGGGAGGGCATCACGGCCACCACCGCCACACCGGAGGCCGTGCGGACGGGCTTCTTCTTCAGGAGGCGATACGCCTCCCGCTCCTCCTCCGGGATCCAGGCGAGGAGCTCGTGGTTGGCGGGAACGCGCGGGAGGCCGTGTTCGCGGCACACCCGCAGCTTCGCCCGGTGCAGCGCGTCGGCCTCGGCAACCTCGCCGTGGCGCACCTCATCCGCCAGCTTCGCCAGGGGGTCCATCGACGGGGCGAGCAGCGTCCGGCACGGGTAAAAGCGTTGAGGTGGTCCTTGGCGGGCCGGACCGCTTGTGGAGCCTCGGTTGCCGGGCGGGGAAAGGTNNAAAGGTTATAGCCAGCCCCGCTAGTCAACCAGGCGATCCCATGGCAGGTCCATCCCAGGCCGACAGCGTGACGATTCCGGAGCAACCGGCGGAGACGGCCAACTGGCTCCGCATGCTCGCCCGGGAGGTCAACACGTACGTGCTCTTCCTTCAGACGTGGGGGGCCATGGGCTTCGTCGTTGACCCGGAGGTCGTCTCGTCCCTCCTGGAGCTGCAGTCTCAGGTGGTGGCGGCACGGGCGGAGCTGGGCGGCGGGGGTGAGAGTGCCCCCGAAGGCCTGCGTCCACGCCTGGAGGAGATCGCGGGGCGGGAGGAGGCCGTGTACCGCCGCCTGACGGAGGAGATAAGGCGGTTCAAGGACGAGTCGGAGGGCATCTTCCCCGCCTTCAAGCTGAACTTCGACCCCTGCTTCTAGCCAACGAAGGGCGTGGCCGCGCCGCTCTCAGCGCGAGATGCCGTCCCCTAGCCGTACATCTTCTCGGGTTCCCGGGCCTCCTCCTCCTCTTCGGCCGCCTCGAGGACGTCGAGGGCCAGGACCATGTGGAGGGGGATCACGCGGGTCTTCCCCGCCATCTCCCCGTGGCTCTCGTCCAGCTCCATGACCAAGGCCTCGTCCGGGCCGATGGAGGTGAAGCCGCGGAAGACTCCCACCGTCTCCAAGGGCTTGTCCCGGGCTTGGGCGGAGACAAGGCGGTAGCGGGAACCGCGGGTCAGCACGAAAGGGGGGTCGTCTCTAGGCACGACTCGTCCCCTCCAGGAGCGCCTGCAGATGTTCCACCGTCTCCCGGTAGTGCTCCATGGCCACGTCCACGTGGGCCTCCACGAAGTTCCACGCCTTCGCCAGGTTGCCATAGCGGATGCGGTAGCCCTTTCGGGNNTGCTTAAGCTTGTTGATGTGGCGGTAGACCGTGGCCTTCGTCGTCCGCACGTGTGCCGCCATCTGCTCCACCGTCATCCCTCGCTCCATGCGCTCCAGAAGGCACTCCACGAAGAGACGGTAGGGGATGCCGGCCATGAGCTCCTCACGGCTTCCCACGTCCGGGGTTCCGGGCAGGTACCCGATCTGCTGAAGGAACGCGAGGGTCACCTCACGAGGGTCCTTCAGCGGGGTCAGGGGCACGTTGCTGACGACGGCGATCTCGAAGGCCATGGAATCCTCCGGCGTGGAAGGGGGTCCGCTAAATATCCCTTTCCCGCCCGGTGGCCCGGCTCCCGGAGGCGCGGGGCGGCCGCCCGGAGGGGATGCGAGGGCCAGGATTCGAACCTGGGAACCCCTATGGGAGCAGATCTTGAGTCTGCCGCCGTTGGCCTGGCTTGGCTACCCTCGCGGGAGGACCAACGGAGGATGTGCCCCATAAAGGTAGCCTTGCCCGCTACGCGTTCCGCCGCTCCAGGAACTCGCCCAGGACCTCCTCCAAGTTGGGACGGCCGATCTCCTGGAGCTCGTATCGAACCCGCACGACGGGCTTTTCCACCGTGAGGATGCGACGGAGGTCCACCGGGGTGCCGCTGATGACCAAGTCGCAGTCCGTGGCGTTGATGCTCTCCTCCAGCTCCCGGAGCTGCTCCTTCCCGTATCCCATGGCGGGCAGCACCTCCCGCAGGTGTCCGTACTGCCGGAAGGCCTTCCGAATGCTCCCCACAGCGGCGGGACGGGGGTCCACAATAGCGGCCGCGCCGAACTTCCGCGCGGCCAGCCACGCGGCGCCGTACTCCATGTTCCCGTGGGTCAGCGTGGGCCCGTCCTCCACCACCAGGACGCGCTTCCCTCGAACGGGTTCGCCGTCGGCGACCGTGATGGGGGAGGCGGCCTCGATGAGGAACGCGTCCGGGTTGGCCTCCCGCACGTTGCCCCGAACGACCTCCAGGTCCTCCGGCCGGGCGGTGTTGACCTTGTTGATGACCACGGCATCCGCCATCCGGAGGTTCGTCTCCCCCGGATAGTAGGAGAGCTCGTCCCCCGGCCGATGGGGGTCCACCAGGACGATGTGGAGGTCGGGCCGGAAGAAGGGGAGGTCGTTGTTGCCGCCGTCCCACAGGATGATGTCCGCCTCCTCCTCCGCCTGCCGGAGGATGGCCTCGTAGTCCACCCCGGCGTAGACCACGATGCCCCGCTCCACGTGGGGCTCGTACTCCTCCCGCTCCTCGATGGTGCACTCGTGGCGGTCCAGGTCCTCGAAGGTGGCGAAGCGCTGGACGGCCTGCGCCTCCAGGTCGCCGTAGGGCATGGGGTGGCGCACGACGACGACCTTTCGACCCCAGGTCTGCAGGACGGAGGCCACCTTCCGGGTGGTCTGGCTCTTCCCGCTGCCCGTGCGGACAGCGCAGACGGCGATGACGGGGAGCCGAGCAGGCACCATTGTCCGCCGCGGCCCCAGGAGGACGAAGTCCGCGCCGGCCCCGTTGACCAGGGCCGCCCGCCTTCCCAGGTAGTCGTAGGAGACGTCGCTGTAGGAGAAGACGACCTCGTCAACCGCGAGCTCGCCGATCAGGCCTGGAAGGTCCTCCTCCGGGTGGATGGGAATGCCCTCCGGGTAGAGCCTACCGGCCAGGCTCGGGGGATACCGCCTTCCTTCGATGTTGGGGATCTGCGTGGCCGTGAAGGCCACGACCTCGAGGTCTTCTCTATCCCTGNNTGTCCCGTCCGGCGGCACCCATGATCACGACTTTCGTCCTCTCCACGGGGGCTTCCCCTCCGGCTTGAGTTGAGGCCCGCTAGGTGGAGAGGGTAGTTAAGGGTGCGGCTCGCCCCGCAGACCCCCCGCTCCCTGTCTTGGCCGTGCGCCCGACGGACCCCGGAGCAGTCAGCATGCCTCCCCCTTTTCCGCGACTGCGAAATCTTTAACCAAGTCCAGGCATTGGCTTCGTGATGCCGAGGTACCGGATTCCCTCCGATCGGAGGGTCCTCCAGGCCCTCCGGCAGGTCCTCGGCACGCGCAGGGTCGTCCGATCCCAGCGCGAACTGAAGCGACTCCTGGACCGAGCCATGGCCACGAAGGGAGACTACAGGGTGAGCGAGCCTCGCGCACGACGCCTCGCATACGACTCCGGGCTGGTGGAGATGGAGATCGAGTGCCGGGAGACCCATGAGTTGCGAAGCCTCTTCAACTGCCCCGTCTGCGGCCGTCGCCTGAAGATGGTGAAGAACATGACCGTCTTTGGAGGCACGGTCACTCTGGGCTACACCTGCCCCCACTGCCCCTACTGGACAGGCATCCACCGCCGGGTGCCCACCCGCTACATCTTCACGAGGAAGTCCGCATGAGGGTCTTCTACCGCAACGGCATCCGCGTGCAGGACGAGGGACGGGAGGTCATCCTGGACCCCAAGCGCCGCATGCCGGGGTCGGTGGTGAGCCACGGCCACCTGGACCACCTCTCCCCCGGGGCGGTGATGACCCACGAGACGCTGGACGTCATGCGGGTCCGGCTGGGAACGGAGGACGGCCAGGGCGTGGGCTACGGGGAGGAGGTGGAGGTCAACGGCCTGCCTGTCTCCCTGGTGGACGCCGGCCACGTCTTCGGCTCTGCCATGATCCGGGTGGGGGACGTCCTTTACTCGGGGGACGTGAACCCCCACGGCGGCCCCACCTGCGGCACGTGCGAGCCCCAGGAATGCACGACCCTGGTCCTGGAGTCCACGTACGGCCGGCCCCGGCTCTCCTTCCCCCCCAAGGAGGAGGTGCTGACCGACATGCTCCACTGGATGGAGGCGTCCCTGGAGACGGGTCCGGTGGTCCTGGGAGCCTACGAGTTTGGCAAGGCCCAGGAGTTCATCGCCCTGGCGAACGAGCTGCAGGTCCCCGTCCTCGTGGAGGAGCGGATTGCGGACCTGGCGGACGTGCTGGTGGCCCACGGGCACCGCCTGGTCTACACGCGGCGGGGGGAGGCCACGGACGAGGCGGAGGGGCCCCACGTCCTTCTGGTGCCCACAAAGCAGCTCCGCAAGCCGGGCAGCCCCGCCGTGCAGGAGGCCCTCTCCCAGGGCGGGCGAACGGCCTTCGCCTCGGGCTGGTGCTCCATCTATGACTTCAGCCGCAGCCACCGGGTGGACGCGCAGTTCCCCCTGAGCGACCACGGCGACTTCTGGGACCTCCTCTGGCTTGTGGACGCCTGCAACCCCAAGGTCGTCTACACGTGTCACGGCTACGCGGAGGAGCTGGCTCGACGCATCGGCAGCCGGTTGCACCGACGGGCAGAACCCCTGCCCCAGGGCTGGTTCTGAGGTGTGGCGATGGAGGTCGGGCGCGACGGGGACCACGTGGTGGTGAAGCTCGCCCGCGGAGAGGACCTGCTCCCGACCCTGGAGGAGGCCCTGCGGGGGGAGGGGGTGGCCTCCGGCGTCGTCCTGGCGGGCATCGGCGCGCTGCAGGACGTGGAGCTGGGGTGGTTCGACCCGGGGGAGAAGAGCTACGTCAAGAGGGTCCACGCGGGCAGCCGAGAGCTGCTCTCCCTCCAGGGGACCGTCACCTTGGATGCCGACCTCCCTCTCCACCTCCACTGCGCCCTGGCCGACGCGGAGCAGCGGGTCGTGGGGGGCCACCTCTTCCGAGGTCGGGTGGCCGTGTTGGCGGAGGTGGCCGTGCGGGCGCTGGACGCCCTGGCCCTCACGCGGCGGAAGAACCCCGAGACGGGGCTCCTGGAGCTCACGATGGGGGGCGGGCCCGGGGCTACCAGGTGAGGCGGTCCACNNGCAACGTCGTACTCCGAAAGGGCGTCGGCCACCTTGCGGCGGGAGAGGGAGCGGGCGGGGTCGTTGGTGCAGCCCCCCACGCTGCAGGGACCTCGTCGTCCCCGCTTCCTCGGCGCGCTTCGCCGGGCCATGGCCGGGGAACCCGCCTCCCCCTATTAAGGGCTCTCGCCCTTCGTTATCTCCCGGAGGAGGGCCGTGGCGTAGCAGCCGGGCAGGAGCCGGAAGGTTAGACGGAGATCCTCCCGGACCCTGTAGGAGAAGGCCTCCAGAGGGCTCAGGAGCTCCCGCCGCTGGCCGCGGGACGCCAGCCGCGGCATCGACGGGACCGCGAAGGCCTCCCGCGGGACGCCCTCCTCCTCCACGACCTCGCGCTCAAGGTCCCCCATCGACCCCTCCGCAAACGGGGCCTCCGTTCCCAGGAGGAGGCCGCTGATCCACGCCTTCCCCGCCCCCACCTGCCGGTGCACCTTCTCCCGGTTGGCTTCCGTCACCGCCACAGGACGGCCCCGCTCCGGCAGGCCTCGCCGACTCCGTGGGAGCACCAGGTCTCCCGGTAGGGGGTCCGTCAACCCGAGGCCCCGGGCCAGCCGGAGGCTCAGCATGCGATTGAAGAGGTAGGCCTGGAAGGCGTTGACGAAGAGGGTCAACAGGTTCCGAGGCAGCTGCCGCAGCGCGCCCTTGTAGTCCCCGGGTCGCTGGCGCAGGTGGTTCAGCAGGGCGTTCTCGTAGCCCAGGCGTGGAGGGAACTCCCGCAGTGCCTGTTCCACGTCCCCGGACGCCTCGAACGCCTCCCGGGCCCGACGGGCGTCCTCTGGCTCCTCCGGGAACGGGTGTCCGAGGTAGATGTGGACGGCCCGCTCCACGTCGCCCTGCACCAGGGCCCGGCCCACCAGGTGGGTCACCGGCCGAACCTCGCCGAAGCGCTGGGGACCAAAGAAGTTCGGGAATCCCCCCGCCGCGCGCAGCTCACGGGACACGGCCTGCATGCGGGAGGAGGCCTCCTGCCGGGTGAGGGGCACGTCGCGCAGACGCAGGTCGAAGCGGTTGCCTAGGAGGTGGCCCACCGTCAGGCTGCGGCGGGACCGTCCCAGGGGCTCCAAACGGACATCCGAAAGACGCACCAACCGGGCGGTCTCCGCCTCCACATCGGCGAAGGTCATCCACTGGGTGGTCACCGCCCGCTTGTCCTTCGTTCCCGCGAAGCCGATTCGGCGTCGGCTGATACCCATCCTCCGGGCCAGCGCGCGAACGAGGCGGTTGGTCTCCCAGTTCCGGGAGGTGACCCGTACCACCAGGAACCGGCCGTCGTCGTGAAACGGCAGCTCCTCCGGGATCTCCTCGACCACGAAGTCCTCGGGCTGCGCCTTGACCCGCCCAGGGACGGGAAGGGCATGCGTCAGGTACCCCGCGATGCCAACGGCCTCCTCCATCCGGTGCGGCCTATCGGCCCTGGCCCTTATAGCTTCAGAAGAGGCGAGGCCNNGAGGCCGACCCGTCCTCACGCCCCTTTGCCCCCAAACTCCAGGACCTGCTTGCGGAGGACCCCGTACTCCGCCGATAGCTTCAGGGCGACCTCCTTCAGGACCTTCTGAGGCTGTCCCTGCTTCACCTCCACCAGGAGGGTAGGACGGTCCAGATGAGGGTGGCCCGTAATGTACCGCGCGTCCTCCACGCGCTTGTCCTTGAGGAGGCGGCTGACCAGAGGGTAGAGGACGGTGTCGTCGGGGTTGACG
>JABAOD010008976.1_pt3 | contig 10733 bp, 10 predicted proteins | sample 7062151 | NCBI WGS metagenome assembly JABAOD01 (sample SAMN14538626, study PRJNA623070) | marine sediment metagenome | biome: marine biome [ENVO:00000428]; feature: marine pelagic biome [ENVO:01000023]; material: deep marine sediment [ENVO:00002113] | place: India: Gulf of Khambhat ...
GCAGGGCGTGATCCACCGCGACATCAAGCCGCAGAACCTGCTGCTGGACGGCGAGGGGGTGCTCAAGGTGATGGACTTCGGTGTGGCGCGCCTCGCGACCCGACAGTCGGCCATCACCGAAGTCGGCTTGGTGGTCGGCACCCCGGCCTACATGTCTCCGGAGCAGCTCCTGGCCGAAGCCGTCGACGCGAGAGCGGACCTCTACGCGACGGGAGTCGTGCTGTACGAGTGCCTGACGGGCAGCCCGCCCTTCGAGGCGGCCACACCGGTGAGCCTGATCGCGAAGATGCTCCAGGATGACCCGAAACCACCGGCAGAGGTCAATCGGGACATCCCGCCTGCGCTTTCATCGCTACTCATGCGGTTGCTGGCCAAGAAGCCCGAGAACCGCATTCAGAGTGCGGCGGACCTGATGCAGCGTCTGCGCGAGATTGCCTAGCTCGAGCCGAGGCGGCGGCAGGGTAACCCCGCACCTCCGATGACCGCCCCGGCCGCCCCCGTGTAGCCGAGCGGTACCCTCATGCGTATTGTAGTATGCCACGCTGCGGGACAGTGGTCCTCATGGTCGATTTGTTCTCGGCGGTCAAGAAAGCCCTGAAGCACACCTATACGCTGGAGCACGAGCTCGGGCGGGGCGGCATGGCGAGCGTGTTTCTCGCGACCGATCTCCGACACGGCCGTCAGGTCGCGATCAAGGTGATCCGACCGGAAATCGCGCTGTCCGTCGGGGCCGGCCGGTTCCTCCGCGAAATCGGGATCGCCGCGCGGCTCAGCCACCCGCACATCGTTCCCGTGTACGATTCGGGCGAGGCGGCGGGTCTGATGTACTACGTCATGCCGTACATCGCGGGGGATTCGGTGCAGACCCGCCTGGTGCGAGCGGGCCGTCTCGACGTCCCGGAGGCCGTCCAAATCGCGCACGAGGTTGCCGGAGCGCTCGTCCACGCCCACTCACAGCACGTGGTGCATCGCGACATCAAGCCACCCAACATTCTGCTGGCGGACGGGCACGCCATCGTCGTGGATTTCGGCATCGCCAGGGCGATCGGGGAGGTGAGCAGGGAATCGATCACCGCACCGGGCATTGCCATCGGCACGCCGACGTACATGAGCCCAGAGCAGGCGAGTGGCGAACGTCACCTCGACGGGCGCAGCGACATCTACTCGCTCGGGTGCGTGCTCTATGAAATGCTCGTGGGCGAGCCGCCGTACAATGGCGCCACGCCTCATGCCATCATCACGCAGTGCTTCTCCAAGCCGATCCCGTCTGCACGCCATGTACGGCCCGACGTTCCGGAGTACCTCGATCGGGCGCTCTCGCAGGCACTGGGGCGCCTGCCGGAGGACCGGTTTCAGACCGCCGCCGAGTTTGCCGAGGCACTGGTCACCCCCAAGCCGGTACAAGTCGTCACCCCGCAGCTGACCTCGATCGCGGTGCTGCCATTTCGGAATCTCGGGGACGACGTGGACGATGTGTTCTTCAGCGACGGGATCACCGAGGAGATCATCAACGCGCTCTCCCGGCTTCGGGGGATCCACGTGGCGGCCCGCACATCGTCGTTCGGGTATCGCGACAAGAACGTGCCGGTCACGCAGATCGGCAGGGAACTCGACGTCGCGACGGTCTTGGAGGGCAGTGTGCTCCGGATCGGTGAGCGGTTGCGCGTGACGGCGCAACTCACCGGCGTCGAAGACGGGCGTCTCCTGTGGTCGGAGAAGTTCGATCGCGAGATGCGTGATGTGTTTGCGATTCAGGATGAGATCGCCGAAGCGATCGTGACGACGCTTCGTGGACGCTTTGCGACGCCGTACGAGCATTTCGCGCGGCGATACACGGAGAATGTCGACGCGTACGAGTTGTATCTCAAGGGGCGGTATGCGGAGAAGACACGACGCAAGGCCGGCCTGCTCAAGGGCATCCGCTACTTTGAGCGGGCGATCGCCGCGGACCCCGACTTCGCGATCGCCCATGCCGGCGTGGCGGACTCCTACAGCTTGCTCGCATGGTATCGATATCTCGCGCCACGTGACGCCTTCCCAAGGGCAACGGTGGCGGCGATGCGTGCACTGGAGCTGGACGAACTGCTCCCGGAGGCTCACACCTCCCGGGGTGCGGTGCGCTTCTACTACGACTGGGACTGGAACGGTGCCGATCGCTCGCTGCACCGTGCGCTGGAGCTGGATCCCACGCACGCCGCCGCGCTGCACACGTCGGGGGAGCTGCTGGCCTCGCGCGGGCGCCTCGATGCCGCCCTGGTCCAGGCCAAACGGGCGCAGAAGGCGGAGCCGCTGGCGCTCAACGTCAACGCCGGCGTCGGATGGATCTACTACTTCGCCCGGGAGTGGGACGCCGCCATCGACCAATTCCAGCGCACGCTCGAGCTGGACCCCGACTACGTCTTCGTCCACTGGTTCCTCGGGCAGGCGTACCTCGCCGCGGGCGATGTCGAGGCGGCGATCGCGACCCTGAGCCGGGGGGTCGAGTCGAGTGGCGGACACCCGGCGATGGTGGCCTACCTCGGTCACGCGCACGCTCGCGCCGGGGCCGCTGACCAGGCACGCGAGATGCTGCGTGAGCTGACGCGCCAGGCCGCGGAGTTCTACGTGGCGGCCGATTGCTTCGCCGTGATCCATATCGGACTGCGGCAACACGATGCCGCGCTCATGTGGCTGGAGCATGCGTGCCGGGAGCGGTCGATTCACCTCGCGTTTCTGGGTGTCGATCCCCTGTTCGACCCAATCAGGGCCGAACCGGGCTTCCGCGGCATTCTCCAGCGCGTCGGTCTACAGCGAGGTTGACCATGATGATTCGGGCGGCGGTGATGACGGCTCCGCGGACACCGATCGTGGTGCAGAACATCGAGGAACCCGTTCTCGAGGAGGGAGGGCTGATCCTCGAGACGATTGCCAGCGAGGTCTGCGGCACCGACGTGCACCTGCATCACGGACGACTGGAGGGGGTGCCGTACCCGATCGTGCCCGGTCACGTGAGTGTAGGCCGCGTCGTCGATGCGCGGGGAGTCGATGCCGACGCGCTCGGCGCACCGCTGCGCACGGGAGACGTCGTGACCTTCTACGACGTCCATGAGGTCTGCAATGCCTGCTACCACTGCACGGTGGCACAGCAGCCCAACCGCTGCCCCAAGCGACGCGTGTACGGGATCACGTACTCCGCCACCGAGGGACCGTTGGGTGGGTGGGCGGAGCGGATCCACCTCAAGCCCGGCGTGCGGGTTCTGCGCCTTCCGGACACCCTCGAGCCCGACGACGTGATCGGCGGCGGATGCGGGCTGTTTACCGGGTTCGCCGCCGTGGAGCGTTCGGAGCTGACGTTGGGTGACATCGTCGTCGTGCAGGGCGCCGGGCCCGTCGGGCTCGCCGCGGCCGCGTTTGCGTCACTCCGCGGCGCGGCGGCGGTGATCGTGATCGGGGCACCGCAGCCCCGCCTGGACCTGGCGCTCCGGTTGGGGGCCGATCAGATCCTTCCGCTGGAGAAGCCGATCAAGGAGCGAGCAGACGCCGTCCGAGCGGCAACCAACGGTCGTGGTGCCGACGTAATCCTCGAGGCCAGCGGCAATCCCGACGCCATTCGCGAAGGGCTCGATCTCCTGCGCGACGGGGGCACGTATGTCGTGGGGGGGCACTACACCGATACCGGTCCGGTCGAACTGAATCCCCACCTCCACATCAACCGCCGTCACGCCAATATCCTGGGGCAGTGGGGCACGGAGTTCCGCCATCTCGTGAGAGCACTCGGCCTGCTGGCAAAACATCGGGAACGGCTGCCGTTCCGGGACGTGATCGGGGCCAGATACGGCCTCGATCACGCGGATCGTGCCCTGGCAGACGTCGAGGCGCTGCGCGTGACGAAGGCGATCATCGACCCCACGCTCTGACACGGCGCAGGGGAACCGAGAAGGGGTCCGCTACGGATAGAGGCGGGTCACCTGCCAGCGATCACCGTCGCGATCGTATTGCAGGCGATCATGCAGCCGATTCAGCCGGCCCTGCCAGAATTCGATGCGCTCGGGTCGCAGTCGGTATCCCCCCCAAAACGGAGGAAGCGGAACGTCGTCACCGGGGAACCGACGATCCGCGTCCGCGAAGCGCTGCTCCAACTCCTCGCGGCTCGCGAGGCGACTACTCTGGCTCGACGCCCACGCGCCGATCTGGCTGCCCCGCGGCCGGGTGCGGAAATAGGCAGTCGACTCCGCTTCCGACACCCGTTCGATGAGGCCTTCTACCCGCACCTGCCGTTCCAGGACGGCCCAGTGCATCACGAGCGCCCCGCGGGGGTTGGCGGCGAGGTCGTCCGCTTTGCGGCTCTCGTAGTTCGTGTAGAACACGAACCCCCGCTCGTCGACGCCCTTGAGTAGCATCATCCTGGCCGACGGCACACCGTCCGGCGACGCGGTAGCGAGCGTCATGGCCTCCGGCAGAAAGATGCCCGATCGCTTGGCGTCGTCGAACCACTGTCCGAACAGGCGAAGCGGATCGTCGGCCGCCGTGAGCTCACTGAGCCCCTTCGTGACCCCTCGGCCGAGCGTGAAGAGTGCGCGCAGGTTGGAGCGGATCGACACGGTCGCGCTCAGAACAGCTTGCCGGCAAGCGTCGGCTGTTTGTCGGTGCGCGTCCCGATCTTGACGTGGGTGGAGAGCCGAGCGATGCCCTCGGCGTGCAGCGTTTCGTGGACGGCTTCGATGGCATCGAGGATCGCGCGAAGTTCGCCCTCGACGTTCGTCCCGTTGGCGTGCAGTTCGACGTGAAGTCCCGAGGCCTCGAGCAGCGCGTGGGCGCGCTTCACCTCGCGCCGTACCGACACGCCGACGCCGATGGGTATGACCTGGATCTCTGCAAGCGCCTTCATGACGGCCTCGCTCCCTGATCGTCGACGGCCGCCCACCGCCGCTCCGGCGGCGGCGACCGCACGGATCTTACGGCAGAGGCGCGTCGCCCGCTATATCCAGTCCCGGGTGAGCGTCTTGTCACCGATGCGAATCGCGTCCGGCGCGCTCGGGTCGAGCACCCATCGCATGCGGGCGATCCCCTCGGTGATGTCCTCTCGCGATCCGCAGGTGGAGATTCGCAGGTGCCCGTCGAGACCGAACTCCACCCCCGGGACCGTGACCACCAGCGCCTTGTCGAGAAAGCGCTTGGCGAGCGTCGTCGAGTCCTTCTCGTAGTGCCGGAAGTCCGCGAAGCAGTAGAACGTGCCGTCCGGCTTGGTGACCTTCACGCCGTCGAAGGCGCCCAGTTCGGTCATGAGCGCGTTGCGATTGCTCTCGAGCGTACTCCGAAGCTGCTCCACGCTGCTCTGCTCGCCCTCGAGCGCGGCGGCTGCGGCGTGCTGGCCAATGGCCGAGGCGCCGGAGGTCTGGTGGCCTTGGATGTTGGTCATGACCGTGATGAGGCTCGGGCTGGCCACCGCCCAGCCGATGCGGAAGCCCGTCATCGCGTACTGTTTCGAGATGCCGTTGACCACGATCAGCTTGGACGATTCCAACGGCACCTTCGCGTAGTCGTAGCTGCTGATCGGGGTGCGGCCGTCGAACACGAGGCGATGGTAGATGTCGTCCATGATCAGGTACAACCCGCGCCGCTCGCACAGTTGCACGATCTCGGCAACGAACTCCTCCGAGTACATCACGCCGGTCGGGTTGTTCGGGCTGTTGATCAGCACAGCCTTGGTGCGTGACGTTGCCCGGCGATCGAGGTCCTCGATGCGGGGGTGAAACGAGCCGTCCTCGGCCATGACCGGCACCGGGACGGCACCGCAGAGCCTGACCATCTCGGGGTAGCTCACCCAGTAGGGAACCGGGAAGATGACCTCGTCCATGGGATCGAGGATCGTCTGCAGGGCCACCATGATGGACTGCTTCGCCCCGTTCGAGACGATCACGTTGGCGGGCTCTGGGGTGACGCCGTAGAACCGCTCCGTATACCGAATGATCGCCCGTTTGACGGCCGGTGTGCCGCCCGCCGGCGTGTACCGTACCTCCCCGGTCTCGAGCATCGCCGCGGCGGCGGTCAGGGCATCGGCCGGCGCCTTGGATTTGGGCTCACCTCCGCCCAGGTGGATGACCGGCTCGCCCTTGGCGCGCAGGGCCGATGCCGTCTGGTTGAGGGCGAGGGTTGCCGACTGACTGATGGACGATCCGATCCGGCTGATGGTCATGGGGAGTCCTTTGCCGTGAGCCGCTCGTGGCGCCACGCCCGGGTTGGGCGGCCCCCGTTGATGCCACGCGATCGATCCGGCCATGGAGCCGGCCGTTGACCGGTGCGGGAGAAGCGAAATGTACCGTCCGGGACCGACCCCCCTCAAGGCGAATCACGGGGCCGCGACGCTTGACGTCGCCGGTTCAGGCACTACCGTAGACGCGTGGACCCTACGGTGGAGCTACCCTTGGCCGCATCCGATGCCACATTCGGTTCGATCCCCGACGCCCTGAAGGACGTCCCCATGTTCTCCGAGCTGCGGGACAGCGATCTCGTGCGGATCGCCGGCCTGCTGCACCGCCGCCGCTACCGGAAGAACGAGGTCATCATCCTGCAGGGCAAACGCGTCACCTCCTTGTCACTGGTCGCTGCCGGCCGGGTCAAGCTGGTCGTGACCGGTGAGGATGGGAACGAGGTCATCCTCTCGACGAGGGGACCCGGCGACTTCTTCGGTGAGCTGTCGCTGTTCGACGATCATCCCCTAGGCGCCAGCGCCATCGCGATGGAAGACGCCGAGTTGCTGGTCCTGTCGCGCGAGGACTTCCACCGCAGTCTGCGGGAGTTGCCGGAGATCGCGGTGGGGCTGCTCCGTGCGCTGTGCCATCGCCTGCGGCAGGCGGACAGCCGGATCAGCGCACTCACGCTGCTCGACGTTCCGCAGCGCGTGGCCCACGTGCTCCTGGAACTGGCCGACGACAACGACGGCACGGTGATCACGCAGCCCATCACCCACCGATTCCTGGCGCAACTCGTGGGTACGAGCCGGGAGACCGTCTCGCGCACGATGAGCCAGCTGGCGGACGAGGGCGTGATCGCCGTGACGCGCGAGAACGTCACGGTGCCCGAGCGCCGCCATCCGGCGCCGGCGGCCACCGCCGTCGTGCAGGTGAAGCGGCGCGCCATCCGCATCCAGGACCGGGCCCGGCTCGAGGCGGCGGCCGGAAAGACCCTCAGCTAGGCGCGGCCGAGCTTCTCGAGCTCCTCCTCGATCAGCCCCGCAAACAGCGGGACCTTGTAGCCGTTTCGCTTGAGCGGAACGGCATTCGCCATGGCGGCCTCGGCGGCTCGGCGGCACACGGCCGGCTCGAGACGGTTCCCCATGATGGCCGACTCCGCCTCGCGTGAGCGCCACGGAACCGGGGCGGCGCCGCTCAGCACCACGCGGCCATCCGCGACCCGATCGCCGTCGAACCGCAGCGCCAGCGCCACGCCGGCAAGCGCGAAGTCCCAGGATCCGCGGGCGCGGACCTTTCGATAGCTGCTCCGCACACCCGTGCTCGGCCGCGGGACGACCACGTGCGTCACGACTTCGCCCGGTTGGAGCACGGTTTCACGCTGGACGTCCGTGCTGGGCAGAACGAAGAATTCGTCCAGGGGCACGGTCCGCCGGCCTCTCGGTCCCGCGATCTCCACCGAGGCCCCCAACGCGAGCAGCGCCGGTGCGGCGTCGGACGGGTGAACGATGTAGCACCGTGCGCCACCGAGAATGCAGTGGTACTGGCTCTCCCCGGCCAGCGCATAGCAGGTGGTCCCCCCCTTCCGCAAGCAGTGGAAGTCGCCACGGAAGTACCAGCACCGCGGTCGCTGGCACAGGTTGCCGCCGATGGTCCCTTGATGGCGCAACTGTGGGCTTGCGACATCCGAGGCGGCCTGTGCGAGGCCACGGTAACGTTCGCGAACCGTTGCATCGCGGGCCACGTCGGCCACGGTGGTGAGTGCCCCGATGCGGAGCGCGCCGTCGCGTCCGGCCGCAATGCCCCGCAATCCGGGGACGGCCGAGATGCTCACCACCTTGTCCGCCTGGAACACGTGATCGCGCAGGCATCCGATGAGATCGGTGCCCCCGGCGTGCACGCGCGCTCCACCGCCGGCGAGGTGCTGCAAGGCCTCGTCCAGTGACCGGGCGCGGATGTAGGCAAACGTCGGTAGCATGGCTCAGCCTCCCTTCCGCGCGTCGGCAAGAAGTTGTACCACTCGCGCCGGAGTTGCCGGTGTGCCCGTGACGCGCACGCCGACGGCGTGGGTGATGGCATTGGCGACGGCGGGAGCTGTGGGGATCGTCGCCGGCTCGCCGATGCCCTTGGCGCCCGTGGTGTTTGCCTCGTCGTCAGGCCGGTCGATCGGCACGCAGGTCATGTCGGCCGGCACGTCGAGGGCCGTCGGGATCTTGTAGTCGTGCCAGTTGATGTTCACCATCTTGCCCGTCTGATCGACGTCGAGCACCCGCTCCTCGGTCATGCCGAATCCGATGCCCATGGTGATGCCACCGAACACCTGGTTCTGGTAGGTGAGCCGGTTCATGACCCGGCCGCTGTCGTGCGCCGCCACGAACCGCAGCACCTTCAGCTCGCCGGTCAGAGTGTTCACCTCCACCTCGCAGAACTGCGCGGCAAACGGGTTCACCACCTTGCCTTCTGGGTTGGGGGCGCGGTAGCCCACGCCGGTGATCGATCGTCGCCGGGCGAGGCCGGGCAGCCGCGTGATCTCGACGGCCGTCGAGGGATCGACGGTCGACACGACGCGCCCGGCTTCGAGCCGGAGCTGGGACGGATCGACCCCGAGTTCCTCGCCTGCGAGCTCGAACAACTGCCGCTTCAGGTCGAGCGCCGCGGCACGCACCGTCGGTGCCTCGGTCGGCACCGTCTTGCTGCCGCCGCTGGCCGTGGCGAACTGCGTGGTGCCGGTGTCGGCGTGCTCGATCTGGACGTCGTCGGGATCGACACCCAGCTCCTCGGCCACCACCATGGCCATCACCGTCTTGGTGCCGGTGCCGATGTCGCTGGCGCCCATGTTGAGGTTGACGCTGCCGTCGGCGAAGAGCTTGACGATCACGGTCGAGGGCGGTCCGCCGCCGCCGCCGATCCATAGACCGCTGGCCATGCCGACGCCGCGGCGCACATGACCGTCCGTCGCGCCGCGGGCCATCGCGCTGCGCGACTCCCTCCAGCCGAACGCCTGCGCACCGTCCTCGAGGCACTGCCTGAGTCCCGTGGTCGTGTACGGCGGGTTGCCGCCCCGTGCCTGGCTGTAGGCGGGGATGTTCTTGAGTCGGAGCGCGACCGGGTCCAACTCGATCGCCTCAGCCAGCGCGTCGAGCATCTGCTCGAGGGCCCACGCACCTTGCGGGTGCCCCGGGGCCCGCATCGGCCGCGCCGGACCGGCGTTGATGTAGAGATCCGTCGTCTCGGTGCGGACATTGGGGCACAGGTAGCAGTCCCGCACCAGCCAATCCAGCAGCGACGTGCCGCCGGCGCGGTACGCTCCGCCGCTGCCGCTGCCCTTGAACTCGAGGGCCGTGAGCGTGCCGTCGCGCTTGACACCGGCCTTGAGCCACATGTTGCTCGGCGGGCGGTTGCCCACGGCCAGGTAGGTCTCCTCGCGAGTGAGCGTGAGTTTCACAGGTCGCGCGGTCTGCTTGGCGAGCAGTGCGGCGATCGTAGTGTACTTGCTGGCGCGCAGCTTGCTGCCGAACCCGCCGCCCATGTAGTGGTTCACCACGCGGATGCGGGAGAGCGGCAGGCCGAGCGCGGCGGCCACCTGGGACTGGACGTTGTAGACGCCTTGGGTGGACTCCCACACCGTGAGGCTGTCGCCGTCCCATTTCGCGACACAGCCGTGCAGCTCCATCGGCGTGTGGATCTCGCACTCGGTGCGGTAGTCCTGCTCCAGCACCACGTCGGCCTCGGCGAACCCGGTGGCGATGTCGCCGCGCTCGTAGACTTGGGTGTCGGTGACCTGGTTGCCACTCTCGTGAACCTTGGGCGCATCCGCATCGAGCGCACGACGCTCGTCGGCCACGAAGGGGAGGACCTCGTAGTCGACTCGGATGGCGCGGAGAGCGTCCCTCGCCTGGTAGGGCGACTCCGCCGCCACGGCCGCCACGACCTCGCCCTGGAAGCGGCAATGCGGGTTGAACAGGCTCCGGCGAATGTAGTCGGCATGCGGCTGGGTGGCGCGGTCCGTCGGGGTGAATCCGCTCAAGACGGCTCGGACGCCGGGCATCCCGGCGGCCTCGGTGGTGTGCACGGCGGAGACGACCGCGTGCGGATGCGGCGAGCGCAGGATCGCGCCGTACAGCATGCGAGGCAGCTTGAGATCGGCCGGATACACCGCCGTGCCGCTCACCCGCTCATAGGCGTCGACTCGCGGGAGGGGCTTGCCCACCACTCGGGTCTCGCCCCATGGCTCCGGCTCGCCGCTGGGCGGCGGCGTCTCGGGGACGTCGATGCCCTCGACGTAGTAGCGGGTGTCAGGATCGCGTGTCATGACGCACCCCCTTCCCGCTTGAGCGCGGCCGCGCGCTGGGCCGCCCGGAAGATGTGGGGATAGGCGCCGCAGCGGCACAGGTTGCCCGCCATGGCGTGCCGAATCTCCTCCAGTGCAGGATCGGCGTTGGCGTGCAGCAGGCCTTCCACGGCCATGATCTGGCCGGGCGTGCAGTAGCCGCACTGGAACGCGTCGTGCTCGACGAACGCCCGCTGCGTGGGTCCGAGATGCTCGCCTTCCATGAGGCCCTC
>JABAOD010023531.1_pt1 | contig 10732 bp, 16 predicted proteins | sample 7062151 | NCBI WGS metagenome assembly JABAOD01 (sample SAMN14538626, study PRJNA623070) | marine sediment metagenome | biome: marine biome [ENVO:00000428]; feature: marine pelagic biome [ENVO:01000023]; material: deep marine sediment [ENVO:00002113] | place: India: Gulf of Khambhat ...
GAATGGTGCTGTCCTGCGTGGAGGTGTATAAGAAGGAGTGCTTCGGCCTCCTGCTGGGATATCGTACGCCCGAAAAGTACATCGTGGAGCATGCCATTGCGTATCAGTCGGTGCGTCGAGGACACAATTGGGCCGAGCTGCGAAGCGATAAATGGAAGGTCCTGCAGGAGATGCTGAGAAATTTCCCGCGGCTGGACGTCCTCGGGGACTTTCATTCTCACACGATGTACCGGGATGTCAAGGCCCAGGTGTCCCTGAGCCGGGAGGACATCGATTATATGGATCCGGACGATCTGCAAATCGTAATCGCCGTCAACCAGAACCGCCGGTCCAGGGCATGGTCGTTGAACTCGGATCGAACGATTTCCGGGTCGATCGACAAGTTTTACTTCAAGATCGCGGCATATTATTTCCCCGATCCCCTCATGGTCCACGGAAGCCGCCGCAAGGCGGTGTCATTCGGGGGGGCTCAGGGTCGAGTGGGTGGGTCCATGAATGGTGGAAGGGCGATTCGCGTCCGTCCCCGTATGGCTCATATTGTGTGTCCTTTCGTCGGCTCCAAATATCTCAGCCATCACGATGGAAATAAAGCTTAATGTCCACGGAATCCTTTCGGATTCCGCCAGCGAAGCCCAGATCATCATCCTGAGGGACGAGAAATCGGTCGAAATCTTGCCGATCTGGGTCGGTGTTGCGGAGGGCAATGCGATTCGGTTCGCCATCGAGGGAATCGCCTCGGCCAGGCCGCTCACGCATGATCTGCTCAAGAGTCTGGTCGACCACCTCAGGATTGAAGTGGTCAAGGTGGTGATCAACGAGATTCGCAACAACACATACTACGCAACGATTTACCTGAGGCACGACGGATCGGAGTTGACGGTCGACGCCCGGCCCAGCGATGCCATCGCCCTGGCCCTGCGCGCAAGGTGTCCGATCTACGCCGTTCCGGACGTGTTGAAGAAGAAGTCCCAGGAAAATTTGGATGCCTGGCTTGAGCGTATCAAGCCGAAGGATTTCGGGAAATATGACGTGTAATCCGCGAAGGGGGAGGTCTTTCGGAGGCCGGCCCCCGGGACGCGGATTTGAAATTTTTTAATGATCGCCGGCTTACAGGGATTTATATCTTAGGATGATTCGCCGCTTCCGATTCCAGCCAGTGCCCGTGGGACTGCTTTTGATCATTCTCGCCCTGGTGCCTTTCCCACCAGCCACTGCAGCAGACCGAACCGGTTCCGCAGCGTCCGAGGAGCGCCCGGAAATCGAGGCGGCACGGGGACAGGAGGTGGTCCAGGCGGCCATGCAGGGGTTGAAGGCCGTCGTGGAGCTTTGGAGGTCTCATAAATTCTCAGACCTCTATGAATGGGGTACCAATGAATCCAAACGACTCCTATCCAAGGAGCAGTTCATCCGCCTCATGAAGGGCAGCCGCCGGCAACTGCAGTGCTGCTGGGTTACGATCCAGGACCTCAAGGGGGTCCTTCGGTCCCCCACCGAGGTCTCGGTGATGGCCAAGCTCGGATACCAGGATTTTCAAGAGCAGCAGGCGGCTTCCTCGAGCGATCCGCCGGCGGATGGCGGACGATGGGTGGTTTCCTCCTCATTCGACCTGCGCTCCTTTCTCATGGTGTTCCAACAGAATCAATGGCGCGTGGACCTCTCAGAAGTGCTGCAGGCCAGCGGGTATCTGCCCGAAACCCTGGGCCTCAGGACGCTAGAAATACCCTGAAATTTCCCTTGACTTCTCGATGGTTTTCTATAGAATGAAAGGATTAGGACCTGTCTGTTTCGTTGCCATTCGAGATCAAGATGAGAACGCTATCCTATCAACAGGATTCCGCAACCCGAAAATGGTATATCGTGGACGCCCGCGGCCAGACGCTGGGTCGGTTGGCCTCTCGCGTTGCCTCCATCCTTCGAGGCAAGCATAAGCCCACCTTCACGCCTCACCTCGACACGGGGGACCATGTCGTGGTGATCAATGCCCGCGATATACGGCTGACCGGTGACAAGCTAAGAAGCAAGATCTATTATCGACACAGCGGGTATCCGGGTGGCCTGAAATATGTCGATGCGAGAACCTTGAAGGAAACCCGGCCGGAGCGGATCATCGAGTATGCGGTCTGCGGAATGCTGCCCAAGAACAAGCTGGGCCGGGCGATGGCCAAGAAGCTTCGCGTGTATGCCGGCTCGGATCATCCGCATCAGGCCCAGCGCCCTGAGCCGCTAGGGATCGGGCTGAAGAAAGGAGCCTGAACAAGGTGAGCAGTGTGCAGCATCATGCAGCGGGAAAGCGCAAGAATGCGATTGCCCGGGTTTGGCTCTTGCCCGGCCAGGGAGAAATCAGCATTAACCGCCGGACGCTGGATGAATATTTCCCGCGCGAGGCCTGGAGGATCCAGGTGCAAAAGCCGCTGCAGGTCACGGGACTTATGGGACAGTACAATGTCCAGGTCACGGTGCGCGGCGGCGGATTGACCGGTCAGGCGGGCGCCGTGCGGCACGGCATCGCGAGGGCCCTGCTCACCGTCGATCCGGAGCTGAAAGGCCGCCTGCGCAAGGAAGGCCTGCTGACGCGGGATTCCCGGGTTAAGGAGCGCAAGAAATACGGCCAGAAGGGCGCTCGGAGGAGGTTTCAGTACTCAAAGCGCTAGAGATGGGGTCTATATTCCTATATGAAGGAATCATTTGTCGAAGGGAAGGCCCCGGCCTTCCCTTTATTTTTTTGAATTTTGAGGAGGGAGCGAATTGGGCATTGACCTATCCGCGCTGAAGGTCGGTGTGATCGGTGGCAGCGGTTATACCGGTGCCGAGCTGATCCGCCTGCTCTCGCGGCATCCGGGGGCCCGTTTGACGGCGGTCACCTCCGAGCAGTCGGCCGGGAAGGCGGTTGGGGAGGTGTTCCCGTCATTGCGTCATCTTTCGCTGCCCAGCTACGAAGCGCTCGACCCGGGCGCAGTCGCGGCGAAGGCCGATTTTTTCTTCGTGGCCCTGCCTCCCGGCAAGGCCATGGACGCGGCGGTTGAGCTGCTGGATCGAGGCAAGCGGGTGGTGGACCTCTCGGCCGACTTCCGCCTCAAGGACGCGGCGGCCTATGAGCAGTGGTACCGCCTGAAGCACAGGCATTCGGAATGGCTCAAACGGGCCGTGTACGGCCTGCCGGAGATTCATCGCGAGGCGATCAAGAAGGCTGAGCTCGTGGCCAATCCGGGCTGTTATCCGGTTAGCGTGGCCTTGGGATTGCTCCCGATCATCCGCAAGGGTCTTTTGGATCCATCCCGTCCGATTGTGGCGGATTCCAAGTCGGGGGTTTCTGGCGCCGGCCGGAGTCCTGCTCTGGACTACCATTTTCCGGAGATCCAGGAGGGTTTGCATGCCTACGGACTGGCAGGTCATCGGCACCTCCCCGAGATGGAGCAGGAGTTGTCGAATCTCGCCGCGCATCCCCTACGGCTGACCTTCACGCCTCATTTGGTNNGGCCTGGGGGATCTCATCCGGGTATATAAAGAATTTTACAGCCCGGAGCCCTTCGTCCAGGTGCTAGGAAAGGGGGCTTCCCCGAATCCGCATCACCTTCAGGGGTCCAACATTTGCCAGATTGCGCTGGCCCTGAATGAGCGAACGGGCACGGCGGTCATCCTTTCGGCGATAGACAATCTGGTCAAAGGCGCGGCCGGACAGGCTGTTCAGAATATGAACCTCATGGTGGGATTCGACGAAACCGCAGGGCTCCCTTCGGTCGGCCTTTTTCCCTGATGGAATCTCCCCAACTTGCTGATGGATCTCAGAAAAGGATATATTACCTCGGTGCCCGGATTTCGGGCGTCCGGGGTTAGCGCCGGGATCAAGAAGGGCCGGGCCCTCGACCTCGCCCTTCTTGTTTCGGATGTCGTGGCGACCTGCGCGGGGTGTGTGACCCGGAACCGAATCAAGGCCGCTCCCCTGATCGTCACCCAGGCCCGGCTCCGGTCGGGGCGGGGGCAGACCGTCCTGATCAACAGCGGCAATGCCAATGCCTGCACCGGCCGCCAAGGGATCCGGGATGCCCGGCAGGCGGCCCAATGGGTGGCCGATTCCCTCGGAATTTCCAGCGACCTGGTGCTGTTGGCCTCCACGGGCGTCATCGGGGAACCTTTGCCGATGGAAAAGGTGCAAAGGGCCGTGCCCAGGGCGGTCGATGCCCTGTCTCGCCGGGGGGGGCGGGATGCGGCCGCAGCGATTCTCACGACGGATACCAAGACCAAAGCGTTGGTGGTCACGGGCCGCGTGGCCGGTACGCCGGTCACGGTAGGCGGGATGGCCAAGGGGGCGGGGATGATCCACCCCGATATGGCCACGATGCTGGCCTTTTTGGCCACCGATGCCGTCATCGGCCAAGCGGCGCTTCGAACTGCGCTGCGGACGGCCGTGGCAGAGTCCTTCAACCGGATCAGTGTCGACGGAGAGACGAGTACCAATGACCTGGTCTTGTGTCTGGCCAACGGTCTTTCCGGAACCGCCCGGCTACGGGAGGGCAGTTCGGATTTCGGGCGTTTCGTGGATATGCTCAGGCTGCTGTGTCACGGCCTTGCCCGGTTGATCGTTCGCGACGGGGAGGGCGCCACAAAGTTCGTGGTCCTACGAGTCACGGGTGCACGGCGTCCGGAACAGGCGCGGCGGGTGGCCCAAGCCGTGGCGAAATCGCCCCTCGTCAAGACGGCGTTATTCGGGGAGGATCCCAACTGGGGCCGGATTATGGCCGTCATCGGCGCATCGGGGGTGAAGGTTCCCGCCGAAAAGATCGGAATCTCGTTCGGCAAGGTCCGCCTGGTGCGCTCGGGATTGGGCCAGGGGCGGTCGGCCGAACGCGAGGCGCGCCGCCACCTGAAAGGCCGCGAGGTGACTATTGGAATCGACCTGGGGTGCGGCCGGGCGCGGTTTACCTATTACACGACCGACCTGTCGGATGCTTACGTTCGGATCAACGCGGATTACCGAACGTGATGTTGAATTGAAGGGTAAAATGTGCTAGTTTATATAGGTTTAAGCAGTTCACCACACACGCCTCGCATATTTTGGGAAGGGTGCCCTGGAGGGGCCGAATTGCGCCGCGGGGTTTTCCCGGAAGGTGAGCGGGGCGGAGGATGTTAACCCATTAGGAGGATCATTCATGTCACTGGTTTCGATCAAGGAACTGCTGGAGGCCGGGGTCCACTTCGGTCACCAGACGAAACGCTGGAACCCCAGGATGAAGAGGTTCATTTACGGGGAGCGAAACGGCATCTACATTATCGACCTTCAAAAGACAGCAAAAAGATTCGACAGGGCGTATGACTTCGTTCGCGAAGCGGCTGCGGAGGGTGAAACCTTCCTTTTCGTGGGGACCAAGCGCCAGGCCCGGGAGATCATCGAGGAAGAAGCAAACCGCTGCGGCATGTTCTACGTCACCCAGCGTTGGCTGGGTGGCATGCTGACCAACTTTCAGACGATCCGAAGAAGCATCGAAAAGTTGAAAAAGCTCGAGTCGGGCCGGACCGACGGAACGTTTGACCGCCTCCCTAAGAAAGAGGTGATCAAGCTGGAAAAAGAACGAGAGCAGCTTGAGAAGACGCTGGGGGGGATCAAGGAGATGACGACCCTGCCTGGCGCCATCTACATTGTGGACACGCGCATGGAGCGAACCGCTGTCCTGGAGGCGCGGCGCCTCATGATCCCTATCGTCGCAATCGTCGACACCAACTGCGATCCCGACGAAATCAACTACCCGATTCCCGGAAATGACGACGCCATTCGGGCCATCAAGCTCATCACCGGCAAGATTTCGGAGGCGATCATCGAAGGGCGCCAGCGCTCGGGTCAGGCCGTACCGGCGCAGGCCGAAGCCACGGCCGTCATGCAGGAAGCGGAGCCGGTAGCCGAAAATCCATCCCAGGCCTGATCCGAAGCAGAGGAGCGTGAAATCATGACGGTTGATGCGACAAAAGTCAAGGAGCTCAGAGAAAGAACCGGTGCCGGGATCATGGATTGCAAGCAAGCCCTCTCGCAGGTACAGGGTGACCTGGATCAGGCCATTAGCCTGTTGAGGCAAAAGGGACTGGCAAAGGCGGCGAAAAAGGCCGGTCGGGAAACCAAGGAGGGAATGGTCGGAACCTATGTGCACCCGGGAGGAAAGATCGGGGTCATGGTGGAGGTGGCTTGTGAGACCGACTTTGTTGCCCGGAATCCTGAATTCCAGGAGCTTGTCAAGGACCTGACCCTCCACATCGCCGCAGCCGATCCGTCGCCGCGGTTCGTCCAGCGCGAGGAGATCCCCGAAGAAGTCTTGAAGGACGAACGGCAAATGTATGAGGAGCAGGCGAAGTCTCTGGGTAAACCGCAGAAGGTCTTGGACCAGATCGTCCAAGGGAAGCTGGAGAAGTTCTTCGGTGAGGTCTGCCTGCTGGAGCAGCCCTTCATCAAAGATCCTGAAATGAAGATGGGCGAGATGATAACCCAGAAGGTGGCCAAGATCGGAGAAAATATCCGGATCCGCCGGTTTGTAAGGTACAAGTTGGGCGAGTAGCGTTTTTCAGGGAATCTATGTCCTCCCAGAAATACAGTCGGGTGTTGCTCAAGATCAGCGGCGAGGTGCTGGCCGGCGAACGGGGATATGGTATCGAACCGCTGGTGATGGATTTCATCTCCAATGAGATCAAGGACATCCAGGATCTCGGGGTGGAGGTGGCGATCGTGATCGGCGGCGGCAACATCTTCCGCGGTATCGCCGCCAGCACGAAGGGGTTCGAGCGAAGCACAGCGGACTATATGGGAATGGTTGCCACGGCCCTCAATGCGCTTGCCCTTCAGAACTTCCTGGAGCAGAAAGGGATCATGACGCGGGTTCAGTCCGCGATCGAGATGAAGTCCCTGGCCGAGAGCTATATCCGCAGGCGCGCGATTCGGCATCTTGAAAAGAAACGCGTCGTGATTTTCGCGGCCGGAACCGGCAACCCTTACTTTTCGACGGATACCGCCGCCGCCCTCCGCGCCATGGAGATCGGCGCGCAGGTGATTCTCAAAGGGACCAAGGTTGACGGGGTCTATGAGAAGGATCCGATGATCGNNGCTCTGCATGGACAATAACCTGCCCATTATCGTCTTCAATATGAAGGAAAAGGGCAACATCAAGCGGATCCTCGAGGGGGAGAAGATCGGAACTCTGGTCAGCTGAGGCATGGCCGTCGGCTGGGTGCTGAAAGGTCGATCGATGATCGCCGATGCAAAGAAGAAAATGCGGACGCAGATGGACAGCGCCATCGACCATCTGCGTCGGGAACTGGCAACTGTGCGGACCGGAAGGGCGTCGCTGACCATTCTGGACGGGATTCAGGTCAGTTATTACGGGACGATGACCCCTTTGAAGCAGGTGGCCGCATTGTCCGTGCCGGAAAGCCGGCTCATCATCATCCAGCCTTGGGAGCCAAACCTGATACCGGAAATCGAAAAGGCGATTAGCGCGTCGAATCTGGGTCTGACGCCGGGAAACGACGGCAAGATCATCCGGATGCCCATCCCGCCGCTGACCGAGGAGCGGCGCAAGGAAATCGTCAAGCAGGTCAAGAAGCTCGGAGAAGACGCGAAAGTGGGCATTCGCAACCTCCGGCGTGATACCAACGACGAAATCAAGAAGCTGGGCAAGGAATCCAAGATTTCGGAGGACGATCAGCGCAAGGCTCAGGACGAGGTTCAGAAGGTGACCGACGAGTATGTGGCAAAGATCGACGAGATGATCAAGAAGAAAGAGGCAGAAGTCCTGGAGGTGTGATGAAATCCCGTTTCTTCGGATCGAGAGGACCAATCCTGAACCAAGCGAAGAAGGGGATCCTTGTCTATCTAAGTGTCTCCCTCCTGATGATGGGATTCTGGACCGCCGAGGGCGGGGCGGCTCTCGTGCCCTCCCAGTTGTCCGGCCATNNAGTTGTCCGGCCATGTGAGCAAGGCTGCGGGGAGCGATCCCGTGGAGGATGATCTTCTAAAGATCCAGGCGTTTCTGGAAACCCGGCTGGTGGCCCAACGCCTGGCGGATCTCGGGTTTAATGCCCAGGAAGTTCAGTCCAGGCTCAACGGCCTGAGCGATGATCAGATCCATCAAGTAGCGCGCAATCTCGACGGTCTGCAGACCGGCGGGGACAGCGCGCTGGGGATTGTGATCGCCTTGCTGGTCATCGTCATTCTTGTCTTTATTCTGCTTCAGGTCACCGGGCATAAGGTGATCGTCACCAAGTAGTCACTCCTCTTGCAGAAAGCGCTCTGGATGGGGCGTCGACTCATTCCCATGATGATGCTTCTTTGCGGTGCCGTCGCGGCCACCGGATGTACCGGTTCGACCGGGTCGGTGCTCTTGCCGGATGCCGGTCCAGTTCGACCGGCCCTCTATATCGACGGCGTTCCCTTTTTCCCTCAGGAGGTTGATCAGTGCGGGCCGGCCTCGCTGGCATCGGTTCTGAACTATTGGGGGTATACCGTGTCTCCTTCTGAGATTGCGGCCGAAATCCATCTGCCGACCCGGCGGGGTTCGCTCAGCATGGACCTGTGGACCTACGCTCACAGGCGGGGGCTTGAAGCCCGCATCCAGACCGGATCGATCGACTGGCTTGAATCCCAGTTGGGCCAGAAACGGCCGGTGATCGCCTTCCTGAATCGCGGTTTGCGGCTGTTTCCCATCGGACACTTTCTGGTCGTGGTGGGCTTGGACCCGGATTCCGAATTCGTCATTGCCCATTCCGGGCGCAAACGAGATGCGAGGATCCCCTTCCGACGTTTTCTGGCCGATTGGAAAAAGACCGGTTTCTGGGCCTTGTTGGTCACCTCGAGAGCGGGCGCAAGAGAGGAAGATGGGCAGTCTTGACCGCAATGTCATTTTAATTTCGCTCGGATGGTTGATCCCTGTCCTCCTTCTGGGATGCTCGTCGGTGCCCAAGGTCCGCATCCTGCACGATCCCCTCACCCCGCAGGAGCATCTCCAGCTCGGGCTCAGCTATGAGGCGCAGGGGAAATTGGATTTAGCCGTCCAGGAGTACGAAGCGGCGCTCCGAAAGGGAGGCAGGAAGCTTGGCGCTTCTCCCAGGCTGTTTCTGGGCAATGTTTATGCCCGCCGAGGAGAGTTGCAAAGGGCCCAGACGCAGTACGAGAAGGCCCTGGTCATAGAGCCGGATCAACCCGAAACCCTGAACAACCTGGGTTGGGTCTATCTTCAGCGCGGAATTCACCTGGACAGGGCGGAGGAGATGGTCCGCAGGGCCCTGGCCCAGGGCAGTGTCCAGAACCGTCAGGATGCCGTGTGGCGTGCAATGGTCCTGCACACGCTGGCCGAGATCCAGATGGCGGGTGATCGTATGGTGGATGCGCTTGACACGCTCCGCGAGGCGGAGGGACTGGTGACGCCCGAGCATCCCGGGCTGCTGGCCGAAATCCTGGAGAGCAAGGCGCGAGCCCACGCCGCCCTGGGCGAGACCGAGCAGGCTGGCCAGGCACTTCAAAAGGTCCGGCGTCTGCGATGAGTCGGCTGGGTAGGGGCAATGGAAGATGAGCATGGAGTCGATTCGGTAGGGAGCGGAAGATGACTGAGCCTCGGGATGGATTGATCGAAGCCTATCTCCTGGACCGGACCGGGGGCGGCCGGAGAATCGGATGGGATCGAATCAGGGCGTGGAAGCCGGAGGAGGGCATTGTCTGGATCCACCTGGACTACACCGATCCGGGGGGCCGAAGATGGATTACGCAGCAAAGCGGGGTCGACGAGATTGTGGCCGAGACGCTGATCGCGGAGGAGACCCGACCGCGGAGCCTCTCGATCGGAAATGGTCTTCTGATCTGTCTTCGGGGGGTCAATAACAATCCCGGGGCCGATCCGGAGGACATGGTCTCACTCCGGATGTGGATCGAGGAGCACCGAATCATTACCACGCGCAAGAGGCGGCTGCTTTCGATCCGCGACCTGGTAGAGGAGATCGAAAGGGGGCAGGCACCCAAAAGCGCCGCCGAATTCCTGGTTTTCATCGCCGACCGGCTGGTGGATCGAATGAGCCGCGTGATCGAGGCCATCGACGACGCAGTGGACGAGGCGGAGGAGAGCATGCTCATGGACGATCGCCATGATCTTCGCTCCGTGCTCACCGGCATTCGACGCGAGGCGATCATCCTGCGCCGCTACCTGGCGCCTCAAAGGGAGGCGATGGCAAGAATTCTGGTGGAGCGGGTGCCATGGCTGGATGACCTCCTCAGGACCCGCCTGAGAGAAACCACGGACAAGGTGACCCGCTACATCGAGGATCTGGACGCCGCACGGGAGCGGGCATCGGTTGCCCATGAAGAGCTGGCCAGCCGGTTGTCCGAGACCCTGAACAGGAGAATGTATCTCCTGTCGGTCATTGCCGGGATCTTTTTGCCCTTGGGGTTTTTGACGGGACTGCTCGGGATCAATGTCGGTGGAATTCCCGGTGCCGAAAACCCGTGGGGTTTTGCATCGGTCATCATCATCCTAGGCTTCATCATCCCCTGGTGCAGATGTTCCTGTTCCGGTGGAAGCGATGGTTTTAGCCCCCCTTTCCTTCACGCTGGCCAAGGATTGCCGCGTTGCGTGGGATTGAGAAGCCCTGATCGTTACACCTGACCGGGCCGGGGATGCCGGTCGTTCGGGGTGCCCGCGACACGCGCCTGCGGTTCACTTTCCCGAGACCTGCGGATTGTCCGGGTCTTTTCCGTTGCATTCCTCGG
>JABAOD010002165.1_pt3 | contig 10726 bp, 11 predicted proteins | sample 7062151 | NCBI WGS metagenome assembly JABAOD01 (sample SAMN14538626, study PRJNA623070) | marine sediment metagenome | biome: marine biome [ENVO:00000428]; feature: marine pelagic biome [ENVO:01000023]; material: deep marine sediment [ENVO:00002113] | place: India: Gulf of Khambhat ...
ACATCGGAGTGGGGGATCCTCCGGGAAAGATCGGCGCTCAGGTTCCAAAGCGCGCTCCAGTTTTGCGCTGTCGGAAGCCCCGCCTGGCTTTCAAGCAGCGAAATCCTGGTGTCAAGTTTCGACTGGATCGCCGGATCTGATGAGTTTTTGGGGATGACGATGGAAACCGCGTGACCGCGGTTGACAAGCCGGTTTGCGTATTCTATGACGAGTAGAACGCCCCCGGACAGCTTCAGGGAGGACAAGACGAAGCTAAGCCGCATAGCGGTTGACGGTCTTCCCCCGCCAGCCGTCCACCCAACCTCGGAACAGCGGCCTGACCAGCTCCGGCTGCTTCTTCGCCAGATCGGCCACGCCGATCGCAAAGGTGCGTGCCACGGTAAATGAGAACATGAGCGGGAGCTGTATACCGCGGGCGTACTTCCGGTAAAACAAAATCTGGTTACGGATCCGCCAATAGCGCGCCTGGGACCGAACACGGTTGGCACTGGAAGAGACCTTGTGCCACATTTTGGCGCGTGTCAAACAGGCCAGACGGTAACCTGCCTGGCGGGCTCGCCAACAAAAATCGACGTCCTCACCATACATAATCAGGTTGGAGTCCAGCAAGCCGATCCGTCTGAACACCTCGCGATGTACCAGCATTCCGCAGCCGCTTACGAAATCAACCGGGACCACATCCGGGAGCGAACGGTCCACGTTTTTATTCTTGGAGAGCGAGCGGGTGATCAGGGATCCAGGAACCAGTCGGTCGCCCAGGTGCCAGATGCGCTGGGGATCATGATCATAGAAGATCAGCGGCGCAAAGACCGAGAAGTCACGGTATCGGAGGATGGCATCGTCGATCTTGGCGAAAAAAGAGGGCGCCACCCAGGTGTCGTTGTTCAGAATAAAGACCCATCGGGCGCCCGATGACAGCGCTTTGCGGACTCCGCGGTTTATCCCGGCTACAAAACCTGCGTTGGAACGGTTTGCGATCACGTGAACGGCGGAGTCAAACTGCTCCTGGATGGCCGCGACCGACCCGTCGGACGAGCCATTATCCACGACGATAACCTGTCCTGGAGGCGTCCCGGCCTCAAGGAGTGACTGGATACAGGCCAGGGTGTCTTCCCTGAGATTCCAATTGACCATTACCGAATAGATGCTTTCGACCATGTTCCTACACCCACCGCCTGCATTTTACCGGATAAACGCGCGCTTGCGAGGGCCAATCCGCCCGGACGCCGGCGCAGGTACATCTTCTCTGAGCAGGCGTAGAGGTACGGACCCGGATTGTCTGCCAGGCTGGGTCGCAGAGGCAGCTTGGAGGCGATCGCCCCGAACCAGGCGCGCTCTGGAACGGTGATAAAATTCGTCGCAGGAACCAGCATGAAATTCCGAACGATGCAGAGGTTGTTTTACCCCTTCGTCCTGGGGCCGTTCGCGGTCGCGGCCTGGCTGCTGGGGTCTGCATGGATGCAGCGCGGTGTCGAGGGCTCAAGCGCGGCGCCTGAGGTGCAGAACCTCGAGCGGGCTCAGGACCCGGTGATCCTGGCAGGGTCGCAGCTCTCGATGCACCTGGGCGTAGCGCTCGAGGATCTGGTCTTGTACCGGTATCGCTCGGGTGCCTGGGAGCCAGTCCCCTTCCAGATCGACGAGGTGGACATTACCGGTACGCTCGTGGCGGACGAAGACGGTATTTTCGACGGAAACGACCAGCTGGTTTTTATGGCTGCGGACGGTGGGGAGAGCGCAGCTCCCGACGTGTGGCCCGATGACATCCCGTCTCAGCTTGCCGTACGGTATGGGATCCACCTGACTGATCCATTAGATCCCGGCGCGGAAGCCCGGCTCTATCTGTTCCGATCCCCAACCCTTCCCCGCAGCGGCCAAAGCTATGTGCTGTGGGACGAGGCGCTGCAGACCATATCGGCCATTTCCTATACGGCGGCCTTTACCCCCGACCAATTTGCTGGCCTGGCGGATCTGATGATCAACGGAAACAACGTGGACATCCTCGATCGCCAGAAGGTCAGAGCGGTGGGGAAGGTGTTCGGTTTTACGGTCGAGTTTAATGAAGAAGAGCTGATCGACTATATCACGCCTACCCTCACCTTGCCCGCCGTAGGGCCGGTGCGGGCTGCGGCGAACGAAGGAATGCAAATCGCCTCCTTCTATGGCAGCCGGATGGAACTCTCGTTTGCGATGAACACCTCGGAGATCGGCATCCCATTCTTTCAGCTGGATTCGGTACGCACATCACTAGACTGGCTTCCACCGGGGATCAGTGGCATAAACACCTATTACGACAGCAACCTGCCGTCGGGCGTGCCGATCGACGGCAGCGCGGATAGCGTGCCGGCTACGCCGGCGCTCGACTGGTACCAGGTGAACGGCGATACGAGCGGCCCCGGTGGGGTGGTTTTTGCCTTTCCGATCGTGGAGGCAAGCGGCGGGTCGTTCTCGAACTATTACAAAGACGATAGCGCCCTTGACCCGGATGACACAGGCGATCAACGGTCTTATGGGGATGCGGGCTTGACGGTGAGTGATCCGGGGGAGCGCATCGAGATCGCGCTGGTGGCTTATATCCTGCCGCCGGGGATGTCAGAGAACGCCGGGTCTACATACTTTTCCTGGGCCGAGACGCCCTTGCTTGCCACGGTCACGGCGCAGTTCCTGCCCCCGACAGCCGAGATTTACCTTCCGATCGTAATCAGAGAATAGGGCTGGAGCCCGAATGGCATTAAAGCAAAAGCGGGCGCATGCGGCGCCCGCTCGATAGGGCATCCTTCGTGCGACGCGCCAGTTGGCCGGTCAGTCTGAGGCCATGGGGATCGTGGAATATACGGGCCGGGCCAGGTCGCTCGATTTATCGACAGAGATCACCGGGTCGGGGGACTGATCCTCAGGGAGGGGGAAGGAGCTGGCGCCGGCCAGGGCGTCGATCATGGCTCGCTCTTCGAGCACCCTGTCGATCCGCCCGTCGACCATCTGGATCACTTTGTCCACAAATTTGCACATCCGCAAATCGTGCGTGACCATGATGCCGGCTTTATCCCCCTCGTGGATCAGGTCGGCGAAGATCTGCACGACCTGATAGGCGCGCTCAGTGTCGATGTTGGCGGTCGGTTCATCAGCCAGCACGACACTCGGATTGTGAACCAAAGATCGTGCGATGGCGGCGCGTTGTTGCTGCCCACCAGAGAGCTGGTTTGGCAGGCTTTTGAGGCAATCGCCCAGCCCCAGACGGATCAGCAGCTCTTCGGTGCGCGCCCGGCTGGACTTGTTCAGACGGTTGTTCAAACGCAGCATCAGCTCCACGTTTTCCTGCACGTTGAGGTAAGGGACCAGGTTGTTCGTTTGGAACGTAAACCCGATTTGTTCCCGGCGGAACCTTACCCGCTGTGATTCTTTCATCTGACCCAGATCCTGGCCATTGATCAATACCTGCCCTTCGGTCGGGGACAACAGCGCGGCCAGCATCGCCAGCATTGTCGTTTTGCCGGATCCGGAAGGGCCCACGAGGGCAACGAATTCGCCCGCCCCGACCTGGAGATTGGCATTCTCGACGGCTCTGACTCGCAGCTCGCCGTTTTCATAAATTTTTGTGATGGATCTGGTGTCGATAATACTGGTCATGGATCCCTTCTTCCTCATCGGAGTCGCGGAACGGCTGAAGATCACAGGCCCAGGGCGAGCAGAGGCTCAACCTTGAGGGCCAGGCGGACGGAAACCAGCCCGCCGATCGGCCCGATCACGAGCAGCGAGAGCACGGCCGCGCCGGCTGCCTGCGCTGTGAACCGGATCGGGATATCGGCAGGCATGCCCAGCGATAAACCAAAGGTTCCCAGGCTCCCCAGAGCGACGCCGAAAAGCGTTACGGCCAGGATTTGCAGCACAACGGCGGCCGCGACCGTGAAGTTCGAGGCCCCAATCGCCTTGAGCATGCCGATCCGGGGCACTTTTTGCAGGGTCTGGATCTGGAAAAACCCGCCAATGACCAGCACACCGATCAGGAGGGTAAACCCGCGCTGTGTGTTCAAGGTGCTTTGCTGCGCCTGATACCCTGGCTGCGCTTCGTACGCGGTTTCCTTGTCCACGACCTCGATCCCGCCCACCTGGGTTTCCAGGCGCCTGGCGGTGGTCTCCGGATCGGAAGCGCCATCCAGCCTCACAACCACGATGTTGGAGGCCAGCTCCCCCTGTGATCTGGTGGAAACCGACTGGGGTCGGACGCGGTCCCAGGTCAAGTAGGGGACGAATATCGACGGCAGGAAGAAATATTGTTGTCCGTCGCTGATGCCGACCACCGTCAAATCGTAGAAAACTTCCTCGGTACCCTGAATGGTTTTGATGGTGATTCGCTCTCCGAGCTGGATGCCGGCCTGTTCTGCAACGCTGCGATCGATGACCGTTTCATAGCCACGCTGGCTTTTCAGCCCGCGGCCCCGCAAGGCAGGCGGCTCCCCAGGCAGCCCCGGCTCGACACCGACCAGGGAGACGTCCAGCGGCTCCCGATCCGCCGGCAGAATGACCGTGGCCACGCTCAAGCCGACGGGCCCGATGGCTGACACGCCGTCCACCCGCCGCATATCGTNNCGTCGTGGAAAGTTTGACATTTTCCTGGAAGACGATCAACTCGCCGTCCAGTTTTTCAAGATATTCCTTGTTCGCAGTGGCCAGCCCTTCGGCCAGACCGGCGATGAACAAGACCAGGATCGTGATCAGGGCGATAACCAGACTAAACAGGGCGAAGCGGCCTTTGTTGCGCCAGACCTCTTTGGTTGCTAAATAAACGGACATCGATACCCTCGGCGGATTATTGTACCAGATACCTCTTGTACTTCTTCATTATAAGGCAACAGCCGCAAAATGTCAATAGTTTGCACCAATATTATATAAGGTTTGTATAATTACTCTTTTGGATGCAAGGTTGGTGGCGAGACGGATGCGCAACCCCGGGCCGCGGCTTCCCAGATTTTATCTGACTTGATCAGACGCCGCCGGGGTCCGAAAAATCAATGAACTATCGTTGTATGACGGGGAAGCGCAAGGTCTTGAGGTCCGATGGCATCGTCACCTCGAGGCGCTGCTGATGGGGCCCGATCCCCGGTCCCTCCCCTGCATGTTCAAATGCCAGGGGGATCGTCTCGTCTCGTCTCGCTCACCTGGCCCGAGACGCTGCCGCAATAGACTTCGTCAATGTCCGGCGGCAAGGGTCTGCAGTCGCGGAGATCTCCCAGCGGGCGGTTAAAATGCGACTCCTCGTGGGGCTCGTGGTGTCCGGTGTGTACCAGGTAAACGTCGCACGGCCTCTGGCTGTGGGAAGGACAGCGCCCGGGGGCCGGGCTTGCAGCTCTGACGCGTGCCGGGCGCCCAAATGATATTTGAGTAGGTTGTGAGGCGGTCCTCGATGCTCGCGGCGACCGTTGGGCGTGTGATCAGCGCGAGTAAGCTGCCCATTAATACAAGCCGGCGGGCAGCAAGACCAGCCGCGCCGTGATCGGCTTCCGCTTTGTGTGCGGTCGGTTCGGGGGTGCGATGGGCTAGGCTCGGCTCCGGCCTCTGGATGCACAACGCTACGTTGGGCGAGCATATCGTGTTCCTGTGCGCGGCCGGAGTGCAATAAGAGCGCCCTGCGACCTGAAATGCGCGCGCAGGTCGCAGGGCGCCGGTTTTTCACGGTGAGAAGGATCTGCGATCGTTCACACCGTTCTCGGCGGGCGGTGCCTGAGCAGCGGTGGACCGGTTGTTATGTGGCTGCGGCGCAAGTCCACCGGTGGCCAGCTCCTGCCCGGGAGATGCTTTTCAACCAGAGTCAGCAGGCCGCATGTTGCCTGCCGGCTGTACCTTTGGTTGAGCGATCCAATCCTAACAGGTTTTGGGAGCGTTTCCCCGCCAGATTTCGCTAGCAGTTGGTGATTCGTTTCCCCCGCTTTACGCACGATAGCAGCCCGCGCTCGGCGTGATCCGACTGCGCGCCGCCCTACACGCTACAAGATCTGGGTCGCCCGCGCAAACGGGTGGGCCCGAGGGCGCCGTTAGGGGAAGAAGACAGAATCTGAGTTTATAGCGCAGCCTGCAGCTTTTCGATGTCGTCCACGCCCAGCACCAGGCGGTTGTTGGTCGCCAGGTAAACCAGCTCGATGTTAACCCCCGCAACATGGATATGGCGGCAGATCACCCCCAGCAGGCCGGGGTGGTCTTCGACTTGCAGGGTCATCACCTCTCGCTCGCCAAGCACCTCAATCCCGGCCATTTCCAGGGTTTGCCGGGCCCCTTCCGGGTCCTGTACCAGGATGTGCACGACGTCCTTTCCTTCCATGCTGGATCCGACGATCCCCTCGATGTTGATCCCGGCGTTTCCCATCGTCTCACCCAGGTCCGCCAACGCGCCAGGGCGATCTTCCAGCTGTAAGGTCAGATCAAAAGCCATGCTCGCCTCCTTGTGATGAGCTTCGATTGACCGGGCAAGACCTTCCCGTGCGGATGGTTCCTTTAGGGCGCCGCTGGCTTCCGGCTTCTTGCCCGGTGCACCCCTTTACTGTACAGCATTTTCACCACAAAGGCAACTTTGGCAAATGTAATGAGGCGGGAATGAAGAAATTGCGCTGTTGGGGCTGGTGTTTGCCCCGCCCCAGTTCCATGAGTTCTCTTTCAAGCGCGTCGATGGGGGAACGCGCGGCCGGCCGATCAGCTCCGGTGGTCGCAGGGATTNNTTCGCCGCCCACTGCATCCACCAGCAGCTGAAGGAGCGGTCGCACGAGCGGCAGTCGCATCGCCCAGCCGACGAGCGCCCAGCCAAGGTGGATGTGCTCCAGGGCGCGCGCCAGCCCTGCAACGCCTTCTTCCTCAGGGCCGCCGTCGCCTGAGGCGTAGGTGATGCGCATGAGATCCCGGCTCGGATAGCGTTCCGCGGCGACGATGTACAGCCCGATCGGGTTCCGCTGCATCAGCCAGCGGGCTACGGCCGAGCACTGGACGCAGTGATGGGCGATGTAGATGCGGTCCGGGCGCCAGGAAACCTCGCCCGCATTGGCGTTTGGGAACCACGGGCGCCACCGGGGCCACCAATTTCTGACGCCCTGGCGGTAGACTGCCCACGCCGAACCGAAGCGGGCTGCGAGGTCGCGATGCTCGCTCCAGCGCGCCACGCCGGCGGCACCGACAAAAGCCATCAGCCCCGCGGCGGACACCCACAGGCTTCCCAGGAGGAGGCCCCAGCCGATGAGCGTCAGGCTGGTCGAGAGCTGCATCGGGTTGGCGATGTAGGCGTAGACACCGCTGGNNGACGCTTCGGTGGGTCGAAGGGGATCGGCGTGCCGCCGCCGCGCGCGGCGAATTCCTGCACCGCTGTGAGGCCGAGGATCGCCGGGAGGGCCACGATCTGGATTCCGAGGCTGGTCGCCCAAAGCGGGCGATCCAGGATCGTTTTCCAACTGCCACCGGTGAGTTCAAGGATCATCGTTGGCAGCACGCCGTACATCAAGCTTGAATAGGCGATGGCGAGCAGGGTTACCCGTTCAGACAGCCGTCGATCGGCCTGCGTCCAGCGGGCCAGAAGTTGAGCGGGCACCAGGCAGAGCGCCAGGCCTATGAATTCCCCGGTCCACCAGTTCGAGCTGAGCTGGACCAGTGGCTCCGCTGACGGCATAAGCACAACGTCCAGGCCGAACATGATCCCGATCACGACAGGAAGGGCCAGCCGCGGGAAAGCCAGCGCCGGAACGGCGCCCCAGAGCAGGGTCCAGCCCAGGTACAGGTCCACCGGGATGCCCAGCAACGTACCGCCCTGGGCTTGAAAGCGCCACCAACCAAAGCGCACGGCCAGGACGTGCAGGAGCAGCAGGGCGGGAGCCGCCCATGCACAGGCCAACAAGGCGCTGGTCGCCTGTCTCGAATCGGGTCGCCGGTACCACCACAGCGCCCAGGTTGCGAGAATGGGAAAGAACAGGGCGATGGCTCGGATCAGTGCAGGGTCTGTGCTCATTTTGGACTCCTAATGCGGTGTTGCGAGGGTGTCGATCAGGTACCCCGTCGCCAGCCCGACCGCATGGTGCTGCAGCGGGCCGAAGTACCAGGCGGGATCGAGCAGCCGCTCGTAGCGGATGGTCCAGGTCACGAGAGTCTGGCCGTCCGAGGTTTCCGACCAGTTGACTTCGATCTCCTGCCACCTGAGCCAACGGGCGATTTCGCTGCTGTCCGACACCGCCAGGAGCCGGAAACCATGCGCCTGGCGGTCGGTGACTTCCAGAACCAGGTCCCCCGGCAAATCCCGGCCGGCTTTAAAGCTGATGATCCGTTGGTCTCCCACGTCCAGACCTGACCCGCGGGCGGCGACCGGTCGCGGGAAGCCGCTGCGGAGCAAGATCGGCAGCTCCTGGTCGAAACGCGGCTCCTGGCTCAAGGCCGCTTCAACGGCGGCCGGGGGCGCGTTGATCACCCGTTCCAGGCTCACCACCCCCGTTCGGGGGAACGATAACGATTCTGTCAGACCTTCTGTGCTCATCAAGAGAAACGGTAGGATGAGCAGCCCTTGGATTTGCCTTCGCCGGCGGCTGTCCCCTGCGCGTCGCGACAGATCGGTCACCATGCCGATGATGACGCCGACCAGGTAAAACAGCGGGGCCGAGAGCAGGATGCAGATCAGGCCCTCTTGCAGCCAGATGGCTGCGGCCAGCAGCGCGATCGTCATGCCCTTCAGGATCATTCCGGTTACGGTCTTCGCTTTGGGCGTCAAGGCGAGGATCACGGCGATGATGGCGGGAAATCCGATATAAAGAGCGGCGGTTTGCTCGAGGCGCTCGTATACCAGCAGGCTATACAGCACACGGCACAGGCCGAGGGCGATGATGAGGCTCACAAGGCCCCATTGGGAGAAGTTGATGTTCCGCTGGCCGGTCATTTTTTCCTCCGATTGTTATATCGGTAATTTCGGTACGATCCGAAATAATCTGCGAAAAAAATATAACTCTTCATTGGCGCGTGAACTGCGAGAGGCGGCTGATCACGCCGCGCATCTTTGCGATGCGCATGATCGTCGCCATCGGCAGTACGCGGATCTGCTCGTAGATGGAAAGCATGCTTTCGAAGAATTCCAGCATCTGGCGCAGCTTTTCCCTAGCATAAGGGTTTTTATTTGCCCCCTCGGAGTCCAGGTCCGCAATGGCCTCGCGCAGCACGGCCACCGTGGGGTCCATCTCGCGCCGTTTGCGTCCTTCGAGGATAATTCGAAACATCTCCCAGACGTCTTCAATTGATTCGAAATGATCGCGGCGGTCTCCCAAGATGTGGACCACCCGGACGATCCCCCAGCTTTGCAGCTCCCGCAGGCCGGTGCTGACGGTGGACCGGGCTACGGATAGGGTTGCGCTGATCTCCTCGGCGGTAAGCGGTTGCTCGGAGATGAACAGGAGGGCGTGGATTTGGGCGACAGTGCGGTTAACGCCCCAGCGCGTCCCCATCTCTCCCCAGTGGACGATAAATTTTTGCGACGCCGGCGACAATTCGGTCATTTTTTACTGTTGTTTCCGTTTTTTCGAATTATATCGAAATATCCATCCCTTGTCAAGCCAGGGCGGGCGGAGGGCGCATTTCAATTTGGGGGCAAGAATGAAGAAATTGTGGTATTGGGGCGGGCGTAGGGCGCCCCTATACCGCATCTCTCGTTTTCCCTGAAACTGGGGTGCACCCTTAGACAGCTGCGCAGGAAGAAGTATTACCGGGCAATCTAAGCGTGCAGGCATGCATGCTACACAGCGATTCTAGAGCTCCTTCTGCATACGCCAGGCGGGCTCGTTCACTTTCTGGAGGTTGCCACTCTGATCCCGATAGGTCCAGCGACCTGACTCGGCGGCGACCACCCGGTATCCGTTCCGTTCNNAAATTGTGGTATTGGGGCGGGTGCTCTGCACCCGCCCCAATACCACAACTCGCTTTTTCCGCGAAACTGGGATGCACTTGCGGGCGTCGCCCCAGACAATGAAGAACATCTCGCCCGAGATGGCGTCCTGGATGGCGGTGTTTGGACTGCGGCCGTTTTGAGAGAAGATCGCCGGGTTGGCCCCCGGGAAAGGACCCGTTTTCAGAAAAAATGAAAATGGTGTAAACTTAGGGGGATTACCCGGTCGTTTACACCAGTCAGTTGGTGGGTCCAGGACAAAGCCCATGTGGGTAATCTGTTTTCCCGAGCGATCATATCGCTGATCAGCAGTTTGATAAGGTAGGAGGCTCAATCCTTCCTTACCCACATGGGCAGTACAATCCTACTTGAAAATTTTCCGAAAAGCCGATCTTAGTTCACACATGGTTGGCAGATTATTGGGCGGTCAATGGGCAGGCGCGGGCCTGCCTATCGTTTTAAGTTAAGAGCTCACGCTTCCGTGCTTCGTACTCCGTTTTCGAAATGATCCCAGCCCTAAACAGGTCCTTGAGGTGTTTGAGTTTCCGGTAGATATCTTCTTTTGTCTCTGTGACGATCTGCTCCGGAACCAGGTTGGGGTTTTGACTTCTTGGATCGGAGCGCGCCTGTTGCACAGGGCGCCTTTCGGTTCCCTGCGAGACAAGCCGCTTAAAGAATCGCCTCAACGGCGCCGTCTCCGTGAAGTCCATGCGTTGGTTCGATCTACCAGCGTTCATTGGACACCCCTGTAGATACCATCTTGCGAACGCAGTTCGCAGCGCGCAGCAGACGTCTGGTTATGCGTTGTGTTCAAGCGCCTGATCGCCACCTGCGTGTGCT
>JABAOD010002078.1_pt3 | contig 10725 bp, 14 predicted proteins | sample 7062151 | NCBI WGS metagenome assembly JABAOD01 (sample SAMN14538626, study PRJNA623070) | marine sediment metagenome | biome: marine biome [ENVO:00000428]; feature: marine pelagic biome [ENVO:01000023]; material: deep marine sediment [ENVO:00002113] | place: India: Gulf of Khambhat ...
GAATGTTGGCGTCCTCTCCCGCATCGTTCTTCTCCGTGATCACCCGATCCTCGAGCGCGATTACGACCTGAAGAAAGAAGCCGTAGACTCTCGTCTTCTTCTATCGCTGGCCCGGCCGGCATTTTACATAAGGCGGTTTTTGCAACAAAATGCCTTGTTCCTAGACGAGTGTTGGTGACGAGCGAACCCCGCCTTGACTACGCTGTGCGTTTCGCGTCGATCGTTTCTAAGGCTGATGGCCGTGGCAAGCGCCGGCCTGCCAGGGTCTGCTGTCGTTGCCGCCGATTCACTGCAGATGCGCACCATCCCGCGTACGAATGAGTCTATTCCCGCGATCGGTCTTGGAACTTACCGCACCTTCGACGTAGGTAAGAGCGCACAAGCCCTTACAGAAATAAAACANNGCCCTTACAGAAATAAAACAGGTGTTGCGCGAGTTCGTCGCCATCGGCGGGCGTGTCATTGATTCCTCGCCGATGTACGGTCGCGCCGAAACTGTCGTCGGCGATCTCGCCGCTGAGCTCAAAGTCCAGGATCAGTTGTTCTACGCCACCAAGGTGTGGACCCGTGGGCGTGCCGCGGGCAGCCAGCAGATGGAACGCTCGATGCAACGCATGCGCACTGCGCGCATGGACTTGATGCAAATTCACAACCTCGTCGACTGGCGGACGCAATTGAAGACCTTATACGCATGGAAAGAACAGGGTCGCATCCGCTATCTGGGTATCACTCACTACACACACGGCGCCTTCGATGAAATGGCGACCATCATGCGCAGCGAGCGACTTGATTTTGTGCAGTTTCCGTACAACATGATGTACCGGCATGCCGAAGCGCAGCTACTGCCGCTGGCCGCGGAACGGGGTATTGCGGTGCTCGTCAACGAGCCGTTCGAGCAGGGCGCGTTGTTCAGTCATGTGCGCGGTCAACGATTGCCCGCATGGACAGCCGAGTTCGATTGCCACAGCTGGGCGCAGTTCTTTCTGAAGTACGTACTCGCGCACCCCGCCGTGACCTGTCCGATTCCGGCGACGTCCAACCCCAAGCACTTACGCGACAACATGCAGGCCGGCTTCGGGCGTTTGCCGAGCGCCGGTCAGCGTCGGCAGATGATCCAATACCTGGAGTCCCTATGAGCACCGGCACCGACCTGCTTGTGGAAACGCGCGGCAATGTGCTGCAAGTGACGCTTAACCGCCCGCAAAAGCGCAATGCGCTCAGCCGGGGCATGCTTGCCGAGCTGCGCGAAGTCTTTAACGCCGCGGCGGCAGACCAGACGTTGTTGGTGGCGGTGTTACAAGGTGCGGGCGAGAAATGCTTTGCCGCCGGTGGCGACTTGCGTGACCTGAGCACCGTCCGTACCCAAGAGGATACCGTCGTCATGGCCGACGCCGGTCGGGCGGCGCTAGAGGCGGTGCGCCGTTTCCCTGTGCCGGTGATCGCCGCGTTGAATGGCGATGCGCTCGGCGGCGGCGCCGAGCTTGCGCTCGCATGCGACTTTCGCGTCATGGCCACGCATGCGCGGATCGGTTTTGTTCACGGACACCTCAACATCGTTACCGCCTGGGGTGGCAGTGTCGATCTCATGCGGCTGCTGGGACCGACGACTGCGTTGCGGCTGCTCGCCCGCAGCGAGCTCGTGGATGCCGATACCGCGCTGGCGATCGGGCTCGCCGACAGTGTGACACGCAGCACAGATACGCTCGCTAACACCGTGCAGCAGTTCATCGAGCCGATATGCCGCCAGGTGTCGCAAGTCGCCAGAGCCTACAAGGCGATTGCAGTGGCCGTGCGCCAGGGCGAGTCGCGCGAGAGGCTGGCAGCGTTGGAGACACGGATGTTCGCCGAGACCTGGGTGCACGAGGATCATTGGGCCGCCGCCGATAAGATATTGCAAAAAGGGGGACCATCATGAGCAAAGCGCGCGCAACCGTGCGACCGGCCGCCGCGATTGCGGCCGACGAAAAAACACCCGTGCCGCTGTCGACGCAAACGCCGTCGGGGATCGAGGTACCGGTAGTGGTCACGGCGGACACGCTACAGCCCCGACCGCCAGAGCTGCCTGGCGAGTATCCCTTTACGCGTGGAATCTTCGCCGATGGTTATCGCCGGCGTTTATGGACCTTTCGCCAGTACTCCGGTTTCGGTTCAGCCGAGGAAACTAATCAGCGTTACCGTTTCTTGCTCGAGCGCGGGCAGACAGGGCTGTCGGTGGCGCTCGATTTGCCGACACAATGCGGTTACGACCCGGTCGATCCCATGGCGCGACCGGAGGTGGGCAAGGTCGGGGTATCGCTATCAAACCTCGCAGAAGCGGAGATCTTGTTCGAGGGCATCGATCTGGAGCGTATTTCCACCTCTTTCACCATCAACGGCACCGCCGCGGTTATCTACGCCATGTATCTGGCAGTGGCGGACAAACACGGTGTTGCGCGCGAAAAGCTGACCGGTACGATCCAAAACGACATATTGAAGGAATACGTCGCCCGTGGAACATGGATCTTCCCGGTGCGCCCGTCGATGCGGTTGATTGCCGATACCGTGCTTTTTTCCAATCGCGAGACACCGCGCTTTAACCCGATCAGTATCGCCGGTGCGCATTTTCGTGACGCCGGCGTCACGGCCGTAGAGGAAATGGGCTATACGCTCGCCGATGGGCTGGCTTACGTCGACGAGCTACTGAAGCGCGGCGGTGATATCAACCAGTTCACCAGACGCCTGAGCTTTTTCTTTTACGTGCACATGGACTTCTTTGAGGAGGTGTGTAAGTTCCGCGCTGGGCGCCGTCTGTGGGCGCGATTGTTACGAGAGCGCTACGGCGTGCAAGATCCCAATGCATTGCGCTTTCGGTTCGGCGTGGTGTGTGGCGGCTCGTCATTGACAGCGGCACAACCGCAGAACAACATCGTGCGCGTGGGCATCGAAAACATGGCGGCCGTGCTCGGCGGTGCACAGTCCATCTTTACCTGCGCCTATGATGAAGCATTCCAAATTCCGACCGAATCGAGCGCCGAGCTGGCGCTGCGCACCCAGCAGATCGTAGCTTACGAAAGCGGTATCGCTCGGACTGTGGATCCGCTTGGCGGTAGTCACTACGTTGAATGGCTAACCGATCAGATGGAAGAACAGATGCATCAGGTCATCAAAGAGATCGAAGACTACGGCGGTGCCGTCAAAGCCATCGAGGACGGCTATCTGCAGATGCGCACGGCCGAGCGGGCACGCCAGCGCAAACAGCTCAGCGATCGCGGTGAGCAGGTCGTGGTCGGAGTCAACTACTTTGGCCAGCCTGGCGAGCACGATGATGTCGGCGAGGTGTTCCGACTGGATCCGCAATCGCTCAGGCGCGTGCTCGAAAAGTACGAGCAGGTCAAAGCGCACCGTGACGATAGCGCGGCGAAACGCTCGCTCGCGCGCCTCGAGCAGGCGGCGGCGAATGACGCCGAGAACCTTCTTCCCTACCTGATTGACTGCTGTCACGCCTATTTGACGGTCGGCGAAATGGTGGCGGCGCTGAAGCGTCAGTGGGGGGAGTTCCAGGAGCCCATTCGCTTGTAGCCGCACGATGAGCCTGCGCGGTAAGCGATTCTTGATTGCCAAGCCGGGACTCGACGGTCACGACGTGGGGGCCAAGGTGATCGCGCTTGCGCTACGCGACGCCGGCGCCGAGGTCATCTACACGGGATTGCGCAAGAGCCCGGACTATATCGCGCGCGTGGCCATGCAAGAAGACGTCGATGCCATCGGTTTGAGCATCCTCTCCGGTAGCCACATGGAGCTGGTCGAAGAAACGATCAAACACTTGCGTGAGCTCGGCGTTGATGACAAACCGCTGTTTGTGGGTGGAACCATACCTGCCGACGATCAAGATGCGCTCAGGCGAGCCGGTGTGAGGCACGTATTCACTGCGGGTATGCGCATTGAGGATGTCTTGGCGATACTGGAACAGGAGCTTGCGTCATGAGCGAACTCGGCGCAAACGGAGCGCTTGCCGGGATCCGTGTGCTCGAGGTGACACACATGCTTGCCGGGCCGTACTGCGGCATGCTGCTGGCTGACCTGGGCGCTGACGTGATCAAGATTGAACCGCCGCAAGGAGACATCGCCCGCCGCGTGGGCCCGAATTATATTGGCCGGCACAATGTCTACTTCGCCAGCCTCAACCGCAACAAGCGTAGCGTCTGCATCGACCTCGCCACGCCCGCGGGCCAGGAATCGCTCGGCCGACTTGCGGCCGATGCACATGCGCTCATTACCAACATGCGCCCCGCGGTCATCGATAAGCTCGGGCTTAGCTACGAACAGTTGCATAAATGGAACGAGCGTCTCGTTTGCGTTGCCCTCACCGGCTATGGCCTTACCGGTCCGTATGCCGATCGGCCGGCGTATGACTACGTGATCCAGGCGCTTGCAGGGGTGATGGCACTGACCGGCGATCCGGACGGGCCACCGACGAAGGCCGGTTACTCGCTGGTCGACAACTCGGCCGGGATCATGGGTGCGGTCGGCGCGCTCGCCGGGATCATCAAGGGCCAGGGCGGCCAGGTGGATATTTCGCTCTATGACGTGATGTTATCGCAGCTGAACTATCTGGCCGCCGCCTACCTGAATGCTGGTGAGCGTGCACAGCGTTATCGCCGCGGCGCCCATCCCTATATCGTACCGGCACAGATTTTTCCTACGCGCGACGGTTATCTTGCGTTGTTCATCAGCCACGACGGCTTCTGGCAGCGCTTTGCCGAGGAGGTACAACGCCCACAGTGGATCGACGATCCCCACTTCGCGACCATGGACGCGCGCCATGCCAACCGCGAGCGCGTGATCGCGGAGGTCGAGACCCTGCTAAAGACTGACACGACTGCACGCTGGGTGCAGCGGCTCAGCCGACTAGGCATCGTCGTCGCCGGGATCGAGACCTTGGAGGAGGCACTGGAAGGCGATCTAACGCGCGAGCGGGGGATGATTGATACCATTCACACCCCCGATGGCACGTTTCGCGTTGTTGGTAATCCGATCAAATTCGGTGACCATGACTCGCCGCATAGACCCGCGCCCTTGCTCGGTGAACATAGCGACGAGATTCTCGGCATCACTGCAGCCCGGCCGCGGACCCGCGATGTCTAGGCGCGCGTGGCGCCGTACGCACATTGACTAGTCGTGTTGCCCATCGGCGCCCTGGTGCACGTGGCCGTGTGCCAGCTCTTCTTCACTCGCATCGCGCACGTCGCGCACGGTGACCTCGAAGGTCAGCGTTGCGCCGGCCAGGGGATGATTACCGTCCACGGTCACGTCGTCGCCCTCAATCCCGGTAACGGTGACGACGCGCGTGCCTTCTTCAGTGGACGCGCGAAATTGCATGCCTGGCCTCAGATCACCGATGGCCTTGAAGTTATCGCGGGACACCACTTGCACCAATGCCTCATCGCGCTCGCCATATGCCTGCTCAGGTGGCAAAGACACCGTCAGCTCCGCGCCTGTGGATTTTCCTTCCAATGCCGCTTCGAGCCCGGGGATAGTCGAGCCGATACCGTGTATATAGCAGTACGGATCGCGACCTTCGGAGCTCTCGATCAGAGAGCCGGTCTGATCCTGTAACGTGTAATCGATGGTGACAACCTTGTGTCGGGTAATCTGCATATTGGACATCCTCAATGTGGGCGTGAACGGGACGTGCCGGCGATGCGGCCAGTACGCAAGTCCAGCCGCGTCTGTTTAGGATTTGGGTGTAACGTTTACAGCCTGCAGGCCTTTGGGGCCACGCTCCACGTCAAAGTCGACCTGCTGTCCTTCGGCCAGGGTCTTAAAACCTGAGCCCTGAATGGATGAGTAATGCACAAACACATCCTCTCCACCATCCTGTGGGGCGATGAAGCCGTAACCTTTGGATTCATTGAACCACTTCACAGTGCCAGTGCGCATTACAAAGGTCCTCTTCTAGTGGCAGAAAACGCGTGCAGCCATAAAAAGGAAATTGCGGTAGGACCAGCGAGGGGGCTTCCGAATGACCGAGTTATACGCTGCAGGCCTAGTCAGTATACCCTGTTGTTGCAGCGACTGTCATGACTGCGATCGGCGCTGCAGGGAAAGTTGCGTTAGCGCTGCGTCTTTCACGCACCTTCGGTATCGATGTGCAGCAGACGGCCGCAGTGCTTGCAGTGAACCGCATCCGGATCGTGGCGCGACAGCCCGCAATCCGGACATTCGTGCCGGACCTTGCTCGGGCGTACGATCGTTTGCACCAGGCGCAGAAATAACGTGACACCGACGATCATGATCAACACCGACAACAACCGACCCAAAGTGCCGGTCAGGGTGATATCACCAAAGCCGGTCGTAGTCAGTGTAGTAATTGTAAAGTAGAGCGCATCCACGTAATTGGAAATAGACGGGTTAACCGGAGCTTGGAGAACATAGACGCCAGCGGCCACGATGAACACGAAAACCAGTAGATTGAGCGCGCTGAAGATGATCTCCTCGTTGCGAGCAAAGAACTTGAAGTGACGGCGCAGCTCCCTGACGACAAAATAAGAACGCATGAGCCGCAGTGCGCGTAGCACACGCAGAAACACAAAGCTTCCCGTCATCGCTGGAATCAGCAATGACGCAATCACGGCGATGTCGAGAATGGTCCAGGGGTGCAGATAAAAGTGGATGCGATCGCGCTCGATGACGGTCCGGGCCAACAACTCGGCCAACAGCACGGTGCCGATCAAGAGATCGACAATGGCAATCCAGCTGTAGGGGGGTAGAAAGGTCGTAACGACGAAGTAAACAATAGTCAGTAGATCGAACGCCACTAGCGCGTAGCGCGCATGTATGTAGCGCTCTTTTGAGCCACGGTACAGTTCAACTAGAAAGGTGCGTAGCTGTTCCACGCTCGCTCCGCAGTCGCGATCGGGATCACAATCATACAATATTGCATGCACCAAGATCGCTTGTGCCGAACGCCTGTACAGCCGGTCGCGATGCCATTGAAAGCCCGAGCGTGCGGCCTTAGAGTGCTTACAGTTAAGATCACCGAGGGACAGTAGTGGGACGTATGCGACACACCATCGGAGTCATCGGGCTCGGCATTATGGGGCGGCGCATGCTCACCAACATGCGCACCCATGGCGGCTTTGAGGTGGTGGCCGCATGGGACCCGGATCCCACCGCCTGCACGCTGACTCGCGGCACATACCCCGACACACGTATTGCCGGCGATGCCGATGAAGTGATCAGTGATAAGCGTGTCAGGATCGTTTACATCGCCTCGCCGCCAGCGGCTCACATTGAATACGCTCTTGCCGCCATCGAGCGGGGCAAGGGCGTCTATTGCGAGAAACCCCTGGCCGTTGACCTCAGGCAGAGCGAGGAGCTGGTGCGATGCGCCGAGAACGCCGGGGTGATCAACACGGTCAATTTCTCCTTTGCCGGCAAGGCTGCGAGCGAGGCCATAGGCGAGGCGCTGCGCGACGGCAAAGTCGGCGACGTCAGCGCTGTGGACATACGCCTACACTTTTGCCGCTGGCCGCGCGACTGGCAGGCGGGAGCGACGTGGCTCGCCGGACGCGAACAGGGCGGCTTTGTACGCGAAGTACTCTCGCACTATGTGTATCTTACCGAACGACTCTTCGGGCGCACGCGCGTACGCCACGCGAGCGTACGTTATCCGCAGGACGGCATCAGTGCCGAGACCCAGGTCCTGGCCGATCTCGATTGCGACGCTGTCGCGATCTCGGTCGCCGGGGGCATCGGCGGCGTGGGTCCGGACCGGGTCGAGTACACGGTCTGGGGGGCGCAGACCTCCTATCGGCTTTATGATTGGAATCGCTTACAGTCGAGCACCGGTGACGGATGGATCGAAGAGCTGACCCACATCGAAAACCCGCGCCAGGAGGGTTACATGCGCATGCTGAGTAACTTCCATGCCTTGCTCGATGGCAAACCGCACACCATGCCCAGTTTCCGCGACGGCCTATCGGTACAAAGCGCGATCGAAAATATTCTGGCTTCGTGAAAACTCCTCTTACCACATTGCTATAGGCAACCACACACCGCCTGCATTCTTCGGGTAACTATGGATCGCGAACAATGGAACAAACGCTACGCGGACAAGGAATTCGTCTGGACTGTTGAACCGAATCGTTTTCTCGTCGCCGAGGTGGCCGATTTAGAACCTGGCCGTGCTCTTGATCTCGGTTGCGGTGAAGGACGCAATGCCGTCTGGCTGGCCGGGCAAGGCTGGCAGGTCACCGCGGTGGATTTCTCCAAGATCGGGCTCGATAAGGGCCGTCAACTCGCGAGCGCCCGGCGCGCGGCCGTCACCTGGGTGCTGGCGGATGTAACGACATACCGCCCAGATCGAGGCGTCTACGATCTAGTGCTGATTTGCTATTTACAGCTGCCAGCCAGTGAGCGCAGTCGGGTACTGCGGCACGCGCAAGATGCCCTGGCCTCGCATGGCACCTTACTTTATATCGGCCACGACTTGAGCAATCTTGAGCATGGCTGGGGCGGGCCGCAGGATCCAGCGGTGCTATGTACGCCGCAGGAGGTGGTGGCAGATCTTACTGACTTGCGGATCGTCAAGGCCGGAGTTCGGTCGCGACCGGTTGCCCGCGAGCCTGCTCACGGCGGTCCGCTCGATGCGACCGCACTAGATTGCCTAGTGCGGGCGGTGCGAGCGGATCGATGACAGCTAGTACAATCCGTTTACAGGCGGGGACACTGCGCGACACGATCGAGCAGCGGACGCGCCAGGCGCTGGCTAGCGGCGTATTGCGGCCGATCGAGACGAGATGCACTTTTATCGACGATGGCGGTGTGCGCTTCATCGTGCGCTCGGTGTCAAGCCTTCGGCACAAGAGCCAAAACAAGGAAGCCCGCCAACGGCGTGCCGACCTCCCGAGCAATCCGTTTTTGCCTTACGAGGAGCCGCTGTTTGTCACGGACATCTCTGATACCCACATCGCGCTGCTGAACAAATTCAACGTCATTCGCCACCACCTGCTAATCGTTACGCGACGCTTCGAGGAGCAGGAGACATTACTCACGCTGCCCGATCTGGAGGCGCTGTGGGCGTGCTTGGCGGAGTTCGAAGCGCTCGGCTTTTACAACGGCGGTACCGTCGCCGGTGCCAGTCAACGCCACAAGCATCTGCAAATGGTGCCAGTGCCACTGGCCTCGAAAGGGCCGGCGGTTCCGATCGAACCGCTCCTTGCGCTAACAAGTGTTGGCGAGCCGATCAGTACTCTTCCTNNCACGCGTGCTCGCGTCTCGATCCGAAGCTGAGTGCGCGGCCCGACGCGGCGGCCGCAGTCACACTCGAGCGCTATTACGCGATGCTTAACGCCGTGGGAATAACAGCAACCCCTAGCAACGATCGACTGTGGCAGTCTGCACCCTATAACTTTCTAATAACAAGGCGCTGGATGCTGCTTATCCCCAGGTCAGAGGAGTTCTTTGAGTCAATCTCGATTAATGCACTCGCCTTCGCGGGTTCTCTGTTTGTACAGAGCGAAGAACAAATGCGAGCGGTTGAGGCCACCGGTCCTATCAGCGTGTTGCAACGAGTCGCCGTCAAGAAGGATGGATAAAGATTTCACGAGCCGACGGCCAATGGCGCCGCAGCAATGCTCATAGACCGCCCTTGTCCCAACGGTCGATCTAAGTTGTCGCGAGTGTGTAGCCACGCAAGCCGCGGGCGAAATCCTGCAGCGCTGAAATGCCGGCAGCCTCTGCCTGCCTGCACCACTCTCGCAATGCGATCAACAACGCGTCGTGATCGACCGTGGAACGCTTCCAGATTTGTTGCAGGCGCTGCTTGTACACATAGGCGATCTTCAGTCGCCTGCTGACGCTAAGTAGCTCGTCTAATTTCTCACGCGCCCGGTGGTCGAGTAGGGTCTCGTCGCGCACAAGCAAGCGGCGCGCATGCTTGAAGAGTCCTTGCGCCGAGGTACGAAGGTGGCGCCGCTCCTCCCTCAGCACAGGCAACAGTACATGCTTGCAGTAATAGGCCATGACACGGAAACGGTTGGCCAATATGGCTCGCAATGTATCCATATCTACGATCGGCTTTATTGCTGCGACCCGCGGGGTTGGTGCAACCTTCTTGACTCTTGCCAGACCGAACACGCTCAGCAAGCGGATGTATAACCAGCCCACATCCAATTCCCAGCGTTTCGACGAAAGCTTCGCAGAGCTTGGCCAAGTATGATGGTTGTTATGCAGTTCTTCGCCACCAATGATAATCCCCCAAGGCACGATATTGGTTGAGGCATCGGCACACTCGTAGTTGCGATAACCCCAGTAGTGGCCGATGCCATTGATAACGCCGGCGGCCCAGAATGGAATCCACAGCATCTGCAGGCCCCACACGGCCACCCCTGCCACGCCGAACAACACCAGTTCGACCAATAAGAGCGAGAGCACACCCGCAAAATAAAACCTCTCGTAAACGTTGCGCTCGAGCCAGTCGTGCGGCGTACCGTGACCGTATTTTGCCAGCGTTTCAGCCTTGCGGGCTTCGCGTCGATAGAGCATCACACCTAGCCACAGGACCTTGTTAATGCCGAACGCTTGGGGGCTATGGGGATCGTCTGCACTTTCGCACTTCGCGTGGTGCTTGCGGTGAACCGCTACCCATTGCTTGGTCTTCATGCCCGTGGTCAACCAAAGCCAGAAGCGGAAGAAATGACTGATCAGCGGGTGCAGATCCAGCGCCCGATGGGCCTGGTGGCG
>JABAOD010004343.1_pt2 | contig 10723 bp, 7 predicted proteins | sample 7062151 | NCBI WGS metagenome assembly JABAOD01 (sample SAMN14538626, study PRJNA623070) | marine sediment metagenome | biome: marine biome [ENVO:00000428]; feature: marine pelagic biome [ENVO:01000023]; material: deep marine sediment [ENVO:00002113] | place: India: Gulf of Khambhat ...
TCTCCCGATTTCTTCTTCTCACAAGGACGACAAAAAAATCGCTATTTCTCGTGTGGGCTGGGATTGTCTCTCCGCGGAACGCACTCTGGGGGCATATGGGAGAGAGCTACTGGAAATAAATGGGCATTCTTTTGTTGGAAGCCTGAACGAGGTCAGCCTGACAATGTAACGAATTCTGATATATTCCCTTCCAGAAAGTACTTTCTGGTTTTCCCACATATCAGAGGTGCTTACCAACAGATGGTTCGGTTTTCGAGAGAGTGGGACGGTATTGAACTTCGCCTTGGTTCTGCTCGATTTCCCCCCTGATGATTTCTTTGGTTGTCGTGGATCGAGGAGTCAGACATTTTTCCAGGAATTCGTAGGCCTTCCAGGGGTCTACATCTTCGCCACAGGTGAATAGATCGACTGCCGCATAACCGTATTCCGGCCAGGTGTGAATGGCCAGATGGGATTCTGCAATGACCACGACACCACTCACACCGTGGGGGTTGAATCGATGGAAAACACTCTCCACGATGGTGGCTCCGCTCACAACGGCCGCCTCATCCATTAGGTTCTTGATCTTCCCCACGTCGTTGAGGATGCCATGGCGACATCCATAAAACTCGATCAACAGATGAAACCCCAATGCCCTCATCGTTCATACCTCCTTTCTTCAGATTTTGCCTCCTTTCAAAAGGCAGGAGGGGTCGTAATCCAGAGTATCACGGCGTCAGTCGATCCCGCGTTTTTGATAAAGTGGTCACGATCTGCCGTGAAATAGAAGCAGGCCCCTTCCCTGGCTTTATGAGCCTTCTTGCCAAAATGGACGGCAACACTCCCTTTCAGCACATAGCCAAGCTCATCACCTGGATGAGCCTCTTCCATTTCCGTGCATTCATTGGGTCCAAGGGTTAGGATGACCGGTTCCATCAACCGGTTCGTCGATCCGGGGACGAGAAGAGAAAAACCTTTGACTCCGTTTCTCTTCTGCAGATCCACGCGATCTTTGATGCGATAAACGATTCTCTCTTTTTCGATCTCCTCAAAGAAATCGGAAATCTTCATTCCCAGGGCGTCGAGAATCTGTAAGAGGCTGTCCAGAGAGATAGATGTCAAATCCCGTTCGACCTGAGAGATAAAACCTTTTGTCAGTCCCGCCCTTTCGGCTAGTTCCTCCTGAGTCAGCTCGCTCTGCTGCCTCAGGCTTCGAATCTTCGAACCGATCTTCATGGAGGAAGTTTATTTAAAGCATTTTCAGAGTTTAATAAAATAAACTGCGAAATTATAATGTTTTGCTTTTTTTGTCAAGGTTTAATTTTCTGGAGTTTCACGGCCCTTCTCGTCTCTGATTGAGATCTGCAGGTGGTCGTGCCTTTACTGAGAAACATTCTTTTGTTATTTTTTACGATGTCATAGGGTCAGTCTAACGGGAAGAGAACGGCGATGGATCGGATTGTAATTCGCGGGGCTCGGGAACATAACCTCAAGAACATCGATCTCGAAATGCCCCGGGAAAAGCTAATCGTGATTACAGGACTCAGCGGGTCGGGAAAATCCTCTCTCGCCTTTGACACCCTCTATGCGGAGGGACAACGGCGGTACGTGGAATCGCTGTCTGCATATGCCAGGCAGTTTCTGGAGAAGATGGAGAAGCCGAATGTCGAGTCCATCGAGGGACTTTCTCCCGCCATATCTATAGAGCAGAGAGGAATTAGCAGGAATCCTCGGTCCACGGTGGGTACGATCACCGAGATCTACGACTACCTTCGTTTGCTCTTTGCCCGGGTCGGAAAGCCATACTGCCCCCAATGTGGAAAAGAGATATCTTCCCAGACGATACAGCAGATCGTTGACCATCTGATGGCTCTTCCGAAAGGAACGCGGGTGAGCCTGTTCTCTCCTATCGTGAGGGGCAAGAAAGGTGAGTACCGGAAGGAATTGGAGGAGCTCCGGCGGGAAGGCTTTGTTCGGGTCAAAGTCGATGGGACCCTGAAAGATTTGGAGGAGCCGATTCATCTCGATCGGCACAAAAAGCATACGATTGACGTGAGCATCGACCGACTAGTCATCAGAGAAAATCTGGAAAAGAGACTGGCTGACTCACTGGAGCTCGCGTCCAGAATGGCCAGGGGCGTGATCCGGGCGGAAATCGATGACGAGCGGGAGATGGTATTCAGTGAAAAGGCCGCCTGTATTGACTGTGGGATCAGCTATCCGGATATTGCCCCGAGGATGTTTTCCTTTAACAGCCCTTATGGGGCCTGCCCGGAGTGTGGTGGTCTTGGAATTACGACGGGTGGACTGATCTATGGAATTAGTGACGATGGTACGGTCATTTTTGAGGGGGCCGACGACAGGGAGGGAGGCGATTCGAATGGAGCGCCTTGTCCGGCCTGTGGGGGCTCGAGGCTTCGGCAAGAGAGCCTCTCGGTAAAAGTCAACGGATTCTCGATTGGGGACGTCGTCAAGATGTCCATCGGCCAAGGCCTCGATTTTCTCCAGAATCTCGAAATGAATGCTAGAGACCGACAGATTGCGGTGCCGATCCTCAAGGAAATCATCGAGCGGCTCTACTTTATGGTCGATGTCGGGTTGGACTACCTCACCATCGACCGAAGGGCGGTCACCCTCTCAGCCGGTGAGGGACAGCGGATCCGTCTGGCCACCCAGATCGGCTCGAGTCTTGTAGGCGTCATGTACGTTCTCGACGAGCCAAGTATCGGACTTCACCAGAGGGATAATCTCCGACTCCTCAAAAACCTCCATCGACTGAGGGATATGGGGAACACCGTCATCGTCGTGGAACATGATGAGTCGACGATTCTTGCAGCAGACCACCTCGTGGACATGGGACCTGGGGCAGGTGTCCACGGAGGTCGTATCATTTTCTCAGGGAGTCCCTCGGAAATCATTGGGGCAGGTGACTCTCTGACAGGGCGGTATCTATCTGGAGACCTGGCTATCCCTGTTCCCAGGAAACGTCGGTCCTTGAAGAAAGAGCAGCTTATGTTGAGAGGGGTCAGAACAAACAACCTGAAGGATGTCGACGTGGCGATTCCTCTGAGACTCTTCGTTTGTGTGACAGGGGTTTCAGGATCTGGCAAGAGTAGTCTAGTCGTAGATACGCTCTTCCGTGTTCTTTCGAAACAGCTCTACCGTTCAAAAGCCAGGGTTGACACGATCCGGTCAGTGGACGGACTTTCCCACATCGACAAGGTGGTCAATATCGATCAAATGCCCATCGGCAGAACACCACGGTCGAACGGTGCGACCTACACGGGCGTCTTCAGCATGATTCGCGATCTCTTCGCGCAAATTCCTGAGGCCAGAATGCGCGGGTACAAACCGGGAAGGTTCAGTTTCAATGTCAAAGGAGGGCGATGCGAGGCGTGCCGGGGTGACGGGGTGATCAAGGTGGAGATGCATTTTCTCCCGAATGTTTATGTGACCTGTGAGATTTGTGGAGGCAAGCGTTACAACCGGGAGACTTTGGAAATCCGGTACAGAGGCAAAAACATCCACGATGTCCTCGACATGACCGTGGCGCAGGCCCTCTCGTTTTTTGAGAATATTCCAGCCATCAAGAACAAACTCCAGACCCTTCAGGATGTGGGGTTGGATTATATCAAACTGGGACAATCGGCCACGACCTTTTCTGGAGGTGAAGCGCAACGGATCAAGCTTTCGAGAGAGCTAAGTAAGAAGAGCACTGGCAAGACCTTTTACATTCTCGACGAACCGACAACGGGGCTCCACTTTGCCGACGTCCAGAAACTTCTCGATGTGATCAACCGTCTGGTTGATGCGGGCAACGGGGTCGTTGTGATCGAACACAACCTTGAGGTCATCAAATCGGCAGATTATATCATCGATCTGGGTCCTGAGGGCGGAGACCACGGTGGCGAGGTTATCGCAACAGGTGCCCCAGAGGAGATTGCCTCGAATCCCCGTTCCTATACCGGCCAATACCTCAAGCCGATTCTTGCCAAGGCAGTTAGGATATAGGGAAAAAACGACTGGCCGATGCGGGAAAGGGGTTGAATAAATTGACTTTTCGGAGAAATGCTGATAGAAACAATCCATCGCGTTGATCTCTTGTTGTTTGAGGCAGAGCGTGTTTCGTATGTGAAAAATAAATGGAGGGTATTTTATGAGCCCTAAGACCGCAAAATCGAGCACAGGCCTCGATGAGAACGTGGCCGGTTTTCTGAGTTATCTCCTGGGATTTATCACAGGGTTTGTTTTTTATTGGAGCGAGGAGAAAAGCAAGTTTGTTAGATTTCACGCCCTTCAGTCGATCATAACTTTCATTCCCGTCGCGCTTGTTCTATGGATTTTCGGGTGGGTGCCGGTGTTTGGGATGTTGTTGAAGGTGCTTGCCGCCATGCTCTGGGTCTTTTTGATGGTCCGTGCATACTCGGGTCAGGCCTGTAAGGTTCCATTGGTCGGAAATATTGCGGAGGACGTTGCCAAAAAATGGGCTAAAAGTCAGGCTGCCGAAAAGCCCGAAAAGTCCTAAGGTATGGAGGAAGGGTGGCCGAGTGGTTTAAGGCGGCGGTCTTGAAAACCGCTTCCCGAAAGGGACGTGGGTTCGAATCCTACCCCTTCCGCCAATTAACGAACAGCTGTCAGGGACCAGGGATCAGTTGCCGGAACAGGAAGCCTGAACAGGAACTTGTTCTGTCCATATTGCAGACCGCTGAACCCTGATCCGTGTTGACTGTCTTTTGAGTGCGGAGAGATGCCCGAGCTGGCTGAAGGGGCACGCCTGGAAAGCGTGTGTGCGCCAAAAGCGTACCGTGGGTTCGAATCCCACTCTCTCCGCCACAACTATCTAAACAGGCAGGTTTTTCGACTGGAAGATCGCGAACCAATCATAGTAGAATGATTTATTTGTTTGCAGGCCTTTGGGAATGAACCACAGAGACACGGAGGACACAGAGGGAGTGAACATTTTTGATTTGCCGCGAGGAAGCGGCAAATCAAAAGTCTCAGTCCGCCTCCGGCGGACGTGAGTTTGTGCTGTTTATCCCCCTCCCAAAGGCACGAGTCTTTCATCCAATCGGCATCTCCCGATTGGATGAAAGGAAAAGAAGCTCTGTGTCTCCGTGGTGAGCTATCTAAGTAGCTATCCCAGGCAAGTACTCTATTTCTCCAAAAGGAGCAGTCATATGGTAGCTGAGCATGAAGATGGCCGATTCAAAGGAGCTTCAAAGTACGTGCTGGATGAGGAACTGGCGAAAATCGTGAACGTTTCCATGGCCCTTGAAATGCCTCTCCTGCTGAAGGGAGAGCCCGGGACTGGAAAGACCATGCTGGCCCATGCCGTAGCGGAAGCACTCGAAATGTCCCTCATCGTCCTTAACGTCAAATCGAGCATGAAGCTCGTTGACGCTCTATACCAGTATGATACATTGACCCGCCTTAATGACAGCCGATTTGGCGATTCCAAGCGGGATGTCAGCAATATTGAAGAATATATCAAGATGGGTAAAATCGGGCAGGCCTTTGTATCTGAGAAGAGAGTGGTCCTTCTGATTGACGAAATCGATAAAGCCGATACGGATTTCCAGGATGATATGCTCGATATCCTGGACCAGATGGAGTTCGATATCATCGAAATCGACAAGACCGTTCGGGCCAGAAAGAGGCCCGTGATTGTGATAACCTCGAATGCGAAAAAAGACCTCTCTGATCCGTTTCTCGGCCGTTGCAATTTCCATCACATCGCCTTTCCAGACCCGGATATGATGAGAAAGATCGTCTACGTCCATTTTCCGGATATCAGGGACGACCTGCTCGAAAGCACGGTCAACACCTTTTACCGCCTCAGGGACATCAAAGGTATTGAGAAAAAGCCCGCGACCAGAGAGCTTATCAACTGGATCCGGGCCTTGAGGTCCGATCCTGACTTCAGGGTCAAGGAATTGATCAAGGGCGAGGTCCCGTACCTGGGCGTGTTGTTCAAGAAAAGCTCTGATTTTGTAACCGCCCAAAACAGCATCGCCCGCTTTAGGATATGAAGTCGTGGGTCCGTAAATTCGGAAAACGAGACTCTGATGACAACTGACAACTGGGGCCGAGGCTTTTGAGCAGCCGAAAGCGACTTTGCCAAACACGACATGACCGATTTGTGAGGAATTCATGTTTGTTGATTTTTTCTATCTGCTGCGAAAAGCGGGCATTCCCGTCACCCCCACCTCATTCCTGAGACTCCAAAAGGCCCTCAGCATGGGGCTGATCAATTCGATCGGGGATTTCTACACGTCCGCCCGTGCCATACTGGTCAAGAGCGAGCGGTATTTCGATCTCTACGACCAGGTATTCGCCCACCACTTTGAGGGCGTTGAGTTCCAGGAGCCAGATCCATTTGAGCTGTCTGAGGTGGCCCGGGCCATGCTGGAGGATTGGCTGAAAGATCCGGGAGATCTGGCTCGGGCGCTCGGAGTGGATGAAGAAGAGCTGAGTAGACTGAACCCCGATGAACTACTCGACTATTTTCTCAAGAGACTCAAAGAGCAAACCGAGGCCCACCACGGTGGAAGCAAATGGATCGGGACACACGGGACCTCCCCTGTCGGTCATTCAGGATACCATCCAGGCGGGATGCGGGTCGGCGGGGTATCGAGGAACAAGTCAGCTGTTAAGGTCGCCATGGATAGGAGGTACCGGGACTATTCGCAACAAGGTCCCCTGACACAGTCCCAAATCGGTGAGGCCTTGAAACGGTTGAGAAATATGATCCCTGTAGGCCCCAAAGACCAGGTCAACATTGGAGAGACGATCTACCAGACCATGAAAAATGCGGGTGAAATCGAGATCGTATTCGATCGGAGCCTCAAGGATCGATTAAAGGTGATTCTGGCCATCGACAACGGTGGATGGTCTATGGATCCCTATGTCGAGGTGATCCAAATCCTTTTCAACTATGCACGGGCCCAATTCAAGGACCTCAAGACCTTCTTCTTTCACAATACGATCTATGACTATCTGTGGGAAGATCCTCCGCGAATCTACAAGCCTCACTCTGTGGACGAACTCGTCCGCCTCGACCCGGAAACGAGGTTCATCATTGTCGGCGATGCCAGCATGGCCCCTTATGAGCTCATGGCGACCGATGGCTCCATCCATATCGAGGAGCGGTCGGGAAAACCCAGTTATGAGCGGCTCAAGTTCATCGCCGAAACCTTTCCTCACGCTGTTTGGATCAATCCGGTGCTCGCCGCACACTGGCCCTATACGCAAACCATTGGCGTGATTCAAGATATCTTTCCCATGTTCGAACTCTCCCTTGACGGACTCGAACAGGCCGTTACCCACATGATGCGAAGGAACTGAACTCAGGGGCGGTTGCCAGCTGTCGGTTGTCAGGGTTCAGTAGCTCAGGCCTCTCGGCCTCCAAAGAATCTTGAATATTCACCACCCGTTCTCCCGCCCTAGCGGGATCACTCGAGACACAGAGGTCGCGGAGAAATGCTCTTTTTCATTTGCCGAGGGACGGCAAATGAAAAGCACCAGCCCCTACGGGGCACAAATTACCCGCAGGGCCGAGCTCTTTTCCTGACCAGCACTTGGTGATCAGGAAAGAAACGAACTTTACTCTGTGTTCTCCGTGTCTCGAACGATCCCGCCAAAGGGCGGGAGAGTGGGTGGTTAGCAAATGGCGGATGACTTGACCGGGGAATTCAAAAGGGCTATAAAATTGACCGTTGAGCTACGACTCCAATTTCGCGCCCATAGCTCAGCTGGATAGAGCGACGGACTACGAATCCGTAGGTCGGGGGTTCGAATCCCTCTGGGCGCATCCATGATATCAAGGGGTTACGTGATCCGTGTAACCCTTTTTCTGTGTTCGGATAGCCATTTAGGTAACGGTCTCGAAGTTCTTAAATACACGCCAGCTCAGGGCACTTGGCCTTCCCGCACCGAAGAGGGCCCTTGGAAAATGTGAAAAAACCGAGCTACCAACGCACCTCGACACCCCGGTTATCTGCATCGATGCCTCGCCCCGGATGCTGTCCCCAGCCAGACCCGTGGCTTTCCGCCCCATCCTCACGGATCGTTTGGCTTTGTTGGCTCAGAATACAAGAAAACCTATTTTTCTCCTCTTCACAAAGGTGTGATAATCAACTCGCGAGATTGATCTGTCGTAGCACCTCCTTTTCTGCCGCACTAGTTTCCCCACACTCGATGGAGAGGACTTCTTCGGCAAGGGCGGCGTAGTCTTTAGAGCCTGGACAATCCCGATCGTAATCGAAAATGGGTAGTCCCTTTCGGGTGGCTGTATTCAGCTTTGTGTTCTTCCGCACCACCGTCCTGAGAAGGTGGTGGCCATGTGTGTGCTCAAGCTCTTCTCTCCGGATCCGGGTTTCCCTCTGTCCTCGCTCAAAGAGCGTGATGAGGTAAAGAACCGTGACCTCAATAAGGAGTGACTCTTTGAGAGCCTCCACCACCTCCGTGACCCTGGAAAGACTCTGAATAGGAAGTCGGGAGAGGGTGACTGGAACGATCGCGATTTGACTCGCCACCAACGCGTTGACTGTCAGGATTCCGACCGAAGGGGGACAGTCAATCACAACGTAATCATAGCTCTCCCTAAGGCCTTCAATCATCTCCTGGAGGCGTCTTTCTCTTTTCTCGAACCTTCCCAATTCCAACTCAGCGCTCGCAAGATCTATATTTGACGGAAGGATTTCCAGGTTTGATCGAAGCGGGATGATGGCCTCCCGGGCAGAGTATCTCCCGTTTACGAGGACGTCGTAGACCGAATGCTCCAGTCGGTCAACATCCAGCCCCAGGCCGAGGCCGCTCTGCCCCTGAGGATCGAAGTCGATCAACAGGGTTCGCAGCCCCCTGGAGGCCAGTCTGGCTGACAGGTTGATGGCTGTGACGGTCTTTCCGACGCCTCCTTTCTGGTTGCAAATGGCAATGGTCCGACAGGTCCCATCCCCTCTGGCCCGCTGGACCGGCATCTTCTCGCTGGTGGAGTCAGATCTCAGGTCAAAGAGGCGGTAGGGTCTTTTGAGCCGCTTGCTAATGGAGAGAATTTTAGCTAAAGGCTTTAACTTGTCTGTCATATCTTTCCCTCCGTTCAACTCATGACATTCACCGCGGGATTTATCAATGCCTCCCACTGATGTGGGATATGGTGGCTTGCCCGCTAAGAAAGCGGGCAAGCCCTCTGCCAGTAAACTGCTTAGTTCTTATTCACGGGAGGGCGCCGAAAATCTAGACGATCTTCGACCCCCCTGCGCTCGACTTTGGGCACGAGTTTTGCCCCACACCTTGGGCAGCGTTCCGTTTGCCAGGGATACGAGCGCTGGCACTCCAGACAGTATGCTACCCTGACATTCTTCCAACGGAACCGCGGAAGCTTATTTCGCTTTACGGACTTTGTCATGATACACGTGGAACTTCTTAATTTTGGCTGCCTTCTTAGCTCGGAGGGAGGGGTTTTTGGCCCACTCGTAAAGAGTAGCCGTGGCCAATTCGCCATTTTCCTCCAGTTTATTGAAATCAATCTTCTCAGGAGTATCCTCTGAGGTGTGGTAGTAAGGATCGGGGGACTGGTGAAGAAACACAGCTGTGACGCCCACATATTCGAAATAGGCGTGGTCGCTGTTCGTACCCGCCCAAAAAGGAGCCCAGGTTAAGCCCCAAGCATCTGCTTTATCCCGAGTATACTCCCTTAGCTCGGATCCGGCCCAACCGGTTTGCTCACCGATGTTCCCGATGAGGCAAGTGTCACCCACGCCGACCATATCCAGGTTGACCATGCCGATGCCCATGGTGGTTACCTCGTCATAGTTGTCATAAACGTAATTGTACGACCCATCCAGGCCTGTCTCTTCTGAGCCGAAGGCGATGAACTTGAGGGTGGCCTTGGTTCTGTGTCCTTTAGTACCTAGCACCCGAGCGGCCTCCAGCATGGCCGCTACCCCAGACGCATCGTCATTGGCACCGGGTCCAGCCGAGACCGAGTCGTAGTGACCACCGATGTAGACAATCCCCTGCTCGGGCTGAAGGCCCTCAAGGGTGCCGATAACATTCTGGCTGGTGCTGTCATAGGCCACGGTATCCACCTTGAGGTAAACGGTGACGGGTCCTGCAACCAGCAGATCCAAGAGAATCAGGCCCTCTTCTTGACTGATACTGACCGCCGGGATATCGGTTATGAATGTCAACGTGCCCATGAAATTGCCAGGGGAATGGTTGTAAATGATGGCAGCCAAGGCTCCCGCGGCCGCCGCGTTTTGGGTCTTCTCCCAGAAATAAAGCTCGCCGCGCTGGATCAGAGCGATCTTCCCGGCAACTTCTGGCGGGAAATCCCCTGGGTAGCCCAGCCCGCAGGCTAAGATCTCGGCGGTGAACTCGCCAGATGGTGAGAAGACCATTGTGTTTGGATCCAGTACCGGTCCATCGACCACCTCAAGTGTAGATCCAAAATCCTCGAAGTAGACCATCGGAAACTCGTGGATTTCTACGTCGAGGCCATAGCTCTCCATTTCGCTGGCAATGTATTGGGCGGCTTCGGCCTCGACAGGCCCACCGGCTACCCGTGGGCCTAAATCACAGAGTTCCTCAATGTGCGAAAAGGCTTTTTCACCATCATATAGCGCCTTGATGTCTGCGTTTTTAGTCCCAGCTCCCACCGTGGGTAACGTGATAACGAGGCTCAGGCCAAGGACAACTAACGCACTTGCCAAATGATGTCTTAGCTTCATTTTTTTCCTCCTTA
>JABAOD010007142.1_pt1 | contig 10723 bp, 12 predicted proteins | sample 7062151 | NCBI WGS metagenome assembly JABAOD01 (sample SAMN14538626, study PRJNA623070) | marine sediment metagenome | biome: marine biome [ENVO:00000428]; feature: marine pelagic biome [ENVO:01000023]; material: deep marine sediment [ENVO:00002113] | place: India: Gulf of Khambhat ...
TCAAGAGCATGGGGGTGCAGAAGGGCGACCAACCGGGCGCTACGCCTGGACCACATTCGCCGCGATGACCAGCTCCGCGGCAGAACCGTCCGCCGTGTGAATGGTCACCACTCGCGTAATCTTTCCGAGCCCACCCGGACCATGAGCAGCCGGATCGAACACCACACGCACACTGAAGTCCTCGCCGGCATTGACCGCGCGGTCGATCTGAGTTTGAGCTCCCGCGTGACCGGGCATGCCGAACGGGCCGGCACGGGAACCGTCCGCGAAATCGATCACCGCCGTCGTACAGCCGCAGGACGTGTAGATCGCGACGAGCCGGAGTGGCCCCGATCCCGTGTTGGAGATCCGAAAAACGGTCTCGACATCGCCACCATTGATGGGAATCGATCCGAAGTCGTGTCTCTGTCGATCCGCCTGAAGCGGTGATTCGGTCCGCTGCCGTTCAAGCTCCAGCATCGATCGTGGCGGCGCCGCCAGTTGCGTTTGCGCAGCCGAATCCCGGTCTTCGCGGCCAACGCAAGCCAGCGCGCCCACTGAAAGCACGATCAACAAAATCCTTGTCATTCGCATCGTCATTGCTCCTTCTCAGTTCGGCTTCGGTGCCCGTTCGAACCCCTTCGACACCCGCGCCGCGTCTCGCGGTCGCAAAGGCGATCAGGAAAGGCGAGCCGACCCTGACACATCGCTGCTGGCAGCCCCATGCGTCGAAGTCACGTCCACCCTGGATCCGCCATCTTCGCGCGGCTCCGGCAACCCACATTCCTTCACATGCGGACTCTGGATGCAGTACCGAAGCCGCCCGTCACATCATCCCTGGGGGCGTGTTACTGCAGCTGGATTTGGAGAGGTCAGGCTCGAGGTGGCGGTAGGTCGGGGGCTACCAGCAGGCCGTCCCACGACGCGGCAAGCTCGATCCGCGACGCCCGAACGAGCGTCTCAATCAATCCGATCGGTGCGTCATTCACCACGGCCGCGGTGATACCCGCACAGCTCGGCATGGCCTGGCAGTCAGGGGTATCGCAGGTTTGGCAATCAGTCGTATCCCCACCGGTTATCCCGCCCACGGCGATAGCGGTCTGCTCACAAGTCACCGCCAGGCGCCCGCTGAGCTGCCCAGCGAGGGCTGGCCCCGCCAGAGAAGCCAGGTTCGCAACCAGGAGGACTGAAGCCAGTACCCGTAGCATAGCGTCGTTTGATCAAGGCAACCGGCGTTCTCGCCGAGTGCTCAACATGTGCATTCGCAAGTCTCGTACCGTGGGCAGAAGGCCGCCAGCCCAAGCCGAGCCCCAGGCGCCACCGGTCCTCCGACGGCATGGCCAGCCGATCCGCTTCTCACAGACCGCTCAAGCTCGCCACGTACGCCGAGATGGCCTCGGTCTCCTCGGGCGCGAGAAGATTTCGGCGTCATCGATGTCGAGTTGTCGAGCGTCCGGTCCGCCAGGTTGCCGCGATGTAGGCGGGCACGCCGGTTCTTGGGGACACCGTCAAGGCTCGGCCGAGCCTGACCGCCCTCGCTCGAGCGACCGTCGTGACAGCTTGGCCTCCAGCGCCCAACGCCCCGATCCCGAGAGGGCGACGCAGATGAGCCCACCGACGAGGGCGACATGAAACTCGAAGCCGAACGCCAGCGGCACGTTCGGGATCGCCACGATGAAGAACCCCTGACGAAAGTGGAAAAGCGCCACCACCACGATCATCTCGACGGCCAGCGCAACGGCCGCCCAGCGCGAGAAAAGACCGAGTATCAGCGCCAGCCCACCAAGCAGCTCCGCCAACACCACCAGCCAGAGCAGAGCGTTCGGCATTTGCCAGCCGACCATGGCGAGCATCTCTCGGACGAACAACTCCTGGCCTCCGGCCAGCTTCATCCAGCCGTGCAGGAAAAAGATGATCCCCATCGACAGGCGCAGGATGAGCAGCCCCACCTCGGGTCTCTTCACCTTAAACACGTCTCGACCCTCCTCCGGAAGGTGATTACGAAAGGTGTGTCGACGTTACTTGGCTTGATTCGAGCGTAACGTCCCGGAACCGCGCTAGGTCCGAAGCGCAGGCCCTGCGTTATCGAGTTGAAACTTCTTGATCCGGTAGCGGAGCGTATCGCGACTGAGCCCGAGCATGCGCGCTGCGCCGGCGACGTTGCCGCCTGAACGCGAGAGCGCCTGCAAGATCAAATCGCGCTCGACGACTTCCATGCGAACGCCGTTGGGCGGAAGCTGTACGACCCATCCTTCGTCCCTGACGGCCCGATTCACGCCGCGGATCTCAGCCGGCAAGTGCTCTGGTTTGATCTCGACCATCTCTTCCAAGATTATCGCTCGCTCAAGCACGTTACGGAGCTCCCGCGCGTTACCTGGCCACGGATAGGCTTGAAGGACCTCGAGGGCCGCCGAAGTCAGGGTGGGCATCTCGCGCTTGAGGTCCCGAGCCAGCTGCTCCACGAAATAGAGCGCAAGGGGAATGATGTCCTCCGGTCGTTCACGCAGTGGTGGTAAGTAAATCGGGACCACTTTCAAACGGTAGTAGAGATCGCTACGGAAAGTCCTCTCTTCAATGGCCTTATCCAGGTTGCGGTTCGTCGCGGCGATAATACGCACATCCACCACGATATCGGTTGTGCCACCCACTCGCCTGAACTTGGAGTCCTCCAGAAACCTGAGCAGTTTTACCTGGGCGCCCGCCGGCATGTCGCCGATCTCGTCGAGCAAAAGCGAACCGCCATCGGCGATCTCCGCGAGGCCTCTCTTACGTTCGCGCGCATCAGTGAAGGCCCCCCGCTCGTGACCGAACATCTCGGACTCCAGCAGGTGCTCCGGCAAGGCCGTGCAGTTGATTTCCAGGAAGGGACGGTTTCGTCGGCGGCTTTGGGCGTGGATCGCGCGAGCCACGAGGTCTTTGCCCGTACCGCTCTCGCCCTCCAGCAGCACCGTGGCCGATTCCGTCTCGGCCACTTTCTCGACGCTCTGTATGATCTTCTGCATGGCAGGCGAGCGGCCCACGAGCTCGACACTGGCGAATTGCCAGCGGTACTTCTCACGCAGGATCGCGACCTCCTGCCGCAGGCGCCGTGCTTCTAGCCCTTTCTCGATGGTAATCAACAAATCGTTCAGATCGACGGGCTTTTCCAAGAAGTGATAGGCGCCAGCTTTTACCGCCTGCACGGCGGTCTCGATCTCACCGTAGGCCGTTACGATCACCACGACCATGTCGCGGTCGATCTCGCGGAATCGCTCCAGAAGAGCGAGTCCGTCAGCGTCGGGTAGGCGCAAGTCCAGCAGCATCAGCGCCGGGCTCGCCTCGTGTACCAGGCGTAACGCTTCGGCCCCGGTCGCCACCTGCTTGACTGCGTACCCGGCCGCCTCCAGTTGCTCGGCCAGCCAGCTGCGGAACAACGGTTCGTCGTCCACGACGGCGATCAATCGCGTCGGGCTCATCTTGCCACCGCCTCTTGCGGCTCCACCGAGATGACAAGTGTGAAGGTCGATCCCTCACCCGGCTCACTCTCAACCTCGATACGCCCGCCATGCCGTTCAACGATCCCGCGCGTGATCGTCAGGCCAAGACCGGTCCCCATATGCTTGGTCGTATGGAATGGTTTGAATATCTCCTCCAATTGCCCTGGCAAGATACCATGCCCGTTATCCGTCACGGAGAGCCTGATCTCGTCGTCCACGCAACGAACGGAGATACCCAATTCGCCTCCCGACTCCATCGCCTGGATCCCGTTCAGCGCCAGATTAACCAGCGCTTGAGTAAACAGGTCCGGATCGATCCGGACGTCCGGGACCTTTGCGTCCACATTTCTTCGTATGAGTACTCCTGCCGCGTCGGCTTGAGGTCCAACCAGCGTGATCACCCGATCTGCAAGCTCGACCGGATCGATCCAGCCCAGGCGCGGCTCCTTCGGGCGCGCGTAACTCAGAAAATCCCGAATCACCTCGTCCATACGCTCGACCTGGCCGCGTAGCTGGCTCAGGACAGCCTCCGGTTCAGGGTCTCCTCTCATCCGCTTCGACAACAATTCAATTCCACTGGCCACGCCTACGAGAGGATTCTTAATCTCATGGGCGAGCCCGGATGCCAGCTCGCCTACAGACGCGAGTTGCGCCGCGCGCCGCAACTCTTGATCGTGTAGCTCCTGGATCTGCCGTGCTGAAGCCCGCAGCTCGCTCGACATCTGATTGAACGCGCGGCCGAGTTGACCCAGTTCGTCCTCGCGCTCGATTCTCACCTCCACACCGAGCTCGCCTGCGCGAATGTGCTCCGCCGCACCGACCAGCCGCCGCAGAGGTACCACGATCGAACGCGCTACCAGCCATACGACTGCGACCAGCAGGAGCGCAAAAACGCCCTCCAGCATGGCTGCCAGTATGGCGAGCCCGCGCAGTTGGCCGACGGCGCTCTTCACCGACACCTCGGAAATGTACAGCCATGATACACCGCGAATGGCCATAGAAGTGCCGAATACCTCGACGCCCTCGTAATTCACATAGCGTTGCCTCGAACCGGGCGAAAGACCGGCTAGCGGCGTCGGCAGTCGCTCGTCATAGCGGATCGGCCTATGAACATGCGACAGAAAAAGCGGGCGGCCGATGCTGTCTGTGATAAAAGCATGGACGTCTGTGGCAAGATGGGGTGGTATGCGCACAAACATATGCGCCTTGTCGAAGCCGATCGTCCCGGCCAGCGCGCCGAGCCAGCTCAGCCGTTCGTCCAGAATCGGTACGGCCAGCTGATAGAGCGGCTGCGCGTCCTCCTTCTCCGCCGCCAGGCCTGCCGCGAAGAATCGCCCTTCACGCGTCCGGCGGACTAACTCACTCGTCGACCAGTTCTGCCCGACTCGGTAGTGGCGCGTCGCCGCTACCACCGTTCCAGTTGTGTCGATGACCATCAGTTCCGTCAGCGACGGAAGCTCCCCCAGCTTGCGATCGAGGTACTCATGGAACTCCGCGGTCAACCGTGAACTCGGCGCGTTCGTCCGAACCGCGGCCGAAGCCGAAGCCAGGGCGCCGATGAGATAGCGGTTTCCCGCCACGATCGCATCGAGATAGAGGTGGTGACGCTCTACCTCGGTCGCCACGTGCTCAGCCTGAATCTCTGTCAGCGCGCTCAGGTAGCGCTGCACTTGCGCCTCGATGATGCGGCGAGTGACCTGGAATCCCACGGTGTTAGAGACAAGAAGGGGCACCAGCGAGAGGACCAGAAACCACAACAGGATACGGCGGCCCAGTCCGCCGCCGAACAGGCTGTCCCGCCAACCGCCGAGCGGCCAACGGGCCAACCTCACTCCTCCAGCAGCCGCTCTAGGGTCTCGAGCAGCGTTCCGTGTCCAGCAACCTTCACCACCCAGGTCAGCTCACGCGCCATATGGACCTCCGGACCTGTGGGAAGCTCCTCGCCGGTATAGACCACCATCCTCGGCGCGAGCGCCAATCCTTTCAGGCGCTTGAGCAGCGAAATGCCATCCATCTGCGGCATCCGATAATCGGTCACCACCACATCCGGCTGAATCTCACGCGCTAGCGTCAGGGCCTGCTCCGCCGAGTCCGTCGCCCACACCTGGTGTCCCCTCGCCTCCAGCGCGCCTGAGACGCTATAGAGGATCAAGCGATCGTCATCCACCAGAAGTATCTTCTTGCCCAAACTCGGTCGCCTCTTGCCCTGGGACGATCCCCGCCTTGCAGATAACTGGGTCTTTTGCCCAACATCGCCCGCGGCAAGAACGATACCCGGCGGCAACGGCTTGAAACTACAGGAATCGACCCCGCCGGGCGACACAGCGCCCCCGGAGATGGGTGAAAAGACCCGGACCCGATGGGGGATATGCCCCTTCGGCGCGCCGACCTCTCGCGCGCGCATAATCCGTAAGTCACTCCTAGATAATCAGTTAGGCCGGCGAGACGCCAATGGTACGGCCCGTGCTCTTCGGGAATCGCGGAGAGGCCCGGGCCGACCGGCCGGGCTGTTGAGAGGATCGGCGGACCTGACGTGGCTCTGCCGCCCGATTCGAGAAGGAGGGCCGAAAATGTTCGACGGTTACGGCTCACGAGTTGCCTTCGCGCTCGCACTGGGGGCCTTCGGTGCGGTCGCCGTCAGCGGAGATCTCCACGCCCAGGGGCTGAAGGTGGTGGGCTACGGGGATTTCGAGTGGACGCTCCAGCAGACGGGCGACCCGGATGACGAGTGGCACCACTTCTTCGACAACCATCACATCAACCTGATCCTGCTCGGATGGGTCATCGATGATCTGGTGGTGGGCGTGGAGGTGGAGTACGAGCACGCGGGCGACGAGATCGTGCTCGAGTACGGCTACCTGGCCTATACGGGGATTCGCAACCTGAGGCTGGCGGCTGGCAAGTTCATCTTACCGTTCAACCGGTGGAACAAAGACCTCCATCCCACGTGGATCAGCAAGATGCCGGGCCGACCTCTCGTGTACGGCAACGTCTTCCCGTCCACCTACTCGGATGTGGGAGTTTGGGCCTCCGGAGCCGGGCCTCTGGGAGACGGGGCACGGGTCACCTACGATGCCTACGTGATAAACGGGGCAAAAGGTGAGGCGGACGAGGCGAACTTCCGCGACCTCCGCGAGAATGATCGCGAGAGGCCGGAGCGCGATGACAACAAGGCTGTGGGCGGTAGGCTCGGCCTCGAGCTTCCGCCGGGCCTTGGCCTCGGCGTCTCTGGGTATACAGGCAAGTACGCGGAAGATGAAGCCGCAGAAGAGAATCTGCAGCTCACCTTCTTGGGTGCCGACGTCGATTATCGCATAAGTGGGTTGGAAGTGCGGGGAGAGTTCGTGCACGCACGCCAGGATCTCACCGGCGGCGCCACGAACGAGCGCACTGGCTTCTACGCCCAGGCGGCGTACTTGCTGTCTGCCGCTTCCGAACAGTTGGCAAACTTCGAGCCCGTCGTCCGTTACTCTTGGGTGAACTTCGAGGGTGACGCTTCCGACACGCAGGAGCTCGGCATCGGGCTCAACTATTACGTCTCTGCCTCCTCGGCCGTACGTGTGGCGTGGTTTTTCAACCTCGAAGAGGACGGGTTCAAGGAGGACAATAACAAGCTGATGGGACAGTTCGTGATCGCTTTCTAAGGAGGCTGCGACAATGAACAAGCGGATAAAGAAGTTGGCCGTTCCTATTGCGCTGGTAGGCCTCGCCGTCTCCGTGGTCGTTTCAGCGGCTCAGGCCCAGGAGTCGGGCCCGGAGGTCTGGGCACGGACTTGCGGGCGATGCCACCGGGCGCAGCCACCGAACAAGTACGATGCCGACAGCTGGCGGGCGATAATGGGTCACATGGCCCTGAACGCGCGGCTGACGAGCGATGAAGAGGATGCGGTCACCGAATTCCTGATGGGCGCAGCGCGAAGACTGACCATGGATGACCAGAGGTCAGACTCGCCTGAACCGACGCTCTTGGCCTCGAGCGACCCCACCTTCATCCCGCTGGTCGAGGGGATGAAGGGTGCCGACATCTTCGCGAAACAGTGCGCCGCCTGTCACGGGAAGCAGGGGAAAGGTGACGGCCCTGCGGCGGTCGCGCTCACGCCTCGCCCTCCGGATCTCACCGATTCGGCCAAGATGAGTAAGCTCAGCGATGAGGAACTGTTGCAGATCATCGCGAAAGGAAAGGGTGCGATGCCCCGTTTCGACGCGCTGCTCAAACCGGAAGAACTGGAGGCGGTGACAGAGTTCGTGCGTCGGCTCAGCGCGCAAGTCGAACAATAGGCTGCATCTCCCGGGGCGGCCGCCGGAAGGAGGAACAATCGCGGCCGCCGGGACGGGGGGATTCGTGCCGCTAAGCGGTAACGGATCCCCCCTTCGCCATTTCTAGCCCGCAGCCCACGCCTGGTGACTTCTTACAAGCGAGAAACCGTTGAGAAGGGGCCCGCGCGGCCCTGTGTGTGAGGGCGGAGGGGTGAGTGGGCTGGGTTGACAGGGGTAGGGGGTACCCCTATCTTCGTCCAGACCTTCGCATTTGCCTGGCGACGTGACCAGACCGCTGCTTCGACCGCCGCCCGGCCAATTCGAACTCGAGGCTAGACCGCCATGGTGCAGCTGCCGATTCTCGACCCGACCATCGACGACGAGATCAAGGAAGAGGCGCTCCGGCGTCTCGCCCGCATCGGGGGACAGGTGCGCGGTCTCCAGCGAATGATCGAGGAAGACCGCTATTGCGTCGACATCCTCAACCAGGTCTCCTCCGTTCACGAGGCCCTGCGCGGTGTGGGCCGGCTGATGATGAGGAACTACCTGGAGCGGTGCGCGACCGCGGCCTTGGAGGGCGGTGGCGAGCGGGCCGAGCAAGTTCGCGCTGAGCTCCTCGACCTCATGTATAAGTACGCGAAGTGACCAGACCGTAAGACGAAGGGGTTCTCCATGTTCCCGGCCTTGATACCGACGCTGGCGATGCTCGCCGTACTCGCATTGCTGGGACTGGGTGGTATCGCGACGACCGCGAGGGCCCAGTCCTCGGAACCGGCCAGAGCGGACGCAGAAGAGCGCGAGGCCGACATCGTGCTCTGGGTCGATGGGATGAGTTGCCCGTTTTGTGCTTACGGCCTTGAGAAGAAGCTGTCCAGGCTGGAGTCGGTGCAGCAGATCACGATCGACCTGGAGAACGGCCGAGTGCGTATTACGCTCAAGGAAGGGGAGTCGGTCAGCGATGCCGAGCTCGAGAAAGCGGTGGCCGACGCCGGCTTTTCCTTGAGGAAGCTCGAGCGCCCCGGCACGCGAGCCCGCGACGCGCAGCCGCGATAATCAGGACACGGCACCGCGGGAGATGCAGGCTCGATTCGTTTTCGGAATTCCGGCGGCCGCCAGCTTCAGCCTGCTCTTGTTCGTCGGCCTACGCCCGGTGTATCCCCAGGGCCTGCCGTTCAATACACCAACGGCTCTCCCCCTCGCCCTCGCCGAGAACTCGCTGCGGCCCACGTACCGCCACACCGAGCTTACCCTCGACAGAGGCGACGAACCGGCCGGGTCCCCTCGGCTCGGCATCGAGGTTCTGCAGCTGGTCATCCCGTATGGGGTCACCTCGAAGACCACACTGGTGGCAGGGATCTCCTACGGCTGGAGGAGCCTCGAGGCCGACGGAGCGAAAGAGACAAGCAGCGGCTTCGCTGACCTGTTCGTCTCGATCAAGCAACAGCTTCTCGTATGGAACTTCCGCGGCGGAACCACACGACTCGCCGCTTTCGGCGGAGCCTCTCTTCCAACCGGTAAGACCGAAGCCGGAAGCTCGCCGTTGCCTTTGCCACTCCGTCTGGGCAGCGGCGCCGTGAATCTCTCGGGCCGCGCCGTTATGACGCACGCGAACCGCCGGCTCGGGGTCACCGGGATGGCGGGATACGCCGTCGCCACGGATTCTTACGACGGCGTGCGCAGCGGCGATCGGTTCGACTACGCGTTGGCGCTCGGTTATCGACTCGCGCCGGCGATCTACGGGGATATGACCGACCGGACATGGGTCGCCTACGTCGAGCTGAACGGTACAGCCGAGGCGCGGTCCACCCGCCAGTCCGTGCCGCTGCGCGATTCGGGCGGACACTTGCTGTTCTTCGCGCCGGGCCTGCAGTTCATCCCCACGCCGAGGCTCCTGTTCGAGGCCGCATTTCAGCTCCCGCTGGTGCGTGACGCGAACGGTGAACAGCTCACTGCGGACTGGTCATTTGCCGTAGGCGGTCGCTTCAACATGTACTTCCTCGGTCGCTAGCGGCGTGCGGCGGAAGACGATCTTGCTCGGGGGGCTGGTGGTGGTGGCGGCGGGGGCGGTGGTCCTCACTCCGACGCTGACGCGGCGCAATCAGGAACAGTACCGGCTCGTTGGAGCCTGGGGCGGCGAGGGATCGGAGCCCGGCGAGTTTCGGGGGCCGATCGGGGTGGCGGTGGACGACTCGGGCTACGTCTATGTGACCGACTCGGGAAATGATCGCATTCAGAAGTTCACATCGGACGGCGCTCTGGTCTCGGTTTGGGGCGGCGACGGGATTCGCTCGGTCGAGCTGCGACGCCCGATGCACATCACGATAGGACCCGATCGGCTCGTCTACGTTGCGGAATACCTGAACGACCGCATCCAGGTGTTGGCTCGCGACGGCACTCCGCTGGGAATCGTCGCCGAGGACACTACGACACCAAACGGTGAACTCGACGCGCCGGGAGGCGTTTCGCTCGCGGCCGGCGAACGGGAACTGTGGATCGCCGACTTCTACCATCATCGCATCGCCGTCTATTCGAGCGAAGGACGATTCATCAGAGAGGTCGGCAAGAGCGGCCGACTGCTACGCGGCAGGCTGCACTACCCTACCGACGTGGCCGTGGGCCCCGACGGGACCGTCTATGTGGCAGACGCTTACAATCATCGCGTCCAGCGGTTCGCCCCCGACGGGCGGCTGCTGGGAGCTTGGGGCGGACCGCTAGCGTTGGGTATTCCGGGGCCGTGGCGCGGCTGGTTTCGCGTGGCGACGGGTGTGGCGGTGGACCGAGGGGGAGACGTATACGTAGCCGACTTTTTCAACAACAGGGTGCAGAAGTTCGCGCCGGATGGGGTGTTCAGGGCCGAGTGGGGAGGTGCCGGTGACGAGCCCGGTCGTTTCGACCGCCCCATCGACATCGCCGTGGCCCTCGACGGACGGGTCTACGTGGTCGACTTCGGTAACAATCGTATTCAGGTCTTCGCTCGGAGCGATGCGCCGTATCAGCCTCAATGAGTCGCC
>JABAOD010031143.1_pt1 | contig 10722 bp, 11 predicted proteins | sample 7062151 | NCBI WGS metagenome assembly JABAOD01 (sample SAMN14538626, study PRJNA623070) | marine sediment metagenome | biome: marine biome [ENVO:00000428]; feature: marine pelagic biome [ENVO:01000023]; material: deep marine sediment [ENVO:00002113] | place: India: Gulf of Khambhat ...
TCTGAGAGCCCGGATCGTGTTGTTCCACCGTGCCCCTTGTTCGGGGTGTGTGGGGGTTGCTCGTGGCAACAGGTGCCCGCCGAGGTCCAACAACGCTGGAAGCACGAGACCGTTGCCGGACAGCTTGGCCATATCGGTGGGCTCGACTCGGTCGAGGTCCGAGACACGATCGCCGCAAGCGATCCGTTCGGCTACCGAAATCGTATGGACTTCCGAACCCGTGCCGGACGGCCCACGCTGTATGCAGCTCGGTCACACGATCAGGTGCCCATCGATTCGTGTCTCCTTCTCGCAGAGCCGCTCGCCGAGTTGTTCGACAAACTCATGCCAATCGACGTCCCAGGCCAGCTCACGCTCCGCGCCGGGATCAGGACAGGTGATGTGGCCGTCATCTGCGAAGGAGCCGCAATCGACGATCTGACGGAGCGAGGAGTGCCGGCATTCGAAGAGGACTCGGCTCAGATCTCGGAGGTCGTGGCCGGCAGGAGCTTCCGGATCAGCGGGCGGGCCTTCTTCCAGGCCAACACGGTTGGCGCAGATGCGCTGGTCGCCGCCGTGGGGGAGGCAGCCGGGCCGGTTGCCGGGGCTCATGTGCTCGATGCCTACGCCGGCGTCGGCCTGTTCGCGGCGACGGTCGGATCAGAGGCCGACCGGCTGACCGTCATCGAGGCCGACTGGGTCGCCGGCGAGGACCTCGCCTCGAACCTGGGGGACGATGTCGACATGATCGTCGAACCGGTGGAGTCCGCTCTCGAGCTGGTGCCCGGACGACCTGACATCGTGATCGTGGATCCTCCGCGCGCAGGGCTCGGAGAGGAGGTCGTCCTGGAGATCGCCGGTCTGCAACCAGGAGTGGTGGTATCGGTCTCGTGTGATCCAGCGAGCTTCGCTCGCGACGCCCGGATACTGACCCAAGCGGGGTATGACCTCGAGTGGGTTCAACCCATCGATCTCTTCCCCCAGACCCCGCACATCGAAACGGTTGCGCGTTTCGCCCGCCTCTGAGCTGTCAGTCGGCTGTGTTGAACTGATCGCCGATCGCCAGACCCATGACGATGAGGAGTGGTCCCCGGGCCCCGGCGTCAGGCAGGTCATCGAGGTCGGAGCCGGCGTGGCGAATGGACAAGATGCGCTGGTGGTCGGCGGAATCCGTCACGTAGGAGCGAAGTACCTGTACCTCGAACCCTCGGTCCCGGGCGGCAGCGATCGTGTCCTCGATGTTGGGGCCTCCGTATTGATACAGATAGGCGGGCGTCGGCGCAGCAGCCGGGTCCGCGGTGAGAGGCAGATCGCGGGAGGCCACATCTGGGGACATCAGCAGGAGGGTCGCTGCGAGTCCGCAGGCGAGGGCGGCATGGAGTCCCATCCGATTCAGACTCCACAACGAACGCAGCGCGGTGAGCCGCGCCGGCACACGGCGTCGCTTCACCGTCGCCCTCGCTCGGAGAACCCGTGCCAGCTCGTCTTCGAAATGGGGGGTGGCAGGGACTTCAGTAGACATGTTGAGTCCCTGGATCCGGGGTGACCGTCGTCCCGTGATCGGGGCCGAGGACCCGCCGAAGGTGCTTCCTGGCTCGGCTGAGTTTCAACCTGGCGGCGTTGGGGGTGAGATCGAGGGCGAGCGCAGCCTCGGACGGGGAAAGACCTTCGAAAGCCACGAGTTCGAGAACGTCCCGCTCCCCCTGACTGAGGGTGTCGAGTGCAGCCGCAAGCGTAGGTGCGGATCGCCTGGCGTCGATCGCCGCTGCGATTGCCTCCTCCTCCATGTCCTGGAACCGCGGGTGACTGTTGGAGGACTTCACGAGCAGGCGGGAGAAGCCGGAGCGTCTGCGCCGTTGACGGGCAAGCACGCGGCGTGCAATGCCGAACAGCCACGGGAGAGCCGTGTCGGTCTCGGGCACGTACCGGCCAGATGCCTGGAGGGCGATCATGAAGGTGTCCGACACGAGATCGGCGACGTCGTCGGAACTGTCGCAGCGCCGAACGGCGTACGACGTCACGGCCCGAGCATGACGTCGGAAGAACACGCCGAACGCGTCCGAGTCTCCATCTGCTGCGGCCGCCAGCAACAAGGCGTCCGGTCTGTCCACCACGACCAGTCTATGTACCCGCCGCCGGCTACGTGTCAAGGCCGAGGCCGTGAATCAGCACGTGCGGTCGGCCCGGATGGCCCACAGAAAACCCCTGTTCGGGGCGGCACGGGGTCGATGCCGTTTGATAGGTTCGGGTATCGGCTTCCCACCCTGGAGGTGATCGGTTTGCAGGTCTCGCTCACTGTCAATGGTCGAGAGGTCTCGGCGGAGGTGGAACCCCGCACCCTCTTGGTCCACTTCCTTCGAGAGTCGCTCTCGCTCACGGGCACGCACGTCGGCTGTGAGACCTCCTACTGCGGGGCTTGCACGGTCTTGGTCGACGGCCGGTCGGTGAAGTCGTGCAACGTGCTTGCGGTCCAGGCCGACGGGGCAGATGTGACGACCATCGAAGGGCTCGCCGACGGGTCGGAGTTGCATCCCCTCCAAGAGGGGTTCTGGGAACGCCACGGCCTGCAGTGCGGCTACTGCACGCCCGGCATGATCATGTCGGCAGCCGGCCTTCTCGCGGAGAACGACAACCCGTCGGAGGATGAAATCCGGCACGGCATCGAAGGCAACCTCTGCCGGTGCACCGGATACCACAACATCGTCAAGGCGATCGAGTACGCCGCCGCCAAGGTGCGGGGCGAGGAGCCGGCGCCGGCAGAGTGGGAGGTGACGTCGTGAGTACAACGAGCGTTCTCGGCGGAGTTGTCCGACGGCGTGAGGATCCGGCACTGATCACAGGCAAGGGCCGGTATGTGGACGACGTCCAGCTTCCCGGCATGCTGTACGTGGCTTTTGCGCGCAGCCCGTACGCACACGCCAAGATCACGTCGATCGACACCTCGGATGCAGCCGGCATGCCCGGTGTCCGGGCCATCTACACGGCAGACGATGTGCGTCATCTCGGCGGTTTGGTTGCTCAGGTGGCTGCTGTCGAGAGGCCTCTGCTCGCAGACGGCGAGGTCAACCATGTCGGAGAGGCGGTGGCAATGGTCGTGGCCGAGAGCCGCTATCTGGCCCAGGACGCCGCAGATGCCGTCGACGTGGACTACGACCCGCTCCATCCGGTGGTCGATCTCAAGGAGGCGCGGGACGGAGAACCTCGCGTGCACGAGGGTGCCGAGTCGAACGTGCTCATCACGTGGACTGCCCCTTTCGGCGCCGACGAGGACGCCATGGCCGCGCTCGGCGATCAGATCGCAGCGGCCAAGGCGAGGGAGGACACGGTCACCGTCTCTCTGGAGATGATCAACCAGCGTCTGCTCCCGACCGCCATCGAGCCTCGGTCGGTCGTTGCAGACTGGAACAGTGGCTATCGGGAGATGACCGTGTGGTCGTCGACTCAGATGATTTCCGCAGTTGCAGGCGCCGTCGGGAAGACGCTCGGCATCCCCTACAACCAGGTCCATGGGATCGCACCCGAGGTGGGCGGGGGATTCGGGGTGAAGCTGAATCTCTACAACGACGAGATCCTGGTTCCGTGGGCTTCGCAGCAGCTTGATGCCCCGGTGAAGTTCACCGAGACCCGTCGTGAGGCGGCCAACTCGTCGATCCAGGGTCGGGGGTGGGTGGCAACCGCCACCATCACCGGCACCCGGGACGGTGAGGTCCTCGCCTATGAGCTCGACGGTATCTGCGATATGGGTGCCTACTGCCAGAACTTCACGCTTGCCATCCCCTTCTTGGGGGTCTTCGTTGGATCGGGGCAGTACAAGTTCCCGACTCGGATGAAGCTGGATTGCGTTGCCACCAACACGATGACCACCGACGCCTACCGGGGTGCGGGGCGTCCGGAGGCGATCTACTACCTGGAACGGATCGTCGATGCCTACGCCCGTGAGATCGGGGTCGATTCGGCCAAGGTCCGGATGAAGAACTTCATCCCGAACGAGGACTTCCCGGCCGCCGTGTCTCCGATCGGGTTCGCAATCGACACCGGTGACTACGCAACCAACTTGCAAACGATGCTGGACCTGCCGGCCTACGGCGAGATGCTCGCCGAGCGGGATCGAATCCGTGCCTCTGGCGGACTTGCCGGTGTCGGGCTGAGCACGTACGTCGAGGTCTGCGGATTCGGGCCCTCCGGACTTGTCGACCTCGGCTTTTCCTGGGGTGAGTACGGCATTCCCTCGGCGTTCAACGGCTCTGGTCTGGTTCGGGTCAATCCAGATGGCACGGCCAACGTGATCATCGGAACCGGCCCCTCCGGACAGGGTCACCAGACGACGTGGGCGCAGATCGTCTCGGACCAGACCGGGATCGAGATGGACAGGATTCGCGTCACCTACGGAGACACCAAAGAGGCACCCGTGGCCATCGGCTCGTTCGGCTCGCGGAGCGCCGCCGTCGACGGAGCCGCCGCCTATGAAGCGGCGGGCAAGGTGCGGGAGAAGGCAGCGAAGATCGCCGCCCACCTGCTCGAGGCGGCAGAGGAGGACATCCGGTTCGCCGATGGAGCTGCCTATGTGGCCGGCTCCCCGGACAAGACGATCGGCTGGGACGAGATCAGCAAGACTGCCTATCAGCCGCATCTCCTGCCCGAAGGACTGGGAGGCGGCCTCGAGGCGCACGCCATCTTCTCGCCGGCCAACGCCACCTGGCCCTTCGGAACGATGGTATGTCTGGTGACGGTCGACCCCGACACCGGTGACGTCCGGATCGAACGGTGGGCCACCGTCGACGACTGCGGCAACGTGATCAACCCCATGATCGTCGACGGGCAGATTCACGGCGGACTGGCCCAAGGCATCGGACAGGCGCTGTTCGAGGACGCGGTCTACGACGAGAACGGCAACCTTCTGACAGCCGGCCTCATCGACTACCCGTTGGTGACCGCCGGCGACGTCCCCAACTTCGAGCTACACCGGACGACCACCCCCACCGATGTGAATCCTCTCGGGGTGAAGGGCATCGGGGAGGCGGGCACGATTGGCTCGGCCCAGACGCTGGTGAATGCCGTGGTCGATGCACTGTCCCCGCTGGGGGTCAAACACGTCGACATGCCGCTCCGCCCACGGAAGGTGTGGCAGGCCATCCAGGACGCACAAGGTTGATCGAGAGGAGTTGACATGTATCCACGATCATTCGACTACATCGCTCCGACCTCGATCGACGAGGCGGTGCGAGAGCTCGGAAACGCCGAGTTCGCCAAGGTGATGTCCGGCGGGCAGAGCCTCATCCCGATGATGAAGCTCCGACTGCTGTCGCCCGACCTGGTCGTCGACATCGGCAGGATCGGTGGTCTCGACCAGATCACCGACGGCGGCGACTCGATCACGATCGGCGGTCTGGTCCGCCACGACCAGACGGCGACATCGGACCTCGTTCCCGGCGCGCTCCGCCAGGCGGCGGCGTGGACCGGTGACCGGCAGGTCCGGGCACGAGGAACCACTTGTGGGGCCATAGCCCATGCAGACATCGCAGCCGATCAGCCATCAGCGGTTCTGGCACTCGGGGGCTCGATGTCGGTGGCAGGTCCCAACGGGACGAGGCAGATCGCTGCAGGTGACTTCTTCGTCGACGTCATGACCTCAGCGCTCGAACCGGACGAGATCCTGACCGGCATCACGATTCCGAGATCGGGTGGTGGTTCGGCCTACGAGAAGCTGGGTCGGCGGGGCGGTCACACCGACTACGCGGTGGCCGGAGCCTCGGCATGGGTTGCTCGCTCGAACGGCGCGATCTCGGACGCTCGGGTTGCGCTCACCGGGGTCGGACTGAAGCCCCAGCTGATCGGCGCCGTGTCGGAAGCTCTGGTGGGCACCGATGGTTCGGACGGAGCCATCGAGGCGGCGGCGTCACATGCCGTCGACGGCGTGACGGTACTCGAGGACCTCTACGGCAGTGTCGAATACAAGACCCACCTGGCGAAGGTCATGGTGAAGCGTGCGCTGGCCCGGGCGGTGGCTTCCGCCTGACGAGCGGGGGCCGTTCGACGGCGGAGGGCGGTCAGGACTCGATGTCCAGGCCGTCCTGCGCCCACGCCACGATGCCCCCCGTGAGGTTGAACACGTTGTCGAACCCCGCCTCGTTGATCAGCGCGTAGGTGGCCTGTGCCGACCTGTTTCCCGTACGGCATTGGAGGATCACCTTCTGATCTCTGGGGAGGTGCTGCCACCAGTCGTTGATGGTCGACATCGGCTTGAGGACGGTTCCCGGGATGCGGGCTTCGTCCCATTCTCTTTGCTCACGGATGTCGACCATCAGGGCGCCCTCTCCCATCAAGTCGGTCGCCTCGTGGGGGGTGACAGATGGCACGTCGGGTATCAGCTGCTTGAACATCGGATCTCACTTGCTCGGGTGGAGAGTTCTTGCGTTCTTGTCGAGTTTGACCCCGCTATGCGGGGTCAAACTCGACAAGAACGATGATGCGGGTCCGAAGGTACAACATCCTGGAGGCTGCCGGCATTCCGCCATCAGTCGCAGTCCGAGGGGATGCGTGGCAGCCACGGAGCTGGGCTGATGTTCTCGCACCTCCCGACCGGGTATCGTGATGCCCGTGATCCCCCAGTCCACCGATGAGGTGTTGGACGCCTTCGTACGTCATGACTACGTCGCAGATCGGAGTCTGGCCGTGGCGGTGCATCTCGCCCTGCAACTCGGACGCCCGCTCTTCCTCGAGGGCGAGGCCGGCGTGGGCAAGACGGAGGTCGCGAAAGTCCTCTCCGACATCCTCGACACCCAGCTGATCCGTTTGCAGTGCTACGAGGGACTCGACGTGGCGCATGCCGTGTACGAGTGGGACTACGCCCGCCAGATGCTGGCGATCCGCCTGATCGAGGCGAGGGGCGAGGGTTCGCACGCCGGCGCCTCCGACATCATGAACCGCGACCATCTCATCGCCAGGCCGCTCCTTCGGGCCATCGAGGAATCCGCTGCCGGACGTCGCCCCGTGCTGTTGATCGACGAACTCGACCGAGCCGACGAGGAGTTCGAGGCCTATCTCCTCGAGCTGCTGTCCGACTTCCAGGTCACCATCCCCGAGATCGGGACCATCACCGCCGACGAGCCCCCGATCGTCGTGATCACCTCCAACCGCACGCGGGAGATCCACGACGCCCTCNNGGCCTACCTCCTCGAGATGCTGTCCGACTTTCAAGTGACGATCCCAGAGATCGGCACCATCCGAGCGGAGCGGCCTCCGGTTGTGATCGTCACCTCCAACAGAACGCGAGAGATCCATGATGCACTGAAACGCCGCTGCATCTACCACTGGGTCGACTACCCGGACCTGGATCGGGAGATCGAGATCGTTCGGACCCGGGTACCCGAAATCGACGGACGCCTGGCAGCACAGCTCGCTACGGCCATGCGCGATCTGCGCGCCTTGGAGCTNNCGCGCCCTTCGGGTGTTGGGCTCGAGGCAACTCGACAGCGATGCGATGGACGACACCCTTGGAGTGATCCTCAAGTACCGAGAGGATGTCGAACTGGCAGCCGCCCGGAAGGACCAGATCCTGGAGGGGAGTTCGTGAGGTCGTGCCGTCTGGCCGTCCTCGTGGCGGTGCTTTCGCTCTTGCCTGCGTCCCCTGCTGCCGCAACGCCGGACGTTGGTGGCCGGGCTTCGGACTTCACCGTGTTCGAGTCTGGAGGGCTGCAGGACGACACCCTGGCCTCGGTGACTCGCGTCGCCGCCCAGGTGGGAGCCCGGTTCACGGTCGTCCACTCGGGAACGCTGCGCATGATGGGTGTCAACCGGGCGGGCGAGCCCATTCAGCAGTTTCGCCCTGGGTACGGGGTTCCGATGTCGACCGTCGTGTTCGATCCAGTGTCGATGGGATCGCTCATGGACTCGAGGCTTCGGGCTGCTCTCGCCGCGCCGGATTCGCTCGTGATGTCCGAGCGCTCTGCCGCTCTCCGGGGTGCTGCGGCCGGGGACGTGGTGACGCTCGAAGGCTGGAATGGGCGACTGCTCGAATTCGAGATCACGGCAGTGCTCGACGACGCGGTTCTCGATTGGTACGAACTCGCCCTGCACCCTTCGGTGGCGGCCGGCCTCGACCTCGACCGTCCCAGCCGCGTCATGGTGTGGGACGGTTTTGCGGACTCGCTCACCGAGATGCTGCTCGGTGCCATAGCCGTGAAGCCAACCGTCGCTCTCCGCCGGGCAGGGGAGGTTCGTGACACGACCGACTCGACGATGTCGACGATCGCCGTCAAGGAGCGATTCGGGGAGTTCTCCTTCCGGCGCTCGACGACCGGTGACTTCATCGTCATCGAACCGGATTGGGTGGACGCCAACATCGTGTGGGTGGACTTCCCCGAGACAGGTCCCTTCCGTTGTCATCGGGCTGTTGTGCCGTACTTGCGGAGCGCAATGGAGGAGCTGCGCCGGCTGGGCCTCGCAGACGAGATCGTCTTCTCCGACTTCCAGGCCGCAGGCGGTTGCTATGTGCCTCGTCTGATGCGCGGTGGCGACAAGGGTTTTGCCCTGTCTCGCCATGCTTGGGGGACAGCGATCGACTTCAACCCATCCACCAATCGGTACGGTGGCGAGATCGCACTTCCCCAGGCCTTTGGTGAGGTATTCCGCCGCTGGGGATTCGCCTGGGGTGCCGGCTGGACGGTTCCCGACGGCATGCATTTCGAGTGGAAGCAGATACCTGCGGACGCAGAGAGGCACGCCTGCGCGCCCGTGCGGATCGCGCAATCGGGGAGTGGATCACTCCAGATCCAGTTCGTTTCGACACCAGCTGTTCTCTGTTGACGGGCAGGGTCCCCCTCGTCGCATTCGCTCGTGCCCTTCGTGATGAGGGGGTGCCGACGGGACCGGCCACGGCGTCGGATCTCCTCTCCGCTCTCGAAACCGTTGGTGCTGCATCCGGGGAAGACGTCTACTGGGCATTCCGGTCCCTCACGACGACCTCTCGAGATCAGGTCCCGGCTTTCGATCGCGTGTTTGTCCGCTTCTTTTCCGATCTCGGCGATCCCGCCCTGGTCATGGCGACGGAGGCGAGGAATCGGACGTGGTCTATCCAGGCGTTGCAGGAGGGGTCGGAGGGCGACGGAGACGAGGCGCTCGAGGAGATGAATGTCGTCGGGGCATCAGGGGTGGAACGGCTGATGGATCGCGACTTCGCCGAGCTCACGTCAGCCGAGGAAGCCGAGGTCAAGCGACTCATCGCGTCGATGCTCTGGAAGCCGGCGATCACCATTGCCAGACGGCGAAGGCTATCGCGTCGTGGCGACCGTCCCGATCTGCGCCGGACACTCCGATCCGCCGTGGGGCCTCATGGAGAGCTGATTCGGCTGTCGACCACCGAGCGGCGGCGCCGACGAAGGCCTCTGATCTTCATCGCAGATGTGTCCGGCTCGATGGAGCGATACGCCGAGATGCTTCTCTACTTCGCCCACGCGGGCCGGGGGCAATTGGGAACCATCGAAGCGTTCGTCTTTTCCACTCGACTCACCCGAATCACGCGAGAGTTGATGACGCGCAAGCCAAGTGAGGCCATCGCCCGAGTTTCGGACTCGGTGCACGACTGGTCGGGAGGTACCCGTATAGGCGATGCCATCCAGAGTTTCAACCACGAGTGGTCGCGGCGCGTAGGCCGGGGAGGCCCGATCGCGTTGATCGTGTCGGACGGTTGGGATCGGGGAGATCCGGACGTTCTGGCTGCTGAGATGGCCCGTTTGCACCGGACTGTCAGCAGGGTCGTGTGGCTCAATCCGCTGGCAAGCAGAGAGGGATACAGTCCGGAGACGCAGGGGATGCGGGCAGCGCTCCCGCACGTCGATGACTTCCTCGGTGCCGGTACGTTGCGAGACCTCGCGACCTTGGTGGCTCTCCTAGAGTCGGTTCCGGCGAGGCGCTGATTTGGAGGACATGATGCGTCAGGCACTGGCAGTACGCGACGAATGGGTGGCGGCGGGACGTGATGTCGCAGTTGCGACCGTGGTCAAGGTGAGCGGCTCTGCCCCGCGACCGGTCGGATCGACCCTGATCGTCAACTCGGCGGGCGAGATGGAGGGTTCGGTGTCCGGAGGATGCGTTGAAAACGACGTGTTCCTTCACGCTCGGGCCGTTCTGGAATCCGGGGAACCTCGAATCGTGACCTATGGGATCGCAGACGACGACGCGTTCGAGGTGGGTCTGGCGTGTGGTGGCAGCATTGCGGTCTTGATCGAGCGCTGGTGAAACGGTGAAGGACGTTCTCGACGCCGTCCGGAACTTGATCGAGTCCGAGAGACTCGGAGCGAGAACGACGGTGGTCTCCAACGACGAACTCGGGCTCTCTGCGGTCATCGACCGTGAGCGAGGTCTGGTCGCCGGCGAGCTTCCCTCCGGTCTCGAGTCGACCGTGCTCGACGATGCCGTGGTGTTGATGGACCGGGAGCAACCGGCGACGCTCGCCTATGGGAGCACCGAGATCTTTGTCGATGTCGTCGCGCCGCGACCGTCCCTGCTTGTCTTTGGAGCGGTGCACATCGCGCAGGAGCTGTGCNNGGCTACTCGGTCACGGTCTCGGATGCTCGGCAGGCGTTCACCACCCATGATCGATTCCCCGATGCCGACCGGCTCCTGGTCGGCTGGCCCGAAACCCTCGCCGCCGAGCTGATCTTTGACCGGCGGACCTTTGTGGTGGTGTTGAGTCACGATGCGAGGTTCGAAGACCCGTTGTGGCCGATGGTCCTCGGGCGACCC
>JABAOD010010327.1_pt3 | contig 10711 bp, 10 predicted proteins | sample 7062151 | NCBI WGS metagenome assembly JABAOD01 (sample SAMN14538626, study PRJNA623070) | marine sediment metagenome | biome: marine biome [ENVO:00000428]; feature: marine pelagic biome [ENVO:01000023]; material: deep marine sediment [ENVO:00002113] | place: India: Gulf of Khambhat ...
ACGGAGACAGCAGCTCCCGCTGCGGAGCGAGCGGTGTTGGTGCGGGGCCCCTTGTATCACTTCACGTTCTCCAGCCGAGGCGCCCGCGTCACCGGGGCCGAGCTGCAGGAATACCGAACCTTCGCACCGGGCGACACCGGTCGCGCCAGGATCATCCCCGAGCGGTCGCAGTTCCTCGAATACCGGCTGGTACTGGGCGAGGATACGTTGTCCCTCGGCGATTGGAGCTTCGAGCCGTCCGACACGGTCCTCACCGTGGCGGAGCCGGGGTCGACGCTGCGGTGGACCGCCGCCCGAGGCCCCGTGCGGGTCGGCCTCGAGTACACGTTCCGTCCGGATCAGTACGTCTTCGACGTCGCGGGCCGGATCACCGGCGTGGAGTCCGGTGGCTTGGTCTTGGTGGGGCTTGGCCCGGGGCTCGCGTTGGTCGACGCCGACAGCGCCGACGATTACCGGTCGTACGCCGTCGTGACGAAGGCCGGGCGTACCGAGGATCTCACCTTTCGGGCCCTCGACCCCGGGGAGCGCCGTGCCCTCGAGGGTCCCTTCGACTGGGTGGCGGTCAAGTCCAAGTACTTCATGGCGGTGGTGCTCGCGGTTGACCAGGATCAGCCGCGCATCGGTGGCGCGGTGGTGACCGGGGGTGAGCGCAGCGGCGGCCACGCCACGCGGGCGGATGCGGTGATCTCGCTGCCGGCGCCCGGTGGGCAGTTTGGCTTCTCGACCTACCTGGGCCCGCAGGAGTTTCGCCGGCTGCGCCGGATAGGCTACGACCTGGAAGACATCAATCCCTACGGCTGGATCTTCCGGCCCATCATTCGCCCGTTCGCCAACCTGATCGTGGTCATCCTGCTGTGGATGCGCGAGACGTTGAGACTCCCCTACGGGTGGGTGCTGGTGCTGTTCGGGCTGGCCGTTCGGCTGGTCCTGTGGCCGCTCAACCAGAAGGCGATGCGTTCCAGCATGGCCATGCAGGCGATCCAACCCGAGCTGAAGGCGGTGCAGGAGCGCTACAAGCAGGATCAGCAGCGCATGCAGCAGGAGGTCATGAAGCTCTACAAGGAGCACGGGGTCAACCCGCTGGGAGGCTGCCTGCCGCTGCTCATTCCGATGCCGGTGCTGTTCGCGCTGTTCTTCGTGTTCCGGGAGACGATCGAGTTCCGGGGTGTGCCCTTCCTGTGGCTACCCGACCTGTCGCGCGCGGACCCGTTCTACATCATACCGCTCGTGATGGGTCTCTCGATGTTTGCGGTGACGAAGATCGGCCAGATCGGGCTGCCGCCCAACCCGCAGACCAAGATGATGCTGTACATCATGCCGGCGTTCCTCACCTTCATCTTCTTGCGGTTCTCTTCGGGGCTCAACCTGTACTATGCCGTGAGCAACATCGCCAGTATCCCGCAGCAATGGCTCATCTCGCGGGAGCGCCTGCGGCGAGCCCGGCGACAGGAATGAGCCCGAGCCCGGCACTGGTTCAATAAGGCGTCCAGTCCGCGTCGCGCCTGCCTGGGCGCCGGCGCGAGCCGTCGGTAGCTTCCCTAACGTGCTCTCGGATGTCATTGCCGCGGTGGCGACGCCGCCCGGGCGGTCGGGAATCGCGCTCATCCGCATTTCGGGGGGCGACGCCTTCACCGTAGCGGCCGCAGTCCTGCCGGCGTTCCGCCCCGAGCCGTTGCGGACGGCACGCCTTGCGCGCGCCGTGCATCCGGAGCGCGGCGAGGTGCTCGACGAGGTGTTGTACCTGCCCTACCGCGCGCCGGCCTCCTACACCGGCGAGGATGTGGTGGAGGTGACCACACACGGGGGCCTGTTGGTGCCCGGCGAAGTGCTGGGGGCCCTGGTTGCGGCGGGGGCCCGGCCGGCCCAGCCGGGGGAGTTCACCCGTCGCGCCGTGCTCAACGGCAAGCTCGATCTGCTCCAGGCCGAGGCGGTCGCGGATCTCATCGATGCCACCTCCCCGGCGCAACGGCGGGCGGCGCTGCGACAGATCGATCGAGGGCTATCAAAGCGCATCGATCGTCTGCGCCACTTGGTCCTCGAACTCGAGGCGCTGGTGTGCTATGAGATCGATTTCCCGGACGAGGACGAAGGGCCGGTCCCCCCGCAACGGGTGGCAACGGCGATCACCGATGTCCGGCGTGAGCTCCAGGCCGTGATCGGCACGGCCGCGGAAGGCGAGCGGCTGCGTGCGGGCGCGCTCGCCGTAATCGCCGGCCGGCCCAACGTGGGGAAGTCCTCTCTGTTCAACGCGCTGCTCGGCACGGAGCGCGCTATCGTCACCCACATCCCCGGCACCACACGCGACGCCATCGAGGCGGCCGCCACGTGTAACGGCTTCCCGTTCAGGCTGATCGACACGGCCGGACTTCGGGAAGGCGCCGATCTGGTGGAGCGCCTCGGGGTGGAGGTGAGCCGTCGCTACCTGGACGCCGCCGATGTCGTGGTCGTGTGCATTGAGGCCGGCCGGCCCCCGAGCCCGGAGGAGCGGGCGTTCGTGGAGCGCGTGCAGGCGCCCGTCGTGACGGTGCGGACCAAGGCGGACCTGGTGGCCGACCCCGTTCGGTCACCGGGCAGCGATGAGGTGGTGGTGTCCCTGCATTCCGGCGAGGGCATTGCGGCGCTTCGTGCCAGGCTCGCGGCCTGTGCCTTCGCCACACTGGCTGCGCAGGGCGATGTGGAGCCGCTGGTGACGCGCGAGCGGCACCGGCTCGCCCTCATCCGTGCCCTCGACGAGGTCGATCGCTTCGAGGCGGCGAGGCGCGAGGGAATCGAGGTGGCCGTGGCCGCGGCCCACCTGCGAGCCGCGGTCACGAATCTGGAGGACGTCATAGGGCTGGTCACGCCCGAGGACGTGCTGGACGTCGTGTTCGCCACGTTCTGCGTGGGGAAGTAGGGTCGGTGGTCGGCCGCTAGCGGCCGCTGGCGTCGGAGCGGGACGCCTGACTCTCAATCACGGCCCGCCACACTTCTTCCGCGAGCCACTCGAGCCGCTCCTGCGCGTATTCGATTTCCGACGGGCCCATGGTGGGAGCGGACCGAGCGAGTTCGCGCACGTACTCGACGAGCTCGTCGAGCACCTCGCGGAGTTCCGGGTTCCTGCGACGTTCGGTGCCCCTGGCAGTCGCACGTGGCCTACGCTTCTTGGTCACGCCGTCTGTACGCCTCGCGCTCGTTGCTCGAGTTCCTGGCACTCGTCGGCCTCGGTGCGCAGGGCAGCTGCGATGCCACGCTGGGCGACGACGGCCTCGACCATGCGTGCGCCCAGATAGTAGCCGGCGCGCTCGGGAACGACCTTGCCGGCGACGAGACGCTGTGCCGCGGGGACGCCGCCGCTGAGATACCGGAGCCGGTACCCGAGTCCCCGCGCATCCAGCTGATCGTCGACCGCTCGCAAGAGAAACGCTTCGAGTTGTCGCAGCCGCCGATATTGGCGCCGCGCGTACCCCAGGTACTCCCACGGCTCGAAACCGGGAGCCGCGATACGGGACCCGGCGACCGCGAGCCCTTCGTTCACCAGCAGCTCACGCAGCGACGCCCGGCTGCCGGCGTCCCAGTAGTCGTACGTCCCACCCAGCTCGTCGATGATGGTAGCCATCTCGGCGCGACTCCTGGGTGACGTGTATCGCACGGTGTGCGCGATTTCGTGGGCGACCCACAGTCCGATGAGTTCCGGTCGAAGCCCCAACCCCATGGATTCGTGGTTCGATCGGCCCGTGAAATGTTCAACGCAGACGAAGGCGACCCCTCGGCCCGCGAGGACGAGTTCACCGGCGTTGGCTCCCCCCACGCCGATCATCAAGTAGACATCGAACGGTTGGTCGATCTCGAACACTTCCTCGCATTGGCGCATCGTCGACTCGACCGCCGGCACCACGTCGTAGCTGGCCAGCATGGCCTGCAGGTCGCGCCGGTCGGCGGACACGGTGCGCTGGATGACCGCAGTCGCGTGCGGGCTGTCGAGATCGAGGATGTAGTTGTGCCAGTAGGCGGCGAGGATCGAGAGGTGGTCGTCGAGATAGCGGCGGTACGCCTCCACGGGATCCGGTGCCTCGAGCAGGGCGAGGAACTCTGGAACGAGGTTGATCAGCATGGAGGCGCCCCCAATTTGGGAAGCGAGTTCCTGCGTGACAAGCCCTGGTGCTAGTACAGGATCACGCGCACCGACGACGATGCCGACGCCGCGCCGGTGTGTTCGTCCTGCACGGTCAGCGTAATGCGGTACCGTCCGGGCGGAACCTCACCCGCCACGAGCGTCACCCGCTCGACAATCGTTGGATGGTGCGGCACCTGCCGCGCGAACCGCAGCGTCACGGGGCGATTGCCGTGTTCCGGCTCGATGCGGTACTCCACCGTGAACGACGCGAGGCCGCGCTCGTCGGCCGAGAGGCCGTAGACCTCCGCATACATCCCGAGCGGAGCGCCGGCCGGCATGCGGCGATCCCCGGGCATAGCGGCGGCCGCCTCCGTGCGGCCGAACGCGGTGTCGGAGACATTGCCGGCCAGCAGGCTCGATAGTCTAAGGCCGTCGCGCCAGAGCGGCGGCACCGTGTACGCCTCCCGCAGCCGGCCGAATCGCTGCTGCACCCGAGCGTCTACTCCGAGTTGGTACCGCCCGGGAGTCAGCGTGAAGACGTGCGGAGCGCGGCCGGCGCTGCGGGCGAGTTCCTGCCACCCTTGCCCCCACACGGCCGCCGCCGTGGTGGGCGGCGTCGCACCCACGTAGACGCGCTGCTCGCCGCGGCGCGCACCCCGAAACGCCGCAACCCAGGCGTGCACCGTGAGTTCACTGCGCAGACCCGAGTGGTCCGATTCGAGCATCAGCGTGCTGTTGTGCCGCTCGGCGGCGCTCGTCGGATAGACCACCAGGTCGCCTCCGAACAAGGTGCCGCCCTGGGCGAACCGCGCGGCTGCCGTCGCCCGAGCGAAGGTCACCGTCACTGGCCTGCCGCCCACGTGGTAGTTCCACACCTCCACGTCTCCGCCCGGCGTGGTGTAGCGCCGCACCGGGTCGCCATGTCGCAGAAACAGCAGACCGCGGCCGTCGAGCCCCAAGCGGCGGTGGCGGGTGAGGTCGCTCGACTCGGAGGCCGCTCCGGAGTGGGGACCAGCGTCGGCCGATAGCGTGGCGGATTCCGGCTGACCCGGGAGGGGTCCGCCGTCGGGTCCGAATCCGCGGCGCGCGAGCAGCACGTCGGGGGCGATCGCCCTGGCCAACGTGCGCCGTTCAGGCGCGCGGTGATACCCCGACTGGGGGTGCAGCAGGCGGTATTGCTCCCGCGCGGCGCGCAGGCGCCGGAAGTGCTCTGGCACCCGGTCGTTGTGCTGCGTGGTGAGATCCGGCTCCCGCCGGCCCCAGAACGCCCGCAGGAAGCCCCCTCGTGCTCCCGGGGGGATGGCGTTGTAGCGGCGTTCCTCGGTCGGCGTCGCGATGCCTTGCACCTGTTGCCACAGCACCTCGAGCACATCCGTGTCGGCCTGGCGCAGCGCCCGACGATAGTACTCCAGGCCAGCAACGGTATCCGATGCTTCGAGGGCGCCCTGTGCCCGCAGCGCCCAGGCAGAGCCGCTGGCCTCGCCTCGGGCAACCACATCCGCCAGCACGCTGTCGGCCGCTGCATAGCAGCTGGCCTCAATCAGGAGTTGGGCGCGGCGTAGATCGACGAGCCGCTCACCGGCATGTCGGGAGAGTATCGCGATCGCGCGCCGCAGCTGGCCGTTGCCATGATAGATCTGCGGCCAGGCGTCCCAGGTGTCCCGGTAATCGGGGTCGAGCGCCCAGACTTGGAAGAGCGCGTCACGCGCCAGTCGTTCGCCGTCGGCGCTTCCGAGATGCAGCCCAACCCGCATCTGCCAGTACCGCGGCTCCGGATTGGCCGGATCGAGGCGCGCCGCCCGTTCGAGGAGTTCCCACGCTCGGTACCGCCCGATGACCGGCCACGCCAGGTGAACGCGTCCGAGGAGCGTGAGCGCCTCGGCGTCGCGAGGGTGGTCTTGCAGGTGCGCGTCGAGCAGGCGGCGCGCGGGCTTGAGCTCACCCGCGCTCAGATGGGACCGCGCGCGAGCGTGCAACGTGGTGTCCTGCTGGGCAACCGTCAGCGTGGCCGCCACGAGCGCCGCCGCGGCTACCCCATCACGCGCTCCAGGATCTCGGCATGCTCGGGTAGAAAACCGTAGAACACGATCTCCTCGGGCGACGCGGCGTCGCTCGAGCTCTGCACGGCGTCGCGCATGATGGTCGCGGCCCGCTCGAAGTCAAAGCCGCCCACGCCGCTCCCCAGCACCGGCAGAGCGATCCGCGCGATGCCGTGTCGGGCGGCCAGTGCCAGGCTGGCGGTCGTACTCTCGCGGATGGACCGTTCGGAGACGGGTTCGTCTCCCATGGCGGCAGCGTGGATGACCCAGCGCACGTTGAGGTTCCCTGCGCCGGTGATGGCGGCTTCGCCGACCCGAATCGGTCCGTGGCGATCGCACTCCGCTTGGATGGCGGGACCGCCGGCGCGCCGGATGGCTCCCGCCACGCCGGCGCCGAGTTGGAGATGGTTGTTGGCCGCGTTGACGATGGCGTCGCCGTCGTAGGTGGTGATGTCGCCGCGCCGGACCAACAGCTGCCGGATCACGTGCTTCTAGTCGTCGCGCAACTGCCGGCTGGCGTCGTCGAGCAGCCGTCGCTCGGCGGGCGTCAAGCTCTCGAGGCCGGATTCCGAGATCTTGTCGAGCACCCGGTCGATCTCGTCGTGGACGGATTGGTCGGGCGGTTCCGCATCGGCGGTGCGGGCCGCGGTGTGGGCCTGCCGCCCGTGGCGTTGTGGCACGACGTGCGCCGGCGGCCGCCGTGCCACGGCCGCGCGCATCCGGCGCCGCACCGCCGCCTCGCTGCGCAGGTAGATGAGACCGAACAGGAAGCCGCCGAGGTGAGCGAGATGTGCGATCCCGTCGTCGGTCCCCCGGATCGCGGCGAACAGGTTGATGGTGGCGAGAAAGATCACCAGCCACTTGGCCTTGATCGGGACCGGGATGGGGAACACGTAGATCGGGGCGTTGGGCCAGTGCAGGGCGAACGCCAGTGAGACGCCGAACACCGCGGCCGAAGCGCCCACGAACGGCGTGACCGGCACAAACAGTGACACGGCGAGCGAGAAGGCGGCTCCACCCAAGCCGCAGATCGCGTAGTAGAGGGCGAACGACGATCCGCCCATGCGCTCTTCCACGGCCGGCCCGAAGAAGAACAGCATGAGCATGTTGAACGCGAGATGCAGGAAGCCCCCGTGCACGAACATGTAGGTGAGGAACCCCCACCACCGGCGCCCCGCCTCCTGGGGATTGAACGCGAAGAGGTCATAAAACCATGGGCCGGTGAAGAGGGTGAGCTGGAGCAGGAACACCACCGCGTTCGCGATGATGAGCCCCCGAACCCATGGAGTCAGCGAAAAGGGTGCTGCTGAGCGCATGACCGTAATCTACATCCCCGGCGCCCGGACTTTGTTCCGCCGCCGGGCGCGAGCGAGCACCAGCTGGCAGATCTGGTGGCACAACTCGTCGAACGGGATCCCGGCCGCCGCCGCCGATTGCGGGAGGAGGCTGGTGGCGGTCAGGCCCGGCAAGGTGTTGACTTCGAGGCAGTACGGCGTGCCGTCATTCCCCAACCGGAAATCCACCCGTGAGAAATCCCGGAGCTTGAGGGCGCGGTGCGCCCGCAACGCCAGCTCCTGGAGCTCGGCCCGTAGCGACGGTGCCACGTCGGCGGGAAACAGCTCTTGGGTCATGCCGGGCGTGTACTTGCACTCGTAGTCGAAGACCTCGTGACTCGGGATGATCTCCCCCACTTCGAGGGCGCGCTCACCGAGCACACCGGCGGTGAATTCGCGGCCCGGGGCCAGACGCTCGAGGATCACCTCGTCGTCGTATCGCGCTGCTTCGGCAACGGCGGCCCCCACGTCCTCCGCCCGCTTGACGACCGTGAGTCCCACGGTCGACCCCACCTTGGATGGCTTCACGACGAGCGGCAATCCCAGCGCGGCGACGTCCTCTGGAGACGCCGGCCACATCAGCCAATCGGGTGTTGGGATCGCGGCATCGCGGAAGACGCGCTTCGCCATGTCCTTGTCCATGGCGAGGGCGCTCCCCAGCGGGCCGCTTCCCGCGTAGTCGATGCCGGCACTGTCCAGCAGGCTCTGGACCTCACCCCCTTCTCCCTGCCGCCCGTGGAGTACGGGGAACACGAGGTCGGCTTCCCAAAGAGCCGTGAGGCTCACCAGGGCCGCGCCGAGTTCGCGCTCCGCAAGCGAGAGGAGCTCCTGGGCGGACGGCGGCTCCTTGCCCACCGCGGGCACGAGTCGCTCCCGCTCTTGGCGGCCATCGAGGGCACCGTCCACCGTGTCGACGACGTTGACGGCGTAGCCCCGACTGCGCAACGCGTCAACCACCTGCGCCGCGCCCGCGAGGGCCACGTCGCGCTCGGGCGTGGAGCCGCCGGTGAGGACCGCGACCTGGGTCATGCCGGCCGATACGTCACGCGGTACTGCGCCGTTTCCCACACGTCTACCGCCTGAACCGTGGACGACGGCGCGGCCGACGCCAACCACTCGGCGGTTCGGCCGGAGATCAGCTGGGCAATCCGCTCCGCGGTGGGCGGCGACGCGCGAAACGCGGCCAAGTCGTTGAGATAGCGGTGATCGAGGTCCGCCACGCTCTCCTCCAGGGCCCGCTCGATGTCCCTGAAATCCACCGCCATCCCGCCGGGGTCAAGGTCGGACTCCTCCACCCGGACGGTGAGGCGGACCCGCCAGTTGTGCCCATGGAGGCGCTCGCAGAGCTCGACGCCCGGCAGCGTATGGGCGGCGGCGAACGTGGTCTCGGCGGAGAGGGCGAAGTGCGCGCTCATCGGATCNNGGAGCACGTCGTAGCGGGTCAGGATCCCGACCAGCCGCCCGCCATCGCGAACCACGATCGCGGGTGTCTGCCTGGCTAGCGCCTCGGAGAGCCGCTCGATGGGCGTATCGCCGTCGACCACGGGAAACGCCGCCTCCATGATTTCCCGAACCGGGCGATCCAGGGCGGCAGGCTGCGCGATGGCGTGCGCCATCAGTGCTCCCTCGCCGAGCGAGCCCACACACGCGTCGTCCTCCACCACGGGGAGCTGGGAGATGTCGTAGGTTTCCATGAGGTTGAGAGCCTGCCGGGCCGTCTGGACCGGTCCGACGGCCACCAGCGTCGGCCCGTCCTTCGGCTTCGAGGCCAAGAGGTCGGAGGCCGTCACCCGCTCGCTCTCGAGCAACTGGTTTTCGCGAAGCCACTCGTCGTCGAACAGCTTGGACAGATACCGCTCGCCGGTGTCGCACAGGATTGCGACGACGCAGGCGTCCGGATCGTCCAGGCTGCGGGCGAGGCGCAGGGCGGCGCTGACGATCAGCCCGGTGGATCCGCCGACGAACAGGCCCTCCTCGCGCGTCACGCGGCGGGCCATCTGAAACGCGTCTTTGTCGCTGATGGTCACGAACTCGTCCACGACGTCGAAGTGCAGGGTCTCCGGGATCTTGTCGCCGCCGATGCCTTCCACCTTGTACGGGTGTCCCTCGCCCACCTGTCCGGACGTGGCGTATTGCGCATACACCGAGCCCTCGGGCTCGGCGACGATGATCCGGATCGCGGGGTTGCGCTCCTTGAGGTAGCGCCCTGCACCGCTCAACGTCCCACCGGTGCCCGCCCCTCCCACGAGGTGGGTGATGTGCCCGGCGGTCTGCTCCCAGAGCTCCGGGCCGGTGGTCCGGTAGTGCGCCTCGGGGTTGATCTGATTGTAGAACTGATTGGCCAGGATCGCGTTGGGGGTCTCGCGGGCGATCGCCTTGGCCTTCATGACGTAGTTGTCGGGATGGTCGGGCGGCACCGCCGTCGGCGTGATGATCACCTCGGCGCCGAACGCCCGCAGCAACCGCACCTTCTCCTGCGACATCTTGTCCGGCATCGTGAAGATGCAGCGGTAACCCTTGAGCGCGGCGGCCAGCGCCAGGCCCACACCGGTGTTGCCGGAGGTCCCCTCCACGATGACCCCACCGGGTCTCAACTCGCCACGACGCTCCGCGTCGTCGATGATGGCGATACCGATCCGGTCCTTGACCGACCCGCCGGGATTGAAGAACTCCGCCTTGCCGTAGACCGGCGTCCGGATGCCCGCGGTCACTCGGTGTAGTCGGATCAGCGGCGTCCATCCGATCGTCTCGAGCACGCTGTTGTACGGCTGTCGGTGCCGGTCGCTCACCGGTCCCCTCCTCCCGACCCGCCGCCGGGGATGCGGAAGTGCACAGGTTGCAGGAAGGTGGTCGGGACGGGCGTGCCATCGCGGCGGGCGGGGGCGAAGCGCATGGCCGCGACCCCCGCTTCCGCAGCGGAGTCGAGCGCGGGGTGCCCGCTTCCCTCGGCCACCTGTGTCGATTCGGGAACCAGCCGACCTTGCTCGTCGACGAACAGGCGGAGCACGACTGTGCCCTCGACGCCGTCGTCGTACAGCGCGGGCGGGTAGGCGATGGGCGGCTCCGGGTTGGTGACCACCGGTGGCTCGAAGCCGCGCGGCGGCTCGCCGACCGGGTCCTCGGCTGGCACCGGACCATCCCCGCCGCAGGCTAGGAGCAGGACCATCAGGCTCGACGCTCGACGCATCATCACTCCTTGGCGCGCTGTCTGAGTTCGGCGAGGCGGTTCAGCGCCTCGAGCGGTG
>JABAOD010016286.1_pt1 | contig 10710 bp, 9 predicted proteins | sample 7062151 | NCBI WGS metagenome assembly JABAOD01 (sample SAMN14538626, study PRJNA623070) | marine sediment metagenome | biome: marine biome [ENVO:00000428]; feature: marine pelagic biome [ENVO:01000023]; material: deep marine sediment [ENVO:00002113] | place: India: Gulf of Khambhat ...
GTTGGCGCCGCCGTCCTCGGTCACCTGGATAATGCCGTCATCAGTGCCCGCATAAATGAGCCCGGGTACCAGTGGTGACTCGGACAGCGAAGTGACCGTGTTGAATTCCGACATTGCCCACAGATCCCAGGGCGAGTCGAAACTCCAGGTGCGCCCCATGATCGGCATGCGGGTGCGCTCTTCGTTGCGCGTCAGATCGCCGCTGATGGCCTCCCAGCTGTCGCCATAGTCTTCGCTTTTCCAGACGCGCTGCGTGCCGAAAAACAGCGTCGACGACTTGTGCGGGCTGATCAGGATCGGCGAATCCCAGTTGGCGCGGTCCGGCGCTTCGCCGGCGCCCGCCTGGGGCTTGATATAGACCGACTCGCCGGTCTTGCGATCGAAGCGCGTCAGGTTTCCTTGCTGCCATTGGGAATAGACGATATCCGGGTTTTCCGGGTCTGCGGCCGGCTGGTGGCCGTCACCAAATAACGTAATGAACCAGTCGCCGTTGCTGATGCCGTTGTTGTTGAGCGTTCGCGACGGCCCGCCCTGGGTGTTGTTGTCCTGCGTGCCGCCGTAGACGTTGTAGAACGGCTCGTCGTAGTCGACGGCGACCTTGTAGAACTGCGTAATCGGCAGGTTGTCGATGAAACGCCAGTTCTTGCCGAGGTCATAAGACTCGTAGATGCCGCCGTCGGTGCCTACGAGCAGGTAGTTTTCATCGTTCGGATCGAACGCCATCGCGTGATGATCGGAATGCTTGGTGTCGTGAGAGAGATTTTCGAAGTTCTCGCCGCCGTCCTCGGTGACGTGCATCCGCACGTCCATCTGGTAGACGCGGTCGAACTGGTGCGGGCTGGCGAAGATCTCCTGGTAGTAGTGCGGCCCGGTGCCGCCGGACAGGTAGTCGTTGCGCTTTTCCCAGGTCTCGCCGCCATCCGCCGAGCGCCAGAAGCCGCCTTTGCGATTGGCGAGCTCGATCGTCGCGTACAGAACGTCGGGGTTTTGTGGCGAGATGGCGAGGCCGGTCTTGCCGCGGTTTTCCTCCGGCAGCCCTTCCGTCAGCTCGCGCCAGGTTTCACCGCCGTCGACGGACTTGTGGATACCGGTGCCCGGGCCACCGTCCATCAGCACCGCGACGTTGCGCAGGCGCTGCCAGGATACCGCGTACATGACGTCCGGGTTGCGTGGATCCATGTGCACTTCCGACACGCCGGTGTACTGATCGTCGTCGTCGGTATTGCCGAGACCGTCACCGAGCACCTTGCGCCAGGACTCGCCGCCGTCCGTCGACTTGAACAGCCCGCGATCGCCGCCGCCGGACCAGAGCGGCCCCTGCGCGGCCACGAACAGGGTGTCGGAGTCGCGCGGATCGATACGGATCATGCCGATGTGCTCGGACTGCTCGAGACCCATGTTTTCCCAGTTCTTGCCGCCGTCGCGACTGCGATAAACGCCGCTGCCATAACCCACGTGCCGGCCGCTGACATTCTCGCCGGTGCCCACCCAAATCGTGTTCGGGTTGGCTGGATCCAGCGTCAGACAGCCAATCGAGTAGGAGGCTTCATCGTCGAAAATCGGCTCCCAGGTGGTGCCACGGTTCATCGTCTTCCAGACGCCGCCGCTACCCACTGCGACGTACCACTGCGCGGGCTTTCCGGGAACCATCGCAATATCGGAAATACGGCCCGACATGAAGGCGGGTCCGATACTGCGAAACTCCAGCCCCATGAACGTGGGCTCGTTGAAGCCGGGCTCCGGCTTTTCTTCATCGGCCGAGAATGCGTGTACTGGAAGCAGCGCCAGGAGAGCGGCGCAGATTGAAATGGTTCTCATCATGTTCCCCTGCTTTATTGTTCGTCCCGCGATGGTTGCGGTAGGACATCCGGTAATAGTGACACTTTCGTTGTCATGTTCGCAAAGCATTTGGGCTGCTATCATGCACGGCACCGTCGGAGTCTGGATCGAACAGGGAGGATGCCGTGAACGAAATGTCACCTGTGCCCGTGATGCCGGCCGCTCTCGCGGCAATACTGGATTGCGGTTTCGTCATATGGGCGGACGATTCGGTCGACGCGGCATTACGCACGAAGTTCGACAGCGAACGAATCCCGGTTGTCGGTGTCCGGCAGGTTCGCGTCTGGGGCCTGCAAGTCGACGATGAGCGTGAATTGCCCGGTCTGGAACGGACCCAAATCCCGGACGAGGAGCTCTGGGAAGTCAATCTCGAGGCCCGCGACGGTTCAAAATACGAATTCGACTCGAGATTGCTGAAGCCGGCGCCGGCGTAAAGCGACGTGCCGTTTATCCGCAAGACCCTGACTCTGCTTTTGCTGGCACTGCTGCCGGCTGCGGCAGTTTTGGCCCAGGACATCGAGCAGGCCGAGCAGTCGTCAGAGCCGGTACTCGCTTCCCTGCAGGCCGACTGGTGGAGCTATTTTCAAGGTGACAGGGAAACGGTTGCACCGCGAGTGGCCGGCTTCCTCGAAAGCGCATCCGAGACTATCGCCGGGATGGAGCCGCAGAATCAGGAAGCTGCCGATTCTGTACTGGACGCTGCGCGCGACAACTTCTCGGCGTACATTGCGCTTCTCGATGAAACCCAGCCCTCGCCGCAGGAGCTGCAGCCGGCCGCCATCAGCTACTCGCTGGATGAATTGCTCGAACTCGGCAGGTCGGCACGCGCTACCGAATCACTGGCCGCGCAGGCGCAGGAAGAAGTCGAGAGGGAACAGAGAATCCTGCAGGGCGCGAGCCGGCGTCGTGACCTTGCTTTTAAAGACTATGTAGAAGCGTCTCCCGGCGATCAGAAGGCGCTTGTCGCACTGCGACTCGTGCAAACGCGCGTCGCGCAGGCTATCGCTACACGGCGCGTGGAGCTGCTGCAGCGCGGCGCGCAGCTCGCCGCCGAATACGCCAGCGCCACCGCGACGCGGGTTTCTTTGGCACTGGACCGGCTGACGGCTTCGCCTGACCAGGCGCAACTGAATGAATTGATTGCGCGCATCGCCTCAGATGAGGCCGCGGTCGAAAAGGCGCGAGACCAGCTCAGGGCGGCCGAGGTCGACGCGGCCAGCCTGGATCTGAATGCCGACCTCGGGCGCTCGCAGCAGCGAATCCTGCAGCAAAAACGTATCGACGCGGAGGTTCGGCTGGCGCTGGCCGAAACGGCTCTCGCAAGAACCCAGGCGCGTCGTTGGTGGACTGGGCTACAGCTCGACACTGCGCCGACGATTACGCTGCTGCAGGAGCAGGCGCTTGGCTGGTCGGAGCTGCTTCGGCGCATCGAAGAGGATCGCAAGGCGTGGCTGAACTCGTCGCAGGACGAGCTGCTGGCGGTGCAAAGAGACTCTCGCGACGGCATGCAGCGCGCGGCGCGGCGACTGCTGGACCAGCGCCTTGGTATCGCTCAGGACACCCTGAGTCATATCGAACAACTCGATGCGGCGGCAGCCGACTTGACGCTGCTCAGCCAGGCAGTTGACGGCGCGGCAGCCGAGTATTCCGGTGCATTCCAGTCCTGGTGGAGCAACCTGACGCGGCAAATCAAGACGTTGTATCTGCGCGTCGTCGGGCTCTCGGACGCAACGCTGTTCCACGTCGGTGAAACGCCGGTGACCGGTGGCGATATTGTGCGGGTGCTGATTATTCTCGGTGTTGCGTTCCTGCTGTCGCGTGGCGTACGGCATACGATTCGGCGCTTCAGTCAAAGTGAATCGAGCGGCACGCAGGCGTCGCTCTACACCGTCGGGCGCCTGACGCACTACGCGATAATCATCATCGCCGTTTTCATTGCGCTGTCGTCGATCGGGCTCGATTTCAGCAACCTGGCGCTGGTTGCCGGCGCGCTTAGTGTCGGAATCGGTTTCGGGCTGCAGTCGATAGTCAGCAACTTTGTTTCTGGCCTGATCATCCTGTTCGAACATACGCTGCGAGTCGGCGACTACATCGAACTGGACACCGGCCTGACCGGAACCGTCAAGGCGATCAACGTGCGCAGCACGCTGATCAACACGAACGACAACATTGACATCGTCGTGCCGAATTCCGAGTTTGTTACGGCGCGGCTGACCAACTGGACACTGGGCGAGCGCATCCTGCGCGTTCGTATTCCGTTTGGCGTGGCGTACGGCAGCGACAAGGAACTCGTCAGGAAGGCGGCGCTCGAGGCTGCGGGGGAAGTGCAGTACACGCTGCAACACATGAAGGGCCGCGAGCCCGATATCTGGCTCATAGAGTTCGGCGACAACAGCCTCAACTTCCTGATGCTGGTCTGGGTCAACCGCCAGGGCGCGCGCCGGCCGACTCGCACGAAGGCAGCCTATCTCTGGGCTTTGGAAACGAAGCTGACCGAGTACGGCATCGAGATTCCATTCCCGCAGCGAGACCTGCATCTGAAATCCGGCTGGCAGGTTCCGGATGCAGCGCCGGTGCTCGAACAGGAGGAGGACGAGGCGCAGCAACATCCGCCGGCAGACTCCTAGCGGCGGAGGCTCCTGCTCAATCGCCGTAGGCCGACAGCTCGTCGAGCGCGTGACTTACGCGCCCCATGACATCGTCAAGCCGTCCCAGGTCATCGTCGCTCAGTTGCGACGCCATCGCATCAACAACGGTATTCTGTAATTTGAACGACTTCTGAACGAGTCGCTCTCCGGCTTCGGTCAATGTCAGGCGCTTGTTGCGCGAGTCTTTCGAATCGAGTTCTCGCGCTACCAGCCCGCGGGCTTCGAGCTTTTTCAGCAGCGCCGAGACGTTACTCTTGACGACCAGCAGTTGCTCCGACAGCTCGCGCTGCGTCAGGCCGCGGTGCTGACCTATCGTCAGCAGGATCTCGTGCTGCGCCAGGGACAGATCCAGCGTTGACAGAAGCTGGTTGAGCACGCGGTGGACCTTCAGATTGGTGCGTCCGACGTGCAGCCAGACGTCAAATCCTCGAGCTTTGTCGGCGTCGGTTACATTCTGCATCAAATCAGCGTAACAGTTCACTTGTGAACCGTCTACAGATGATGTAGTGTTGCGGATAGTTCATAGGAGAACCTTTGATGTCCGTGAAATCTGACACCGCCGATGTCCGGCCGCCAAGCCGGCTGGCAACCTGGCTGGAGCTGCGTGCCCCGCTCGACTGGGCAACGCTGCTGACCGGCGCGCCGGGTCTGGCCCGGGCGCCGCGAGGCGAGGGCAAACCTGTGATGTTGATACCCGGCTACCGCGCCGACGAGTCCTCGATGCGGCCGCTGCGCCGCTACCTCGAATTCCTGAACTACGACGTGTATGACTGGGGCCGCGGCCGCAACCTCGGCGACGTCGACGCTTACGTTGATCATGTCGGGGAACGCGCGCGGGAAATCCAGCGCGAAGTCGATGGTCAGGCCGTCACGCTGATCGGGTGGAGCCTCGGTGGAGTCATCGCGCGCGAGACTGCCCGGCTGCATCCCGAGGTCGTTCGCGAAGTGATCACGATGGGCACGCCGATTGTCGGCGGCCCGAAATACACGGCGGTCGCCAACCGCTTTGCGGAGATTGCGAACATCGATCTTGACGAGTTCGAGAAAGAGGTTCACGAAAGAAACCTTATCGGTATCAAGCAGCCGGTCACCGCCATTTACAGCAAAACCGATGGCGTCGTCGGCTGGCGCGCCTGCATCGACATTTACAATGCGCACGCTCGCAATATCGAGGTGAACTGCTCGCATTTCGGGCTCGGCGCGAATAGTCGGGTCTGGCGGATCATTGCGGACGCGCTGGCTCCGAAAACAATCGAGGCACCGGCAAGCGCCTAGTTGTCATGGCGCTCAGCGACGAAATCCACGACAAACTGACCAACGACGACACGTCCGCTTCAGGAAAAGACGGTGAGTTCGGAGCGGCGCAGGATGTGCCGCGCAGCTTTGTTCTGATTCTCGTCAGCAGTTTTCTGACCAAGCTCGGCGACGCGATCGCCAGCCCCAAGACAACACTCGCCTGGGTCAGCACGGCCGTCGGCGCTCCCGCTTATGTGCTCGGGTTTCTCGTACCACTGCGCGAGTCGGGCTCGATGCTTCCGCAAATTTTTATTGGCGGGTTCATTCGCCGGCTGGCAATTCGCAAGTGGGTCTGGGTGCTCGGCAGTTGCGGCCAGTTCGTCTGCATCGCTGGCCTGGGACTCACGGCCTGGTTTCTCGAAGGCGAGACGGCCGGCTGGATGATGCTGTTGCTCATCACGTTGTTCAGCCTGGCCCGTGGCTTCAGCTCCGTCGCGTCGAAAGACGTGCTGGGTAAAACGATTCCGAAAACCCAGCGCGGCCAGCTCACCGGCTGGGCGACCAGCGCTGCCGGCTTGCTGAGTATTGCTGTGGGTGTCGTGCTGATACTGCCGGTGGCTGCGCGACTCGACGAGTCGCTGCTGGGTGTGCTGCTAATCGCTGCGGGCTTGCTGTGGCTGGTCGCGGCATCCGTTTACTCGCAGGTGCCGGAACCGTTTGGGGAAACGGGCGGCGGTCGCAATGCGCTCGAGGCATTGCGGCGTTTGAACATCCTGGTTTCGGACAAGCCGTTCCGGCGTTTTGTCATCACGCGGGCGCTGTTGATGTGCTCGGCGCTGAGCGCGCCGTTTTACGTGGCGCTCGCCCAGCGAAATTACGGGTCACCCGCATACCTGTTGGGCGCATTTGTCATTGCTGCCGGCATAGCCAGCCTCGTCAGCGCACCGTTCTGGGGGCGATTCGCCGATGTGTCGAGCAAGCGCGTGATGATCGCCGCGGCCGTCATTACCTCGTCGGCCGGGCTGATCACGTTGCTGGTCGATACGCAATTTCCGAGCCTGAGCGCGACGGTCTGGTTCTTGCCGGTCGTCTACTTCGTGCTGATGGTGGCGCACAGTGGCGTGCGCGTCGGCCGCAAGACTTACGTCGTCAACCTGGCCTCCGGCAACCAGCGCACCGATTACGTCGCGGTCAGCAACACGGTCATCGGTGTACTGCTGCTGGTAGTCGGAACGGTCGGCCTGCTGACGCCGGTGCTGGGCAATGCCGGCGTCATCGGCCTGCTGGCGCTCATGGGGCTGTGCGGCGCCGCGCTCGGCACGTCGCTGCCCGACGTCTAGACTGCGAGAGTCCTAATCGAGGCTGTTTCGCCGACTAGGCTCCCTGGCTGCCCGGCTTGGTCGCGACGAAGCAAGCCCAGGTTATGTGTCCGCCGGCGAGCGCTTCCTGCCACCGGGAGATACTGTTGGAGATCGCCGTCAGTGCGTCGGCATCGATGCCGGCCAGCGGCTCTTCCAGTTGAGCGGCGAGTTTGTCGTAATGGGTTTTTATGTCGCCCAATCGTTCCTCGACGTGTGAGACTTCAAAACCGGCATCGCGCGCCATCGACTGGTAGCTGCCGATTGTCGCGCCGACGCTTGCGCCGAGACGGGCGAAGGCCGCTTCCACTTTGGTGATATCCGCCCCGTCGCCGGTGAGGATATCCGAGAACGCAAAGACGCCACCCGGACGCAGGATCCTGAATACCTCCGCAAACACTTGCGGCCGATCGTCTGAATGGATGATCGCCTCCTGGCAGACCACGGCGTCCCAGGCGCCTGGTTCGCTGTCGATACGATGAAAATCCCCGATTGCCACGTCGATCTTGTCGTCGAGCCCTGCCGCTGCGATAGTTTCGCGCGCGTGATCGACACAGTTTTGTGAGATATCGATTCCTTTCACCTGGCAGCCAAGTTGCGCCAGCATGCGCAGCGTTCCGCCGAACCCGCAGGCAATATCGAGTACCCGATGGCCGGCCTCGAGATGCGCGAGTCCGAGCAGATGCCTCGTCATCGCGGCTGATGCTTCTGCCACCGTCTCATCACCGGTCGCGTAATGACCGATATGGATGTCGGCGCCGCCCCAGCAAGTTTCGTAAAACCTGGAGATTGCCGCATCGTCATAGTAAGCGGCGGCCTTTTCGCTATCGAATATTTCATTCGCCATGCTGTGGGTTCTCCTTTTGAGGGTCGGACCAAGCGAAATGCTTGTATAGCGCTAAATCGCGTGAATTTGCCCCGGTTATACGGCCTTAGAATCCATTTTGCGCCGTCAAAACGCAATCTAACTTTATTTGGTTCGTTAACGTCGGGTCGGTGATCGCAGACTGATGCGCCGTTCCTAATGCTCGAATTTCACTGGTCTGAATGCCGAGAGTTCGATCGTGGCAGTGTCTGATACATAGATCCTTAAAAATCGTTTTTCGCCCTTAAATCGCGATCTAAGCTAGCTATTACGGGCTGTTTACTCGTCAACAACCTGTTTTGCGAGGTTTTCTGCTGGTCCGACCCCGAGTATTAAGTAAAACCCGTAATTTACGCGGTATTCTCCCGTCTGCCTTAATGGGCTGTCGTCGGGCTGAAGGTAAATCCGAAAGAATTAAGCGCGGCAAAGGACGGGCTCACCTTTGCGAGACTTGCTGATTGATCGGTGTTCCATAGCGCTGCGAGCTTTTGGGCTGGTGTCTTGCCTCAAGACATGTTGCCGACCAAGGAATCAACATGCCAAATTCCACCTTGATTGAGCAGCGCCTTCGATACCTGGAAATCGATCAGGACGTAATCGAAGATCTGCGAAGCGTCAGGCAGATCCTAGAACCGGAGATGGACGGAATGCTCGATGCGTTTTACGCACGCATCTCCGACGAATCGCATCTACGTAGCCTGTTCCCCGACGAAGACTCCATGGCAAAGGCGCGGCAATCGCAGAAGAACTACTGGCTGGATTCTCTGCTGACAGGCGTATTCACAAATGAACACTTCGAGCGGGCGGAATTAATCGGGCGAGCACATGCTCGCGTTGGGCTGACGCCCGACTGGTACATTGGCGGCTACAGCAATATGCTCGCGCAATTCAATCAGCATATCCTGGTCAAGGCATCGGAAGACGGCATCAACGCGAGTCCTTTGATCGAAGCGCTGTGCAAGGCTGTCTTGCTGGATCTGGATATTGTCATTCACTCTTACCTCGAGGCGAAGGATCGCGTCATTCTCGACATACTGATGAATGCAACACGATTCATTGATCAGTTGGAAGAAACCAATGACAAACTCCGTTTTGCAGCCAGGCATGTAAAGGCGTCGGGCGAGGCCCTCTTGGAAGAGTACGATTCGGCCGAAGCGCAGGCCGCCGAAGTAGAGGCGTTGCTTACGCATGCGAAGGCGCTGACAGAAGAACTCCAGCGGCTGGATAAGCGCATCGATCAATTGAAAGACGATGAACGGGTGTATCTGAAGCGTGGTACCGCGCACACCGGCACTTTTTCGCAGCTCGTGTCGCAAATAATAGAAGAGTAATTCGCCCCGACAGCATCGGGGTCGGACCAAGCGAAAAGCTTGAATAGTAGAACCTGGTTAAGATTTTTCCTGATTAACTGGCCTTAAAACCTGTTTTTCGCCGCGAAAACGCCGTCTAACTTCACCAGCCTGGTCCTCACCGTTATCCCCTGCATCATTCCTTAGACGCTGATTCATACAGCCAAAACGCAATCTAAGGGACGGAATTCGTGTCCTTTAGGCCTTAACAGCTTGATTCGCTTGGCTTCAGGTTGGTCCGACCCCAAAAAAATGGTCCGACCCCAAAAAAACTTGGCTTCAGGTTGGTCCGACCCAAAAAAAAGCCGGGCAAGTGCCCGGCTCTTTGTTCTACTTGAAAGCGATTCGTGTCAGTTGCTTTCGCTGATCATGTTCCAGATGTAGTCCACGTGCGGGCCACAAATGTCGACGAACTCTTCACCAACAGCGTCGTCTTCACCGTAGATTGCGGTAATCGAGGCGGTCCGCGCTTTCAGCAATGTCGGCAAGTCCTTGGCCGACATCGTCTGCAGCTTGCGGAACGATCCGCCGATAACATGTGACTGCCAGCCCCACGACGTCAGATCACCGTCTTCAACCATCTTGTTCATGATCGGCGCAACATGCTCTGCCACGATTTCATCGGCACGCGCTTCACGCCCGATGTCACAGCGATGATAAACCGAGAATCCAACGCTACCGCGCTCAACACCGACAGTGCCGTTCTCAACGTACCATACGTAGTCGACATGGCTCGGACAGGCAGCCGAGAAAGCTTTCCCGCCTTCATCGTCTTCGCCATACTTTTCTGTAACGGCAGCCGCCATCGCGTCAGTCGCGGCAATCACGCCTTCGAGCGAATCGGCCTGGTGCCAACGAAGGCGCCGCCAGAGCCCACCGGTGTGATGACCCATCCAGCCCCACCCGAGGATGTCGCCGTCCTCGACCATCTGGTCGTAGATCTCGCCGTTGCGTTTCACGAATTCATCCGCCGGGCCTTCTTCACCGGCATCGCAGAAGAAATACGACGCGTAGGTAAAGCGCTGCTGCTTTTCCTCTTCCTGTCCCATCGCAAACGACGCGGACAAACAAAGACCAAGGCCCGTTAAGGCCAGTACTGTTTTTCTCATTAGTTATCCCCTGACTGTTGTTGTTTGAGCCACACCACTGTACGCGGATGCGGAGGTAACGCCAAGCGGCCGGACGATTTGTTTCAATATCAGGAAGCGCTAATGCTGGCCGACGATGTTCAGGAACCAGCCGCTCTTGTCGTAATCGAGGTAGGTCAGGTCGTCCGAGAAATCGGTGAAGTTATAGCCGACGCCCAGCCTGATGTTGTCGCGTACCTGGCGATCGATACCGAGAAGCAGCCCATGCCGATCGGTCTCGGCTTCATCAACGCTCAGCCACCGGTATTCGAGCAGCGCGTCCCACTG
>JABAOD010010059.1_pt3 | contig 10707 bp, 8 predicted proteins | sample 7062151 | NCBI WGS metagenome assembly JABAOD01 (sample SAMN14538626, study PRJNA623070) | marine sediment metagenome | biome: marine biome [ENVO:00000428]; feature: marine pelagic biome [ENVO:01000023]; material: deep marine sediment [ENVO:00002113] | place: India: Gulf of Khambhat ...
GTCGGCATCCCCGGCCATGACCGGGTCGTCGACGCTCGCCAGCTCCCCGAGTCACAGTCGAGCTTGGCCGATGCCGTCATGGCCGGCACCGTGTTCGGCAGGGTATCGCCCCACCAGAAGCGGGCGATGGTGCAGGCCCTCCAGGCCAGCGGGCACGTGGTGGCCATGACCGGCGACGGCGTCAACGACGTCCTCGCCCTCAAGGACGCCGACATCGGCATCGCCATGGGCTCCGGCTCGTCCGCGTCGCGAGCCGTGGCCCAGCTCGTGCTGATCGAAGGGGAGTTCAACACCCTTCCCGGGGTGGTCGGGGAAGGGCGCCGGGTGATCTCCAACATCGAGAGGGTGGCCAACCTGTTCGTGACCAAGACCGTGTACGCGCTGGTGCTCGCCCTCGCCGTCGCCCTCGCCGGAAGGCCGTTCCCGTTCGTACCCCGCCACCTCACGCTCGTCGGCACCCTGACCATCGGCCTCCCCGCGTTCCTGCTGGCGCTGGCCCCTTCGGGGCGGCGAGCCCGCCCCGGCTTCGTGCGCCGCGTGTTGCGGTTCGCGCTGCCGATCGGCGTCCTCGCCGGACTCGCCACTCTCGTCGCCTACGAGCTGGCGATCGCCGAGGACGTGTCGGTGGTCGAGGCTCGCACGGTGGCCACCATCGTCCTCGGTGCAGTCGGCCTCTTCGTGCTCACCCTCAACACCCGCCCGCTGCACACGTGGCACAAGTGGCTGATCGGCGCCATGGGATTCCTGCTGTTCGTGGTGTTCGCCAACTCCGGCTGGCGGGAGTTCTTCGAGCTCGACCTGCCGCCGGCGGTGCTGGTGTTTGCGGCGATCGGGGTGGTGGCGCTTGCCGGCGCGGTGATGTACGTCGGCCTGCGAGCCACGGGATGGATCCGCCAGATGCCCGACCTGCTGCGCACGCCGCTGGAGCTCGGCGAGCAGTGGACGTGGTTGCCGGAAAGCTGGCGGGCCGCGCTGGCCGCCCGAGGTCCCCGTCCGGCGCTGCGCAGGCGGCCGACCGTGGACCCGGACGCCATTCTCGAGGTGATCGACCTGCCCGGCGCCGCCGAGCCTCAGCCGAGCGACGGCAAGGAGAGCTCGAACACGCTCAGCCCGCCCTCGTAGCGGTAGGAGAGGTCGCCGCCCATCAGCCGGGCGAGCTGGCGCGACACGGTCAAGCCGAGGCCTACCGACGCCGGCTGGCCCTCGAACCGGTGCGCCCGGTGGTACGGCTCGAAGATCTTCTCACGGTCCCGCTCGGGAATGCCGGGCCCGTCGTCTCGCACCCGCACGATCACCATGTCGGCGTCTTCCTCGACCTGGACGTCGATGTGGCGACCGCCGTAGCGTTGGGCGTTGGTGAGCAGGTTGCGCACGATCTGGCGAAGTCGCACCGGATCGGCGAACACCTTCTCGTTGCCGCCGTCGATGGCTACCTGGGCCGCCTGCTCCGCAGGCCACGCCGAGAGCACCAACTCGATCTGCTCCTTGACGACGACCGGCTCGGGAGCCACCGCCACCTTGTCGATGTCGACCCGCGCCGCCACCAGCAGGTCCTCGACGAGGTCGGCCACCTCCATCGACTGCTCGGCGATCAGCGTGACGAACGCTTCGATCTCGAACGGCTGGGCTCCTTCGAGGTTCTGCTGCAGCTCCTGCGCGAACCCGACCACGGCCGTCAGCGGCGTGCGCAGCTCGTGGCTCACCGCCGCCACGAACTCGTCCTTGGTGCGGACGAGCTGCTCGAGCCGCTCCGACGCCTGCTTGCGCTCGGTGACGTCGTTGGCGACGCCCACCGCGCCGTTGACCCGCCCATCCTCCCAGATCGGGGTGAAGCGGATGTCGAAGTCGAGATCGCGAAGCTGCACCGACGTGGTGAAGGCCTCGCCGGCCAGCACCCGCCGCACGGCGGCGACGAGCTGCGGCGAGTCGCGGAACAGCTCGAAGACGGACCGGCCCACCGCCTCGCCGGCGCCCAAGGCCAGCGACGAGAGGCCTTCGCCCTCGGTGAGGGTGAACACGCCGTGGCGATCGAGCGCGAACAGGATGATGGGAGCGGCCCCGACCACGGTGCGCAGGCGCTCCTCGATGCGGCGCAGGGCCTCCTGGGTGCGCCGGTACTCCGTGATGTCGGCGAACGCCACCACCACCTTGGAGAGGTCGGGTGCCCCCGACACCAGCGGCACCACCCAATGCATGATCAGGTCGATGGGACGGCCCCGCAGCGTGCGGCTGGCGATGCCCGATTCGGTGCGATCGCGGCCGTCCCACACCGCCACGAACTGGTCGACGAGCGCGTTCAGCGTCTCGCCCGTGAGCATCTGCTGCGGCACGCCCAGCAGCAGCTCGTCCCGGTCCCTGGCCTCGACGAGCGCCACCGCCGCCTCGTTGACGTCGACGATGCGAATCAGCTCGATGCCGTCTCGCACGAGGTCCGGCCTCGAGGCGAGGTGAGCCCTCAGGTCGCTCACCCCCGACTGCCGCAGCCCCTGCAGCCAGGCGCCGACCGCCGTGAAGTCCAGCTCCCACGTCGCGACGGGCGACCGTCCGAACAGATTGCGGTAGTGCTCCTCGCTCAGCCGGAGCCGGCGCTCGGTGCGGGTCCGCTCGGTCAAGTCCTGGACGTGGGCGAAGAGGTACAGCGGCGCTCCCTCGTCGTCGGTCACGAGCGACATCCCCAGCAGGGCGTGCGCCACCCGTCCTCCGCGCGGCAGGCAGCGGACCTCCTGCTGGAAGCTCCAGATCTCCGTGGCCGTGAGCCGTCTGGCCTCGGCGAGCAGGTCGTTGCGGTCGGAGGTATGCACGAACTCCCACCAGACGGTGCCGGTCAGGTCGGCCACCGGGACCCCGAGATAGTCGGACAGCGCCTGGTTGGCGAGGCGAACCCGGCCGTCGAGGCCGATCATCGCCATCCCGCTGGAGGCGTTGGCGAAAGCAACTTGGAACCGCCCCTGGGCGCGGCGAGCCTCGTGCTCCGCCTCCTCCCGCTCCGTCTGTAGCCGGGCGGAGGCGGCGCCGAGCAGCCACGCGAGGTAGCCGCCGAGCAGCATCAGCACGACCGCGGGAACGTGCGAGACCAGGTCGCCTCCACCGGCGAGGACCAGCCCGACGTAGGACGAGGCCGCCAGCGCCGGGTACACGGCGCCCGTCCGAGCGCCCAGGAGCACCGGATACACCAGCGCCCCGGCCGCGAGAGCAACGAGGACCGCAGGCGGCACGCCGCCCCGTCCGAAGGCCCAGGCCCACCCGGCTGCGATCACCGCCGCACCCCGCACCGGGTAGAGCCGGGAGTCGCCGCGCAACCCGCCGGCAGCGAGCGCCGCCAGCCCCGCGACTACCGCCCATCGCCACGATGCCTCTCCGCCGGCCGGCAGCTGTGTGAGGGCGAGGCCTGCGGCAATCGCGGCCGCGAGCAGCAGCTCGAGGCGGGCAAGCCAGTGGCCGGCCAACGTCGAGGTGTTGGCGAGAATGAGACCTCCCTTTGGGTCGAGCAGCAACCCTTTGCTGGTCGTATCGGCCGCCTGGCTGCCCGCCTGAAGGTCGTTTGGTCAGCGCGGCGGCATCCGGGCGCCGGCGTCGAGCCGGATGACCTCGCCGTTGAGGAGCGGGTTCTGGATCACGTGCTCGACGAGCGCCGCGAAGTCCTCGGCGGTGCCCAGCCGCTTCGGGAACACGTGGAGCTGTGCGAGGGCCTCCCGCAGCTCGGGAGGAGCGCCGGCCAGCATCGCCGTGTCCATGATGCCGGGGGCCACCGTCACCACCCTGATCCCGTAGCCGGCGAGGTCCCTGGCCAGCGGCAGCGTCAGGGCTGTCACAGCCCCCTTCGATGCCGAGTAAGCCGCCTGGCCCACCTGGCCCTCGTAGGCGGCAATCGACGCGACGTTGACCACCAGCCCCCGCTCGCCCTCCTCGTTCGGATCGTTGGCGGTCATGCGCGCCGCGCACTGCCGCACCACGTCGAAGAGGCCGATCAGGTTCACGTCGACGACGAACTCGAAGAGGTCCAGCGGGAACATGGTCCCGTCGCGGGCGACGACCCGGTGGGCGGGCGCCACGCCCGCTGCGTTGACGTTCACGTCGATGCGACCGAACGCCTCGACCGCGGCCGCCACCGCGGATTCGACCTCAGCCGTCTCGCGCACGTCTGCAGGGGCGAAGACCGCGGCGTCTCCCAACTCTGCCGCCAGATCGGCCCCGGCCGACGTGGGGAGGTCGACGATCACCGCCTTGGCTCCCCGTCCCACGAGGCGCCGGACCGTGCCCGCCCCGAGCCCCGACGCCCCACCGGTGATCACCGCCACCGAACCTGCTACCTGCATGGATGCACCCGCCTGTCGGCCGAAACGTCAACCTAGCAACGATCAGCCGCGGGCCGGCCGCCGCCGGTGGGGCGCGCCATGCCGCTAGGTTTCCCGGCCGACGCCACCCGGGAAGGAACCGCACATGAGGAAGGCACGCATCGCCGTCCAGCTCCACCCCCAGCACGCCGAGTACGACGAGATTCGCAGGGCGGTGGTGAGGGCCGAGGAGCTGGGCGTCGACATCGTCTACAACTGGGACCACTTCTACCCGCTGTACGGCGAGCCGGACGGCAAGCACTTCGAGTGCTGGACGATGCTGGCGTCGTGGGCCGAGGTCACCGAGCGGGTCGAGATCGGGCCGCTGGTGACCTGCAACTCGTACCGCAACCCCGNNNNTGGTTCGAGAAGGACTACGAAGAGTACGGCTACGAGTTCGGAACGGCCGTCGGGAGGCTCCAGAACCTCGCCGCCAACATGCCCCGCTACGAAGACCGGCTGGCAAAGCTCAACCCGGCGCCGCTTCGCAAGATCCCGATCCTCATCGGAGGCAGGGGTGAGAAGGTCACCCTGCGGATCACCGCCGAGCACGCCGACATCTGGCACGGCTTCTACAACCCCAAGGAGCCGGACGTGTACCCCCACAAGCAGCAGGTGCTGAACGAGTGGTGCGCCAAGAAGGGGCGCGACCCGGCGTCGATCGAGCGATCGGTGGGCGTCGACCCCAACCGGGTGGACCTGGGGGACGATCTGCTGGCGGCCGGCGCCCAGCAGATCACCCTGGGCCTCAACGGGCCCGACTACGACATGGGCCCGGTCGAGGAGTGGCTGGCCTGGGCCGACGGATAGCGGTCAGGGGCCCGGCGCGGTGAGGAGGTAGTCGTCGGCCTCGTCACTCCAGTCGAGCCCGATCAGGCCCCGATTCTCGGCATCCTTCACGAACTGGAGGAAGCTTCGGTAGCCGAACTTCTTCTCGCTGAAATCCGGCCGCCGCTTCCGCACCTGGTTCTTCAGGCCGCTCAGCACCGGCGGCCCCGACCGCGCCTGCGCCTCGGCGACGACCGTCTGGAGCAGCGTGAACGCCTCGTCCTCGCCTCCGTGCTCGGGCAATGAGACCTCCGGGTCGCCTTTGGCGGGCCCTTCGCTCAGCTCGATGACCTTCCGCTCCTCGAGGTGGCGGAGCAGCTCGCCGAACGCCCGGAAGCCGTAGTCGGCCTCGCTGAAGGTGGGGTCCTTGCGGAGCAGGGCCCGCTTCAGGCCCGACGCCAGCACCTCGCCGCTCGATCGCTGCAGGCCGGCCAAAGTCTGGACGACGAGAATCGCGAGCTGGTCGACGTCGGCGGCCTGCGGCTCGGCGGCGGGCGGTTCGTCGGCGGCCGGCTCGTCGGCGCGGACCCGCTCCCTGACGGTGGTGTCGCGGGCCCGCTCGCCTCCGCGGCGACGGCCGCGACGCGACGGCACGTCCACCCCCTCCAGCCGGTCGTAGTAGAGGAACTCGTCGCAGGCCGGAGGCAGCAGCGTCGACGTCGAGTCCTTGACACCGACGCCGATCACCCGCTTGTTCAGCTCCCGCAGCTTGTGGACGAGAGGGGTGAAGTCGCTGTCGCCGGTGCAGATCACGAACGTGGTCACGTAGTCCCGCTCGAAGGCGAGCTCGATGGCGTCGACGGCCATCTTGATGTCGGCGGCGTTCTTGCGGGTGGCGCCCATGCGCTGGGGGATCTCGATCAGCTCCACGTGGCTGTGGGTCAGCCGGCGCCGGTCGTCGTCGAACATCGACCAGTCGGCGTACGCCCGGCGCACCACGACCCGGCCCCGCTCGGCGAGGGCGTCGGCGATCGGCTTGAAGTCGAACGCCATGCCGTTGAGGCTGTCGCGGGCGCCGATGGCGAGGTTCTCGTAGTCGAGGAACAGCGCGATGCGTTCTTCTTCTTGGTCCACGGCGCCAGCGTAGCTCGCAACGGCCGCTCCGCCGGTAGGCTTCCCCGACACCGAGGGGCCCATGACGTTCGAGATAAGGCCGGCACGACCCGACGAGCACGACGCGTTCCGCGCGGTGCTCGGCCATGCCTTCGGGGAGGATCCCCGGCCGGACGAGGCCGAGCACTTCGACGCGACCTTCGAGCCTGACCGCAGCTTCCCCGCGTTCGTCGGCGACGAGATGGTGGGCGCCGGAGGGACCTACTCGTTCCAGCTCACCGTGCCCGGCGCGGTCGTGCCGACCGGCGGCACGACGATGATCGGCGTCAAGCCCACGCACCGCCGGCGCGGGGTCTTGCGCGAGATGATGCGCTACCACCTCGACGAAGTGCGCGCCCGGGGCGAGCCGCTGGCCGCCCTGTGGGCGTCGGACAGCGCCATCTACGGGAGGTTCGGGTACGGGCCGGCGACGATCCGCCACGCCCTGACGGCGGACACCGAACAGGCCCGGTTCGCGGCCGAGCCGAGCGACAAGGGCGAGGTGCGGCTGCTGGACGTCGACGAGGCGCTGCCGGCGATGCAGCGTGTCCACCAGCAGGCGGCGTCTGCGCGGCCCGGCATGTTCGCCCGCAGCGAGACGTGGTGGCGCCACCACGTGCTCCACGACCCGGAGCACTGGCGCGACGGCGCTTCGGCCAGGCGCTACGCCGTGTACTCGGAGGACGGCGAGGCGCTCGGCTACGCCATGTACAGGGTCAAGCCGGATTGGAGCAGCAACCACGGCCGGGGCGACGTGCGGGTCGGCGAGATCGTGGCGCTGGCGCCGTCGGCCGGGGATGCGCTGTGGCGTTTCCTCTTCGGCATCGACCTCATGGCGAAGGTGAAGGCCTGGAACGTGCTGCCCGACGAGGCGCTGCCGTGGCGGCTCGTGAACCCGCGCCGGGTCAAGATCGAGCTCTCCGACGGCCTCTGGGTGCGCGTCGTCGACGTCCCGGCGGCCCTGGCCGCCCGCCGCTACCCGGTACCCGGCCGTCTGGTCATCTCGGTCGCCGACGACTTCTGCCCGTGGAACGGCGGCACCTGGGCGCTGGAGGGCGGACCGGACGGCGCCGGATGCGTCGCGTCGGACGAGCCGCCGGATTTGACGATGGCGGCGGACGACCTGGGGGCGCTCTACCTCGGAGGCGTGTCGCCGGCGTCGCTGGCCCGCGCCGGTCGCGTCGCCGGCAGTGCGGACGCCGTGGAGCGGGCCCGCCAGATGTTCGCGTGGCACGTCCCGCCGTGGTGTCCGGAGGTGTTCTGACCGGGGCGGCGACCGCGCCCCCTCGCTAGCGGGGGGAGAACCAGGGATGGGCACCGAACTGGTTTCGCTCCACGGGCCGCCCCGTGGTCACGCGGTATTCGATGCCCCCGAGCACCGCCCGCAGGTAGCGGCGCAGCATGGGGGCCACCAGGGCCCGCCCGAGGATGGGCCGCACGGCGCCCGGGACGCCGCTCAACATGCGCGGCGTGATCTCGATCGTCAGCGCCGATCCGCTCCCGTCGGAGGCCAGCCGCCACCCGACCTGCGCCACCGGGCCGCCGGCGTCCGTAACGTCGATGTCGAACCCGGCGCCTTCCTGCCACCCGGTGAACGTCCGGGTGATCACCCGCCCGTTGTGGTACTCGACCCGGTCGACCGAGCCCGGCCCCGGCCAGCGGTCGACCGGATTCGCGGCGCAGAACGGGTGGGTGTCCGCCAGCGACCCCGGAGCCGCGATGACCTCCCACACGGCGTCCGGCGAAGCGGCGATGCGCTGGGTGTGCGAGACGGGCCGGCCGGACATACCGGCCAACATAGCCCCGCCGCCCGGCAGAGCCGGCGGCGCCGGGAACGGCCGGCCGCCCTGAAATCGGACGCCCGGGTCCGATATCGTGCGTCCCGTCTCCGGCGAGAGGTGCCCTGATGACGTACGAGAAGATCTATGCACGGTCCCTCGCCGACCCCGAGGGCTTCTGGGCCGAGGCGGCGTCGCTGATCGACTGGTACGACCCTCCGTCGAGGATCCTCGACGACCGCGCCGCCCCTCTCTTCCGCTGGTACCAGGGTGGCACGCTCAATACCTGCCACAACGCTCTCGATCGCCACGCCGACGGGGAGCGGGCCGGCCAGCTCGCCCTCGTCTACGACAGCCCGGTGACCGGCACCGTCCGCACGTACACCTACGCCGAGCTGCGCGACGACGTCGCCCGCCTCGCCGGGGCGCTGGCGGCACTGGGGGTCGGCAAGGGCGACCGGGTGATCATCTACATGCCGATGATCCCCGAGGCGGTGATGGCGATGCTGGCCTGCGCCCGCATCGGCGCGGTGCACTCGGTGGTGTTCGGCGGATTCGCCGCCAACGAGCTCGCCACCCGCATCGACGACGCCCGGCCCAAGGCGATCCTGTCGGCGTCGTGCGGCATCGAGCCGGCCCGCATCGTCGAGTACAAGCCGCTCATCGACGCCGCCTGCGAGATTGCCACCCACCAGCCGGAGACGGTCGTGGTGCTGCAGCGGCCCCAGGCCCGGGCCGGGATGCGGCCGGGCCGTGACGTCGACTGGTCCGAGCTGGTCGCCGGCGCCGCGCCGGTGGGCTGCGTGCCGGTGGCTGCCACCGATCCGCTCTACATCCTCTACACGTCGGGCACCACGGGACAGCCCAAGGGCGTGGTGCGCGACAACGGCGGGCACGCGGTGGCCCTGGCGTGGTCGATGAAGAACCTGTACGGCGTGGATCCGGGCGAGGTGTACTGGGCGGCTTCGGACGTGGGCTGGGTCGTCGGGCACTCGTACATCGTCTACGGCCCGCTGATCCACGGCTGCACCACCATCCTGTACGAGGGCAAGCCGGTCGGCACGCCCGACCCGGGCGCGTTCTGGCGGGTGATCTCCCAGCACGGCGTCTCGGTCCTGTTCACGGCTCCGACCGCGTTCCGCGCCATCAAGCGCGACGATCCGGAGGCCCGCCATCTCGAGCGCTACGACCTGTCGCGGTTCCGGATGCTGTTCCTGGCCGGGGAGCGGTGCGACCCGGACACGCTCCATTGGGCGGAGGACGCCCTCGGCGTGCCGGTGATCGACCACTGGTGGCAGACCGAGACCGGCTGGCCCATCGCCTCGAACCCGGTCGGCATCGAGATGCTGCCGGTGAAGCCCGGCTCGCCGACGGTGCCGGTGCCCGGCTACGACGTCCGGGTGCTCGACGAAGACGGCAACGAGGTCGGCCCCGACACCATCGGCGCGATCGTCGTGAAGCTGCCGCTGCCGCCGGGCACGCTGCCGACGCTGTGGAACGCCGACGACCGGTACGTCGAGTCCTACCTGAGCCGCTTCCCCGGCTACTACCTGACCGCCGACGCCGGCTTCCGCGACGAGGACGGCTACCTCTGGATCATGAGCCGCATCGACGACATCATCAACGTGGCCGGCCACCGGCTCTCGACGGGGGCGATGGAGGAGGTGCTGGCCGCCCATCCCGACGTCGCCGAGTGCGCCGTGATCGGCGTCGCCGACGAGCTCAAGGGCCAGGTCCCGGTGGCGTTCGTGGTGCTCAAGGCCGGCGCCGACCGCGCCGCCGAGGAGCTCCAGGCCGAGCTGGTGGCGATGGTGCGAGAGGGCATCGGGCCGGTCGCGTCGTTCAAGCGGGCGATCGAGGTCTCCCGGCTCCCCAAGACCCGGTCCGGCAAGATCCTCAGGGGCACGATGCGCAGCATCGCCGACGGCCAGGAGTGGACGATGCCGGCGACGATCGACGACCCGGCCATCCTCGACGAGATCGCCGCGGCGCTGGCAGCCCTGCGGGCCCATTGAGCGGCGCCGCTAGGCCTTCTCCACCGGATCGCCGCGGCGCACGATGCCCGGCTCCACGACCTTGGCGTTGATGCCCCGCAGGTTGAGCTCGCGGCCGACGTCCGAGTTGACGAACCGGTGGGCGGCGGCGCCGAAGCGGCGCACGAACTTGCCGCAGCCGGTGTGCGGCTCGGCGCTGACCTCGACGATCGCCGCGCCGAGGCGGAGCCGGGTCCCGGGCGGGAGGTTGGCTCCGGAGATGTCGAGGTCGACGTAGAACTGATCGCCGGCCAGCGGCCACCGATCCTTGCTCCCGGCCATGAGCGCGATCGCCCTGGCGTTCATGATCGTTACCTGGGTCTCCAGGTACGGGCCCCGCTCGGGGTTGCGGCGAAACCCCCGGGCCCGCCAGTCGTCGCCCACCAGCCCCGCTTCGAGGTCGAGCGTCGCCTCCTCGAGCACCTCGCGCTCCTCCTCGGCCGGGCGCCGGGCGATCATCTCGACGGTGCCGCGATCGGCGGGCGCCTCGCGGATGTGGGAGACGCCGGCCAGCAGCTCCGCCTCGGTGCGGTGGCGGTTCATCCAACCAGTATCGCGCACCGCGGCCGGGCGGCGCCCCGACCACCGGCGCCGGCGGTCTCAGGTCAGCCGGAACGGCGGGTACTCGTCAGTGATCAGCAG
>JABAOD010002532.1_pt9 | contig 10705 bp, 10 predicted proteins | sample 7062151 | NCBI WGS metagenome assembly JABAOD01 (sample SAMN14538626, study PRJNA623070) | marine sediment metagenome | biome: marine biome [ENVO:00000428]; feature: marine pelagic biome [ENVO:01000023]; material: deep marine sediment [ENVO:00002113] | place: India: Gulf of Khambhat ...
GAGGAGGCTGCTGGGGGACGGTAAGACGTGGCGTGGCTTCCTCGGCGGTGGCCTCTCAGGAGTGCTGGTTGGGGTCCTTCAGTGGCCTTCCACCGCCCTGTGGGATGACGCTACCCTTTCTGTGGCTTCCCTGGGAGAATTCCTAGGGCCCGTCGCTGCCCTGTCCTTCGGCGCCCTCCTGGGGGATGTGCTTGGAAGCTTCCTCAAGCGCCGGCTGGGCATGGAAAAGGGACGCAGGGCACCAGTCCTGGATCAGTATGACTTCGTTCTCGGGGCCTTCGTCCTGACTGGAATCATCTTTCCTGGTTGGGTGGCAGCTCACTACATCATAGGCGAGGCCGCCTTCGGCCTCCTGCTCATACTGGCCGTAACCCCTATACTTCATCGAGTCGTCAACCTCGTCGGCTACAAGATGGGAAAGAAGGAGGTTCCTTGGTGAGCTTGGCTGAGGCCCTTGTGTCCTGCGGCGCCCTCAGATTCGGCGACTTCACCCTCACGTCTGGGAGGAAGAGCCACTATTATGTGGATATCAAGAGGGCGGTGACCAGGCCCGATATCCTTAGTCTAATTGCGAGGCTGATGCTTCCCTATACGGCGGGTCATTCGAGGATAGCTGGCATGGAGCTGGGGGCTGTCCCCATAGCCGTCGCCCTCTCCCTGGAGGCCTCCATCCCCTACGTCATGGTCAGGAAGGAGGGCAGGCGGCATGGGACTCAGAAGTCCCTGGAGGGCGAGCTGAAGGCTGGGGAGCGCGTGCTCGTAGTGGAGGACGTCACGACTACAGGAGGTTCGGTGAGGAAGGCGGTCGAGGCGCTGAGGGGAGAGGGGGCGGAGGTGGACAGGGTCATTTGTGTCGTAGACCGGGAGGAGGGAGCGGAGGCGGCGCTCAGGGAAGTCGGGGTGGAGTTCACGCCCCTGATAAGGGGCAGGGACCTGTTGGACTCCTCCAAGGAGTAATGGGGGTACTTTCGGATACCCCCTCCCTTTGCGTATATAACGGTGGAGGCGATTAGACCGGCGTGAAGCCCGCTGCCATGCGCAGAAGGGGGGATGAGGCGGTCATCCAGTTCGATTACGACAAGTCCTTGGTAGCCGCCGTGAAGGGTCTGCCCAAGAGGAGCTTCGACCCACAGACGAAGGAGTGGGTCGTCCCTCTCCACCTCTATCTCGATGCCGTGGCCCGCCTCCAGGCCGTCGGCGCCGATGTGAGGCTCGATGAGGAACTCCAGGTGATGTATGACGAGGCTCTGCTGCCGCCACCGAAGAAACCGGAGGTGATCATCAGCCGCGGCGGCGACGAGTACATGGTTCAATTCGAGTATGATCCCGTTCTGGTGAAGGCGGCCAAAGGCATCCCTGGGAGAAGCTTCGACCCCTCCTCCAAGGCGTGGTTCGTTCCGATCGACAATGAGAGGGAGACTCTGAGGAACGTGTTGCAGACCTTTGAGCTCGTAGACTGCACCATTAGGCTCGAGCAGAAGCTTCGTCCATTAGTCGGGGCCTTAGCTCCCTCCGCATAAGCGTCAACTTGGAGGCAGGTTGTTGGTCGTCGACGAAGGCGGAAGCCTCCGATCACGAAGGGCAAGCCGAAAGAAGCTTCTGGAGCTGAAGGCCCACTGCAGAGATCTAGGCAAGGCCCGGTCGTGGGCCAAGACCAATGCTACTTCAGTGGGCAAGTTCCGACAGGCCGACACTTACGTCCGAGTCCAGGAGGGCCGCCTGAAGATACGCGAAATAGAGGGCAAGGAGGCGGGAAGTCTGATTCTCTACTCACGGGAGGACGTCCCGACTGTGAAGCGGAGTCAAGTTCTCCTACTGGAGGTGGACAAGGCGGAAGAGCTGAGGGAGTTCCTTGAGACGGCCCTGGGCGTCCTCGTGACGGTCGAGAAGCGTAGGGAGATTTACCGTTGGAAGGCCGTGCAGATTCACTTGGATGAGGTCGCAGGCTTGGGTAGTTTCTTAGAATTCGAAAGACCGATTGGTTCCCCAGGTGATGAACGGGACGCTCAGGCGGAGTTTGAGCATCTGAGGTCGGCCTTAGGCGTGGAGGGCCCGGACATTGTGGCGGGATCATACAGCGATCTCATCTTGGCCAAGGGCACTCAGGGTGATTGAAGATCCTTGAGGAGCCCCTCTTCTGTGTATCCGAAGGGGGATAGAAGCGTCTCCCCCGCCCGGCAGAGGAGGCGAAGGTACTCCCATCGGTCCACCTCCTCATCTCCTTGGAGGAAAGCCGCAAACCTTACCTTCCGGCGGTAGTCGCGGGTCCTCCTGTTGGTTATGACGTACCTCACGTACTCCCCCGGCTCCACCTTGAATCCCCGATCTCTCATCTGCCGCAGAGCCGCGGCAGTGTAGTTGAGGACCACGTACTCCTCCAGAGGCTTGGTGACGATCTTCGTGATGATTAGGTCCTCCAGGGGCACGCGACCGACTAGGAGGTCCTTTGCTGCCTCCCGGAGGACTTGGAGGGCCTTGGGGATGCGGGCATGAAATTCCTCTGCATCCTGGGCCTGGCGAAGGACCTCTAACATGGCGGACTGAGCCCTCTCCACGAAGCCGGGAGTGTCGTGCTTCCTCACCTCGATGCCCCGCAGCTTCATCTCCCCGTCGTCGAAGAGGCCATAGTAGCGGTTCAGGGCCCCGACGCCGGTGGTCTTGCAGGGGAGGAAGACGATCCATTTGTAGACCCCCTCGAGGTCAAGGGGTAGCCCGGTGGCGGTGGTTATGTGGTCCACCACCATCTCCACGGGGTCGTGCCCAGGTAAGGGCCGAAGCCAGAGGGAGTCGACGATGCCGTGGACGACCTCGTAGCCATGGTCCTCCGCGATGGCCATGCTCTGGACCAGCAGCTCTCGAGCGAAGGCGTTGATGGCCTCGTGGCACTCGATGCGGCCGAAGCGGGCGTTGGAATAGCCGAGGTAGCCAAACGAGGTTACTAGCATCCACTTCAGGATGTTATCCCTAGCCGCGTAGATTTCCTGCTTTGGCCCCGACTCCCTCTTCTTCCGCTTGTAGTATCGCTTCCTCTCCAGGAGGGGCTTCAGGTAGACGGGGATGAGTCCTTCCCGGCGGACGCACAAGTGGTGGCCGATCTCCGGCGCCCGGAGACCATCTTGCTCGCAGCAGGAGCAGAAGATAGTCTCGGGGGAGATATTGAACTTCATCATGATGCTTGGATACAGGGAGGCATAGTCCAGCTCCATGATGCCCTCATGGATGCCCACCTCCGGCTCTAGGATGAAACCGCCCCGGTCGCACAACAGGAGGTCCTCCGCTGTCTTGAAGGACTCCGGGATGTTCTTCTTCCACAGGACGGCGTAGCCCCGCCGGTGGGCCTCGTGGATCTGCATGGAGGTGATGGCCGTCCCTGGCGTCAGGCGAAGCATCTCCTGCGGCGGGAGGCGAGCCAGACGCGCCATCTCTACCAGTCCATGAAACCCGCTCTCCCGGTGCGCGAAGTGATTGGCATCCAGATGTAGCCGGCCGCGGAGAAGGTACTGCGTCGGCTTGTATACCACCTTGCCGTAGGTGAAGTAGCTCTTCCCCTCGCGGGGGTGGAAGGCCTGGGGTTCCCTACCGAGGAGGAGGTTGACATTCAGGGCCTGAGCCTTGTGGATGAGGAAGGGAAGGACGAAGGGGTCGCCGTCTCGCGTCAAGAGGATATCAGGATCCTCTTTCCGAATCGCCCTGTGAAGCCCCTCGAGGATGTCCTCCTCCCTCCCCTCCAACGTCACCTCTCCCAAGTGGGCCCTCAACAGGCGGTCCTCATATCTGGGAAGCCCCCGCGGGGCCTCCACCTGGATGTTCAACTCCAAGGCCTTCAGAGGAGGAAGGTCGTACTCCAGGGCGAAGGGCTCCTCCAGCGGACGCCAGCTCCCGTTGTACTCCACCAGGCTCAGGGGGAGGAGGTCGTGCTGGAAGAAGTACCGCTGAGCATATCTCAGGTCCACGTCATAGAGGCGATAGTCGTGGTAGCGCCCCTCCTTGCTCACTAGCTCTGCCAGGGGTGACAGGTCCCCGTACCTCCGGGGCCATACCTCCAGAACCTCCACAGCCTCTTGGGACTGGATATCAATCCTCCTGCGGGTCCACTCCACCCTCTCGACCCTCCGGAGGGGCTCCAGCCTCCTCCCCATCTCCCTCAGGTCGCCTCGGCTGCCGTGGATGTAGAAGCGAGGCCGAAAGCTGAGATCCTCAATGCGGTGGACGCCTTGGGGAGTCCAAAGCCACAGGGCCATGGAGTCCCTGCCGTAGTCCGCATGGGCGTCGATGATCCAGCCTCGCATCTCCTCCTCTCCCCCGCTTCAGAGAGGTCCAGGCTGTTTCACGGGATGTGCTTATAAAAGGCGGGAGGAAGGGGGTGGGTGAAACTAGCCTTCAGACCTCCTCGCCCACCTCAACCCTCGGCCCTTCCATCCTTGGAACGGTCACTTCGAACCGCTTCTCCGCCCGCTCCACCTGCACATCCAATACGGTACTCCCGAGTCGCAGGGACTTCATGCGGATGTAGTCCGTCTGATCAGGCAGGAACGGGCTGACTGTCAGCCGTCTGGAGGAGGCGTCTGCCTCCAGTCCGAGCAGTGCGCGTAGCATCAGGAACGGGGACCCCGCGACCCAGGCCTGCACGTCGCAAGCCCGCGGGACGATAATGGGCCTGTCTTCGCTACTCCTTGTGAAGCCGCCGAACAGCTCGGGCAACCTGTACTGGAATCCCTCTGCGGCATCCAAGAGGCCTTCGAAGAGCATGGCGGCTTCGTCCTGCAGACCGTGCCTCGCCATTCCCCACGCGACGATGGCGGTCTCGTGAGGCCATACGGAGCCGTGGTGGTAGCTGAGGGGATGGTACAAATCCTCGGCCGCGGACATGGTTCTCACGCCCCAACCGGAGAAGAAATCTTCCTGGGCCAATTTCCTGGCGACCCTTGCGGCTCTCTCTTGGGGGAGTATCCCGCTCATCAGAAGGTGGCCGGGATTGGAGGTCTGCATCCTCACCAGTTCGCCTCGACCATCCAGAGCCAGGGCATATGTGCCCTGGGCGGGAACCCAGAAGGCTGCCTCGAATCTACCCTTCAAGGCCTTCGCCGCGGAGTCCAGGGCCTCGCTCTCCTCTTCGTCCTTCAAGGCCCTAGCGATCACAGCCAATCCTCTCAGACCCCAGTACACGTAACCCTGCGCCTCGCACAGCGCGATGGGAGGCTCGGGTTGGGAGCCATCGGGGTGGAGGACACCCGTGATGCTGTCCTTCCAGCCTTGGTGGCGAAGGCCTGGTAGCTCTGCGCCGATGTAGCTTAGAAACCCACCCACTCCTCTCTCCATCTGCTCCCGAATGTACCGGGCGGCCGCAACCGCCGAAGGATACAGCCCCCTGCAGAAGTCGAGGTCACCTGCCCAGAGGTAGACTTCACTCAGGAGGCATAAGAAGAGTGGCGTGGCATCGACGGAGCCGTAGTAGGGCGTGTGAGGAATCTGTCCACTACCTGCCAGCTCCCCCCTTCGCAGCTCATGAAGAATCTTCCCCGGCTCCTCCTCCTGGTAGGGGTCGTATTCCGTGCCTTGCAAGCGCGCAAGGGAGCGAAGGATGTCCATGCTCATCCGAGGACAAAGGTGCACTGTCTCCAGACCAAAGATGAGGCTGTCCCTCCCGAAGAGGGTGGTGTACCAGGGCAACCCAGCCGCGGGGACCTGCTGGCCGTTCACAGTAATGAACATGTCTACGGCGTCACTCATGGAGCGTCCAAGCCAGGCACCAAGCCTCTCGCTGTCGACCTCCAGTCCGGGCCAATCCTCGAGCTCTGTGGCCCTGAGTCTCTCCACTGATTCATTCATGGCCTCGATGGACGCGAAGCCTGCAGCTGGGGCGACCTCGCCAGTTCCGATATCGACCTTGATGCGGATGGTGGCCGATTCCTTCGGGCCGATTCTCAGATCCCAGGTTGCGGTAGTCCCATGGACGGCGTTAGGCCCCGGTCTGAAGATAGCCCTGGTCCAGCGCGCGACTCGGTCCTTGCCTCTCCTCTTCCACAGGATCACCGCCTCTCCGTGTGTAGTTCGTGGGGCCCTTCGCTGAGGTGGGACCATGCCACGAACCTCGAAGATGTCTCGGAAATCGGCTCTGAGGGTGAGCTTCAAGGTCAACGCCCTCTGTGCTCGATCCAGGTTGATCAGGCGTAGGACTTCCGACATGTAGGACGCAAGGGCGATCTCTCGATTCACGTACAGACCAGGAGTTTGGCCCTTGCTCGTTTCTTCGATGAAATCCATCCTGACCGAGTACAGGTTAGGGGCATATCCACCCACGAGGCTCAGGTGGCTCCCCACAAGGGATGGCACATATCTGGAAAGGTGGCGCGTATCCTCCAGATAGAGCCCAAACCCATCCCTTCCAGGAATGTTTCCCCCCGGGTCCATAACGAGGAAGGCATTCCCCTGCTTCAAGATGTGACGTCTCGAGCCGGGCACGGGCGAACTCTCGCTCGCAGTCATGGAGGCAGTGTCCCTTCGTGGCGTGCCAGGATTGCGTCCGCTATGCGAAGTGCCCGCACCGTCTCCTTGACGTCGTGAACCCGCACGATGCTCGCTCCCCGGGAGGCGGCCACCACCGCGGCAGCAATGCTCCCTTCCAGCCTCTCCTCCACTTCCAAGTCAAGGACCATCCCGATAAAGGATTTCCTCGACGGCCCGACGAGGATAGGCCTGCCCAGGCTCCTGAACTCCCCCAGACGCCGCAGGAGGTCTAGGTTGTGCTTCAATGTCTTGCCGAATCCGAGGCCGGGATCCACAATGAGCTTCTCCTCATCCGCTCCGCCCTTCACGGCTGCCTCGACTCTCCCCCTAAGGAAGCGAAGGATGTCGGCGACCACCTCCTCATACTGGGGGCTCTGCTGCATGGTCTTCGGGTCGCCCTGCATGTGCATGATGACGGCCGGGACGTCGAACTTCGCCACAATCCTCATCATCTCCTCGTCCCGCAGTCCCGTGACGTCGTTCACCATAGAGGCGCCCATGTCCAAGGCCTTAGCCGCCGTCTCGGGCTTGTAGGTGTCCACGGAGACCGGGATCTCCAGCTTATCCACGAGGGCCTTGAGGACGGGCTCGAGACGCCTCCACTCTTCATGCGGGCTCAGGGGGTCACTCCCCGGTTTCGTGGACTCTGCGCCCACGTCCAGCAAGTCGGCGCCTTCCTGCATCATCTGCTCCCCCCGCCGAACGGCGTCCTCTGGCCTGAGGTATTGGCCACCATCTGAGAAGGAGTCGGGGGTCACGTTGAGGACGCCCATTACGAGGGTCCTGTCGACCTCGACAGCCTTCCCTGGGAAGTTGATGATGAAGGATCGCCTCTCATAGTTCGAGAGGACCGCCTCCACTTCCGAAGCGATGGCCTCGCACTGAAACGGCTGGGACCTCATCTTGGAGATGAACCGCTTGAAGTGAAGCGTGGTCCCCATGAGGAGGACGTCGACGGTCTTCCTTGAGAAGTCAATCAACCCCTTGGGCGTGGCGGCGTCGCCACCCGCTCCTAGCATCTCCTGCTTGGCGATGGTGGCCTCTCGGAAGCCCACATCCTGGAGTTTCACCGCCCTGAAGAGGCCCTTCCGGCTGAGAATGGGACGCCCCCGGGCATGGACCCCAACCCGCTCGATTCCCTCTTGAAGGTCCGCCTCACGGGCGATTTCGAGGACGTGGGCGTTGAACACGGTATGCCATGCCCACGCCCGCTTAAATCCTCTCGTTACTTGCCGGCCTAGGGGGGCCGCGGCCAGGCGAATTGGTCGAATTTCGCGGTGACTAGGGCCCAGCCTCACCCAGTTGAGAAGCGACGGGGTCTCTCGGTCCGCTACCCAGTCGGGGGGGCGGCGGTCATGGGCTGAGGCAACTCCTCCGGGATGGAGAAGAAGGCCACGATCACAAGGATGGTCGAGACGAAGATGAGGAGCACTCCAATCCCCAGCGCGATGATCAGGATGGCTCCGATGAAGAAGAGCAGAGCCGCAGTGTGGAACATATTGACGCCCAGCCCTTCTGCAATCGAATCGAAGCTCCTCTTGAAGAAGAACGCCGAGATGATGTAGACGATCCACGCGATGGCGAGGCCCAGGATGAGGGCAGCTATAACCGCAACGAAGTCGCCTGGATCTGGAGGCTCCACTATCTCAAAGCCGGGATCTCCAAAGCCGAAGAAGGCAGCAACCACAGCCAAGACCATGAGGAAGATCACGAGGATCGCCACGATGCCGAGAACGACGGAGATAAGCATGTTTGTGAAGATGGCCCGGTCGTTCAGGGCGTTCGCGATGAAGTTGACCGCGATGAGGACAAGGACTAGCCCCACGATGGGAATGACCAGGGCGCCAAACGGTATGAAGAAGCCCCCAATCCCTCCGACGAGCAGCAGGATTGCCCCTACGCCCCCGTAGATTTTCGCTTCACGCAAGGAACCCATGTCGCGGCGATACGCAGGTCGGTAGAAAAGCGTTACGGTCCCTCCCCTGACACCTAAATTGCGACTACATCATAGGGCATTTCCTAATCAATTGGTGAAATGTACTGCATATGGGGGAATCCATCAGTTTGGAGGCGGCAGTGGCCCAAGACCCGCCGACGGGAGGAACGTCGGGACCGCCGATGGCTAGGCGTCCTCAAACATCTGCGGTTTCCTCGTTTAGAGGTCGGTTGTGGTCGAGACTCTCACCGAAGGCCCAGGGCGTCCTCTAGCTCCTCCACCCCGCCCAGGAACCTCGCGTGGGCGTCACCCAGCTCCTCCTGTGCTTCCTCGAATTCCTCCATGAGGCTCTCAGCCTCGGCCAGGCTCATCATCTGCTCTGCCATGGGGAAAAGCACGTTATCCTCCTTGGCGATGTGGTCCCGCAAGAGCTCAATGTAGGCCTGAGCGTGAGCTGCGAAATCCTTCGGCTTCCCACCCTCGATGGCCTCCGACATGGCCTTCACATGACCTCTCCCCACATCGTGTTCGGCTAGCATGACGCCGATGGGCCCGAGATCCCGAGACATCCCCTTTCCCTCCAGGTATGGAAAGAGGATGCCCTCCTCCTTCTGATGATGGCAGCGGTCCGCGAAGCCTCGGACGAAGTCAACAATCTTCTCCAGGACTTCCCTCGAAACCTCTTCCCCCAGGTCCAGCTTCTCGGCGGCCCTCGCCAAGGCCTCCAAGCCCCTCTCGATGACCCTATGCTCCTCCTTGAGTGCGTCCGTAGGCCTCATATCTCGAGGCTGCCAGCCGGCATCCCACCATAATGCTGCTCCCGAAGGGGTTCGGGTTACCAGAGTCGCCGACAGTTGGAGGGCCACCGAGTCACCTTTAATAGGCACAGACCTTCTTCTCAGGCCAGATGCGGATCCTCTTCATCCACGCGGATCGAATGGAGTACGAGGCGAAGGAGAGGACGAAGTACGCTGAGGAGGTGCCTGCCGAGGAACTCACCGGGGCCTTCGATGACGTCTTGGTCTGCTTCACCGCCGTGGAGAAGGAGGACGAGGCCGACGTTGACGGCATCGCCGCCCGGGCGGCCGATGAGGTTCAGGACGTGGCGAACCGGGTGAAAGAGCGGCGGGTGCTTCTCTACCCATATGCCCACCTCAGTCCATCCCTGGCTAGTCCGGAGAGGGCGAAGGTGGTCCTCGCTCGTCTGGAGGAGGAAGTACGCGATCGAGGCCTGGACGTCCACAGATCCCCCTTCGGCTGGTACAAGGCCTTCGACATCGCCTGCAAGGGCCACCCCCTGTCGGAACTATCCCGAGAGATCACCCTGGAGGAGATCGGCGAGGCGGAGTCCCGGGCCGTGGCGGCAGAGAAGACCCTGATCTCTCAGTGGTTCATCCTGGAGCCCGATGGCGGGCTACATCCCATCACGTTGGAGGACGGAGACATCGCAGGCTACGACTTCGCCGGTGAGCCGAACCTAGAGCGGTTTGCCCGCTACGAGATGGCCAAGAGCAGGGAGGCGAAGGAGGAGGCCCCCCACATCCGCCTCATGCAGGATCTTGAGCTGGTCGGCTACGAGCCGGGGTCTGACCCGGGAAACCTCCGATTCTACCCAAAGGGGCGTCTCATGAAGGCCCTCTTGGAGGACTACGTGAGCCGCAAGACGGTGGAGTACGGGGCCATGGAGCTGGAGACGCCCGTGATGTACGACTTCGAGCACCCCTCTCTGAAGGCCTACATAGAGCGGTTCCCCGCCCGCCAGTACGCCGTGAGGACTCCCAACAAGCGCGCCTTCCTGCGCTTCGCCGCCTGCTTTGGCCAGTTTCTCATGGCCCACGACATGACCATCTCCTACAAGGACCTCCCCGTCCGGATATACGAGATGACCCGTTACTCCTTCCGGGCGGAGCAGCGTGGGGAGCTCTCAGGCCTTCGGCGGCTGCGGGCCTTCACCATGCCTGACTGCCATGCCTTCGTGGCGGACATCGAGATGGCGAAGGAGGAGATGCTGCGGCGGTGGGAACTCTCCTACGACCTCCTGAAGGACCTGGGCTTCGACCTGCCCGCTGACTTCGAGGTAGGACTGCGGGTCACGAAGGAGGTCTGGGATGGCCACCGGCCCTTTGCGGAGGAGCTGGCCCGCCGCTGGGACAGGCCTATCCTCCTGGAGATGTGGGAGGAGCAGTTCTTCTACTACGTCCTGAAGTACGAGTGGAACTTCGTGGACGCCTTGGGGAAGGCGGCGGCCCTCAATACGGACCA
>JABAOD010008152.1_pt1 | contig 10705 bp, 12 predicted proteins | sample 7062151 | NCBI WGS metagenome assembly JABAOD01 (sample SAMN14538626, study PRJNA623070) | marine sediment metagenome | biome: marine biome [ENVO:00000428]; feature: marine pelagic biome [ENVO:01000023]; material: deep marine sediment [ENVO:00002113] | place: India: Gulf of Khambhat ...
CCGCCAGCGATCAACTTTATGTTTTCTATCACCACTCAGCAGACACTCAAGACTTCCATTACAGAACTAAAGACGCCTCTGATGCTTCTAGTGGAGCCTGGGACTCCGAGCAAACCATCACCTATGCCCAGGACGTAGTAGCCCTCTCCTCATGGAACCGGGATGTGCTGAATGATCTGCATATCGGCGGTGAACGGGCAACAGATGTGGTCTGGTATCACGCGCTCTCCGTCGCCGTTGTTGCCGTGCCGGAACTTTCCTGGGAGCCAACCATACCCGCCTTCGGTGAACTGTCGGTCCCCCAGGTCGTGCCGGTGGGCCAGATGCCGGGCGGTAGCGGATAGTGCCTCAGAGATACCAATACCAGCCGATTGCCGAGCCCCCCCATATTGGACCCCCGGAGGGGCTTTCTTGGGAGCCTGAATACCCGGACTTCGCCCGGCCCAAGCTCGGGCTACTCACTGCGGCGATCCCATTCATCTTCTTCGTCGCCGGAGCCGAGGTCCCATTCGATGTTGATAAGCACTGGCGGCCACAGTACCCCGACCAGCTACTCCCAGCGCCGGCGGTAGCGTGGCAACAGCCTGAAGCCTACACCCCCGATCCTAGTGGTTTCTCCCACAATGTAGAGTGGGCTCCCGAGTACCCGGACTTCGCGCGGGAACAGCCCCCCGTTGCGTGGCAGCAGTTCCTAGCCCAGACCCTTGAGCCTACGAACTTTGCGCCTACCCTGGCCTGGGAACCTGAATACGCCGACTTCACCAGGGCGCCGCCATCTGTCGTTTGGCAGGACCCATTCTTCCCGAGTCCTGAGCCCGTTGTCGTCGTCCCTGACCTCTCATGGGCGCCAAGCTACCCCGACATCCTGCTCCCGGCGCCGGGCGTTACCTGGCACCAGGCCGAGTTCCAACACAAGGACCCAAGGGGCTTCGCTCCTCCCCTGGCCTGGGAGCCAGAGTATCCCGACTTTGCGCGAGAGCAGGAACCCATCTCTTGGCAGCTTGCCTTTGCCCAAAACATCGAACCCATCATCTTCGTTCCAGAACTCGCCTGGGAGCCCCAATACCCCGACTTCGGCAGGGCGCCCGAGCGATGGCAATGGCACGATCCCTTCACCTACACGGTCGAGCCTACCCGGTTCGCCTACAACGTCGATTGGGCGCCGGAGTACCCAGACTTCGCGCGGGAGCAGCCACCGTTTACGTGGCACGATCCGCTCGCCTACACGCTCGACCCATCCGGCTTTGCCCACCGGATCGACTGGACTCCTGAATACCCCGACTTCGCACGCGAGGCGGAGCCGGTCGCTTGGCAGCAGCCGCTCGCCCAGACCCTTGAGGAAAGCCAATTCACCTTCGATCTGTCCTGGCAACCCGTCTATCCCGAGTCGGCCAAGGCTCAGGAACCTATTGCCTGGCAACTCACCTTCATCCAGAACATTGAACCCATCATCTTCGTGCCGGAGCTCTCCTGGGCTCCGACGTATCCAGACCAACTCCTGCCGGCGCCATCGGTTCCCTGGCAGCAGTTTCTCGCGCAAACACTTGAGGAGAGCCAGTTCACCTTCGATCTCTCCTGGCATCCTGTTTACCCCGAATCGGCGAAGGCGCAGGAACCGATCGCTTGGCAGCTTGCGTTTGTCCAGAACATCGAGCCCATCGCCCCGGCGCCGGAACTCTCTTGGTCTCCCGAGTATCCAGACTTCGCACGGGCGCAACCGTGGTGGCAGTGGCACGACCCATTCTCCTACGACGCCGAGCCCTCGGGCTTTGCTCACAACGTCGAGTGGGCACCGGTCTATCCCGACTTCGCCCGCGAGCAGCCGGGGGTTGTGTGGCAGGACCCGATTGCCCAGACGCTTGTTCCAGCACTGTTCCCGGTCCCAGAACTCTCCTGGGCGCCGGAGTACCCCGATTACATCTGGATCGCCGAGCCTGTCGCCTACCAGGTGCCCTTCGTCTCTATCCTGGAGCCAAGCTATCTCGTTGCCTTCGAGTTGGCGTGGATCCCCGAATACCCGGACTTCGCTCGGATGCAGCCTGCGGTGGCCTTCCAGCAGATGTTCGCGGCCAACATCCTGCCCGTGCGGATCGAAGCAGAGCTACAGGGATTGATGGGTCAGGCAGCGTTGGCACGGATGGACCAAAGTGATAGACTGATGGAGGCAGAGGACGTTACCATGAAAACGACGAGGCGCCACGAAGATGCCGGCTAGAGCAGGAATGGCAAACCTCATCACCCGACTCCGCCGGATGGTGGACGACGCCCTCATAACCTACGTGGACAAGGCTGACGGCACTGGCAGCGGCTCGGTGTTCTGGCTCCAGAACCATCCCGTCAGCCCAGACTCCGAGATCGTCACGGTCAACGGCACGGTCCAAAACGATCCGGCGGACTACAGCCTCAACGACGCAGACGGTAGGCTCTCCTTCGTCACCGCACCCCCGGTCGGTGTGAACAACGTCGAGGTCCAGTACCAAGCCTCGGACTTCTCTGACGACGAGCACGCGGACCTCCTCGACCTCTACCGCGTGGACATCATTGACGAGCTCCTGGAGGAACGCCCAGAGAGGGTGGCAGGCAGCATAACGGAGTGGCACGACTACTACTCTCAGTTCGAGAACTTCGAGGAGACGGACGGCGGCAGTGCCATCTTCATCGTCAAGGACGTGACCGGGAGCGTGATCGGGTCAGCCGATTACACCCCGAACTACATCAACGGACACATCAACTTCCCGACCGATACCGAGGGATCGAACCGCTATCTGGATGCCCGCTCCTACGACCTGGCTCACGCAGCCGCCGACATCTGGAAACAGAAGGCGGCGCTCACTTCGGCCTACTACCGCTACCGGGCCGATGGGCACCAACTGGATCGCCAGCAGTGGTTCGAGCACTGCATGGAGATGAACATGACCTACCTCAAGCAGGCCAAGCCCATGCACGTTGACCTGGTGAGAGATGATCTCAAATAGGAGAGCCCTCGATACCCGCGAGCTCACCCGGCTCCGCAAAGACGCGGAGAACCACCTGCCGGACTTCTGCACGATCCAAGTCCAATCCGAGGGCGTTGATACGGTTGGGGGTCCGACCGAGAGTTTCGCCAATACCTACCAGGAGGTCCCCTGCCGGCTGGCTGCCTTCATCTTCCGGGATCGGGAGTCTATCCTGGCAGGGCGCATTATGACTCCTGGGCGCTTCACCCTGACCCTTCCGTGGGATCAGGAGATCAGCCTCAAGGATAGGGTGGTCCATGAGGGAGAGACCTACGAGGTTGTGGCCCTCGACCAGGACACGGCAAGCTGGCGCACCGCTAAACGGGTGGACGTGGCGAGGGTGGACTGATGCCTAGGGCAACTAGGGCGGGCGTCTTTGTCAGGCTCGACACGCGGCGCCTGGATCAAATCGCCGCCCGGATGCAGACCGGACCCGACGAGGCCCTGGACAATCTCTCCCATGAGGCGGTCGAGGAGGGGATCAAGCCTCGGACGCCGGTGAGGACCGGCCAGCTTAGAGACAGCTACCACGTTTGGCCGCCCGAGGAGCCCAACAAGCGCATCATCTCGGATGGCCCTGCGGATCGGGGACGCCTCTACGGTATCTACCAGGAGTTCGGCTTCCACCACTGGAGGACGGGTAGGCCCGTGCCTGGGCAACCTCACTTCCTGGCTGGTCTCCACCAGGTATTCGTCGAGCCGCGAATCGCAGCCGAGATCAAAGAGGTAGTGTTCACAGGTGGGCGGGCTGGCGCGGGACGGAGGGTTGCCAGGCCGGTTCCTCCCATCCACACCCTGACTAGATAATGCCTAGCGATCACATTGAGGAGCTAGAGACCGCGCTCTACAACCGGCTCGCCGGAGGCACGGCCCTGACGAACCTTCTGGGCGGAACCCTGATCCACAACACCGTGGCTCCACCCCACACGGAGCCACCCTATGTGCTGTTCCAGCAGCAGGCAGGAGGCGACGAGAATGTGACACCGAGGAGATCCCGCGACCCGATCTATCTGGTCAAGGCCGTGACGCTAGATGGTCGGGAGGCGGCTATTGCCCTTGACCGGGAGTGTGATACACTGCTTCATAAGAACGAGCTTCCCGTCATGGGAGATTGGGGGAACCATCGCCTTAATCGAACGGAGGACGTGAGCTTCGTAGAGCAGGACGACGCGGGCAAGCAGTATTTCCACCAGGGCGGCTTGTACCGCGTCAAGATCGCAGAGATATTCCCATAAGGAGGACCAATGCCTAGTGGCAACAGGCTTTCGGGCGAAACCCTCTATCTCGAGTGGGTAGATCCAAGCGGCACGGTCGTGCTAGACGCCGACTATCGGGAGTTCGGCCCCTCCGAGGAAGTGCAACTGATCGACCAATCGGCTGGCCCCGACGTGGCGAGAACCTACATCCCTCGGCTAGAGGACGGCGCCGCCGACCTTCGCATGATCTGGGTGGACATCAACAACTCTCCATCCGGGACGCTGATCTGGACTCGATTGGACAAGGCCAGCGAAGGAACGCTGCGGTGGGGCGAGGAAGGAAACACAACCGGCGACCCCCGCCACACTGTGGCCGCCATTGTGCAGAGCCGCGATAAGACCATCCCCTATGACGGGGAGATGGAAGCCAGCTTCACCTTCCAGTTCAACGGCGTACCCTCAGACGACGTATATCCCTAGAGGGGAGGGTTGGTGGCTGATACCATCACGCTCCGTGATGGGACCACCCTCGACGTAGAGGGCGACATCACGCCTCGCGAGTGGATGCGCTGGCTCGATGCCGAGCGCGGCGGAGACTTCCACCACATTGCCAGCACCATGGCTGGCTACGTCAAAAAGTGGTCCCTTGACGGGAAAGACCCCGCAGACCCCAACAGCTATCTCGATATGGACATGAGGATCTTTAACGAGATGTCGGTTGCGGTTGCGGGGTATCTGCTGACAGGGGCACCGGGAAAAGCCTAACCCCCGAGGCCCTAGAGGGCTGGCACTCCGGGGATGAGCGGGCTGGTAGGCGCCTCATGGAGGCGTTCCCCAAGACGGTGCATCTCTACACGCGCTCTCGGGGCAATATCAAGATGGACCCCGAATCCTATCGTGACTACGAGAGGCTGACTCTCGCCCTGTCATACGGCTGGACGCTCGAGTATGTGGACAGCCTGGGGATAAGGGCACGGCAGCGGGCTCTGGGCCTGCTGGACGCAAGGAGCAAGGGTGGCTGAGAAGGTAGCGAGCCTCTGGGCCGAAGTCCAGATCGAGACACGCGGAGCACAGGCTGGTCTCCGAGCGACCTACGCCGAGCTCCAGGTGATGCGGCGCTCGCTGGAGCTTCTGGGCGGCGAGTGGAAGGCAAACGCCGCCTCGATCATGCAGAACGAGCGCAACCTCAAGATGCTCACCCAAGCTGTCACCACCAGCGGTGTCAGTATGCAGCAATGGACTCGCACCGTGCAGAAGGCTCAATCCCAATTGGGCGTGGCCGACGCTCAGATGGCAAACAACATCGGCACCATGGGCCGGATGCGGGGCGAATTGAGCAACCTCGTCCAGTGGTGGGGCCGAATCCTCCTGTTCTGGGGTGTGGCCGGACTGCTGCTGCAACCCATCTGGAGCCTCATTGGATCGCTGACCGACAGGCTAGGAGAGCAGGCCCGCAAGAACGCGGAGCTTGCCGAGTCCTTCAACGAACTGATCCCTCGGGTCAAGGACTACCAGGACGCCATCGAGGGAATCCAGGAAAGGCAGCCCGGCCTCACTGATCGGATGGTGGATTTCGCTTCCTCCCTTGCTGGCGTATTCGACCGCACGGGCGACACCGTTGCGGTGCTTGGTGAGCTCCGCCAGGGGATGGAGGACACGGCCCGTGCCGAGCAGAAGCTCGAAGGCCAACTGGAGTTTCTCCGCCAGCCCCTCAGCATCATCGCAGAGCACATGGAGGAGCAGCGCGACGAGTTCTTCGACACCGCTCGGTCGGCACAGCACTACATCCAGAGCCTTGTGGATGCCGGACTTGCCAACGAGGAGGTCCTGGAAAAGATCGACGACACCACCATGGGCTTGCTCAATCAGGCGATTATGCTGCGCCGGTCGGAGCTCATGGAGGAGCATTGGGCCGATGGCAAGAAGCGGGCCGCACGCGAGGCAGAGAGCGCGGGCAGGCGGATCGAAGATGCAGCCTTTCGCCGGCAGCAGGCAGAGGAAAACTTCGTATTCCGTACCGGCCAGATCACCGAACGCTTCAACATCCAGCAGTGGGCCTCCCAAGCCCGGTTCTCCTCGCAGAGGCTCGCTGCCCAGGAGCGGTTCAACCTCACCATGCACACCATCATGCAGAGGCACTTCAACCGACTCCAGGATCTCCAGGTTCGGTTCTGGAACAACCAGCGAGACCTCCTGCGCCGCCAGGCACCACCCTGGCTCCAGGCGATCTCGAGAAACTTCCTCAAGAAGCGGGCCGAGCTCATGGAGTCGGGCGACGAGGAAGGGCTGAGGCAACTCCAAAAGGCGTTCAAGGATCGTGTCCGAGAGATCGACCCGATCTTCGCCGAGGAGCTAGACATCCTGGAGGAGAGTCTTGACCAGCAGCGATCGGCTGAGGACCGGAACTACCAGCAGTCCATTGACAACCAGCGCCGGGCTTTCGACATCCAGCTAGGAGCCATGCAGCGGGCCTTTGCGATCCAGAACGAGACGCAACGCCGGAACTTGGCTCTCCAGTTGGACGCCGCCAAGTTCTCCTACCAGCAGCAGTTGGAGGCGATCCAGCGGTTCCTGAATCGGGCCGACGAGGAATTGCGCGAGGGTCTAATCAAGATGAAACAGACCATCGCCAAGAACCCGCTCGTAATCAACATCAAGACCCAGAGACAGGAGTTCGCACCGCCACTGTTGCCGCAGCCTGTCATTTCGGCGCCGGGTGGTCCCATCCCCTTCACCCAAAAAGCAGATTTCGATGTCGCGGTGGATGTGACCGTGACGCCCAAGGGTGACACCGGCGATGTTAAGACCAAGCGGTTCGGAGGGCCGCAACCACTCTGATGGCCTACATCCTCCGCATTGGAGACGCGAACGCGATCACCAACGGGCTCGCCGTGGACCTCCACGATTCCGAGCCCGGCTTCAAGTTCATGTCCTACGAGCCCCAACACGAAGGCTTTGTCGATGTCTATGGGGGGCTCAGGGGGGACATCCTCACCCGCCACTACGACGGCAGGCTCATGCACCGCCTTGAGCTAAAGCTCACCGGCGACTCCGCCGCATCCTCCCCCGAGGATGATCTCATTGACCGCCTCAGCGTCCTTGAGTTCTGGCTCCGCCGAGCCCGCGCCTATCACCTGGGCGAAAGGGAGGACCCTGTTTACTTGGAGGAGCAGATCGACGGNNTTCCCCATCATTTCGGGGCTGGTCAACAAGGGAGACTTCTGGGACACCTTCAAGCTAGGCCAGGCATCTCCCGGACCGATCATTCAGCCCATGAGACTCGACTTGTGGACCGAGCTCGGAGAGTCAGTGGCGGCCCTGGTCCTCGAAAACTACCTCCAAAACCCGCAGTTTGAGGAGGACAAGGTAACGTCGGGCCAGGGCGACAACTGGAACCAGCTTGGGACCCCGACGCTTACCATGGACGCCGCCATCAAGCTGTTGGGGAAGCAGGCCCAGAAGGTCGTCACCGACGCCTCCACCAGCGAGGGGATAAGAAGCGACACGGTTGCCAGCGACGCCACTTCCGGCATCGTGGTGGTCTGGGTCTATCGAGCGGACCCCGGAGACAACTTCCAGGTGACTCTCTTTGATGTAACGGCGTCCCAGGATCGGGGCACCGTGAAATACGACACCGCTGGATGGGCGACGAGGGTTGACGCGAATGGGAATACCTGGAAGCGGCTGGTCATAACCTCAAGCTCCCTGGTCAACGGCAACAACCACCAGATAGACATTTACCGGCACTCTGCCGATGCCTCTCAGGCGACCACCTTCTACGTGGATCAGTGCTACCTCCAGTTTGGAACCACCGCCATTCCTACGGGCTGGAGCAGCGAGCGGACCCTGATTAACCACTACGACCAGGGCGAGGGTCACATCAACTATGTGGACGTGGCCGATCTGCCCGGCAACGCACTGCCGAAGATCAAGCTCCAGCTAGACATCACTGATGCCGGAAGTGACCTGGCGGTCCCCAACCTCCTCTGGTCGAGGAGGAACAAGAACATAGATGGGGGCTTCGTCTGGTTTCTCAACGCCACCGATGGCACCGTGGGGACAGATACCTCTCTGTCCGCCGACACGGGTGCTCCGGGTGGTCAGAAGGCCGTGTGCGACTTCTCCACCACCACGACCGAGGCGGAGAGGCTGAGGATAGAGCTATCGTCGGTGGAACCCATGGTGGGCCGATACCGGGTGCTATTGCTGGCCCGGCAGACGGCAGGAGCGGCGGACGACATCGTAGTTACGCAAGTCAGTCTGGACGATGGGGGCGCCACCGCCACTCTCACCTATGACAGCAACACCAATCTCCCCACCCTGCCTATCAGTTCTACGCTCTGGACCGTGGTGGATCTCGGTGTAATGAGGGTCCCAGGCTTCACTCACCCCGAGGACTATCTCTCCGACGAGGACTTTGCGGTAAGAATCCTGGCCCGCCGCGACGCAGGGACGGCCAATCTGGAGATTGCCGGCGCCATATTCTTGCCCGCTGGCGAGTCTGCCTTCACTGCGGCGCTCACCGCCCAGACCGGCACCTTCGAGTTCCACCTGGACAGCCTGCTCGTCCCACCCTCTCACTACCAAACCATCGGTGGTGCCAACCCCGTGTATGCGCCGGGGCTCGGACTCTTGGGGCAATTCCCCGACGCGATGCCGGGCGAGCTCAATCGTTGGTTCTTCCTGTTGCTCTCGCAGACTGGCGGCAATGCCTGGCTAGACATCGACGACACCGTTATTGCCAGGGTGGAATACAAGCCCCGCTTCACGCATCTCCTGGGCGTCTGGGGCCGAGACACCTTTGGCTGATGTGGACACTCGAGACGCTCCTCTACGACGGGGACTACGACAGCCCCGGCTTCATTGAGCGGCTGACACCCAAGGTCAGCAACATACAGATCGTTTGCGCCCTGCATGGCGGTGTGTCCTCTGTCGCCATTTCCCTCGCCGAGAACATGGAGGATGCCTTCGAGTTCGCTCTCAGGAACATCGGCAGGCGCATCTTCATCGTGGACAATGACCTCCAGGCAGTGGCCGAGGGAACGATTGTCCGCCCCACGATCTCGGAGGGCTCCAACGACTTCGTGTGTTGGGGTCCCTATGACCGCCTGTGTTTCGCCCAGGTCTATCAGGACCTAACAAGCTGGATCAGCAGCGGCACCACCACCGGCGTCCTCAAGGACATGCTGACTGATGAATGTCCGGGCGTGAACTCAGACCAGACCGAGATCACGGAGACCGCAACCAACATCTTCCCCTTCCAATTCAAGGACTTCTCCTATCCTGGCGAGATCATCCCGCAGCTTGCAGCCATGAGCGACTTCCAGAACCTCACCTATGACTTCTGGCTTCGCTCGCTGGACCCAACGCCCGGTGCTGCGCCCAAGAAACCCCAGGCATACTTCAAGATCAGATCAACCCAGGTCAGTCCTCACTACGAGGCCAGAAGCTCCAACTTTGCCTCGGGGGGCGTCCGCATCACCCCGGACATAACACGGCTGGTCAACAGCCTCCGCGTGCTCTACACCAACTCGGCGGGTGCCACGGCACAGACGGGCGGGGCTAGCGATGCCGACAGCCAGAGCGATTTCTGGCTGCGGGAGCTCTTTAAGCTGACGATAGGCCGGGCGACCGAGACGGCAGCAGAGCAGTACCGGGACTCCTACATCGGTCGGTTCGCGGACGTGCAGCAGACAATCAGCTTTGAGGTAAACGGCTGGCTTCAGCGGCTCGTCAAGCGAACAGAGGATCAGTTCGGAGGTGGGCGGGAGCCGCTGTGGAAGGCGGTGGCGGACTTCCCCGTTGGATTCCGGTGGCTAGGGGCTCCTCCAGAGCGCATCCCCGTCTCTGGCTCTTGGGGCCTGGATGGTCGCATCCTGTTCTGGACCTCTGCCCTGACCTACGACTATGCCTCCAATATGCTCACCATCCAGCCTGACACGGAACCAAGAGAGTTCGAGAACATCATCAACCGCCTCCAGAGCATGGGAGGCATTTCCTGATGGTTGTCGAGCGCCCTGCCGTGATCCCGCCGCTCGGAGCAATGGAGGGGCTGCGGACTCTCCTCAAGGTCCAGGGTCCTCCCAAGCTGGTGGAGGAGACCGGCACTGATACGATCTCATCCGGGACTTGGACCACGATCCTCACTACAACCGTTGATGTCCATGACGGCGCCGTACTTACCGTCCTTGCCCACTCTGTTGTCGGAAGGAATGACACTTCTGGAAAGAGGGGCCACATGAGGCTGGAGATCAACAGCGTAGCCCAACAGATTGTGGCGTTCACCCCGGAGGTTTCTGGTGTGGCCGCGAGCGAGCAGTTCGGCGTGGTATGCTCTGGTCAAGAGGATGCCCTGCCCGCCGGCACCATCACGATCAACCTCCAGGGTAGGAGGGATGCCGGAACCGGCGGGGTGACGTTCGTGCAGAAGTTCATGCTGATATGGCAAAACTGACGATCTCTCTAGCGATGCTCTGGGCCTTCGCAATGTCCGATGTCCTCGTTACGATAGTG
>JABAOD010010817.1_pt1 | contig 10703 bp, 11 predicted proteins | sample 7062151 | NCBI WGS metagenome assembly JABAOD01 (sample SAMN14538626, study PRJNA623070) | marine sediment metagenome | biome: marine biome [ENVO:00000428]; feature: marine pelagic biome [ENVO:01000023]; material: deep marine sediment [ENVO:00002113] | place: India: Gulf of Khambhat ...
AGCGTTGCAATGACCCCCTGAGACCGCAGGACGTCTCGGGTGGGTCAAGGTTCGATGCGATTGACGGTCGGAATCCGGTCGATGGTGCGGTCGGACGAGGCGATCTCGTCGACACCGGCCGATTCGGCTGAGGCGACGAGGTAGGCGTCGGCGAAGTCGAGGCGATGCGTCTCGTACACCTCGAGTGCCCGCAGGAGCAGCGGGGCGTCGATAGTTCGGATGGCCGGAAAGGCGATGACGGAGCGGACGAGGCGAGCGACCTCATCGATGGGTACCTCGTAGAAGGACTCCAGCACGTAGACGGTCTCAGCGACGATCAGGTCTGGGAGTAGCAGCTCATCTGCGGCGGCGAGATAGGCAGTCGCACGAGTGGCGAGGTCGGGCGGATCACCGGTGAGATGGCGGATGAGGACGTTGGTGTCGACGAACGCCGTCACCGCCGCGCCTCGGCTCGGGTGCGCCTGGTGCTCCGGCGGACCTCGTCCCAGGCGGTACCCCGCTTCGCTGCCGGGACGTCGACGGCGCCGGCGAGGTCGAGCAGGTTGGGTGTCTTGGCGAGCAGGGCCCGGTTCTCCTCGACGCGGAAGACGATCTCGTCGCCCTCGGCGATGCCGAGCTTGTCGCGGACCGCTTTGGGGATCGTGACCTGTCCCTTGGATGTGACCTTCGCTGCGAGATCCATGCTACGTCGCTCCTTACTCCGTCAGCGGAGTAAGGATATCACGCTCGCCATCGACGGAATAGGGGCGAGGGGGGCGGATGCGATGAATCCACCACCGCAGCCACATGCACCTCAGAATGGGTATCGACACCACCAACGACCGCGTCGGGGTTTCCTACGATGGTCATATGCCATCCCTCCTCGCTAGACGGACAGGGGTGGCACGCACTTGCCGGGAGGGTGGACTCAGAGACCACCGGGCCTGGCGCTAACAGGCCCGGTCGCGTCTCCCGCCCGACCGGTGAGTGCCGTCCCCAGGGTCCGCCGGCGGGTCATTCGAAAGACAACCCGCCCTCGAGGGTGTCAGCCGGTTCGCGAGCCAAGCCGAACCCCGGAAACTGACCAACCGTAGATTCCGGCCGAGGGTGACAACCATCCAAAACGATCAGCGCACCCCCACATACTCCCTGCCGGTTATGTGGGGGTTCTCAGGCAGCTGCTGTGGCCTGATGGATAGATTGACCTGATGTCGGGGTTCCTAGATCAAGATCCGGATGGCCGCCGTGTTCCTCTTATCAAAGGAGACGAACCGATGGTCGTACTGGCCGGGTTCCTCGGCATACTCGTCTGGGTGCTCACCGCCTCCATTGTCATGATCAGGGAACCAGCCGCGTAGGACCGCAGCCTCCCCGTACCGAGCGGCGAGATCGAAACTTGAGAGAAGTGCCTGGCGGTCGCATTGCTCGAGGTATACGTTGTGCAGTAGAGCCAGGGTGGGCATCGCCCGACTCGAAGCGGCACTTTCGACCGTGCTCCTAGGGATCGGACACCTACTTCTGTCCAATACGGATCGGGCACCCGGTGCGGGTGACTCGACGGATTCTCGGTAACGGCGAGGACCTACCCAGCGACATGATTCGCAATAACGGACCGGCCCAACCCTGATTCGCCTTTGGCACGAGGAGGATTGGATCATGAGACTCTCCCGAAGCCGATATGGCCCACTCCTGGTGGCAATTGTCTTCGCTGTGATCGCAGCGGCTTGCGGAGACTCCGAAACCTCGGTGACAACGGGGGCTCAGACAACGGGCGCCCCGAGTACGGCCGCTCAATCGCCGGACGGGCTCGAGTGTGAAAACGAGGGACGGATGATCGGCCACGGCGACCCAGCTCCCGAGTTTGCCGGTCACGCCACACCGGAGGAGGCGGTCCGTTCCATCGCGTCCACCATCTCTGTGAGCGGCACCCCGAGGCACCTCGAGGGCGATACTTGGGTCATCGTTTCGGACGCCGGACTCACCATCGCCCGCACCCAGGTCGAACCGTGGCAGGAAGGCTGGTGGGCCGGCGAGATCGAGGCCTGCGACACGGGGACCATGGATCACGGCGCCAACCCGACTCCAGGCACCGGACCGGCGCCACCCCCTGAAGACCTGGCCGAGGAAACGCTCGTAGCCTTCTTCGACCGCCTACACACCGGTCAATATGACGAGGCGGCTGAACTGTACGGCGGCAGCTACGAAACCTTGGTTGAATGGAATCCCGCTCTCGACCCGGAAGACCACGCAGCCCTACTCGAGAACGGCTGCAACGTGAACGGTCTTCAGTGCCTCTCCCCGATGAGCGTCACGCTGCAGGCCAGCTCCTCTGAGATCTACCAGTTTCTGGTGGAGTTCGAAGAGGATGATGGCTCGCTCTTCACTGTGGGGCCCTGTTGTGGCGCCGACGAATCAACGCCACCCCAAACGCAATTCACCTACACGGTCGCCGCCAACGGCGTCGACAGCTTTCTGGTACAAGAACTACCACCATATCTGCCGTGATCACCGAACCGCGGTGATGCTGTGTCGCTAGTGTCGCCGGGCCAGGCTCACCACTCCGCCCGCGTTAGCGTCCTGATCGGCCGCGGCGTCCCATGTCGGGACGACGTTGACCACCACTCTCCTGCACAACGCCGGCCGCGCTCACGCTGGGAGCCAAGTTGAGAGCCATTCGCTGTGGACTGGTGCGGACGGCTATGGGCGCTGGTGGAATCGAAAGCTGGGTCGGGTGGAGAGGCAGTCGCCGACGCCACTGCGGTGATCGACCTCCAACCAGATGACTCCGACATCCTCGCCCAGGCGCATGTGAACCGGTCTGCTGCTCTCGTCGAGTTGGGGCGGGTGGAAGAGGCAGTCGCCGACCTCTCCTCGACGAATTCGACCTCTGCGGCCAAGTCCACCATCCGCCGCATCACACAGATCACCCGATCGGCGCCATATCGCCCACCCGCTCAAATAGCGCCGATCGGCACCTCCAGCGCTACCTGCCGGACTCCAAGGTGACCACAGACCGTGGTGAACCGCTGCGGCCGTTGCCCCGGTTGCGAGGCCGGACTGCCCACAGCCCTCGTCATGGTTGGGAATCGGGGTTGACACATGAGCGCGCTTCACGTCATCCTTGGTGTCGACGGTGCGCTCGGAGCATTGACCGANNCGGTCACGCTGAAGACCCAAGCGGATCAACGGTGACGTTCCCTCTCTGTCATCTCCGAGTGCGCCGTCGTATTCGCTACGCCGCTGCGCGCTTCGACGAGCCGGAGAACTGCCGGATCGGTTCGCACAGCCGAACGTTGCCGTGATGTTGTTCTGTGTGCCCTGAGTCAGCGGGAGTGGACGAGTCTGGCCGAGTCTTGATGGCTACCCAAACGATGCGGTCGGTGTGCTCCGCAGCACCGGATCGACCCCGCTGGGATCGTCGGCTGCCGCTCGACGACGGCTCATCAGTCGTCGATTGCCTCGATGCCGAGCTGCTTGAGGCGTTCGAGGTTGTCCTTCATCGCCTGAAGGACGTCGGGGGCGTGCCCCTCCCAGTCCGTGAGCTCGCCCGTGACCCGTAACGGGTGACGAGAGCGGTACGACTTCGTCGGGTTGCCGGGGAACTTCTTGTCTGTCAGGTTGGGGTCGTCCTCGATGGGGCCGGTTGGTTCCACGATGTAGATCCTGCCGGGGCCCTCACCGACCGCCAGTTCCGCTCCCCAGACAGCGGCGTCCACGGTGGCCGTCAGATAGACGTGGTTGGCCCTCTTCCGGCTGCCGTAGTTGGAGCCGTAGCCGGGCTCGATCAGATCTCCAGGCTTCAAATCGGCGCGTGTGCCGTGGTAGTACCGCAACTGGCTTCCGTCGTCCAAGCTCCCATGCTGCCACACGAAGGCTCGTCGGCAGGCGCGAACTCGCACGTTGTTGGTCTCAACGAGGCGAGGGCTTCACGCGCTGGCATCCTCCGCACCGACGAGCAGCGGTGACGACCTTCCACATCGCGTCGTTCGGGGTGTGCCGTCGAAAGCGCCGACCCTCAGACGGAGGGACGCCATCGTGATCGGCGTTTCGGGGGTAGCTCGGAGGCGGCCGCCCAGCGCCGGTCATTTGGAGATGGATTCACCGCCCCACGCCGGGAGGAGCCCGCGGTAGCCTGCACGATCGCCCCGGATCGGAGGAGGATGAGATGACCAACACCATGCTGGCTGATGCGCTGTTCGCGGCGTTCGAGGCCGGCGATCCCGACGCAGTCCGGAGCCTCTGCACGTCAGATTTCGTCGCCCGCCAGAACAACGGCCCGCTGATGGATCTCGAGACGGTCCTCGGCTTCTCTGCCGCCGTTCTCGGCGTCGTCGAGCACTTCCGCTGCGAAGACGCCGTCAGGTCGGAGACGTCATCCGGCTTCGTGGAAGAGCATCGCGTGCGTGGCACGCTGCCGGACAGCATCGAGCTAGATCATCCGCCAGTTCACTATGTCCACGAGGCTTCCACTGGTGTCGGCGTCTGGAGCCAGACATCCACTGAATGGCTGTCTCGGGTAATGCCCAACCGAGACGGCGAACTGTCGCCCTGGACGTAGCAGCGCCGATCACCCAAATCGGAAACGAGAACGCTCGGGTCGCGCGACCGAGCCGAGCGGCTCCTCGACGCTGGGTCGGCGCGATCCTCCCTATCGGCTCAACCGTCACCCCGGCTCTTTGCCGTTGCGAAGCCTCTCGGCCGCAACCTTGAGATCACGCCGGTCGGCCACTGCCAGCCGCGCTGCTTGGATGAGTCGCTCGATGCTCCCCTCACTGAGCAGAAGCATGTCGTCGATCACATCTTCGGGTGGGGTGATCTCCCCGTAGCAGTCGTGCCATGCGATCTCCGTGAGTTCCAGGAGATCGAGCGCAAACGGCGCCCGCTCTGGGCCGAACACCGCTCGTACCCGGGGCGTCCGCTCACTTCGCCTCTCAGCGCGACTGACCGCCATGGGTGAATTGTGCCATCTCAGCGAACCGCCCCCCGCCAGCGCCCCAGATCGACGGATCGGGTGCCATCGCAGAGCCGCCGGCGCAGTGCGTCGCGCTCTGCAACACCGGATTCATCGCCCGGAAACACCGCGGAAACAAAGCCGTGACACGGTGGGGGCACCCGAGTCCGAGAGGAGGTCGGCAGTGTCCCCGGGCGATGTTGCCTTTGTCCTGGTGAGCAGTGCGCTGGTCCTGTTCATGACACCGGGCCTGGCGCTCTTCTACGGCGGGATGGTGAGGTCGAAGAACATCCTCAACATGCTGCTCAAGAACTTCTTCACCATCTCGATCGTGACGGTGGTGTGGGTGGTGATCGGCTACTCGCTGGCCTTTGATGGCAGCTGGGGTGGCGTCATCGGTCGGTTCGGCAAATCCGGCCTGGCCGGCGTGGAAGGCGAGGAGCTCCTGTTCATGGTGTTCCAGCTGATGTTCGCCATCATCACCCCGGCCCTCATCTCCGGAGCGGTCGCCGAGCGTATGAAGTTCTCTGCCTGGGTGGCGTTCACGACGCTGTGGGCGCTCATCGTCTACCCGATTGTCGCCCACTGGGGCTTCAACGGCGACGGGTTGCTGTTCGCTTGGGGCGTGCGGGACTTCGCGGGCGGTCTGGTCGTGCACATCAACGCCGGCATCGCCGCCCTGGCTCTGGTGTTCGCCCTGGGTCCACGACGCGGGTTCGGTAAGGAAGCCATCCGGCCGCACTCCCTGCCCCTGACCTTGCTGGGAACCGGGATCCTGTGGTTCGGCTGGTTCGGGTTCAACGCCGGGTCGGCCTTCGCCGCCGATGGCATCGCCATCAACGCCTTCGTGACCACCCAGATCGCAGCCGCCCTGGCCGCACTGGGATGGGTACTGGCCGAATGGCGCAAGACCGGCTACCCGACCACGCTGGGCGCCGCTTCGGGTGCGGTAGCCGGTCTGGTGGCGATCACCCCGGCCGCCGGGTTCGTGACCCCGCTGGCGGCCATCGCCATCGGACTGGTGGCCGGGATCGTCTGCTTCTGGGCGGTGAGTCTCAAGTTCCGCTTCAACTACGACGATTCCCTCGACGTAGTCGGCATCCACCTCGTGGGCGGAATGGTGGGCTCGGTGCTGCTGGGAGTCTTCGCCTCCCAAGCCGTCAACGCCGGGGTCTCCGATGGTCTGCTGCTGGGCGGGGTCGGCTTCTTCTTCAAGCAGCTGGCGGCGGTGGGGGCCGTGCTGGTGTTCAGCTTCGTCGTGTCCTATCTCCTGGCTCGCTTGGTTGATGCAACCATCGGGCTGCGCGCGACCGAGGACCAGGAGATCGAGGGTCTCGACATTACGCTCCACGAAGAACGCGCCTACTTGCTGACCGAATAGGGAGGGCACATGAAACTGGTGATTGCTTTCGTCAAGCCCTTCAAGCTCGACGAGGTCAGAGATGAACTGAAGGCCGTCGGTACCACAGGTATGTCGGTGAGCGAGGTGCGCGGGTTCGGGCGCCAGTCGGGCCAAACCGAGGTATACCGCGGCGCCGAGTATGAGGTGGACTTCGTTCCCAAGGTTCGGATGGAGGTCCTCGTGACCGACGACCAGGTCGAGGAGGTCGTCGAAGCGATTCGGCGCACCGCCCATACCGGCGAGATCGGCGACGGGAAGATAGCCGTACTGCCGGTCGGGGATGTCGTCAGAATCCGCACCGGAGAGCGCGGCAACGACGCCCTGTGACCGACCCGACCAACAAGGGAGAGCGCGAGCGGGCCGCCGGCCCGCTCGGTTCCTTCTTGAATCTCCGCAGCTCCCTGATCCAGCAGCGGGTGGGGGGCGGCGGGGGAGAGGTGTGCCGGCTTCTGGCCGACGAGCTGGACCGGGCTCTCGTCGGCCTGGCCGAGCGGGCCGGACCGGGTCGGTTGTCGGTGGTGGCGGTCGGGGGATACGGACGCCAGGAATTGAGCTTGTTCTCCGACGTCGATCGTCATGCTGCTCCACGACACAACCCTGGGCACCGACGGGGTGCGGGCCGCCCTCTACCCTCTGTGGGATGCCGGGCTCCGGGTTGGCCATTCGGTCCGCACGATTCGGGAGGCGGTGACCGCCGCCAGAGACCACATCGAAACGCTCACTGCTCTCCTGACCATGCGGTTGGTGTGGGGCGATGAAGGACTCCTCGAAGACCTCGAGGACGAACTAGCCAGGCTCTTCCGCCGGGAACGGGGGCGTCTCGAAGGTGCGATCGTCGCCGAGGAACTCCTCCGGCGGGAAGCCGAGCCCTACCCGCTGCTGGAGGCGAACCTCAAGACCGGACGGGGAGGGCTGCGGGTCTTCCATGCGGTCGACTGGATACGGAGGGGTGCTGCTCTCACAGGAGGCCATCCCGAGCCGCCCGACCAGAACGAGGTGGAGGCCAGTGAGGCGTTGCTGGCGGTGCGGAACGCCCTACACGCAGCAGCGAGGAAGCAGGCCGATGTCTTCACTCCGCAGCTGCGCCTGAAGGCGGCGCGCTGGCTCGACGTCGACACCGCCGAGCTGTCCCGTCGTCTCCAGCGGTCTGTGCGGAGGGGCGATCTGCTGTCTCGAACGTGGTTTGCCCCTCGTGGCCCGGGCCGAGTGGATCCCGTTGCCGCTTCCGCGAGATGGCTGATTCGGGCGGTCCGCTCCCGGTCCGAACGTCAGATCCACACCCTCGATGATGCTGAGTTTCCACTGGCTCGCGCCGCGGCGGCGGCCCAGGCAGGGGATGTCGTGCTGCTGACCAAGAGCGATGAGGACCGCATCGCCCGAGCACCGCCTCCTGCCTGGACCGAGCAGGATCGCCTTGCGCTGATGAGGCTGATCGGGAGCGGCCGCAACGGTCGGGAGATCTTCGACCGGCTGGTGGAGCTGGGTTGGGTGGGTCGAGCACTGCCCGAGTGGATGCATGTGGTGGCAGCGCCGCAGTTCAGCCCCATTCACCTGCACACGGTCGACGGGCACCTGTGGCGAACCGTGGATGAGCTGCTGGAAGTGGCAGGCCCGGAGAGCGAGGAAGAGTGGTGCCGCGGGTTCGCCGATGAACTGGGCAACCTCGACGAATTGCTGCTGGCGGCCCTCTTCCACGACATCGGCAAGGGTCTGGGCGGCGATCACTCGGAGGTGGGAGCGGGACTCGTGGCCGCCGTCGCCCAGCGGATCGGGCTGGGTCCTGCCGCCTGCGCTCTCCTGGAACGGCTGGTGAGGCATCATCTCTTGCTACCCCGGGCGGCCACGCGACGCGACCTCGACGACCCAGCGGTGATCGGCGAGGTGGCCGACATCGTCGGAGATGAGCATGCCCTGCGGGCCCTGGCCCTTCTGACCGTGGCCGACTCGCGTGCCACCGGACCTTCGATGTGGAACGTATGGAAGAGCTCCCTGGTGAGGGCGCTCACCTTCAGGGTGCTCGACGAGTTGCGCCTCCGTCGCCCCGGGCCCGTCGAGCGGCCCGAGACCCGGACGATGAGCCGCGTGCTGGAGCTGGTCGGTGATGACGTTCCTGCCGCCATCGTGCAGCAACACGCCGCCGGCATGCCTGCCGGCTATCTCTTCCGGTTCAACCCCGAAGAGATCGTCCGGCATCTCTCCGTCGCCACTCCACCGCCGGAGCCGGGGGAGGTTCGTCTCGATGTGGATCACCGGTTCCCCGTGTCCAGCGTGGTTCTTGCCACGAGAGACCGGGCGGGTTTGCTGGCTGCCGTCGCGGGGGTCTTGGCACTCCACGATGTGTCGATCCTGGATGCGCGTCTGGCCACCAGGGATGACGGCGTGGCGATCGACACGTTCCATGTCGCCGATGCCCTGGGTACCGGGGGAGTGGGCAAGGCCCGGTGGCCCGACATCCGTCGGGACCTGCGGGCCATTCTGGCGGGGGAGATGGATGTGGAGCAGCGGCTGGCCGACAAGGCCCGGCATCATCCGAGCCCCGAAACCGGGGGCGGGTCGGTGCTGATCCGAGAGGCAGAAGGGCCGACGATCGTGGAAGTGCGTTGTCAGGATCGGATCGGGCTCTTGTATGACCTGGCAGCCGCCATCGCCCAAAGCGGCTTCGACGTGACGCTGGCGAAGGTCGACACACGGGTTGATCGGGTGGTGGACGTGTTCTACGTGCGGCCCGCCGACGGTGCAGCCGGCGTAACGGTCGAGCAGCTCCGTGTAGCTCTGGAGGCAGTTGCGGGCGGCGCTACGTGGTGAAGGACAGGTGCGGATGCCGGGAGATCTCGACCGCATGCGCGGTCGAGACGGTCACGATAGCCGTTGTCGTTGTCGAAGAGGCGTGAGTCGGGACTGGGGAACAGTGCCCGGGTCCCTATCCGGAGTCTTCTCCTGGTCCAGTTGACTCACCCGGTCGGTGCTGGCCAAGCGCACCGCCCGCCTCCTGGCCCTGCTGCACCAGAAACCGCCGATCCGACTCCGTGGCTGCCAGTTGTGCGGCGCGTTCGAAGGCGGATTTCGCCAGGTCTCGTTGCCCAAGCCGGCGCAACATCGTGCCGCGGGCTGCGTGCAACAGGTGATAGTTGTCGAGGTCGGGCGCAACGGCGTCGAGCGCAAAGAGAGCGACGCCGGGACCATCGACCTCGCCAACGGCGATGGCCCGATTGAGTGCAACGACCGGGGTGGGGGCAAGCGAATAGAGATGATCGTAGAGAGCGACGATCTGGTCCCAGTCGGTTGCCTCGAACGTCTCGGCGTCGCAGTGGACCGCCTGGATGGCGGCCTGGAGTTGGTAGGGGCCCGGCTGATCGCGGCGTATGCAGGAGCGAACGATGGCCTGCCCCTCCTCGATCATCGAGCGATCCCATCTGGAGCGGTCCTGATCGCCCAGGAGCACAACCGCTCCTTCGGGGTTCCGAGCCGGCGCGCGTGCCTCGCTCAGGAGCATGAGGGCCAGTAGCCCGGCCGCCTCCGGCTCATCGGGCATCAACTCCACCACAGCACGGGCGAGCCGGATTGCATCGCTTCGAAGGGACGCCTGCTTCGGGTGGTCGGCCCCCGCGTTGTAGATGAGATACAGCACCGACAGGACCGACCGGAGTCGCTCCGGTAGGTCCGCTTCGGCCGGCACTCGATAGGGGATCCCGGCGGCCTTGATCTTGTACTTGGCCCGGACGAGGCGCTTGGCCATCGCCGACTCGCTCACGAGGAACGAGCGGGCCACCTGATCGACGCTGAGGCCGCCTAGCAGTCGCAGGGTCAGGGCCACCTGGTGCTCGGTTCGCAGCGCCGGATGGCAGCAAGTGAAGATGAGTCGAAGCTGATCGTCCCTCATCGGTCCGAAGTCGTCTCCGGCGCCGGCGCCGGGCGACACCGTGTCGAAGGGACCGATCCGTTGATCGAGCTCCCGCCCTCGGGCAGAGCGGCGAAGCGCGTCGATCGCACGGTTTCTCGCGGTGGTGACGATCCATCCCGCCGGGTTGGGTGGGACTCCGTCCCGCTTCCACCGGTCACTTGCCACCAGGAATGCCTCCTGAACGGCATCTTCGGCCAGCGTGATGTCGCCGAAGACACGGACCAGCGTCGCCACTGCCTGCCCGTACACGGCGCGGAACACGGCTTCGACACCGGTCTCATCGGTAGCCCCGATGGCACTCACCCGGTCAGGCGCCCGGCATCATGCGAACTTGGTCGGCTACCCGGCCGGTCGCCCGAAAGGGGCGGACTTCGATCGGATGATGGATCGCGGCGGCGACCTTGCCTGCCCAGACGAGGGCTGCATCGAGGTCGGCGGCATTGATGATGTAGAACCCGCCGATGTGCTCC
>JABAOD010021468.1_pt2 | contig 10699 bp, 9 predicted proteins | sample 7062151 | NCBI WGS metagenome assembly JABAOD01 (sample SAMN14538626, study PRJNA623070) | marine sediment metagenome | biome: marine biome [ENVO:00000428]; feature: marine pelagic biome [ENVO:01000023]; material: deep marine sediment [ENVO:00002113] | place: India: Gulf of Khambhat ...
CGAAGGCTTCTGTTGCCCGAATGCAGGGGCGGTCCATGAATTCAATGGCGACCGGCAATACACCTGCCTTGATGATGTCACTCACACATTGCCCGGCAACTTCGTTACTGTCGAAACCCATCAGCACCGGTCGCGCGCCCTCGGGTTTACGCAGGATACGCAGGGTCGCCTCGGTCACCACGCCCAACTGCCCTTCCGACCCACAAATCACACCCAGAAGGTCCAGCCCCCCGGCGTCCAGATGGGCGCCGCCGATTTCGACGACGCGACCATCCATAAGCACCATTTTTACGCCCATCAGGTTGTTGGTCGTCACCCCGTATTTTAGGCAATGGGCACCGCCCGAGTTCATCGCGATATTGCCTGCGATCGCACAGGCCAGTTGCGATGAGGGATCTGGTGCATAGAAGAAATCATCTTCCTCTACCGCTCCGCTGACACTCAGGTTGGTGCGCCCAGTCTGCACACGGATAAACCGGTTGTCATAGTCGACCTCCAGTACTTCGGTCATCCGCGCCACGCCAAGGATCACGCTATCGGCCGTTGGCAACGCCCCGCCCGCCAAAGAGGTCCCTGCCCCACGCGGCACCACGGGCACATTTTCTTCGTGGCAAATCTTCAGAACGGCCGAAACCTCTTCGGTAGAGGACGGCAGAACTGCGCAAAGCGGTGGACATTTATATGCGGTCAGAGCGTCACACTCATATGCCCGGGTCTCTGCCGGGTCATGGATCACCGCGTTGTCTGGCAGAACAGCAAGCAATCGCTCGACCAACCGGGCCTTGCGCGACATGATGCGGGTATCGGGGGTAGGCATTTCCATTGCGTATCTCCAATTTGGTAAGTTTATATTACCAATTTATGCAGATGACAAGTATCCCTCGTCGGCGATACGGTCGCACCCATGGAACTTCTGGAACGATTGCAGTTTTTCACCTTTATCGACGCTCTCGCGGTCCTGCTTCTTCTGTCAAGCTGGGTCGGCGTTAGCTGGTGGATCGAAAGGTTGAATGCTGCGAAACCGTCGGTGTCTGTCCTGATGGAAGCATATCGCCGCGACTGGATGAAGAACCACGTGACTCGCGATCCGCGCGTTTTAGATGCCTTGATCATGGGCAGCTTGCGCAACGGAACCACCTTCTTTGCCTCTGGCTGCATGATCGCCATCGGCGGTGTTTTGGCCTTGATTGGCAATACAGACCCGCTTTTGGGGGTCGCCCGAGACTTATCTCTCGACCAGTCACCGAAAGTGATCTGGGAGCTGAAGCTCTTGCTATTGATGTTGCTTCTCGCAAACGCCTTCCTGAAGTTTGTCTGGGCTCACCGCCTGTTCGGCTACGCGTCCGTCTTAATGGGTGCAATTCCCAACGACGAAGACGACCCGGCATCCTATAAGCGCGCAGCTCAGGCTGCCGAGGTGACGAACAACGCGTCACGCAGTTTCAATCGAGGCCTACGATCGATTTATTTCACGCTTGCAGCCCTGGTTTGGNNNNCCATCCCCTTAATTTTGGCCGTCCTTGCAACCTTGGCAGTAATCTGGCGGCGCGAGTTCGCTTCGTCGTCACGACAGAACCTTTACCAAGGCACAGAGAATTGATCACGGGCTAAGCCTAATTCTGGCACTCTGGCCTCATGACAATTCCTTTCACCCGCTATTTGGCCCTTCTGTGCCTTGCTTTCGGCCCCACTCTGTTAACAGCCGACCCGGCGGAAATCTTAGCTGCGGAAGCACACCCCGAGGGCTCTGGCCAGTGGACCCTCTNNGACCCTCTATGTCACGCTTCAGCATGCTGATACCGGATGGGATCACTATGCGGATGGCTGGGAGGTCACGGCGCCTGATGGCACGCGGCTCGGTTTTCGCGAACTCCTTCACCCGCATGTGCACGAACAGCCATTCACGCGGTCGCTTCGCGGCGTGGGTATTCCCGCGGGTCTGGGTCATGTGTTGATCCGGGCACGGGACAATCTTGATGGTTGGGGCGCGGATACGCTGGCGGTTCCACTCGACTAACGCCGCCCTTCATAGAGCCATGCACCGATGCTGAGCATTGCCGCGATCAGCAACATCAGCCACGCTGGCGCCAATGCTGTGAGAGAGATGCCTTGCGTCAGATAGGCCTCGCGCGGGGTGATACCAATCCAACCGCGTCCAGCGGCGACGCGACCCGCACGCACGCGCCGAATATCGGGGAACCCCTCATCAAGGACAGCGGATCCTCCCCGCTGCGCCTGAACCACCGGCTGCAGAATATCCGGGGTGGCAATCGTATCCTCGAACTCCTTCGGCGCCGCAGGTCCGACGACAACCACGGCCTCTTCCACACCGTCGCTCAGTCGATAAAGCCCCATTTCCGACGCCGTGAACTCGGTTGAGAACCGCCCGGGGGCAATCTCGGTCAGAGACAACAGCAACTGGGACTCGTCTGGCCCGGTCACGGTTACATCCGGCACCGACTCTGACAGTGACCGGCGAACAACCGTGACCGTCTGACCTCTGGCAGAGACCATAAGAGCCTCCTCCTCGAGATCCGGTTCCTTCATCATCCAATGGGCCAACCGGCGCAGAAGTTCCAATTGCGGGCCACCACCTTCGAACCCCCGGCTCCAAAGCCACGCATGGTCGGAGGCCAGCAGGGCGACCCGCCCCTCGCCCTTTCGGTCCAGCACCAGAAGCGGCCGGTCCTCGCTGCCTTTCATAACTGTCTGACCCTCGAAGGCGGTCAGTTCGATCAGTCGGAACCACCGGCCCCAAGCGGCCTCGGCATCTGATGTATCGGCGGATAGGCCTTGTGTGACCGGGTGGCGCTCGCCCAGATCGGTGATGGCAGGCAAGAAGGCTTCCTCGACAACCCGTGCTGTCGGTGACGCTGGTAAGACATCCGCCAGCGGCGAGCGATAGAGCGAACTGGCTGAGGCGAAATCAGGACCCGCAGCGATCAGCACCGCGCCCCCCTCTTCAACATAGTCGCGCACGTTTTCAAGATAGAGCATCGGCAAGATGCCCCGTCGCCGGTAGCGATCAAAAATGATCAGGTCGAACTCGTCGATCTTTTCCAGAAACAGCTCACGCGTCGGAAAGGCGATCAGCGACAACTCGGTCACAGGCACACCGTCCTGTTTCTCGGGCGGACGCAGGATGGTGAAGTGCACAAGGTCCACCGAGCTATCGGATTTCAGCAGGTTGCGCCATGTGCGTTCACCCGGATGTGGCTCGCCCGAGACCAGCAGCACGTTCAACCGGTCGCGCACGCCATTGATCTGCACGACCGCAGAGTTGTTGCGGTCGGTCAGCTCGCCTTCGGTCAAATCGACGGAGAACTGGATCACATTAATCCCGCCGTGCTCCAGCGTGATTGGCACCGGGATGTCGCGGTTTAGTTGAACCGGCAGGACCTGCTCTTCTCCTCCGTCGACCGAGATACGCAGGGGCACTTGTCCCCGCGCCGACGCAGGTACAGCCCCCCTATCCTCGATCCGCAGGGTCAGGGTGATTTCTTCCCCGAGAATGGCAAAAGCGGGGGCGTTGCGGACAACAAGCCGACGGTCCCAGTCAGTCTCGCGTCCCGTCAGCAATGTGTGAACTGGGAAATCCGTTTCTGGCGCCAGTTCGATGTCGTGAATCTGGCCATCGGTCAACAGCATGGCCCCGGCCAACCGGGCCCGGGGCAGTTCGGCCAAGGCCTGCGTAACGGCCCCCATCAACAAGCTGCCACTGTTGTCCGGCCCGTCACCCAGCCGAACGATCCGCAACTCAGTATTGTCGAGTGCGGTCACTTCGGCCTCAACCCGCGCAATGGCATCGGCAATCTGCTCGGGGCGATCCGACAGGCGTTGGCTGGAGCTTTCATCGACAACCAGCAAAACGATGTCCGACAGGCCCTCGCGTTCTTCGACCTGAAGTGAGGGGTTGGCAATGGCTGCGATCAGTACCGCCGCCGTCAATCCGCGAAGCCACCAGCCCGTCTGTCGCCGCCACATCCCCCACGCCGCGAAAACAACCGCCAAAGCAATCATTATCCAGATCGCAAACCATGGCAGGTAAGGGGCAAAGACAACCGTTCCGTTCATTGCCCAAGCCTTTCCAGCAGGGCCGGCACATGGACCTGATCGGACTTATAATTCCCGGTCAGCACATGCATGATCAGGTTGACGCCAAAGCGATAGGCAATCTCTCGCTGTCGCACGCCGGCATAGCCTCGCCCAACGGGGTACATCGGCGCTCCCTGCGCATCCATCGCCCATGCGGCTGCCCAGTCATTGCCTCCGATCACGACCGGCGTCACCCCGTCGTTGAGGTTTCGGAAGGGCATGCCCTCGGCCTGTTCCGCATCTGGCGGGGACGCTTCAACCCAGACATTGCGTGAATCATAACGCCCCGGGAACCCTTGCAGCAGATAGAAGGTCCGGGTCAGCACATGGTCCTCGGGGATCGGCTCCAGTGGCGGTATATCCAAGGGCCGGGCAAGCACCTGCAATCGACGTCCTTCAGGCGTATTGGCGCCAGACCCGCTGACATTGCCGTCGCGCGTGTCGAACAGGATCATCCCGCCGGTGCGCAGATAGCGGTTGAGTTTGCCGTAAGCCTCGACCGACGGCAGCGGCTGGCTGGCGGTCACCGGCCAATAAAGGAAGGGGAAAAGCGACAGCTCATCCCGTTCAAGATCAATCAGGATCGGGTCCAGCGGTTCCACTGCGGTACGGTCCGCTAGTTTCCGTGACAGGCCCTTCAGGCCGGCCCGGGTCATCTCGTCCACACGGGAATCTCCGGTCGCGACGTGGGCAAGCACGACACCTTTGGTGGCCTGCAGCGCCAGCAAGTCATCGCCGGACTGGGCCCAGCCATCCTGCGGGACAACGAACGCGAGAAGAAGGATCGCCGCATACCCCTGACGTTGGCCACGAAGGCGGCCAGACAGCCACATCGAAGCGACCATATCAATCGCCAGCAACACCAGCGCCAAGGTCAGAAGATGGCCCTTCAGGGGTTGCTCGCTGCGGATATCCAATCCTTCTACCGGGATTCGTGCGGGCCACGCGGTGGCCGATAATTCACGGTCCGACGCGATTACATTGACGGCCAATCGGCGATCCCCACCAGCATAGAGGCCAGGGAGAAGATCCGAACCCACCGGATCACCCGCCAGACGCTCGCCAGCAATACCGGGCATAATGCCTGCGTCCTCGAGCTGCCCAAAGGCAGTCAGCACCTGTTCCGGCACCCAGGTCGTGCCTTCAAGATCTTCGAGTGTCGGCCTTGCGCTGCCCGACGACACGGCCAAACGCTCCAGCATCTGGACAAAGAGCCCGGACAGAGGCAACGACGACCACTCTGCATTCGCCGTGACGTGGAACAGCACGACCTGCCCCTGACCAACTGGCTTGCCAGTCACCAGCGGCGTGCCATCCGCCAGCGTCGCCATGACGCGCGAGGCAAGTTCCGGATCTGGCTGGGCCATCACCTGTGACGACACCCGTACGTCCTCGGGTATCTCCAGACCATAGAAGAGCGAGTTGTCAGCGAAGGGCCGCAACGCCTTGGGCTCGCCCCAGCTCATTGCGCCACCAACATTCCGTCCGCCGGCCCGCAGTCGGACAGGCAGGAGAGGATCCTCGTCCTCGCGACTGATGTCGCTGGCTGCAAGGTTCGGGCCGGCAAAACGCAACAGCAGTCCGCCCTTATCGAGCCATTCCAACAGGGCCGATTCTTCGGCCTCGGCCACCGTGGCAACGTCAGCGAGGATAATAACATCGGGATTGGCGGGCAGGATATCCAGAAGCGCCCCGTCCAGCAGCTCTGTACTGGTGACCAGCGCCTGCCGCAGGTAGTGCAGAGGAGACAGCAGCTGTAGCCCCTCGCGCTGCTCTCGCCCCGAAATCATCGCCACCTCGCGCCGTTTCAGGCTGTCATCACCCAAAACAACTGCCCCGGCAGTCGATTGGCCAGAGATGGTAAAACGGGTGATGCGGTTGCGAAGTTCGGGTTGCAGAGTCAGGCTGGCCTCGGCAATGTTCGCGCCTTCCGCAAATTCCACCTGAATTCGCGCCAGTTCCCGCTCGATCCCGTTGGGGTCCAAACCGATGCCGGCCACGGTTACATCGGCGTTCGGCCCGGGACGGTTGCGCAGAACAGTAAGGCTGATAACCCCTCCGTCAATCGTCGGCGGGCGCAGCGCATAGACCGGCGCCGGGCTTTCAAACACGCGCACCGAGCCGCGCGCCTCCAACTCCGACAGAACCTCCCCCCGCCAGTCAGCTTGCAATCCGTTCGACAGCCAAAGCGTATCGAAGCCATCCTCAAGCCCCTCAGCCCAAAGGATCAGTTCATCTGCCTCTGCCTCCCACGGATTCGGCGATAATCCCGGCAGTTTCGCAATCCAATCGCGCGCTGATCGAAATGGCAGCCCCTCTTCCGGCAGGTCGGTGGTCAGAACAATCGCGATCGGCCGCGCTTCGGCCCCCGCCTTGTCCAGAACCGCGTCCACGCGGTTGATCCGCCGTGACCAATCGCGGGCATCTGCCCATCCCCCGTCGATCAAAACTAGAAGCGGCCCGTCTGTACCCGTCTGTTTTTCGGGGTTTAGAATCGGACCTGCAAATCCCAGAATGATCGCAGCCACCGCAAGTGTACGCAGCAGCAACAGCCACCATGGGGTGCGATCCGCCTGAGTTTCATCGTCCTGTAACCCCAAAAGCAATGCCACGCCCGGGAACCGACGTTTGATCGGCGCAGGCGGCACGGCGCGCAGCAAAATCCACAGGATCGGCAAGGCGGCAAGCGCAGTCAGCAGCCAGGGCACGGTAAAGCCTATGGGTCCCAAGGTCAGCATCAGCCCGCTCTCTCCAATGCCGTATAAAGCCACAGGAGAGCTGACTGCGAACTGTCACCGGTGTGGTGCGTGCTGAACTGCCAATCCGCCAGATGCGCGAGCTCTGACAACCGTGCCTTGCGTTCCGCCAGACGGTCGAGATAACGATCCCGCAACTCTCCGGCCTGTAAGGTTTCGTGACGAAGCTCTCCGCCCATGCTTTCGAAAATAGTGCGGCCGCTAAACGGGAAAGCCTCTTCATCCGGATCCAGCACCTGCAACAGCGCACCTTTGACACCCCGATCCGCCGCCTTTGCCAAAGCCGCTTCAACCGGTTCGATATCGCCAAGGAAATCGGAAATGAACAGCGCCCGCGCGTGGGGCAACATCCCCCGTGCCTCGGGTTTGCCATAGTCGCCCAGACCGCCGGAATCGCTGAAGACCTGCGCCAGACGTAACAGCTGAAGCGGCCCACTGCGGGGCGGAAGTTCAAACCCGGACAGCCCAACCCTTTCGCCCGCACGATTGAGCAGTACCGCCACCGCCAATGCCAAAAGCCGGGCACGTTCTGATTTGTCTGGGCGGTCCTTCGATCCCGTGAACAACATGGATTGCGAGTGATCCACCCACAGCAGCACGCTTTGAGCCGCCTGCCATTCCTTTTCCCGCACGAAATGTGCATCCGACCGGGCCGATCGCCGCCAGTCGATCCGCCTCGCGGGGTCGCCGGGGGCCGCGGGCCGATACTGCCAGAACTCATCCCCCATGCCAGACCGGCGACGCCCATGCGCGCCCATCATGACGGTCGAGGCCAAATGCTCGGCCTCGGCCAGAAGGGGCGGAAGGGCTGCCGCGAGCTCTTCGGCCCGGGCCCGGAGGGCAGTGGGTGATCTCACGCAGCGACCTCGGGGGTGACGGTCGCCCGGGTGACTTCGTCGATTATGTCGCCCAGTTCCGCGCCACGGGCACGGGCCGCAAAGCTTAGCGCCATGCGGTGTTTCAGCACCGGTGCTGCCATCGCGGCCACGTCCTCGGGAGATGGCGCAAGCCGACCGTCCAACAACGCTTGCGCGCGCACCGTCAGCATCAGCGCCTGCGCCGCACGTGGGCCCGGGCCCCAGGCAACGTTGTCATGCACCGACTGCGGCGCTTCGCTGGCCTCAGGACGGCAGGCGCGCACAAGGTCAAGGATCTGAGCCACAATCGCCTCACCGACCGGCATGCGGCGCAGGGTTGTCTGGGCCTCGATCAATTCTTCCGCCGTGAAGACAGGCTTGGCGTCAGCCTCTTCCGTTCCGGTGGTCGCCAGCAGGATGTCGTGTTCTGTCCGGCGATCCGGGTAGGGCACGTCGATCTGCAACAGGAACCGGTCCAGCTGCGCCTCGGGCAGCGGATAGGTGCCTTCCTGTTCGATCGGGTTCTGGGTCGCCAATACATGGAACGGCGCGTCCAGATCATGTTCGTGACCGGCAATGGTCACAGCCTTTTCCTGCATCGCCTGCAGCAAGGCCGACTGGGTGCGCGGGCTGGCGCGGTTGATCTCGTCCGCCATCAGCAGCTGGCAGAAGATCGGCCCGCGAATGAAACGGAAAGAGCGACTTCCGTCGTCGGCAGTCTCCAGCACTTCGGAGCCGAGGATATCGGCCGGCATCAGGTCCGGCGTGAACTGGATGCGCGAGAACTCGAGATCCAGCACCTGGGCGATGCTGTGGATCAACNNGTGAACTGGATGCGCCGCCCGTTCAGCCCCATCACCGTAGAAAGCGTATCGACCAGCCGCGTCTTGCCCAAACCGGGCAGGCCGACTAAAAGCCCGTGCCCACCGCACAAAAGCGCCGTCAGGGTCAGGTCAACAACCCGTTCTTGTCCTATAAACCGGTGCCCGATACTCGACTTCGCAACCGCAAGGCGTTCGCCCAGTTCTTCTATTTTCGATACCAGTTCGGGACCCTCGGACATGGNNNTGCACTACACTCCCATTAAAGGCAGATATTGCCCGTGGTACAAATGACAAAAACCAAAGAAGGACAAATGATTGTGAAACCGACGGCAGAAGGGATCGCGGCCTCTGTAAAATCAGCGCAAAAACAGCGCGGATTGCCGCCGGTGCACCTGTGGAACCCGCCGTTTTGCGGCGATCTGGACATGCGGATCGCCCGGGATGGGACGTGGTTTTACCTCGGCACACCCATCGGGCGGATCGGCTTGGTAAAGCTATTCGCCTCTGTCCTGCGCAAAGACGATGACAAATATTTCTTGGTCACACCGGTCGAGAAAGTCGGTATCACAGTCGATGACGCGCCCTTCGTTGCTGTGGACTTCGAGGTATCTGGCAATGATGAAGATCAAGCGCTGACCTTCACGACCAATCTTGATGACACAGCCACAGCGGGTTCGGACCATCCGATCCGGATCGAACGCGATCCCGCAACGGGCGAGCCGTCACCTTACGTGCTGGTCCGCGCCAATCTTGAGGCGTTGATCGACCGTAAAAGCTTCTATCGGCTTGTAGAGATCGGTACGCATCGCGACGGTTGGTTCGGTGTCTGGTCAGGGGGTGCGTTCTTCCCAATCATCCCGTCTGATGAATTGGAGACCTAAGCCCAGTACCCTGAAGGCGCGCGGACCAAGACACGTTCCCTCGTCTGCCTTCACCTTCTCGGTTGCCGATAAAATTCGAGTTCGCGCGACATGATCGGGCGTTCCTCAATTACGACTGAGGTTTCGAAGGTGCTTCCCTCCCGTATAGCTGTCAGCGTAACGGTTTCACCAATCCGGATGTTCTTCACAGCATCCAAAGCCTTTTTCAAAGTGTTCACCCTTTCTCCGTTCACATGCGTGATGATATCTCCACCGAGCAGAATCTCGTTCGCTCCCCACATCATCGGCAGGTTCCCTCCAATAAGGCCGGCCCTTTCTCCGCCACTTCCGGGTTCGATTGTCTCAACCAAAAATCCCGTGCTCTTTCCCCAGTCCTGAGGCGGAATTCCAAGAAGCTGTAAAACTGGTGGCGTCGTCATCTGCCCATAGAGCCCATGCCATGGGCGTGAAACATACCCATCCTCGATAAGGGCCGCCGTCACGGTTTGCAGTATTCCCGAAGGAATGGCGAAACCAATGTTCTCGGCCCCGAATCCGCTGATGCTGGAGGTGATCATTCCGATCACATCCCCGCAGTCATCCACCAAAGGCCCGCCGGAATTTCCGGGACTGATTGCTGCGTCCGTCTGAATGTAGGGAGAAAGCCAGCTGGAAGTTTTCTGCTGCAAGACCCGCCCAATGCCTGAGACCACACCAGCCGAGATCGACTGCCCCAGCCCAAGCGGGTACCCGACGGCGAAGGCTCTCTGGCCGATATCAAGTTGTGTATCTTTGGTGAAGGAAATCGGCTTTCCAATAGTTTCGACGAGGTTCGCGTCCAACACGGCGACATCAAGCGTGGGATCAATCCCGACGATCGTGGCCAGATAGGTTTGGTCCTGCACAAAGACGATAGTCTCATTTGCGTCCGCCACGACGTGATAGTTCGTCACAATATACCCGTCATCAACGATAAATCCGGTCCCGATACTGGGCGCAACTCGATCACGGATAAGGAAGGGGTTGATCGAAACCGAAACCACCTGAACGACGGACGGCGATGTTCGCGCGTAGATCTCACTTGCGGAAAGGCTGCAATCAGGCGTTTCTGCCTGAACGATTCCGGCGCACCACCCAAGCAGGACCGTTACCGCCAAGCGGCCCAATTTCCATGAGTTAGATCCTTGTTTGTCCATAAGCACCTCCCACAAAACATGAAAGAATTCTAGAGAACTGATGCTTGGGACGCCTTGTTACAAATCAAGTCTTTTAGGAGGCCTCATGCACAAGCGACGACGGGCTGGGGC
>JABAOD010034318.1_pt1 | contig 10697 bp, 6 predicted proteins | sample 7062151 | NCBI WGS metagenome assembly JABAOD01 (sample SAMN14538626, study PRJNA623070) | marine sediment metagenome | biome: marine biome [ENVO:00000428]; feature: marine pelagic biome [ENVO:01000023]; material: deep marine sediment [ENVO:00002113] | place: India: Gulf of Khambhat ...
CCTAGTTCCTAACCATTTAACCTTCATGATCTTCAATCACATCGCCATCTTTCCAGAAGAACTGTGGCCCCGCCAAATAGCAGTCAACGGCAGCGTGCTAATGGAAGGCCAAAAAATGAGCAAATCCTACGGTAATATCATTCAACTGCGAGAAGCCATCGAGAAGTTTGGAGCAGACCCCTTAAGATTAGCGGTTTTGGCAACAGCAGAACTGCTACAAGATGCAGATTTCAGTCCAACTTTGGCAAAATCTATGCAAGGCAGGCTTGAACGTCTCTACCGATTTGCAGTTGAAACCACAGAGATGAAAACAAGCGAAACTGCGAAAACTCCGGTCTTAACTACAATTGAAAAGTGGATGATCAGCCGACTGCAACATCACATAAGAAGGGCAACCGAAGCCATGGACAAACTCGCTGTGCGTAAGGCAATTCACAGCGCCCTATACGAATTAGAACAGGACTTTCAATGGTACCTACGCCGAATAGCTGACGAAAGAGAAAGCCCTAAAAGAAAAGCAGCAGTAGCCCAGGTGTTCAGCGAAATCTTAGACAATCAAACAAGAATGCTTGCTCCAGTAACCCCACACATTTGCGAGGAGATATGGGAGAAGATGGGCAGACAAGGCTTTGTTTCATCAGCCGCTTGGCCAAAAGCAGGTAGGGCAAAGGTAGACATCTCTGCAGAGGAAAACGAAGCCTTAGTCCAAAGCATGTTAGAGGACACGCAGAACATTCTCAAGGCTACCAACATTAAACCAAAGAAGATCTGCTATTACACCGCGGCTTCATGGAAGTGGAAATCGTATCTGAGGGCATTAGAGAAGTCAGTGTCTGGCAAAGTTGCCCAAAGCGAGCTCATGAAAGAACTGATGAAAGACATTGACATGAAAAAAGTAGCTAAGCATGTTGCAAGATTTGTGAACCAAATCGTAGATGAAGTCAATAGAACGCCAAGCGAGAAAAAGCGTAGACAATTAAAAGTCGGAATCATAGACGAGAACAGAACTCTGAAAGAGGCCGAAGCCTTCTTCAAACGTGAGTTCAACGCAGAAGTCTGTTTTTACAACGAAGAAGATCCCGATTGCTATGACCCTAAAAAAAGGGCTCAGCTGGCTAGACCTTACCGCCCAGCCATTTTCATTGGATAAATTCTTACTAGCAAGCCAATTTAGAGTTCAGAATGTTTAAGGTCAACCGTAACATAGTGAAATTTCGTCCAGATGAGAGGTGGTTAAAATGAATAGGAGTTCCTTTATTGCTTTCAGATGTAACAAATCTGGCACAAAATCCACAATGTCATTATAGTCTCTATTAAAACCACTTTTTTCTATTTCAAAGTTAGGAAAAGCAAATGCATAGATTAACTCTATTTTCGACACGATTAAATGAAAGAATATTATTTCGCAGATCACTGGAGGTGCCCCTCCGCCCAAGCCCTTTTTAGAAGCAAAGTCGGTGAGATAATGAAGAGTCTATCGAGGGAGAGGCTTCGAGGAAACTCTAAGACTTTGTGAAGAGGTTACGGATACCTTTGTGGCTCCAAAGAGACACTGAAATATTCTGCGTGTAGAATGGTGCTTAAGAAGGTTGGTTAATTAAATGCTTGATTTCTCAGTTTAACACGCGTTGGTAAAAGAAATATTGTCGATTAAACAAAAAACGATGTTCATATGGGTTCTCCCTGGAGTGTTATCGATCGTAGACATGAACGTTTAAAGACATAAAATATTTCTCTAGAACATTTTTAATTTAATTTCCAGAGTCTATCCTGACAATCGGCGTGCCGCAGGTTTTTGGTTTGTCGCCCCGCAGAACCGCAAACCGATTCTTTATGATCGCACACGCAAGGGAGCGCAGTTTTTTGCTTGGATAGTCACTCGATATACAGAGTAAATGAACCCCTCTGCGCTTATTTCAACTCAACTGAAGTTCACACATCTATCGCAGGTTGTCGGCTAATCCCTCTTCCACAGACTTAATATCGGTCGATACAACATGTGGGATGCGTAAATCTTCGAATCTCCAGATGGCGTTTCTCACGTTTCTTTTCGCCACCTCACGAAGCCCCCTCAGTATATCAGACATTTTCTGCTCCACATAATTCACCCTTTCAATGTGTATATTTAAGGCGATAAGCTCAAAAATTGACAACTGGGACAAGATTTTCCTCTCTAAGTTGAGGATTCTTCTTGCAATTGGGTAACTAGGTAAGTCCCTTTAACATTTCATCTAAGCTCTTTATATCCGATTCATTTTTGACCCGAGCAAGAAGGCGAAGGCTAGAAAGAAGCGCGCGCAATTTTGTTCAATTTGGTGGACATAAAGATTCTCAGATNNCGCAAAATGAAGTCTTGTACTGCGGATGGAAGCCGAGTCTGAGGCTCTCTAAAGATAAGTTTTCGCTCATTCTGCAGGCGAAGGATATGTTTCATGATCTCGTTCAGATATCGGATATTTTTGGGGCACTAACTGAGTGAGTCTTTCGACCGTTTCTGGTTTTTTTTCTCTTGCAACACGCATTATGTACTGATCCGTAGTCGACAGCCCAGATTGTTTCGACTCTTATTTGTCCTGTTTGCTATCTCTTTGATCTTGGCTTTTATTAGATAAAAACAATCTCATAACGTTTCAATCAGGGAGTTTGTTGGAGAGGTAGGGTTAATCTTCCGGGCTTACCTGATTCTCCTACATGTCGACTGAACTTCTGATCCTGTTTATGAGCGAGTCTGCAGCTTCGGGGCTTTTGAAGCCTCAGGCTTCGGGCATGAATGGGTGAACCGTTCGGAGGGTGAGGGGGCTCGGGGAGAAATCTACGTAAATGGTTAGTGAGGGCAGATGCTCCCTCCTCAAGCCTTGGCTCTCGGTGCATAGAGTCGTGTCGAGGGAGAGCTTGGGCTCCTATGCAGCCCTATTCCAGTTCATGGGAAACCGACCAACTTAAATGTTGACGAAACCTAATGTGTTGCACACAAGAGGTAAGGTAGTTGAGGAAGGCAATTACATCAGTTGTCATGGTATGCTTGATCTTGGCTAGTGTACTCGCGGTAGGCGCTGTGGCACAGCCATCGGAAAAGGTACCAGTTATAGTGGGGTTTAAGGACAAACCTGACGCAGATCTGATACGAGCGCATGGTGGAAGAATCAAATATATGTATAACCTAATTCCAGCGATAGCATGTAAACTACCTGAACAGGCAATCGACGCCTTAAAGAACAACCCTAAAGTAGCGTATGTTGAAGTGGATGGTGTGGTAGAATCGATTGATGAGGTTCTCCCTTGGGGTGTTGATAGGATAGATGCCGAGCTTGAACACCCATATAACAAAGGCACAGGAGTTAAAATCTCCGTCATCGACACCGGGATAGACTACAACCATCCGGACTTAGACTCCAATTACAAGGGTGGATATGATTTTGTAAACGACGACGCTGACCCAATGGATGACCATGGGCATGGAACACATGTCGCCGGAATTATCGCGGCTGAAGACAATGAAATAGGGGTCATAGGCGTTGCTCCTGAAAGCAGCTTGTACGCTCTTAAAGCATTGAATAGCCGGGGAAGGGGATATGTAAGCGACATTGTGGCAGCGATAGACTGGTCCGTCAGCTATGGCATGCAAATAATATCGATGAGCATAGGCACAAACACCAATTATATGTCAATCCGTACAGCTTGCGATAATGCGTATGCAGCAGGGCTGCTGCTTGTGGCGGCAGGTGGGAATGATGCAACACCGTGGAGCGTTAGGCTAGGCTGGGATACCATAGATTATCCCGCCAGATACGATTCAGTAATTGCTGTTGGAGCAACCCAAAGTAACGATGCGAGGGCGATTTGGTCAAGCACAGGACCTGAGCTAGAATTGGCTGCCCCAGGTGTTGGTATCTACTCAACCTACTGGGACGACACGTACGCTACCCTCAGCGGGACATCCATGGCATGCCCCCATGTCACAGGCACAGCAGCACTCGTGTTTAAAACACCTGTAGACCCAGCTTACGATTCAGACGGAGATGGAGCTTGGGATGCTGTTGAGGTGAGGAAGAAATTACAAGACACGGCAGACGACCTTGGCGATCCATGGAGAGATCCTTGGTACGGATATGGCTTGGTTGATGCAGACGAAGCGGCTCCTAGCAACACCATGCATGTAAAGAGCATCGGCATGTCGACGGAAACTATGGGTAGATGGCGATGGTCGTGGACGAGGGCTGTTGCTATTGTGACCATTGTGGATGCTAACGACAACCCAGTCGAAGGTGCAACCATAACTGGCCACTGGAGCGGCCTAACCAGCCAAGACGTTTCCGAGGTAACCGACGCCAATGGACATGTAACGTTCAAGTCTAAATACGTAAAGAATGCTAGTGGAACGTTCACATTCACAGTAGATAACGTAGAAGAACCAGGATGGATGTACGACTTCTCTGCAAACTTGGAGACAAGCGACGAAATAACGGTCTAAATATGATCAAGAGCGTAGCATAAATAACACATGAAAACCTTGCTGACGGAACTAACATATTGCGACTATGGCTAACCTCCATTTTAAATGAAGGTCTATGAAACATTAGGCAGATTTTCTATATTTTTATTCTCCTTTGAGCACTTCTCCACCGATGATTCCATTAAGATGAGGTAATTATCCAATAGATTTGTATCAAAGGTGAGGATGAAAAGCATGCCAAGTATCAGCGCTGCTGCTCTCAGTCTTTTTTTCTCGATCATTAAGGCGCGCGCGCATCAAGCTTTCCGGTATCGTGCTGAAGAAGGGTTCTCTACCCGCGTGGGATTGGTTTGGGATGTTTGGACCGACCGTGCTATTGGATGGTCTGAAGTACAAAATGGGGCACAGTGGTTTCAAGATCGATGTGCGAGGCGTGCACTTCGCTATTGGATACGGCACCAAAGAATGAGTGCGTAACTTACGTTGTCGTTATTGTGCCATATGGACAAATTTCCACGCAACAGTAACATTTCACACATTTTTCACGGCTAATATCAGCTTTACCTTTTACGATGGAGATGGCGTTCGTTGGGCATACGTTCTTGCAGAAGTCACATCCCTTACACATGTTTTTGTCTACCCCAGGAGGATCTGTTAATAGTTCATGGTCAATTTCCTCTTGCAGGATTCCTAAATCTCTAAAGACAGCAGAAACGGTTTTTGATGAAAGTATTGTATGGGCAATACGGTAAGGCGTTTCCTTCCTACGGATCATATGTTTCACTCTGTTGAGGTGTGGACTTGCCTCAAACCTTTTCGGTGTGGCTCTCTCAAAGGGAGTAACGACTCTCGCAAGTGGAACGCCCACTATCTTGATTTTTCGAATGTCGTATGAGCCCAAGGCTGAAGCACATCTTATGTGCTCAATGCTAAGTGGATCAAAACCCATTACCTTTGACGCGACAATATCCGCAGCGATCACGCTTCCGCTTGCAACAATGGTATCGGTCCTAATAGGCTTTCCAGCCACTGGTCCACGACCTTCCATTCCGATTAACCCTTCGATAATCGTTAAGCATGGTTTAATCGTTGTAGCGAGACCCGCTAGGCCCTCGTGCAACCCATGAAGATGTACTTCGCGCTTGTCCGAACCAACTACGCAGCCTAAAAGATTCTTAATACCTAACGTAACTGTTGTAAGCACATGTGTTTTCAACTTCGCTAAATCTATCACTTTCGATCTCAGCGCCAATTCGGATATTCTGACAGTGGCACCATTAGCAAGCTTCCTTTGGGCACCCTTATCATGATTCAAATCCATGACCGGCACGCCATATTTTTCGCACAGTTCTGGAACCCCAAGATATTTGAGAATGTCAACCTTGATGTAGCCTGCCATTCCTCCATCTCCGACGACGATGTTTGAAAATCCCTCCCTTCGGAGTATTTCAATCAATGATGAAAGTACTCTCAAGTCAGTAGTGGCGCCTGTTAGCGCCGTCTTGTGGCACCCAAAATTTGGCTTTATTAATATTTTTTCGCTTTTGTCAGGAAAGAATCTTAAGAGGCCACCTATTGAATTCAATGATTCTTCAAGCATCTTCCGAGGGCTTTTGTCTTTAACAATAGATACAGTGTGCATTCTCTAATCACCGAAAAACTTCCAAGAAGATACATGATTTCCTTAACTTACAGCAGTTCGCGCTTGTGGGGTTCTATTAGGGTTTGAGCTTTCGAAGCGCGCGGATGAGATCATCATATGTTCGGAATTACTTTCATTGTCCCTTTCCGATTCAATTGTCTAGGGAAAAGATACGGTGGCAATAGAAGTTCTAACCTTATCAATTCATCGTCACCACACTTTTTGATAAGGCGAAGCTCAGACCGCTTGACTAGATTTTTCGGGATGTGGACTAAGTTCCATAGAAGGGCTTCCATGATAATTTTGCCTTGTATTCTGCCTCTAAGCATGCAATAGATGGCGAAGAAAAATTTGAGGGTTATATACGGTAGAGCATATTTAAGTAAGTAGGGCGTATCAAAATTCTTAATGAGCATCATAATACGATTTTTCTCTTCATGGAAAAAGATGATGGAATTCGGTATTTGTCTGGTGGAGCCATGTACTGCGTGATGTACTATAGAGGTTGGTGCTAAGAGAATCTTGTATCCGCATTTTCGGAGTCTCCATCCAAGGTCTGTGTCTTCGTAATATACAAAGAAATCGGGATCAAATCCTCCAATCAGGTCTAAAGCCTTTTTTCTTACGACCACAGCCGCGCTTGTCGGGTAAAGTATTTCATAAGCATTGTCATGAGCAGCTTTATCACACTTCGTGAAAGAGCGTCCGTAGCAATCTATAAAACCTGCATCGCACCAAACGTCCTCATCATTCATGAAAAATATTAACGCCTGAATAGCTCCAACATTCGGCGCTTTATCCATAGTTTTTACAGCTTCCTCAAGCCAATCCTTGTGTACTCTTGTATCAACATCTAGGAATGCAATGTATTCCCCCTTAGCCATACTTGCTCCAATATTCCTCGCTAACGTACCGCAGTTTTCACTTGTGCGAACAACATCTATGCGATCAAATCTATTCGCTATTCTCACACTATCGTCAGTTGAGGCATTATCCACAAATATGATCTTGAAGTTAGCATAATCCGTGTTTAACAAGGATTTTATGCATTCAGAAACATACCTTTGACCATTGTAATTTAGAACAACAACTGATACTAAAGGCACGTTATTAATACTCATTTTTTAAACAGCTCAAGGAAATTCTACTTTTGGAAGTTTAGCAGCACACGTAGGCTAGTGTCTTCAGCAACTCACCTAAAATCATCAAATGGAACCCTTCTTACTCATTTTCTCTTTGCTTTGGATCAATTCTTTACCTGCTCCAGTCGTGTCAATTGAATTGAGGTAGGGTTCTCTGAAGTACATAGGATCCTGAATCCGTTCTCCTTTGACTGGGCTGATTTCATTCAAGCCAAATAGATGGGCATACCCCTTTTTGACGCCATCGCATATTTTATAATACTTGCACATTATGCATTCCTCCGCCTTAACATGGAGACTACGTTGCACCTGCGTCACAGCAACATGGTCTACCAAATCGTCTATGTCAGAAAAGCGTCTGAGTGGAACACGATAACGGACCATGCGGTACAGGATAGACCCCCAGAAAAATCTTGATTCAATTCGGAATCTGGTACTGTGCGACCATTCATCAGTGTCGTATTTGCGATGTGGAAAATTGCAGACATATTGCTCGTACCTTTCCATAAAGCAAAACGGTATGTATCGGACAGTGATCTTCTTAATCTCAGGAGCCAGCATTTCAATGCTTTTCTTAAGGAAAGGGGCTGACTCTGAATATCTGCTCGTCACTTCTTCTTTTTGACTTCCAGAAGCGTACCAAGGATTGAACATTATGAAGTTGACCGCAGTCGGTTTGAGTTTCAGGAAAAAGGTGCTCATCTCTGGAATTTGCTTGAAGTTATGCTTTACAACCGTCGTGTTGGTCCTAAATTTCACACCTACACTCTTAATGTTTTCAATGGCTTGAGTTATCCTCCTGAAGCTTCCTGGAACCCTAGTCAACTGATCATGTGTCTCATTGAGACCATGTACAGAGAAAAGCACATCATTAAGCCCACACTTCACTAACTCTTCGCAGTAACTTTGGTTAGCCAGCATGAGCCCGTTTGTTATGATGCATATGTCCCTAAATCCCAATTTTCTTGCGAAAGATATTAGCTTCAGAAGGTCTTTTCTTATAGTCGGCTCGCCGCCAGTGAAGTCGACATCCAATGCTCCGTACTTTCTAGCAAGAAGCAATTCTCTTTTCAGACATTCTGTAGGGATTTTCTCTTCAGACAAACGCTCTATGTAATAGCAAAAAACACACCGCAAATTGCATCCAAACCCCGTATATATCTCAACTCTTTTAGTTGTTTCCAATCTCTTCACCTCATTGTCAACAAGTACTGTCAGCAAATTCATATTTCAATGTTAAATTCTTGTCAAGGCGAGCTTATTACCCAGTACATTTGCATCAACACAGTAAACATGAAAAGGATGCAGACGATAAAAGCGATTTTTTTCAATCTTTTTCTCTCGATTGGCAGGCTTGTTTTTCCACGATGNNTGTCAAAAGGATAATTGCAGTTGTTGCTAGCCAAAGACTAAGGTCCAAGAAGGAGAATGGAAACTGCATTTGACACTCACCTACCTAACGCCGAATAAGCGATACCAAGTTTCAATCGTCTCGTTTTCGTGAAACTCGTTCTTTTCTATAATGACTCCCTTCCCAGTTGCCTTAGCTAATGCATATGCTATTGCGCTGCAGAGAGGACAACCGACGCGAGAGCAGATATTGGGCAGCTTGCTCGCTTCGCTGCAAAGATTTGAATAGACAGACCCTTTCATCCTAACGTGAACGACATCACCGTTAACTTCCATTTCGAAATCTTTGGCCAGTTCCAGATCTTCGATAAAGAGTCTGGGGAAGTTGTTTTGCAAATAATTAAAATCAGTTTTGAATAGGTTAGTTCCCAATTCTTGTTCGAAGAGGCTTACTAAATCCTGTCCCAAGGGAACAAGGCACATTCCATGCATGAAGACCTTTCCCTGTGATATCTCCTCAATTGCTGGCAATACAGATTCCTTTTCAGCGGCAATGAAAAGAACACCTTCTTTTGATTCTTTGAGGGATCTAGGTGGTAAATATGTGACGTTTCCTTGATAGTTCAAGTGTGTTAACATCCTATCCAGAGCTATAAGTGATGGCATGATTGAAGAGTCAAGGAGACTACTCTTGACATAGGTAACTGGTCTGACAAACAAGAATAATGTTCCCCAAAAGGTAAGACCTAAACCCAAGAAGGCCAGGATGTATGATGTGAAAACAATGGATGAAATAAGAGAGACGACGCCAAAAAACATGAAGGTTAATCCGGATTTTCTGGCAGGTTGGCGTTCATATTTCCAAAGTGTGCGTTTCAAGTCTTCTTTTTCGAATTGAAGTCTCTTGATGGTTCCCGTCAAAGGTTCAACACTTATTGTATCGGTGGCTGCGCATGGAGGTGTTGATCTGTTTCTTTTTTTGACGATGTGTTTTTTAGCAATGATCAGTGTTATCACTGCGCCTAATGGAAGTGTAATTGATGCTTCAATTATAATCGCTTCGGGCAGAGTGGTCAAAGATTTTTTCTCCGANNCCAAGGTGCTTCAGAAAACTATCTAGTCTAAAAAGGTGGCGAATCCTTTGCAAGCGCAACTTTGAGGTTGGAAAAGCAATTTGGGTTTTCCAAACCATTACTGGCTGGTCCTTCTCGTTCGCGACGGTGTTTTTGACAAGACCCAATTCTTCGGCATATTTCAGTGTATCCAAGAGTCTATTCTGGTCAATCGATTTTCCAGCAAGATTTTGAAAGGAAACGGCCATGGCATTTGGCCTAGATATACCCATTTTCTCAGCTTGATAAACTGCGTGCAACACATTTTTGTCATCGTCAAGGGCAAGATTATTAAAAACTTTCAGGTTGAGTCTTTTCTCTTTTCTTGAATCCAGGATTTGAACGGTTGATATAACTACCAGAAGCCCTATTACTATAATAATAAGGGCATAGAGGTATTCGGGAAATAATGAAGAAATACTTGACCAGACTCTTGCTGGTTCCAAGTAGCCTGCAATAGCTTGCCCAATTTGGAGAAGATTTTCTTCAACGTTCGTGTAGTCCGCTGAACTGTTGCTGAAGGTAAAGATGCTTATTCTAATATGTTTTCGAACGATAGTGGATTCTGTATCAAACACTGCCCTCTCGTCCCAGTAGAGAATCACCAGAGTAAGATTAGAGTCAGGTTTATTAAGTGAAACGAGTCTCCCCATTATTTGCGGGTTTTGAAGCACTTGGGCATCCCTTGAATCTGAAATTTCTCCCCGTAATAGCGGAACGTTCTCTGAAGCGTTCGTGCTCATAGTTCCATAAATTGTTGGTGTCGATCCATCTACTGGTGTGTACACGTAGGTCAGCGACGCATCTGAACCAACGATTGTTTCAAGCCTTTCATCTGAATAGCCAAAACTAAGTGCGGTGCCATGTATCTCCGGGAGAACGGGAGTAGCAACTTTTCCTTTCCTGGGCAGATAAGTGACGACTTGTATTTTGCCGTCTCTCAAAACAAAGGCGGGCACTTCTAAAAACGTGGAAAGACCCAAAATTACTATGAGCGC
>JABAOD010008113.1_pt4 | contig 10694 bp, 15 predicted proteins | sample 7062151 | NCBI WGS metagenome assembly JABAOD01 (sample SAMN14538626, study PRJNA623070) | marine sediment metagenome | biome: marine biome [ENVO:00000428]; feature: marine pelagic biome [ENVO:01000023]; material: deep marine sediment [ENVO:00002113] | place: India: Gulf of Khambhat ...
AGCAGGCCAAAGACGAGGAGGCCGAGGGTCGAGCTGAGAAGCCAGATGGGCACAGCAATCCGACCGACTTGAGGGTGGAGAGTGGCCCCCACGTCACCCATCCGACGCGTGAGTCCCACGATAAAGTTGTAGATCACCGGTGGGACGGCTGCCGCTGAGAGGGCAAGATGAGGAATGAGGAGGGGCAAATAGACCGCACGGTATAGGGCCTCCGGCCCCTCGAACTGAAGAGTTCCGACGATGTACTGTCTGGAAACGTAGAGAACGAGGAAACTGGATATCGAGAGGAGGGCTAGTGTCATGAGTAGCTTGTGTCTTTCCCTCTGCCCCACCCTGACTGATATCCACCCTCCGACGAGCAGGCCGATGCTGCAGGCATTTGCGGCCGCCGTCGCCGCAGATAGGGGAAGGCGTAACTCTGGCTTCGGAGGAGCGCCACTGGGGGCTAGAAGGAGAAACCCCAGGAGGGCGTAGATCACGGCGCTGATGACCGCGGCCCAAACCCCGGGCCTCTCCTCGAGGCCCCAGCTCAAATGGACCCTCCGGCAGGATAGCGAAGGGGAGACCAACCATCCAGGGGATACGTCTTCTCTTTGCCTCGTGATTCTGCCCAGTCGGCGTTCTCCACGATGGAGCTGACTGGGTGAGTCAATACACAGATCTGGGGACTCAATATCAAACCCAAACGAGGGCTGCTAGAGCGGGAAGGGATTTGAGGTCTTCGACAACTCCCCACAAAGGGGTCTCGACTGAGCAAGTCTGTGGACAAACCTTAAGAAGGGAGAGCCCTCCTCATCGACGTACATGATGCCTGATGGTCCTCGGGATTTCCTTCTCGCTCAGGTCGAGGCCGGCGTGCGCATTGCGCCGCCGGAGATGATTGCCGACTGGCTTGACGGAAAGGTTAGTATCGTCGACTTCATCTTCGAGCCCAACCGGCCGTTCTTTGAGACCTTCAAGGAGCACACCCTGGAAGTCCTCCGGTCCGTCTCAGGGGAAGATCTTCGGGACGCTTGCATACGGGGTGCGCCATACTTCGCCGACATCTGGTACTCACCTGCGGCAACTGGTCGCTTCGAGGGCGAGCTGGCCATTATGTATCACTTCGTAAGGGAGCTCTGAGGGCCAGCCTTGGCATTTCACACTTCGACCACAAAAGGGTGAGTTCTGACGAGCCAAGGCGGTCCCTTGCGGTCGGTTATCGCTTCCTCGACGGCTGTGGCCTTGCGTCAGCGGAGACGTTTCGACACGGCCCCCACGACAGGCCAGAAGGTCTCAATCGCCGTGAACGGGTAGCCTCGGCGGGTACATTCTATCTCGAGAGAGGAGTTCGCTATCACAAAGGCGCTGTCGGCTAATCTAGCGGCCCGCAGATCGCTGAGGCCGTTTCCAACATGTATCACGAAGTCGCCCCTGGATCTGAGGTGTCTCACGACGCCTTCCTTGAAGTCCCCCTCCCCCAACTCAGAGAACCTCGACGGAAACTCCACGAGGATGCCTTCAGGACGTAGCTCAGCTCTCGCACAGATCACGGGCACACTGCCGAGACCGTGGGCCTGAAGCACGTGGTCAATGATGAAGTCCAGACCTCCGCTGGCGATGACCAGGGGCACCCCTGCTCCGTCGCACATCCTGACCAAGTCTGCAAAACCGTCTCGTACGGCCCCATGACCCTTGACCGCTGCAAGGATGTCGTGCTCCGATTCCGCCCTTATCATTCCAAACTGGAGCCTGATGCCTTCTTCAAGCGTGAGAGCCCCTTCTCGGACGCGCTTGTCGTAGTCCTCCCAGCCCTCCTCAGCGAATCGCCTAAGGGCCAGTTCCGCGAGGTTGTTCACAGTCAACGTCCCGTCGAAGTCGACGACCACTGCGATTCCCGTCCTCGACGGCGGAACCTCTGTCTCAAGCCTCTTCATGTACCTATCCTACCCTTGCCGGTGGTGGGAGCACCCGTACCCTCTTAGAGGACGAGCAGCTTTAGACCTTCACCTCCCACAGGACCTCGACCATGAGCCAGATGAAACGGGTCAAACTGGGGAAGTCCCGTGAGCGCGTCTCCGCAGTTGGCGTTGGCACTTGGCAGTGGGGAAGCTCCGCCTGGGGGTGGAACCGTAGCTACAGAAAGGCGGACGTTTTCGAGGCGTTCGACCGAGCCCTAGAGCTCGGCATCAACCTCTTCGACACGGCGGAGGCCTACGGCCGTGGGCGATCAGAGGCTCTTCTGGGTGAGGCCTTGAGGGGACGGAGGGACGAGGTATTCATCGCCACCAAGGTGTTTCCTTGGCGTGTGACCGATGGTGCCATGGAGAAGGCCGCCGACCGGAGTCTTCGCCGTTTGAGGGTCGACGCCATCGACCTGTATCAGCTCCACTTCCGGTTTCCGCTTATACCGATCGGGCACGTGTCTCGGGCGATGGAGCGCTTGGTCAGAAAGGGCAAGGTGAGGTACCTCGGCGTATCCAACCTCGGTGTCAGTGCCCTCAAGCGGGCTCGCGAAGCCTTGGCGTCGGAGGACATCGTTTCCAATCAAGTTCACTACAACCTCGTTCGGAGGAAGCCGGAGCGAGGGCTTCTGAGATATGCACGGGAGGAGGGCATAACGCTTATCGCGTACAGCCCCCTCGAGCAGGGATTGCTGACGGGGAAATACGACTCGGCCTCGGCCCCGAGGGACCTCATCCGAAGCGTCAATTTCCGATTCTCGCCGGGGAACTTGGCTCGCGCGGAGCCGGCACTCGATGTTCTGCGTCGGGTAGCCGCCGAGCGGGGGGTCACCCCAGCCCAGGTGGCCCTGAATTGGCTAATGAGCTCGGGGGCCTCCTTGCCGATCCCCGGAGCGAAGAGGGTATCTCACATCGAGGATGCCGCGGCCGCAGTCGGTTGGAAATTGACGAAGGCCGAGGGGCGGGACCTAGAGGAGGCCTTTCGAAGTGTCAAGCTCTCAAAGTGGCGAGGCCTCCCTGGGGCTGTGGGGAGGTCTCTTCGGGCTTCGCTTTCCCCGAGGAGGAGGCGGACACTCTGACTCTCAGGTCGAGTCAGGTGCGTTGCTAGTTCTTTGGAACCGCGATGGTTCCTAGGTCGGCGAAGAACAGCTCCCGCGTTTCTTCATCTTGGATGGCCTTCCCCGTTTCCTCAGCGAGCTGGAGGAACCTCTCACACTCAGACTTGTCTCCGGCGACGGAGTGTGCCCGCGCGAGGGATTCAAGCGCGAAAGCAAGATCCCAATCCGCGATTCCATGCTCCCGACAGATCTCAAGGCATCGGTTGGCGTGGTAGATGGCCGGTTGCGGCCTGCCGAGCACAGAGTAGACGCGCGAAACCTGCCACTCTCCCCTTGCGAGGTTCTCAGGTTCCCCGATCTTTCCCCAGTGGAACCGCGACGCGTGGGTTGCGTGAACCATCTCATCCTCCTCTTCCACGCTCCTCTCCTCCTTGTCCAGGAAGGTCCACACATAGTTGAAGAGGTCCACGGCGAACTTCCTGTGCCATTCCTTCTCAACCTTCTCTTCCTTGGTCACTTTCTCAGCCTCATGATGGGACGATCGTGTGCCACCCAGGGTCAACGGACTCGCTTGAAGTTACTCTCGATGTAACAACGAAATTTCTCCTTGGGACCAGCAAGATCGAAGGTTTCTTGGAACTCGTCCTCCCCCAGGATCCTATACGTCTCTCGAGCTCGCCATCCAGGGGGGATATTCTCTATCGCCTCCGTCACGAACACGAAGGTCTTGCCGTCAGGGGAGACCTCATCCAGGACGTACTGATTGACGAACCCCTCCACGTGAAACTCCCGCAGGACAAACTCGCCCCTGTTCTCATCATAGCTGAAAAAGCCCCAGTCCTCGTGAATCTCTCCCTCCGGATTGGCCTCCTGAGGCTCGTAGATTGACTTGTTCCTCACGCGAAGGAACTTGTCGTTGAGGACGAGGTCGTACCCGCGTTCGTGCCGCCCCACACCGGGCTTCCCTTCGCCCGTTCCTTCCCAGGATCCAATGAAGAATCTGAGCTTGTCCCAAATGTCATCCTCTGCTCCGACCTCGTCTCCACCCATCGGGCTCTCCTCCGCTCACTTTCTGCTTCCCGCGGTTCGTCGATTCCTGGGGAGTGTCTAGACAAAAGGGCTCTGCCCCCATCATCCCAGGTCTTCCATGCAAGGAGGGAGCGAGTTTATAGATTGCGCTGGATCCGAGGAGAGAACCTACGTCGTCGTGCGNNTGGCCGCTGTATTCCAGGCCATCGGGGCATTCACAGTTGCCCTTGTCTTTGCCCCCCTTGCCGCATTTGTCGGTTCCTTGGGCCTCCTGGGAACTGGACTTGCGTTGCTCTTCGTCCTATTGGCCCTCCTTGGGGCGTACTGGCTTTCCACGGGACAGAAGCGGTTAGTGACCTACGGGGGGATCCTTACGCTTTTGGTGGCGCTCCTCGCACTTCCCACTGGGTGGGGCCTTATCATCGGATCGCTCCTCGGCTTCATCGCCGGAATCTTGGGATTGGTGTGGCGCCCCACAACACTCTCAAGTCCGAGGCCCACGCCCCCTCCCGTGGGCCCGTAGCAAGGAGCGTTTCACAGAGTCACAACGCAAGCCGCGCAGGCCGCCTCGGAGCCTCCCCCGACGCGTTCAAGTGGTCACCAGCCGTCCACTAAATCCCGATTGTTACTACCTTTCTGACCATCCTTACTCGAGACGAGGTGAAAGAGATGTTCGTAATCCCCCTGGGAAGCGCCACGGTGGACAACCCTCCTCTCCGGTTTCCCGCGGAGCTGGTGAGGTATGTCCGTACCGAGTATGGCGACTCGAGCCCAGAGTGGCTGCTGTCCAGCGTTCGACAAGAGGCCAAGAACCGTTCACACGATAAGGCCAGGCGGAGCCGACGCAGGAAGGCGGCGCTCAAGGTCCATGAAGGCGTCGCCTTCTCCTGAAACGAGAACCTGCGAAAGACGCAGGTCGTGACAAATGGCCCGACAAGGTCCCTGGACTCTTCAAGTGCAGAACGCAAGACTACCGTCGGGCCTGCTTCATCGCGAAGGAGATGAACTTTCTCAGACTCCAGTGCTCGCGATAGCGGGCCGCTAGTCTTCGGGCAAGTTCCGGTTGCACGCCTGACTTCCTCAATTGTCTCTGAAATCTAGAGGCGCCCCTCCGGATGCGGAATCCCATCCTGAGGAAGCTCGCCCCGAGCCTCAGCACCAGGAGTGGGACGGTGGAGGCCACGGCGACGAAGATGCCTTGTCCTCCGGTCATTCCTCGTCGCTCTCTTCGAATCTCTCCTTGATCTTCTCCTTGACGGCCTCTTCGATGGCCTCGCCAATCTCCTGGTCTTTGCGTCGCTTGCCGCCCTTGAACTTGAAGCCCTTGCTACCCAAGACGTCCTGGATCATGGCCGCAAAGTTGGTCTTGTCCATGAACTGCTGGGTCAGCAGGAAGGCCTGTTCCTGGTCCATTCCAGCCTCCGTGAGTCTCTGGTAGAAGTCGGCCACAGCCTTGGCGTACTGCTCTGTCTGCTCGGCGTTGAACAGGGTTTCCGAGATAGCCGAGAGGAGCTTCGGAATCTCCGTCGAGATCACTGAGAGGATTTCCTTCACCTCTTCTGCATCGGTTGCTGCCATTTCGCTCACCTCATCCATTCCAAGTCTGGCCCCTCTATTAAATGAAGTGGACACATGTGACCAGATGAAGGAGGTCGGCTCTCAGGGAATTTCCTCCTCGCGGGGTGCCATGAGGCCCAGGACCTCTGACCACCGACGGACGGTGGCCTCAGAGACGTCGTAGACGTTGCCTCGAGAACCCTTGGAGGAGACGACGACCCCCCTTTCCTCCAAGACCTTGAGCCTCTCACGCACTATTCTCCTAGAAGCCGTGCCCCGGCGGGTCCTCAGGGCCTCCGTTATCTGGGATATGTTCCTGCCGCCCTTCTCGAAGAGGGCTTTCACAATCTCCTTGGAAATAGGGTCCTTGATTTCTGGAATGGCCATCTCAGGCGACAGGGACCCGTATCGTTGGAGGAGGTCTAGGAGACGAAAGTAGGAGCGGGAGATCTCCTGCAGCCTGTCCAGGTATCCGACGAGCTGGGTATAGGGCGCGCTCAGTCTGTCCATGGCTTTCTCCAGCTGTCCCATCCTCGAAGCAAGCTCCTCGATGTCGACCTTCTCCTTCTCTTCACGCTTGGCCATCGATATTCGCGATAGTTCGATGTCAGCCTAAATAGGTTACTTGACTTCGCACCGGCTCCCTCCCTGTACGTTGGACACCCTATGTGCTGTCACTCGAGGAAGGAGGACCTCTGTGATCTGCTCAGGGCCTGGACGCGCTGCCTCACTTGATTCCCGATTCCACACTAGCCCACTGGAGGCAGGGTCTCGTTCAGGACGAGATCCCTAACTTCGCAGAGGCTAGGGGGGGCCTGATATCCCGTTCCAGGTCGGAGCCACGCCAAGAGGCGTCCAGACGACCCAGGGTACTGGTCTCGGATTTTGAATCCAGAGAGGAATCAGTACTCCTTGGGGACAGGACGTTTGCCATTGGCGGGGAATGAGGAGGAGGGAGCATTGGCGAAGACTGGTAAGTCCGAGGTCTATATGGCCGATATCGCCAGAGAGAGGCATCCATCGTTACCCTCAATACCTCACTCGGCGTAGATCATCGTTCCCTCGGGCCGGGGGCGAAGACTCTGTATCCGAGCCATGTACGACTCCGTCGGAAACTTCCAGCGAAGCTGGAACGGATCAAACATCGTCCAATCAACCTTGCAGAAGGGCGTCTGAAACAGATCTGCCGTCACGCCCTCGTCCTGGATTGCTACCACCGGCGAGCGGGCGCCACGGTGAAACTCTCCGACTATCTGCACGAGACTCAGAAGCTGAGCTTCCGGGAGAAAGCACGAGATGTAGCATCGCGTGTCCGGTGGTAGTCCGGGCCTCAAGGCAGCCCAGATTGAGAGTTCCGATGCTTGCCTCGCGGCCTCCATCATCTGTCCAGTGGATCCTGTGTCGAAAATGAGACTGACGAATATGTGGCGGTCGAGCGAACGCCAGTTCCAGGAGATCCGGGGTTGGAGGAAGACACCGTCGAAGTTCTCCAGAAGATGGTTCCACTGGCGCTGCAGGAGGCGGAGCGCTGACCCAGGCCTGCGTAGGGATCTCGCTTGCTTGCCCTTGACGTACGCCATGACGTGATCGACGCCCTTGGATCGGATGGCACTCCACACCTGTCGAGACGAGGAGTGTGTCCAGACATGTTCAAAGACCAGAGGGATAAGAAGAGGTGAGTTACGCAGGAGTCCTCCAAGCTCCCTCTGAAAGGGTTCCTGGAAGTTCTTCCGAGCCAGACGTTCGAAGTAGCCGTTGTCAATGGGTCCCCCAATCTCTGCGACTCCGTCCTCTCGAACGACCTCCTCGAAGGGTGAGAAGAAGAAGTAGGAGTTCTTGGTGGGGAAGAGTTCCACCTCCCCCAGCAGCTCCTCCTCTGTCGCCACCTGCCACAGCACACGGAAGTCCTCTAAGGCGGGGAATGGAATCCAGTAGCCCTGCGTGATGAATGGACGTGCATCGCCGAGACCGACGTCCACGCTGAAGCAGGATCCGAAGGGGAGCATGCCCAGGACATCTGGGCTTTGAAGCCCACGGATCCAAACAAGGACCTCCTGCAGCCCCAGTAGGTTTGCCCTCGGGTACGGATAGTAGACGAGATATCCTTGACTCCTGAGCACAGAGAGCCATCGATGGATTGTCCTGACCGTCACTGGCTTGCCGTCAGGCCTGAACTCCTTGCCTATCTGGAGTGGAGAGAGCCATCCCTGCCTTCGCGTGAGAAAGGTAAGCAGTTGCATCAGGCGACGGTCGTACAACTGCATACAATAGGGGCAGAGCCGTGTGGCTACTTATAGATTAGATGACACGTAGTGAGTCGTATTTGTCACGATAATCGATGTCGCCATTGATGAGGCGGAGTTCCTGTGCGAGTTAGTACAACTCAACCCATTTCGTCACAGCCTGCAGACTCAACACGTGTATCTAGTGACAGTTAGTCATGACAAGCTGTCACTTGCTCTAAATATGGACGCAGACATTTACCCCTCGTGATGTGGAGCACTGATTCAGCACGGTTGATTGTGCCCAGACTCATGACACTTCTCACCATCGCCTTCATGGTGGCTCTTTCCACGGCCGCCGCGCCACCCTCAGTATCATGCAGTCCGCAGCCAGAGTGCAAAGGTGGAGGAGATGCCGGACAATGGGAGGCAACCCCTTTGTTCACTGCCTCATCGGCAGATAGGAGTCCCGTCAAAATTCTGGACAGCGATTCGAACCACGGGAACTGGACGCGCATTGCTCTTGAGGATGGCCCGCCACCCAGGGTTTGGGCTGGGATGAACTACGACCCTGAGTCAGAACGCGTCATCTTGTTTGGTGGGTGGCCTGCCCTGAACGATGTCTGGGCCTACGACTTCCTCAACGATACGTGGACCCATATGGCCCCCGAATCCCCTCCTTCGCCCAGGTATTCGTGTGGCTTTGCCTATGACTCCGAGTCCGATCGAATCATCCTTTTCGGCGGTGCCATGTCGGTAGCCCACTTTGACGACACGTGGGCCTACGACTTCAATGCGAATTCGTGGACCAAGATGAACCCTGAGGTGAGCCCTTCCCCCCGGCACGTCTACAGTATGGTCTACGATTCTGAATCGGATCGTGTCATCTTGTTCGGGGGCGACCATCCGTTCCTGTCTGATACGTGGGCATATGATTACAATGCGAACACATGGGTTGAGATGGAACGCCTTGTCAGCCCTGGGGGGCGGATTTTCTCTGCGATGGCATACGATTCGGAATCGGATCGGATCATTCTCTTTGGGGGCCTTACAGCAGATTCGACTGGTAACAATGAGACGTGGGCCTATGACTACGATAGCAATACCTGGGCGGAGATGACACCAATCGGCAGTCCACCCCCGCGAAGCGGCTCCTTCATGGTATACGACTCAAGATCTGACCGCATTATCATGTTCGGCGGCTACCTTGAAGGGGGTCCAAGGGCAAGCGATACCTGGGCATATGACTATAACTCGAATACCTGGGGGGAAATCGTCGCTGTCTACCATCCGCCAGCACGAAATCACCACCAGATGGCTTACAGTGAGACGGCTGACCTTGTAATTCTCTTTGGGGGTTATTCCGGGATTGCGTTGGGCGACACGTGGACCTTCCGCTACCCACCTAGCCCCCCAGGTTCCCCGCAGGACCTCAAGGCCATCCCGAGGGACCGCGAGGTCTTTCTGAGCTGGCAACCACCGGCGTTTGACGGCGGTTCGGTCCTCACCGGATATGCGATATATCGTGGAATGGACGCCGGGAACCTGACTCCCATCGTCGTCTGGGGAACCGACACCGAGTACACCGATAGGGGACTCGAGAATGGCGTTGACTACTTCTACGCTGTCAGCGCACGCAACGAAATTGGAGAGGGCTCGTTGTCGGCCGAGGCAACGGCCAGGCCAGGCGGCCCTCCCTCCCAGGTGAGGGACTTGGAAGCGAGTGCAGGTGACGGAATCGTTGAGCTGACATGGAAGGTGCCGTTGCACGAAGGCGGTATGCCCATATCGAACTATACGATCTATCGAGGCACCGTCTCAGGCGACCTAGGCGTACTCCAAGTCCTTGGCGACGTCTTGGACTACTTGGACACGAGCGTGGTCCCCGGTATCACCTACTTCTATCAAATCAGCGCCCTCAACGCGTACGGTGAAGGGCTGCCCTCCGAGGAGGTCTCGGTTGCCCTACTAGATTTCACGATACCCGAGATTGCGATTACCTCTCCCCAGAACCTTTCGACGCTGACAGACGTCTCGATTACAGTCACCGGAACAGCTTCCGACAACGTGGCCGTTCAGAGGGTGGAGATAAGCCTCAATGGCGTGGACTGGATTGTAGCATCTGGAACGACGACATGGTCAGCGGACATCTCGCTGGCTGGTGATACGAGCATCATCTATGCAAGAGCGGTGGATACCTCCGGCAACGTGGGTGCTACCAGTATCCAGGTTACGGTAGACATATCTCCGTACCCAGACCAGATGCAGAACTGGCCACTTGTCGTTGGTGTCTCCGCTGGAGTTGCTGGGGCTGGGGCGACCGTTGCTCTGCTGGTGTGGAGACGGCTGAGAAGAGGGGGAGGCTAAAGTGAGGCAGCTAGATGCGCGGTCATCCGGATGAGCCCCGGTCTCTCCAAGTGGCCGGTCTATAGCTCCTTCACTTCCGCGACGAGATCCGACACTGCATCCTTCGCATGGCCGAAGAGCATCATCGTCTTCTCGTCGTAGAACAGCTCGTTGTCGATGCCAGAGAAGCCGGGGCTGAGGCTCCTCTTGATGACAATGATGTGTCTCGAGCGATCCACATTGAGAATGGGCATGCCGAAAATCGGGCTGCTTCGGTCGTGCCTGGCCGCCGGGTTCACCACGTCGTTCGCCCCGATGACCAAGGCGACCTCGGTTCGTTCGAAGTCCTCATTGACCTCCTCCATGTCGTAGAGCTTGTTGTACGGTACGTGGGCCTCCGCAAGGAGGACGTTCATGTGGCCTGGCATCCGGCCCGCCACGGGGTGAATGGCGTACTTCACCTCGACGCCCCGGTCCTCTAAAAGGTCCGCCAGCTCCGCGACCGCGTACTGGGCCTGGGCTGCCGCCATGCCATATCC
>JABAOD010026148.1_pt2 | contig 10692 bp, 3 predicted proteins | sample 7062151 | NCBI WGS metagenome assembly JABAOD01 (sample SAMN14538626, study PRJNA623070) | marine sediment metagenome | biome: marine biome [ENVO:00000428]; feature: marine pelagic biome [ENVO:01000023]; material: deep marine sediment [ENVO:00002113] | place: India: Gulf of Khambhat ...
GCGACCTTGTTCGCTCTGGCAAACGAGAACCTGACGATCGCATCGCTCGAACCGCCGCAGGCGGATGGCCCGGGAACTTGGGCCGATTTCCTGGCCAACACCCAGCGGTGGTTATCGCTGACGTTGCCGATCGGCGACCCGACGCAGCCGACCCCTAACCCTGACGAAGTCTTCGACTTCGTCAGCGGAATCCAGTCGGACTTCACCGCTACCATCGCCGGGAGCAGCAACCGAGTAAACGTCCCGGGAGGTCGGCGCACCGACTTCGAGTTGTGGCTGGCCGTATCCGCCGAATCGAATCGCTGGGAGTTGGACCTCGGNNACCGGGCATTTCCGCCGGCTTCGGGCGCGTAGAGGACGACTGGCACGGAGCATTCCGTGCGTTCACTTCCGACCCGGCGCTTCTGCCCGGCCCGGGCGACCCCGTGCGAGCCGAGGTCCGCCGCGACCGTGAGGGGGATCTCCCCGATATCCTGATCGGTCCGCCCTACGACAGCCGCATCGCAGTGCAGGACGTCGTCTTGTACCTCGAGGTTAGAGAGGATCACCCGATCCTCGAACTGGGCGTCGCGCTCGAGGATTTCGCGTTCGTGCTCGCGAACCGCTGGTTCCGGACGTTCGGGATCACTGACAATACGTTCCGTGAAGGCATCCGCTATACGGGTGATGTATCGCTCGCCTTCGTCGAGGGCGAGGGCTTCCGGTTCAACCTGTCGAGCAGCCTGGAAACCCTGATCGTGATCCCGAAGAGTGTCGGCGAGTGGGGCACCGACGCGTGGCACCTGCGCTGGCACTCGATCCGGTTGCGGGTCCCCTTCGAGTCCGGTGCCGCGGAGTTTCGCTGGCGGATCGAGTTGACGTTCCACACCTCGATTCAACTAAGCAAGTTCTTGTTGCTAGTGATCGACGGGTTTGGCGTCTGGTTCGGCTCATGGAAGGACCCACTCGGCGACCCGCTTGCCGAACGTGAGTCGTTTGGTTTCCTGCCACCGACGGGTGGCGGAGTTCAGTTAGACTTCCCGGCCGTAACGGCTGGGGGCTACTTCTCGCGCACCGAGTTACCGGATGGCGGCGAGCGCTGGGCGGGCGGCCTCGTCGTACTGATCGAGAAGTTCGGCGTCATCGCCTTCGGCATTTACGAGCGACAGGGTAGCGGTGACACTTCGTTCCTCGTCGTGCTCGGTGTTCGATTCGGGATTCCCGGCATCCAAGTCGGGATGGGGTTCTCCATATCGGGAATCGGCGGCGTGCTTGGCCTGGACCGGCGCATCGACGGCGACGCTTTGCGCGAGCGGCTCACGAGTGGTGCCGCTGGCAATGTGCTGTTCCTCGAGGACCCGATCCGCAACGCACCCACGATCATCGGCGACCTGGCCGCCATCTTTCCCGCCGCTGAGGGAGTCTACGTCGTCGGCCCGACGTTCCAACTCATGTGGATTGGATTCGCCCGCCTCGACATCGGTCTCGTGGTCGAGTTCACCACGTCATCCTTCAACAAGATCGTCATCTTGGGATCGTTCCAGGCAGAGATACCTGGAGCGATCGTAACCAAGCCGTTGCTGGCGTTGCGAGCCGACTTTTCGGGAATCGTCGATCTGAAGAAGCAGGTCGCCGAGGTGGACGCTACGCTGATCAACTCGAAGGCACTGGAGGCTTTCCACCTCACCGGCGACCTGGCGTATCGGCAGAAATGGGGCGACGGGCCATACGTCCTGTTTTCCGCCGGCGGCTTCCATCCCGATTTCGACCCGGCACCGATCGTGGTTCCCGATCTCACCCGCGTCGCCTTGACGCAAGACCCCGGCTTCTTTGGGGCCGGCCTCTACCTGCGCTTTGAGGCCTACCTTGCGATCACGAGCAACAGCTTTCAGCTGGGCGCGGCGGCTGAGATTGGCTGGGGTTTCGGACCCTTCGTCGCCGCCGGCTGGTTGGCCTTCGACGCGCTCGTATACTTCAAGCCGTTCTACTTCGACGTCCGCTTCTCGGCAGGTGTGGAGATCCGTTGGCGTGCGACCACACTGGCCGGCGTCAAGCTCTCAGGGTCGATCTCCGGCCCCGGCCCCACGGTGTTGACCGGAAAAGCCTGCATCGAGGTCCTTTTCTTCGATATCTGCGCGGAAGGCAAGGAAGAGATCGGCAGCGATAACCGGCCCGCGATCGAAGCGGTCGGCTCGGTCACAGCGGAGCTGGGTTTGGAGCTCGGGGATCCAACCAACCTGCGCGCCGTCGGCGGAGATGATGGTATGGTCGCGGTCCGCGAAAGCCAGCCGGATCTGACCGAAGCATTGGTGTCGCCAGTAGGCCAGCTTGCCTGGGAGCAGCGTAGGGCGCCTCTCGACCTCTTGCTGGAACGCTTCGAGGGTGTCGAGCTGGGTGTGCCACAGGCGGTGGTTGCGACGTCGCCGCATCAGCAGGGAACGACAGACGACTGGTTCGCGCCGGGGCGGTACCTGAACCTGTCGAAGTCGGAGGCGTTGAACCAGAAGACGTTCCAGCGCATGCAGAGCGGTGTGCTACTGGGCTTCGACACGCAGCAGGCGACCGAGGTGCACCACGAAGTNNTCGAGGTGCTCACCATCAAGCTGCCCCATCGCGAGCCGGTGCTGCTGACAGCCGTCCTGTTCCCCGAGTTGCTACTGGCTGGGATCTCCGCGCGCAGCGCCCCGGCCAGCGTCGCGGCGGCTCCGGCGGTGGTGACGGTCCGCGAGGAGACCTGGACCGTTCGCGATGCCGATGGGCTCGTGCTCGCGACCGGACGCACTGAGGCGGACGCCCAGCAGCGGGCGCGGTACTTCGGCGACGGCGCGGTCGCGGTGGCTGACACCGACCTCGTCGATCTAGGGGTGTGGTGATGACGACCCTCACGTTCGTGTCTTGGCGACGCTCGGGTGTCTACGAGTTGGCGCCGAACTTCGTCGACGGCCGCCTGCGTGGCAGCGTCGAAGTAACCGTCCAGAATCGGTCCGACCCGAGCGAAAGCGAGACCGCGCTCGTGCCGTTCCGGGTGCTGGGACCTCGCGATATCGAAGGCCTGACCTCCAAAGCGATCCACTCGGCGCAGCCACCGCCGGCGACGCCCGATGCCGAGGTCACCAAGTGCCCGCACGTCCATCTGGGCGCGCTCGACCTACCTTGGCGGTTCACTCCCGAGGTCGCCTCCGGCGATGTGCTGCGCCCGTGGATCGTGCTGGTGGTCTGTCGTGCCGATGAGATTACACTCAACACGTCGGACAGCACCGTGACCATCGCCGCATCGGCCTTGGAAGCGCACCCGCTCACCGACTCGGCGCGCTGGGCACACGTCGACGACAGTCCCGGGCATCAAGCAGCTCGGCTGTTGTCTGAACGTGAGCTCGACCCCGAAACCGATTATGTGGCGGTGATCGTGCCGGCCTTCACCGACGACGGCACCGATCAGTGGCCGGACACACCGATGAGCTCCATGACCCTTCCCGCCTACCACGTTTGGCGGTTCTCCACCGCACCCGCCGGCGACTTCGTCAGCCTGGCTGCGCGTCTGCGTCCGCAACTACCCGACCCGTCGCTCGGCCGGGCGCCGCTCACCTACGCGCGCGTTGTGCCGGTGGCCGAGCTCATCGTGCGCGGCGCACTGGCCCCGATCGGTGCGACCGACGGGCCGCTGACCGACGCGGTGCGCGACGACGTCGCCGAACTGCGAGCCCCGCTTTCCGATCCTCGGGGCCGGCCGGTCGTCACCTTGCCGGTGTACGGCGCGGCCTGGCTCGCCGATGTGACCACGGCGGTCTGGGCCGAGACGCTGAACGGCGACCCGCGCCACCGTGGTGCCGGTGGGCTCGGTCTGCTCACAAGCATCAGATTACAAGATGAGCTGTCGAGTGCTGTCTCCGCGCATTCCGGCGCACTCGACTTGGCGGCGACCAGGATCCGGCAGCTTACTCTTGGGCTTGAGGCCGACCGGGCGTTGTGGCGGCAGCGCCTGCCGAGCGACCCGCTCCACAAGCTCTGGCTATTGGGGCCGGCGCTGAGGCGTGTCGTGACCCCCGACGGAACCGTGCACGCCCGTCTGGCCGACCCGGAGCGGCCTCTCGTCCCCGAGCTGTTCTCGTCTGCAGCGCGACGGGTATTGCGACGGGGTCCTGCGCGCACTGATCGGGCGGCGTCCCGGGCGACCCACCCCCGTGCCGTACTCGAAGCGGCGAACCGCTGTCCGCGGCCGCCGGAGCGAGCGCCGCAGGGCTTGGCACACACGGATCGTATCCGCCAGCTCGATGATCGGCTCGCGGAAACCGCCAAGACCGGTAGGCTGCCCGTCGAGCCGCTGCTCGAGCGCATTCGCAAGGTCGACGTTAGACGCTGCGGCGAACAGCTGGCCAAACGTCTGCAAGTGATCTTCGGTCATATCGAGAAGATCGCGCTTGAAAAGGGCTGTCTTCCTCGGGTGTGGCTCGTAGAGTTGTTGCGCCTGTTGGAACAAAGAGAGTGCCCGGTCGACCAGGTGGAGATCCATCTGCGCTTCTTCGACTCTGCTTGTGACGATCCGTCGGTCGTCGATTTGGCCGGAGACCTCGTGACCGAGCAGCCACGTCGGCCTTGCCGGCCCGTTGCCCTCGACGTGCTCGCCGACCGAGTAGTGAGCGCATTCGATCCGACGGGCCCAGAGCCGTCCGTCGTCACCCGCGTACTCGACACGATCGACGGCCTCGATGACCAGCCGCTTGCGCCACCTCAGCTCTGCCCGGATCTGGACATCGCCTTGTGGCGCCATCTGCGGGACGTTTCCCCGGACTGGTTGTTGCCGGGCGTGCAGACGCTGCCGGACGACGCCGTCACCGCGGTGCAGACGAACCCGACCTTCATCGATGCCTTCCTCCTCGGCGCAAATACGCAACTGCTCGAGGAGCTGCGTTGGCGCAACATCCCGATTCGCAGCGGGTGCACTCCGCTTCGGATGTTCTGGGACCGCATTGACTTGGGGACCGCGAGCCGCCCCGGCGACATTGTAGGGGTCGCCGACTGGCCTGGCCCGTCGGACCTCGGCGCCGCCAGCCACCAGACGCCGTCGGGGACCAGCANNGTGCTGGTGTTCCGTAGCCCGTTGTTCCACCGCTACCCGCAGACGCTAGTGTACACGGTCCCGGCGGTCGTCGACGCCGACGATAATCCCGACTGGGAGACCGACGTCAATTTCGACACCGTCACCCCGTCGTACCCAATATTCCAGGGCAGTATCAGCGACGACATCACTTTCTTCGGGTTCGACCTCTCACCGGCGACTGCGCGCGGGCACTGGGTCGTCCTCGAGGAACCGCCACCCGGCTATCGGTTCCGCAACCAGCCGGCCGCGAGCTGGGACGCCGCACGCCGGAACGCGTTCGAGAACGCTGCGACTGGCGCCGCCTTTGCCGACGCCGCGTTCAGCGACCCGACACGCGTTTTGATCCGTGGCGACAGCCTGATACCGGAGGCTTGACGTGCAGCTTTCCCTCGCCGACCGTCGCTCAGAGGTGCTTGGCGCTCGCGACCGCGTCCGTCAGCGTCTCGCCGCCAAGTGGGACCGACTACGACGAGCGCCCGTCTGGTGGCGGCCCGGTCTGAAAGCCGGCGACGTCCCGCCGCGTAGACGCGAGGAAGCTCGAGGTCTGCAACGCGTCGCTGACGAGATCGCTGAGGACCGTGCGCTTCTCACGTGCCTGGACGATGGTCTGACAGCGATCGACGAAGGCCATGTCGATCTCGAGGTCGCGCACCGGGAAGCGCTGGAGTGGTTCAACGGACTGCGCACCGGCAAGGCCCTGCTTGAGGGACTCGAGCGCGATCCGGTGAGCGAGGCGCTCGCTCCCGAACAGACGACAAACGCGAAGCTGGCAGCAGGGCTTCTCCGCTTCCGCAACGCTCAACCGCGCCGGCGTGTCGAGGATCTCAGAGATCTGGCCGGGGTGCCCGGCGTCACCGACGCCATCCTCGCCGACCTCCTGCACACTGGGCTGCGTCGTCTCCCGTGGCCATGGGTCCCGAGGCCTCGGCGGCGGCCCACCATCGGGGTGCTTCTGCCTGCGCGGCTCGAGACACGCTTCGACCCGCCCGACTCACGTTTCGGATCCTGGCACATGCGGGTAAGAATCGTGCCCGACGAGCCGTGGTTCGACCAGCACGATCCGACCCCGACCAAGGTCGAAATCGACAGCGTCGAACGCCTCTGGCATCGGGTCGGCGACGCCGGATTGGACTCAGATGTCGGACGCGTGGCTTGGGCCGAGTTCGTCGCGGCCCACGGCGGTGGCCGCGCGGCATGGCTAGCCCGCAGCTATCCGCCGGTTGCCTCCGATGATGGCGAGGTCAGCATCGAACGCCCCGCCGAGATCCGTGAGNNGATCCGTGAGGAGGTGGCGGTTAACCGTATCGTCGGCTTCCCCCGCCAGATCGAGTTGTGGCTAGCCCGCGACGGCGCGCCACCGACGCTCGCCGCCCGGCTCGACGTCGACCGTGAAGGCCTGACCATCCAACCTGGTGACCCCGATGAGCCCGCCCAGCGACGTTGGTGGGAATCTTGGGAAAAGGCTGTCGCTGTAGGCCTTGCCGCCGATGTCGACCTCGGCCCCGTCCACCCGGGCGATATCGAGGCGCTTTACGTGATCGGAATTGGCGACACGGAGGCCGAAGGCTTATTCGCAGACCACCGTGATAGCGGTCGGCTCGCGCTGTTGGCACCGGGGTCGCCGACCAACACAATCGACGGCGCCCCCGCCGCCGATCTTGGCAACGATCCCGAGACCTGGCTGCCAATGGTGACCACGCCGCCCGCCGCCGATCCCGGGACGGCGCGTCTCTCGGAGATCCTGACCGGCCAGCCTGACGCGCTCGGGCCGTTGCCGGGCGGCCGCCTCGACCACGGGGCGGTCAGCGCTCTCCTGGTCACGGCTCTCTGGCCGGCACTGTGGGGCCACCTGTTCAAGGATCTGTGGGGACTGGGCCCCGCCGTTCACGAGGTCGGGCTCTGGGCCGCCCGCGCAGTGTTCCCGGAAGGGCCTGTGGCACCAATACGCATTGGGACACAGCCGTATGGCGTTCTGCCGGCCACCTCTCTCAATCGCTGGCGAGCAGCCGTCGGCGATCCGCCTGTGGAAGAACAGCTCGCCAAGCCGCTCAGCCGGGTCCGGGCCCACTCGTCCTGGTTGGCCGAAGCCGCGGGAAGCGTCGATGGCGCTGACACGGACCGACTTTTGCAGCTGCTGGGCCGCACAGCTTCCTCGACCGACTACGCCTGGCGCNNCTGGCGCCACTTCGTGGCCGAGGATCTGTTGCTCTATCTATATTGGAGCTTCGGCGAGGCTGTCCAACCAGAGGACCTCGAACGCCTCTGGCAGGAAGCCGGCCGCTCCGTCCTCGATGTCATCGGCCGCGAGCCACCGCGCCGCTATTTCAGCGTTGGCTGGCCCCAGGACCTTGGCATTCCGCTCGTCACACCAACGAATCTGCCGGAGGGCATGACGTTGCACGACGTGATCAAGACGATCGTGCGCGTCACGCCCGGCGCGCTGACCTACGAATGGTGGCCGCGCGAGCTGATCAAGGGAGCCGCTCTTCCGGACAGCCTGCTGTTCCGGCTGCTCGTCTACTCGATGGTGCTGACGGCAGCCGAGGCCGCTCGAGCGGCTCGCGCACAGCCGCCCGAGTTTGTCCTGGAGCCGCCGGCAGCCGACGAGTCCAAGCCGACGAAGCTGGCCGCCGACGCCCGTGCGTTGCGGAGCACCGACCTGAGGCAACCCACATCCGAAGCAATACTCTACCGATCCGTTCGTTACGCGGCGTTACGCCTCGCAGAATTTCCCGATGATGTCCTCGAACGGGCGCTGCGGGCCACGCTCGATTCAGACTCGCACCGGATCGACCCGTTCGTCACAGGGTTCGCGTGGCGACGGCTGCAGTCTCTGCTGCGGCTCAAACCTCGGCACCTGCTCGGCGTGTACGGTTGGGTCGACAGCCCCTACACCGGCAGGCCGGGCCCGACGGCCGGCGGCCTGCTGCACGCCCCGTCCGACGCGCAAGCACTGACGGCCGCGATCATTCGCGATAAGGCCGTAAACGACGCGCAGCCCGACCGCTGGGACATGGATGTGCATTCCGCTCGGGCTCGTCGCGCCGACCGCATCGCTTCCGAGGTGCGACTGGGCGCACACTTGAGCGAGGTGCTGGGCCGAGAAATCGAACGAATCGCAGGCGCGACGGCGACGATACAGGAGTTGCGCGAGAGGTTCCCGATCCGGACCGAGGAGGCGGGACGGCGTGTCTGCGACGGCCAGGCGGTGCTGGCCGCCAACCCCGCCACGCTGCCTCTAACGCATGCGCAGCGGGCGGAGTTACAGCCGCTGCGCGATGCACTCGACACCTACGGCGACCTGCTCGTCGCGGAAGCGGTCCATCATGTCGTGCAGGGCCGTGGCGACGTCGCCGGGGCGGCGATGGATGCGGCGGTTGGCCTCGGCCGCCCACCCGATCTTCACGTTCTGCGAACACCACGACCGGGGCGGACCGTACAAACCGTCGTGGGCGTCGCTCTGCCGGTGGCCTCAGCGCCTCCCACCGCGGCCGACACGAGCCCGGCCACGGTGGCCGATCCGGCAGTCGCCGCATTCGTATTGGCCACGTTCGGTGCAGCCGATACCGCCAGGTGGCGTTGGGAATTCGAGGACAGCGCGGGAGACTTGCACCAGCTCACGCTCGACGATGTCGATCTGGCACCGATCGACACCGTGGTTCTCTCGGCGGGCACGCTACGCGACCGCCTCGCCGCTCAAGCCCCAACGGGCAGCACGATCATCAGCAGCGCGGGTGCTGAGACCCACGAACAGGTCCGGCGCCTGATGGGAGTCTTGGGCAGCCAGCCAGCGACTGTCGCCGACATGAGCGATGGATCGGCCGACGACGCAGCCGAGCGCGCGGACCTGCTCGCGCGTTACCAGCAGCTCCACGATGTCGCCGCTCTTCTCCAGGCCGATCTCACCTCGGCCGCTCCTGCGGGTGCGCCCACCGCCGACCAGGAGGCCGCGCTCCACAACGCCCTGCGTTGGGGCATTACCCCACTCGAAGCCGATGAACCCGACCTCCGCTTGCGCGTCGTTCGAGCCCGGGATGCACTCGAGACGCGACTGCAGGCCGCCCCGACGCCAGGCGACGCCGCTGGACTCGACACCCGCTCGATAGCGCGAGCGATTGCCGAGCTTGCCGCGCCAGAAGGCAACCTTGCCGTCCTTGGTCGCGTGGACCTCACCGGCATCGGCCCGTTCACCGCCGAGAGCACCGACGCAACGACCGGCTTGCCCGACCTGGACGCCCTTTGGCTCGATGTCGTCGCGGCCGTGCGCACACCGCTGGCCCGCCTGCAGCAGTTCCAGCTCAGCGCCGTCCTGGACCCCAGGGACGCCCCCTTTGGGGCATGGACGAACAGGCCTGGCGACGCCTGGCAGGAGTCCGAGCCCCCGACACCAGAAGGGCGGCTGCCCAACACCCGGCTGCTTGCCGTCTACGGGCCGGCGGGTGTGCTCGACTCCGCCGGGACGGTGGCGCTTGGCTTGCTCGACCGGTGGGCCGAGGTCGTCCCCGACACAGTGCAGAGCACCTCGGCGGCTTTCGGCTTCAACGCACCGGCGGCTCGGGCTCAGCAGTCGATCCTCGTCGCCGTTCCCCCCGACGCGGGGGACCCGCTCGACGCTGCCAAGCTCATCGACATCGTGGCCGAGACGCGCGAGCTCGCCCATGCCCGCATGGTGACACCGCTCGACATCGCCCTGTACTCCGCCGCCGCTCCGAGCGCTCTGTTGCCCGCAACGGGCACGACCGCAGTCCTGTTCAACCCGTGAGGTGAAGTATGCCCTGGCGCTTCGACAGGTACCGACGTCTCGAGCCCCGTCAGCCGTTCGAGAACCTCGCCCGCGGATTTCGGGCCGAGGTGCACGACCCGGTGTGGTTCCTCGGGCGCCAGTGGCAGCTAGGGGAACATCAGGGGGAAGACGCTTCCTCGCCTGTTCAGGTGCGCTACCGAGCTCACCACCAGCCGCTCGATCCCATGGGCGGCGATCCGGCCTACGGTCCGGAAACCACGCCACCGGAGGCGATCGTCGAGTCTGAGCCCGGAGATTGGTGGACGCCGGGACGAAGGGTGCGACTCGGCGTGCTCGCCGCCGATGCGGCAGGCCTACCCAGCCCCACCGATCCGACCGCCGACCCGGCTTTGCTGCTCGCCGGCCTGACCGCGCCTTGGCAGCATCTCGACGGTCGCGGCTACGATGGGCTCCGCCTCTACGAGCAGCGGGCGGCCTTGGGCCTTGACGGCTCCCCGGTTTTCGACGAGGTGTCCCCCGCAGCCATGGACCTTTGGGACCCGGCTGAGCTCGTGTACTCGGCGACGTTCAATGCCGGCGCGGTAGAGTTGTCGCTGTCCCGTCATGCGGGCGGCCGCGTCGACTGGTACTCCGTGGACGCCTCGGGCCCGATACCGGCACCGGAGAGCCCACCAGATCCCGTGGAGGTGATCGCCACCCGCCTGCGCTACCCCGGAGCGCCAAATCCTCGCTGGTGGGAGATCGAGGACGCAGCGGTCGACATTGGCGGCTTCCCTCCGGATCGCAGCCACTTCCCTACGCTTCTATTGGTCGATCTCATAACGTCGCACGCTGACGACTGGTACACATTTCCGATTCGGGCCAGGTCCGG
>JABAOD010043564.1_pt2 | contig 10692 bp, 11 predicted proteins | sample 7062151 | NCBI WGS metagenome assembly JABAOD01 (sample SAMN14538626, study PRJNA623070) | marine sediment metagenome | biome: marine biome [ENVO:00000428]; feature: marine pelagic biome [ENVO:01000023]; material: deep marine sediment [ENVO:00002113] | place: India: Gulf of Khambhat ...
CTCTTCTCGACCTCGAGCGGCGGAAACGTGGCCGCCTGCCTGGCCGCCCGCTTGCAGCCGATTCCGCGCCTGGTGCTCTCCGAGCGCGGGCTCCTGCTGCGGGGCCGGCGGTCGCCGAAGAGGGTGGCCCTGCTGCTGCTGAAGCGTCTTCTCTACCCGCGCGCCGATCGCGTCACCGCCGTCTCGCAGGGGATTCGGGACGAGCTCCTGGCGCGCCTGCGGCTCGATCCGGGGAGGGTCAGCGTGGTCTACAGCCCGGCCCTGCCGACCGACCTCGAGGAGCGTGCGGCCCGAGAGCCCTCCCACCCCTGGCTGCGCGACGGGCAGCCGGTGATCCTCGCAGCCGGGCGGCTGGTGGCCGAGAAGGACTTCCCCACCCTGCTGACCGCTTTTGCCCAGGTACGGAAGGAGCGCGCGGCGCGGCTCGTCATCCTGGGTGAGGGCCCGCTGCGCCCCGCTCTCGAGGCGCGGATCGCTCGCTTCGGATTGGAGGGCGACGTCAGCCTCCCCGGCTTCGAGCCCGATCCCTTTCCCCNNCGAGGGTCTGCCCGGCGCCCTGATCCAGGCCATGGCCTGCGGCGCACCGGTGATCGCCACCGACTGCCCCGTGGGCCCGGCCGAGATCGTCCGCGACGGCGAGGACGGCTTGCTGGTGCCGGTGGGAGACCCGGCGGCGCTGGCCGAGAAGATCGCGCTCTGCCTCGACCGCCCAGAGCTCCGGCTCCGGCTCGGCGAGAGGGCGCGCGACTCGAGCCGCCGCTTCAGCTCCGAGGCCGTCCTGGAGCGCCATCTCGAGGCCCTGGCGGGAGAGCCAGCGACTGCGAACAGATGACGGACTGGAAGATCGGCGTGGTCGGGGCCGGCCACATCTCGGGCGCCCATCTGGAGGGCTGGCGCCTGGCGCCCGGCTGCCGCGTGGTCGGACTCTTCGACCGCGACCGCGAGCTCGCCGCCCGCCGGACCCGTGCCCTCCCCGGAGCCCGCGCCTTCCCCGACCTCGACGGCCTGATCGAAGCCGCCGACGTCATAGACATCTGCACGCCCCCGGGAAGTCACGCCGCGATCGCCACGCGGGTGGCCGCCGCCGGCCGTCACCTGCTGGTGGAGAAGCCGCTGGTCATCGAGGTCGAGGAGTGGGATCGGCTCTCCGAGCGCCTCGGTGAGGCGGGAGTGAAGCTGGCGGTCATGCACCACCTCAAGTTCCGGCGCTCGGTGGCGATCGCCCGTCGCTGGATCGGGGCGGGACGGATCGGTGACCTGCTGCGGCTGCGCCGAGAGTTTCTCACCTGGCCCGGCGCCGACNNGGCGGCCGCTGGTTCGAGACCCTGCCGCACGCCCTCTATCTGATCCACGAGTTCGCCGGGCCACTGCGGGTGGCCCACGTTTCGGCCCTGCGGCTTCCCGACCCGCCCGCCCCGGTGCCCGCCGGCGAGGTCTCGATCACTCTCGAGGGGGAACGCTGCCTGGCCTCAATCGAGTACTCGGCCCACTGCCGCCTGAACCGCCGCACCCTCACCTTTCAGGGCCAGCGAGGCACCATTGCGGTCGACCTCCTGAGCGATTCCGTGGCGCTCTCGGCGGCGCCCGATTCGCCCCTCAGGAGGGCGCTCGGAGGCCTGCTCGGAGACGCCTGGCCGCGGGCCGCACGCTGGGTCGTGGACCGACCCGCATACCTCTGGAACCGACTCGCCGGCAGTACCCCGCACGCCGCCTTGATCGCCGCCTTCGCCGCGCACCTGAACGACCGGGCCCCTTCCCCCACCCCGCTCGAGGAGATCGACTACGTGATCCGAACCTGCCAGGAGATCGGCACCCGCATCGAGCGCTGCCGCAAGCGGCATGCTGGTTGATTTCCTGATCTCGAATCACCGCCACCATCCGGAGATGATCCGGCCGGTGATCGAGCATCTGGTCGCGCGCGGGGTGCGCTGCCGGGTCGTCTCGCTCTGCGAGTTCCGCGGCCTGCCCGATCCCGGTCCCGAGTTTCGCGCCGCCGGGATCGAGTTCCGCAGCGCCATGTCGCGTCGACTGCCGGCGCGCTCCGCCACCGGCGCCGCCGGCCGCCCGCGGCCGCTCCTGAGGGCGGCCCGCCACCTGGCCTGGCGGCTCTTCCTGCGCCGGCCGCTGCAGGCCCTGCTCGCCTCCGGACCCGATCTGGTGGTGCTGCCCAACGACGCCGCCTACCCCTACGAGCGGATCAGCGCCGAGCTGAGAGCGCGGCGGGTGCCGATGCTCCTGCTCCAGGAGGGGATCCGCTTTCCGCTCCCGGGAGTGCCGCTCGAGGAGGCGTACGGGCGCGGTGGGGCGCGCGCCATTGCCGCCTGGGGGGAGACCAGCGCCCGCTACTTCCGCGAGGTGGGCGTCGCGCAGGAGGTGCTGCACCTCACCGGCAGCCCCCGGTTCGACGGCCTGGCCGGAACCCAGCCGCAGGCCGAGCACCCGTCGGTCCCGGGCGTCCGCACCCTGCTCCTGCTCACCAATCCGATCGACGACCAGGGTTTCTGCACCAAGCAGGCGAAGCTGAAGCTGGTGGCCCGCTTCGTCGAGCGCCTCACCCCCCTCCTGGAATCCGGGGAGGTGCGCTTGCAGATCAAGTTCCACGCCGGAGAGAGCCCGCACGAATACGAGCGGCACTTTCCCGCCCGCCGCTCCGATCGCATCGAGCCGATCGTAGAGGGGCAGCTCGTCGACCTGCTCACCAGCGCCGACGCAGGCGTGATCCTGACCTCTACGGTCGGCCTGGAGGCCCTGCTGCTCGGCCTGCCGCTGGCGGTCCTGGAGATTCCCGGCCACGGCTACGTGCACGACTTCGTGCGCGAGGGAGTGGCGGTCGGCCTGCCCTCCGCCGGGCCGATCGAGGATCGGGTGCGCGAGCTGCTCGCCACGCCGCGCGGCGGCGGTCCCGCCGTCCGCGCGTATCTGGAGCGAAGCCTGGCCCATCGCGGCCACGCCGCCGCCCGCGTCGGTGAGCTGATTATGGCTCTGCTAGAGTCCGGCCATGGCCACGGCGGTTGACCGGCGGGCTCAGCTCCCTGCCGCCCCGGCGCTGCCCCGGTACCTGCGCCTGCTGCTGCCGCTGCTGGTCTTCTCGGCCTTCCTCACCCAGACCAAGCTGATCCCCAACATCCGCAACAACGTCGGCTATTTCGAGCTCGTCGGCGGCCTCCTGGTGCTAGCGGTTCTGCTGCGCAAGGAGCTGCGCGGCCTCAGGATCGATCCGCTGATGCGGATCGTCTTTGTGATCGTGCTGGCGGCGGCGGCGTCACAGGTGAACCTTCCCACCACCCACCGCATGCCGGGCCTGATCCAGGTCCTCATCCTGGTGTTCCTGCTCTCCTTCCTGATCGCAGTCCAGGCGATCGTGTCCCGCTACCGGATCTCGCCCCGCTACCTGCTCGCGCTCGTCACCCTGTCGGTGCTAATTGTGGGGCCGTGGGTCCTCTTCCAGGGTCTCAGCTCCGGCGGCGACATTCAGGCCGCCGGGCCGTTCAGGAATCGCGCCCACATGGCGAACTACATGCTGACCTCGTTCTGGCTGGTCCTCATCTACGTGCTCTGGCCGGGACTGTCGCGGAAGATGCGCTACCTCAGCTACGGAGCCCTGGGACTCTGCCTCTACACGGTGGCGGTCTCGGGCCGACGTTCGGTCTACCTCTCACTNNCCGTCTACCTCTCGCTCTTCATCGGTCTGGTGGCGCTGGCCTCGGCGTTCGCCCTCTCGCACCGGGGAAAGAGGTTCAGGCTGTTGGTAGCGGCCGCTTTCGCGATCGGCTTCACCTTCGTGCTCTACGCTTACGGACCGCGGTTCGTGCCCCAGCTCGCCTTCTTCCAGGAGCGGATCGGGATGGTGGACGATCGGCTGCGCCTGGCCCTCGAAGAGAGTGACGACGCGGTCCTCACCCGGGGCTTTTTCGCGCTTCAGCGGCAAGGGGTGCAGATGGCCTTCCGCAGCAACCCGATCCTCGGCATCGGCTGGGGAGGCTTCGCCAAGTCGGTCTGGTCGCCGACCGGCCACNNCACAGCACGCCGCTGCGCTTTCTGGCCGAGCTAGGACTGATCGGCATCACTCTCTACCTTCTGCTGATGGCCTACCTGCTCGCCAACTCGGCGCAGCTCTTCCTGCGCATGCGAGCCAGCCCCTTCGGCGGCAGCTATCTCGCCCTTGCCCTCGCCTTCTGGACCATGAGCATCAGCTACGTCTACAACCGCCACATCTCGGAGCGGACCTTCTGGCTGCTGCTGGCGGTGATGCTGGCCCAGGAGGCCTTCGCCCGCTGGTGGCTGGCCCACGGCAGGCGGTCGACCGCCGGCCTCGCGCCCGACTCGATACGGTCCCGCGGCGCTCCGGTGCCGGCCCGCAGCGGCGGACCGGCCGGCGGAGCCGTCGCGGGTCGGCTCCGACCTCGAACCGCGACCGGCCGGACCCGCTTTTGAGCGGCCGCCAGACAGCCGCCAACCCCCGGCTGGCCCTGGTGGCGACCCACCCGATGACGTTCCGCTTTCTCCTGCGCGGTCAGCTCGACTATCTGGCTCGGCACGGTTTCGAGGTCTTCGCGATCTCCTCTCCGGGCCCGCTGCTGGAGCGGGTGGCGGCCGAGGAGGGGGTGACCGCCCCCGGGGTTCCGATGTCGCGCTCGATCACCCCGCTGGGGGACCTTCTCGCCGCGCTCCGCCTGACCAGGTTGCTGCGCCGGCTGCGCCCCGACATCGTCAACGCCGGAACCCCCAAGGCGGGTCTTCTCGGCATGCTGGCGGCCCGGCTGGCCGGCGTTCCGATTCGCGTCTACACCCTGCGCGGGCTGCGCCTGGAGACCGCCCGCGGATGGCGTCGGCGGCTCTTTGCCGCCGGCGAGCGGCTCGCCTCCCGCTCCGCCCACCGGGTAGTCTGCGTCAGCGAGAGCCTGCGCCGACGCTACCTGGAGCTGGGCCTGGGATCCGCCGCGCGCTCCCGGGTGCTGGGAGCGGGCTCCTCCAACGGCGTGGACGTGGAGCGCTTCCGTCCCGCCAGCGGAGGTGGCGAGGAGCAGGAGCTGCGCCGCCGGCTGGGCGTCTCCGCGCGGGAGCTCCTGATCGGCTTCGTCGGGCGGCTGACCCGGGACAAGGGGATCGTGGACCTGTCCGAGATCTTCCAGTCGGGCCCGCTCGAGAGCCATCCCGAGGCGCGCCTCCTACTGCTCGGCGACTTCGAGCCCGGCGATCCCGTGCCCGCCCCTCTGCGCCGCCGGCTGGCGGACGATCCGCGCGTGATCCTGACCGGATTCGTGGACGATTCGGCCCCCTACTACCGCGTCCTCGACCTTCTGGCGTTTCCCTCCTACCGCGAGGGCTTCCCCAATGTTCCCCTGGAGGCGGCCGCCAGCGGTCTACCGGTGGCGGGCTACGCGGCCACCGGAACCGTAGACGCGGTCGAGGACGGGACGACCGGGACCCTGGTCCCGGTCGGCGATCGGACGGCCCTGGCCGCGGCGATCGCCGCCTACCTGGAGCGGCCCGATCTGAGACGGCTTCACGGCACCGCCGGACGACGCCGCGCCCAGGAGCGGTTTGCCCGCGAGCGGGTCTGGGAGCTGTGGAGCGCCGAGTACCGGAGCCTGCTGGAGCGGGAGGCTCCCGATGCCGCGTGAGCGGCGGCCAGGCCTCTACCGGCGCTTCGGCAAGCGCCTCCTCGATCTGGTCCTGGCCCTTCCGCTCCTCGCCCTGCTCTCGCCTCTGCTCCTGATTCTGGCCCTGGCGGTCCGCGCCTCGCTCGGCTCGCCGGTACTCTTCCGTCAGACCCGGCCTGGATTGGCCGGCCGCCCCTTCCGGCTCCTCAAGTTCCGGACCATGCAGGAGGGTCGCGATGCCGAGGGGAAGCCGCTCGCGGACCGGCTCCGGCTCACCGCCTTCGGCTCCCTGCTGCGGCGCACCAGCCTCGACGAGCTGCCCGAGCTCTGGAACGTGCTCACGGGGAGCATGAGCCTGGTCGGCCCCCGCCCGCTGCTGATGGAGTACCTGGACCGCTACACGCCGGAGCAGGCCCGGCGCCACCAGGTGCGCCCCGGCATCACCGGCTGGGCGCAGGTGCACGGGCGCAACGCGGTGAGCTGGGAGGAGCGCTTCGAGCTCGATCTCTGGTACGTGGATCACCTGGGCCTGTGGCTGGATCTGCGGATCCTGCTGATGACATCATGGGCCGTCCTCAAGGGCGAAGGGATCAGCGCTCCCGGCCACACCACCATGCCGAAGTTCAGGGGATCGCTCGATGAGCAGCGCTAGCCTTGTCGTGGTGGGGGCCGGTGGTCACGCCAAGGTGGTGGTGGCCACCGCACGGGCGGCCGGCTTCGAGATCGAGGCCGTGCTCGACGACGACCGCTCCAAATGGGGCGCCGATCTCCTCGGGGTCCCCGTCTCCGGGCCCGTCGACCGCTTCTCGAGCCGCCCGGGAGTGCTGGCGGTAGGCGACAATCGGAACCGCCGCGATCTGGCCGCCCGTCTCGATCTGGAGTGGGCGACCCTGATCCACCCCTCCGCATGGGTCGATGCCAGCGCCAGCCTGGGACCCGGCACGGTGGTCCTGGCTGGAGCGGTGATCCAGCCCGAAGCGCGGCTCGGCTCCCAGGTCATCGTCAACACCTCGGCATCGATCGACCACGACTGTGCGCTCGGCGACTTCGTGCACGTCGGACCCGGGGCACGCCTCGCCGGCCAGGTGAAGGTCGGCACAGGTGCCCTGCTCGGGGTGGGCAGCTCGCTGCTGCCCGGGATCTCGGTGGGGGCCTGGAGCGCGGTGGGCGCTGGCGCCGCAGTGATCCGGGACGTGCCCCCCGAGGCGCGGGTGGGGGGCGTGCCGGCCCGGGTGCTGGAGCGCGATGGCTAGGATCTTCCTCTCCCCTCCCCACCTCGGGGGCGCCGAGGCCGAGCTCATCGCCGAAGCGATCCGCTCCAATTGGATCGCCCCGGTGGGACCCCAGGTGGACGCCTTCGAGGAGGAGTTCGCCCGCGCCGTCGAGATGCCCCACGCCCTCGCCCTCTCCTCCGGCACCGCCGCTCTCCACCTCGCCCTGCGCCTGCTGGGGGTGGGACCGGGCGACGAGGTGCTCTGCTCCAACCTCACCTTCGTGGCCAGCGCCAATCCGGTCCTCTACCTCGGCGCCCAGCCGGTCTTCGTAGACGCCGATCCCGGAACCTGGAACCTGGATCCGGGCCTGCTCCGAGAGGAGCTGGATGAGAGCGCCCGCAAGAACCGTCTGCCGCGGGCGGTGGTGGTGGTCGATCTCTACGGTCAGAGCGCCGACCACGACGCGATCCTGGAAGCCTGCAACCGCTACGGCGTCCCGGTGGTGGAGGACGCGGCCGAGGCGCTGGGGGCCACCTACCGGGGGCGACCGGTGGGCCGCTTCGGCGCCTTCGGCGTCTTCTCGTTCAACGGCAACAAGATCATCACCACGTCGGGCGGCGGCATGCTGGTCTCGGAGGACGGGGAGGCGGTCGGACGGGCCCGCCTTCTGGCCAACCAGGCGCGCGATCCGGCGCCCCACTACGAGCACTCGACGCTGGGCTACAACTACCGCCTCTCCAACCTCCTGGCGGCGCTGGGCCGGGGCCAGCTCCAGGTGCTGGGCGAGCGGGTCGAGGCCCGGCGACGCAACTTCGAGCGCTATCGCCGGCTGCTTGGCGACCTGCCGGGCATCGAGTTCATGCCGGAGGCGCCCTACGGTCGCAGCAGCCGCTGGCTCACCTGTCTGACCGCGGATCCCGAGGCCTTCGGGGCCGACCGCGAGGCGATTCGCCTGGCCCTCGAGGCCGAAGACATCGAGTCTCGTCCGATCTGGAAGCCGATGCACCTGCAGCCGCTCTTCTCCGGCTGCCGGGCGCGGGGCGGCGCGGTGGCGGAGCGGCTCTTCGAGCGCGGCCTCTGCCTGCCGAGCGGTTCGAGCCTCGAAGCGAGCGACCTCGAGCGGATCGCCGCGATCGTGCGCGACTGTCGCGGCGCCGGACCAGCGGGAGGCGCAGGTTGAGCCGGCAGGCGACCGGCCTGCGCTTCCGTCCCCCTCCTTCGGGCGAGACCTCACCAGAGGTCGCCTGGCTCCTGCGCGCCGCCCTCGGTTCGCACCCGGGGCCGGCGCCGGAGGGGCGGGACGAGGTCATCTGGCGCCTGGCCGGCAGGCTCGGCGTGCAGGCTCGGATCGGCAGCCGCAGCGCGCCGGCGGCAGGCGAGCTCTCGGCCGATCTGGCCGCCCGCTTCGCCGAGGCGCGGCGCCGGGCGACGGCCACCGCCATGCTCTATGAGGCGATCGCCCTGGAGCTGGCACGGCTGGCGGTGCGGCGGGGGGCACCGCTGGTCTTTCTGAAGGGCTACGCCCTGGTGGCGGCCGGCTGGGTCGCGCCGGGGAGCCGGTCCTTCGCCGACCTCGACGTCCTGGCGCCGCGTGCCGCGGCCGAGGCGCTGCGCGCGGACCTGCTGGAGCGCGGCTACCGGAGCTGGCCGGTGCCCGCCAACGACCAGCACCTGGCGCCGCTCGAGGCGCCGCGCGGGGGCGCTCTCGACCTCCACTTCCGCCTCCGCGGCGTGCAAATCGGAGAGCAGGGCTGGGCCAGCGCCGAGGAGCTGATCCGATCGGGTCGCTGGCGCCGTCTCGAGGAGCTCCCCGGCGACTGCCGGGTGCCGGACCGTGGCCTCACCGCGGCTCACCTGCTGGCCCACGGAGTCGAGCAGCACGGTCTGAAACCTCACACTTACCCGCTGCTGCGCATGGTGGCCGACCTGGTCGACCTGATGCCCGACGACGAGGCCTGGGAGCGCTTCGGGCGCCAGGACTTCCCGCTGGTGCGGCAGGCCGTTTCGACCCAGGAGCTGGAGGCGGTGCGCGGGCTCGCCACGGACCTGCTCGCCGACCGGCTGCCCGCGAGCGGTGCGCCAGCCCTCCTCCTCGCCCACCTGCTGGCGGGCGCTTCCGATCCCCCCTACCTGCGCTCCCTGCGCCGTCGCCAGCTCTGGGCGCGCCTGCGCGAGGCGCGGCGGGGGGGCCGGCTCCTCGGCTACCTGGCCCGGAAGCTCGCCGAGCGGAGCGGGCGCGGCGACGGGTCGGGCGCGCCCCTTCGTCTAAGATAGGCGCCCAGGAGAGGTACGCGTGACCACGGAACCCGTCGGACTCGGCACCGGATCGATCCGTGGCCTCCCCTTCTGGTCGCGCCACCTTCGGCGCGAGATCCAGTTCCTGCTCGACCTGGCGGTCCTCATCGCCGCCTTCGCGCTCGCCTATCTACTCCGCTTCGAGTTCGAGATCCCGCTCAGCCGGCTGGACAAGGCCCTGATCCAGCTCCCCCTGGTGGTGCTGCTCCAGTTCTCCATTCTTCTGCTCAGCGGCGCCTACCAGTTCGTCTGGCGCTATTTCGGCATGGCGGAGATCTGGACCTTCGTGCGNNTGCCTCTGCTCTTGATGCGTCTGGGGCTGCCAGACATCCTCGACTCGTGGCGGATCCCGCTCTCGGTGATCCTGATGGACACCGTCATCGCCTTCGGCGGGGTCATCGGGTTGCGGGTTCTGCGGCGCGCCGTCTACGAGCGCTTCGAGCGCTCCCGCCGCGAGGGAGCGGCGCGCGTTCACCGGCATCACCCGGTGATCCTGGTCGGGGCCGGACGCGCCGGGGTGCTCACCGCCAGGGAGGTCTCGGGCAGAGGCGACCTGGAGATCGCACCGGTTGGCTTCGTGGACGACGACCCGCTCAAGCAGGGATCGGTGATCCACGGTCTCAAGGTCCTGGGCACCACCGACGACCTGCCGCGGTTGGCCGCACGCCACGGCGTCGACCGGGTGGCGATCACGATCGCCGAGACCGACGCCCAGACGATCCGCCGCATCGTCGAGATCTGCGACCGCGGCGGGCTGCGGGTGCAGATCATCCCCGGCCTCTACGAGATCCTGCAGGGCAAGGTGTCGATCAGCCGCTTCCGGGACGTCCAGATCGAGGATCTGCTGGGCCGCGAGCAGGTACGCCTGGACAAGGAGGAGGTGCGCCGCTTCGTCACCGACAAGTGCGTCATGATCACCGGCGCCGGGGGCTCGATCGGTGCCGAGCTAGCGCGCCAGGGCGCCCGCTTCAGCCCCGCCCGTCTAATCCTGGTGGAACGCTTCGAGAACGCCCTCTTCGAGATCGACCGCGAGCTGCGCAATCTCTGGCCCGGCCTGGAGGTGATCCCAAAGATCGCCGACGTGGCGGACGAGGTCCGGATGCGCCAGGTCCTCGAGGAGCAGCGCCCGCACCTCATCCTGCACGCCGCCGCCCACAAGCACGTGCCGATGATGGAGGAGAACCCGGGCGAGGCGGTGCGCAACAACGTCCTCGCCACCGCCCTGCTGGGACGCTTGGCGGGAACCTACGGAGTGGGCGCCTTCGTGCTCATCTCCACCGACAAAGCGGTCCGGCCCAGCTCGGTGATGGGCGCCAGCAAACGGGTCGCCGAGCTGGTGATCCAGGATCTCGACCGCCTGTTCGAGCGCACCCGCTTCCTGGCCGTCCGCTTCGGCAACGTGCTCGGCTCGGCGGGCTCGGTGGTGGCCATCTTCCGCGAGCAGATCGCCCGCGGCGGCCCGGTGACCGTGACCCACCCCGAGGCGACCCGCTACTTCATGACCATTCCCGAGGCGGCCCAGCTCGTGCTGGAAGCAGGCGCCATCGGCTCCGGCGGCGAGATCATGATCCTCGACATGG
>JABAOD010013932.1_pt8 | contig 10690 bp, 13 predicted proteins | sample 7062151 | NCBI WGS metagenome assembly JABAOD01 (sample SAMN14538626, study PRJNA623070) | marine sediment metagenome | biome: marine biome [ENVO:00000428]; feature: marine pelagic biome [ENVO:01000023]; material: deep marine sediment [ENVO:00002113] | place: India: Gulf of Khambhat ...
CGGTTACTACGTCGCGGTCGTGCTGGCGCGCCGTCGCCTCGTGGTTTGAAGAACTTTGAGCTACAAAGAATGGCGACGACGGCGAATCCTGAAGCGGCTTCGAATTCCTGAAGCCGCTTGGCACGAAGCGTTCTCGCACTCACCCCTCTTGCACGGCCTCTCTAATGAGGAGCTTGTGCGCCTGCGTGACTTGGCAATCCTCTTTCTGCACCGGAAAGAGATCGAAGGCGCGGCTGGCCTGACCTTGACCGATGCGATGCGCCTCACGATTGCGCTGCAGGCGTGCCTGCCCATTTTGAACCTGGGGCTCGATTGGTATGCCGGTTGGACATCGGTCATCGTTTACCCCGCCGGCTTCATTCCTAATCGCGAATACACGGATGATGCGGGTATCGTCCACAGGGAGCGACACGCCTTGAGTGGTGAGTCCTGGCGCCGCGGCCCGGTGATCTTGTCCTGGGAAGATGTGCTGCCGGAAGAGGTAAGCGTCGGGTATAACCTGATCATCCACGAGTTGGCGCATAAGCTTGATATGCTGGATGGCGACGCCAACGGGCTGCCGCCGCTGCATCGCGGCATGAGTGTGAAAGCCTGGGCCGAGGCGTTTTTGCAGGCCTATGCGGATCTTCGCGAAAGGGTCGGTCGCGGCGAGGAGACAGCGATCGATCCGTATGGTGCCGAGGATCCCGGCGAATTTTTTGCCGTGCTGAGCGAATTGTTTTTCGCAAGTCCGCTAGTTATTAAGGAGACCTATCCTGCGGTGTACCAGCAATTGAGCACTTTTTACCGGCAGGATCCGAGCGCCCGTGAAACCAGGCCGGCCTAAGGATCGCGGGCCGGCGGCGCCATTGCCTTCATGTCTCGACAATGCTTAGCTACACCTCCCCCGTTGCCGGTTCACGTGCCGTGCAGCTCATCACTGAGGACAGAACAATGACCCCACGCCCGGAGCTTGAGCAGATCGTCTCTGAGTTTCTGCGTCTTTCGACACCGAACGTGTCCGATGCCCTGGACCGGCTGCAGATAAACGGTGCGCCGCATGGCATCCTGCCGCTTTGGCCGAGTTGCAAGAAGATCGTCGGCCCGGCGGCGACCATGAAGCTGGTGCCGGTGGGCCAGGGTCTCAAATCGCCCTCACCGGCGATGGGCTCACTCGAAGCGGTCAAGGCCGCGCAGCCCGGCGACGTGTTGGTCATCGATCACGGCGGGCGCACCGAGGCCAACAGCTACGGTGGCATCGTCGGCTTTACCACTAGGCATCGCGGCCTCGTCGGGTGCGTGATCGACGGCGTGACGCGTGATGTCGACGAGTACAAAGAGCTCGGCTTGCCGGTGTACGCGCGCGGCATCATTCAGCAATCGATTCGCAACCGTTGCGACTTCGCCGGTCACGGCATCGAGGTGCAGCTCGGCAGCGTGAAGGTGCGGCCCGGCGATTTCATCATGGCCGATGACAACGGCGTGCTGGTGATTCCGCAAGACCGCGTCGCCGAGGTGTTGCAGATCGCCAAGGAGTACAAAGCGATCGAGCAACGGATCGTCGAGGCGATACGCAAGGGCGACGACCCGGTCGAGGCGCACGAACGGGTGAACTACGATTTTCTGACCCGCGCCAAGCAATGAGGGTGCGTCGGCCTTACGCGGTCGCGGGGAGTTGAGACGTGGCCAAGCGCCCCACGGTCCTGATTCTGGAATCGATGTACCACCCGGCGGGCGAGGAGCTGCTCGCCCGCCATGTCGACATCCAGATCCTGCGCGATCCCACGCGCGAGACCATCACCGAGGCGATCCCTTCGGTGACGGCGGTATTCGTGCGCTATCCTTGCCGCCTGCATGGCGAGGCGATCCGGGCGGCGCAAGAGCTGGTCGTGATCAGCACCTCCGGGCGCGGCACGGATGCGATCGACATTGCCGCCGCCACCGAGCGCGGCATCGCGGTGGTCAACAATCCCGGGCTCGGCAGCGTGCCGGTGTCGGAGCACACCTTGGGCTTCATGCTCGATCTGGCCAAGCAGATCAGCGCATCGAACGCCGACGTGCGGCGGGGCAAGGGTTGGGGCGAAGGTTATAGGTCGACGCGTATCCACCTCGACGGGCGCACGCTGGGCGTTATCGGTTGCGGGCAGATCGGCACCGAGGTGGTGCGCAAATGCGCGCTGGGCTTCGGCATGCGCGTACTCGTGTACGATCCGTATATTCCGCCGAGCAAGGCCGAAGCCGTCGGCGGTACGTGGGTTTCGGAGCTGGCGCCGCTCTTGAGCGAATCCGACTTCGTGTCCTTGCACCCCGAGCTCACCGAGGAGACGCGCGGGATGATCGGCGAAGCGGAGCTACGGCAGATGCGTCGCGACGCCTTTCTTATTAATACCGCCCGCGGCCAGATCCTCCAGCAAGCAGCACTGGTGCGCGCGCTCGACGAGGACTGGATCGCGGGTGCAGCCTTGGACGTCTTCGATCCTGAGCCGCCGCCGCCCGACAGCCCGCTGTACGCCCACGATAACTTGATACTTACCCCGCATGTCGCGGGCCTCACGATCGAGGCGCGCGAGCAGCTCGCGCTATCGGCGGCGAACCAGATCTTGCAAGTGCTGCGCGGCGAGCGCCCGCCGCACCTCGTCAATCCGGAGGTGTGGGAGCGCGTCGGGGAGCGCACGCGGGCTAACTGATATCCTGCCCCGCGTTCACCGTGCTAAATTCGCGTCGATGAGCGCATCCGACAAACTGCAACGCGGTGTCCTGCTCGATCGCGACACCATCGATGCCGGCGGCGATATCGATTTCGCCCTGCTCGAGTCGATCTTTACGCAATGGCAGGCGTACGACTACACCCTCAACGATGACGTCGTCGAGCGCATCGACGGTGCGAGCGTGATCATTAGTAATAAGGTCATGCTCGATGAGAACGCCCTGCGCTCGGTACCCGACCTGAAGCTTGTTTGTATCGCCGCCACCGGCACCAACAACGTCGACTTGGAGGCGGCCAAGGCGCTCCGCCTCCCCGTCTGTAACGTGCGCGGTTACGCCACGCCGACGGTGAGCCAGCATGCGCTGGCCTTGATCCTCGCCTTGAGCACGCGGCTCATCGACTACCACGAAGCGGTGCGCGAAGGGCGTTGGCAGCAGGCCCGGCAGTTTTGTCTGCTCGACTACCCGATCCGCGAGCTCGCCGGCAAGACGCTCGGCATCGTCGGCTACGGCGAGCTCGGTCAAGCCGTCGCGCGTCTCGGCGAGGCGTTCGGCATGAAGCTGCTGATCGCCCAGCGCCCGGGCGGTCCGGCGCAAGCCGGGCGTTTGCCGCTCGATGAGCTGCTTTCGCAAGTAGATGTGTTAAGCCTGCATTGTCCGCTGACGCCGGAGACCCAAAACCTGATCGGTGAACGCGAGTTCGCGCTGATGAAACGGGACGCGATCCTGATCAACACCGCCCGCGGCGGCATCGTCGACGAGCAGGCGCTGGCCGACGCGCTGCGACAAGGACGCATCGGCGGCGCCGGCATCGACGTGCTCACCGTCGAGCCGCCGGTGAAGGGCAACGTGCTGCTCGATCCCGACATCCCCAATCTCATCGTGACCCCGCATTCGGCCTGGGCCAGCCGCGAGACGCGCCAGCGCCTGGTCGATGAGCTGGTGGTCAACATCCGCGCTTTTCTCAAAGGGCCGGTGCGCAATCCGGTGACGTAGCGTTCAGCCGCAGAGGATCGCCTGCCAAAGACCGGTAGCGGCAGGGCCAGCGAGGGTGTTGGCGTGTCCGATTTGATGGAAACTGACTGGCCGGTATTGGCCCGCAAGCTGCCGGTCAAGGGATAGAGTTCCGACAGTCGGCAAACGACCCAAAGCCGCCGTTTGCAACCAATCCGAAAGCAGACTTTGCGTCGAATGATGCTTGCCCCAAACTAGACTGTTGTGCAAGGCGGTGTCAGCACTTTGTCGCCTATATACGGCCAATGTCTTAATAACGTGCTGATAGCTTTGCTCAGTATTACGAATCTTATGAACATTCTAATGCCTAATACCTGTTAGGCCGGAGATCAGCATTGGCAATCTCAAAAGCGACAGTTCGGAGCGTATACAAGCGGCGCGCGAAGCTTTATGACATCTATGCGCAGCTTTTTGGGCTCCTGGGGTTTCGTTACGCTAGCTACCGGTCCCAAGCAGTGACGAGTCTTCGCCCTCAGCAAGGAGACTGCGTCGTCGAGCTTGGGTGCGGAACTGGCGTGAATTTCACTCTTCTCGTTGACCGAATCGGACCGGAAGGACGCCTCATCGGAGTTGACCTGGCCCCGGAGATGCTGGAATGCGCGCGGCAAAGGATCGAGCGCGCCGGCTGGCAGAACGTAGAGCTGGTGCAGGCTGACATGGCCGAATATGAGTTCCCCCAACAAGTTAACGGTGTCCTCTCAACCGGTGCGTTCGGGTTTGTCGCCGAGGCCGATCGAGTGATCGAAAAAGCGGCGCAAGCGCTGGCCCCGGGCGGTCGGCTCGTGATACTGGATGTGAAGCGGCCCGAGCGATGGCCTCGTTGGTTGTTCAGGCTCGTCCTTTGGGTAGGGCGACCATTCGGGGTGACGCTGGATTACTTCGACCGCCGCCCTTGGAAGGCGGTGGAACGCGCACTCCATGAGGTTACCTTCAAGGAAATGTATTGGGGATTGGTCTATTTGTCATCTGGCACAGTACCGTCGCCCGCGGCCTAGCAAGGCGCTGCAGCTGACCGGCCACAGCTCGCCGTAATCGATTCGGGTACCGGGTACAACGGGTACAACGGGTCGTTTTCTGCTCGCTATCTGGGGATTGAAGTCGATGATGCCTTGGAGATGGTCGAGCCTTTCAGAGGCTTTGGCATCGATTGGTGCATGCATAGCGACCCAATGCAGGCATTCTAGGCATGGCCGAATGTGAGAAAATAGCTGCGCAATAAGGAGAGAGCTCAGCTGTGAGAACCCGTCGGTTTATTCAGTGTGATGTATTCAGCCCGTTCCCTACGCAGGGCAATGGACTCGCGGTCGTTGTAGATGCTGAGGGTCTGGCGGAGGAGCAGTTACAGCGGTTTGCCGCCTGGACAAATCTGGCAGAAACCACTTTCTTGCTCCCGCCAACCAATGCCGCCGCCGACTACAAGGTGCGCATTCTGACGCCCACACGAGAGATGCCGTTCGCCGGCCATCCAACGCTTGGAAGCTGCGCGGCGTGGCTACATACGGGGGGCGTGCCCAAAGAGGCGGGCGTTGTTCGACAGGAATGCGCAGTCGGAATTGTCGACATCGACATCGGCCAAGACATGCTTGCGTTTGCGGCGCCGCCGACAACAATCAAGCCGATGTCCACGGAGCAGTTTCAAGCTATTGTCGAGGCGCTTCAAATCCCCCGCAGCTCGATCTTACATGCGGCACAACTCGACAACGGCCCGGTCTGGCAGGTCTTGCAGTTAGCGAGCGCACAGGATGTGCTGGCGGTGGACTCATCGCGGGTACGCTGGCCCACATTCGAGTCGATCGGACTTGTCGGCGCCCACTCGCCCGACGCCGAGTGCGACTACGAAGTGCGTATGCTTGCGGCGTCCAGCGGAATGAGCGAAGACCCCATCACAGGTTCACTGAACGCCGCGTTGGCACACTGGATGTACGCTGAAGGTAGGCTTACCGAACCCGTCACAGTGGCACAAGGCACGAACATTAACCGACACGGGCGGGTGTCCATTCGACCCGACGAGGGTGGGAAAAGGATCCTCATAGGCGGCGATACGCATATCCTGATTGAAGGAACCGTGAGGTTGTAGATCGACCGCCAATCCACGGCCCGCCAGGGGGAAGTCCCTTTCATTCGTTAGGCGCTTGCCAGGTCACGCAAGGAGAACCGCGTGCTGATCAAACATAACGGCGCCTCACCGCGCATCGACCCCTCGGCTTGGGTCGCCCCGAATGCCGCTGTCTGCGGCGATGTCACCATAGGCCCGGGCTCTCGCATCCTCTACGGCGCACAGCTCATCGCCGAAAGCGGGTCCATCGCCATTGGCCGCGAGTGCATCGTCATGGAGAACGCAGTGCTTCGCAGCTCCACCCGTCATCCGCTGACTATCGGCAACAACTGTCTTATCGGCCCCAATGCCCACGTGGTCGGCTGCACTATCGAAGACGAAGTGTTCATTGCCACGGGCGCCGCCGTTTTCCACGCGGCTCACCTTGGCAAGGGTAGCGAGGTCCGCATCAACGGCGTCGTGCACCTCAAAACTCACCTCGCCCCGGGCGAAACCGTGCCGATTGGCTGGGTCGCAGTCGGGCATCCCGCCCAAGTCTTGCCCCCGAGCGCGCACGAACGCATCTGGGAGATCCAGAAGCCCCTCAACTTTCCGCTAACGGTCTATGGATTTGAGCGTTCCGAAGCCACGATGGAGAAGATTACGCGTCGTCTCTCCGAAGCACTCGGTTCGCATATGTCCGATGAAGCAAGCACCTGACCTTCGTTGCACCGGACAGCCTTCGGCTGCGAGTGAGCTCGAACAGTTAGGCTGTACAAAGGCGACGAAAGGTATAAGCAAGGACCTTGTCCTGCCCCGATTCATCACGGCCGGGGCGTTGGCAAAGGAATTGATTAGTCTTGGAAATAGGCGCCGAGACAGACGGCAGCCGTAAAATAAGACGGCAATTGGGTCGTTTATATCCTGTTAGGCACACAACCGCGTCACCAATGGACTTGGCCGAAGCGAAACAGAAGCTCCAGGCGGCGGACGCTGAACTTGACCGGCAGCCGCTCGCGGTCTTCGCCGATCTCGATACACCTCACGGAAGCCTCTCCGTGCTGGTCACCGATCGGCTGCGTCGGAAGTGCCGAAAGGGTCGGGTCTGGAAGTCCAACGCGATGTTGACCGCCCTGAAGAACGCGACCTACGGATTCGACTCGATTGCATCCCGCAGCCGTGGTGGGGCCGACGGAATCTTCGTGATCGATCGGCGGTTCAAACCAGTCAACTCGATGATGAAGAAGATCTTTGCCCAGTTCATAGACAAACCCGACCCCCTCGTGGGGGTCATCGCCGAACTGCTTGACTCCCCGCCGGAACGCTGGATCGCCGTGCGGCTCGTATCGCACCATCTCCGGCTGCTTGGTGTTCTCTCCGTTGCGGAAGGGGTTACTCACCTGACTCTCGTTGACTACGATGACGAGAAAGGTGCCTAACCCGTCGTTGCAGCTGACGGTCGTTTTCGTCACGCGGCTTGCTCGCGCAAGCCACGCGCCGAGCCGGCTTCGCCGGCCGCGCCTGCAGCTCAACGCCATCCGTTAGCGCGCTTCACCCGAATCTGCGCGTTAGGTTGTGGTGAATGAAGAACGCGTACAGACGCGCCATCATTGGAGTCGCCGTCGTCGCTCTGGGCGCAGCGATAGCGGTGCTGTATTACGGCTTCCGACTCGCATCAATCGGTACGGCCTATACGGCGAAGATTCTCTGCTCCGGCATCTTCGTATCACACCGCGACCCCCAATCGCTTCTGGGCACCGACCTCGCGGCTGACGATCTGTCAATCTTGCGGCACATAGATGCAAGAGTAGATCGTGATTCGCGCGAGGTGATGGCGACATTGTTCGGACTCGCGAAACGAAAAGCTGTCTACCGGGAGGGACGCGGCTGCACCCTCGTCTATGGGGAAGCTTCGAGGCCGGCTCCGCGTGAGAACGATTCCCCGAACCGCGTGCGCGAGCTGGACGCCGCAACGGATGAGCTCAAGCTCGTCGGGAGTCTGCCGGCGGGGATCGACCGGCGTCGCTTGGACACCGCGTTGCAGTGGGCGTTCTCTGAGCCGGAGTCGGCTCTTCCGCGCCGCACGCGTGCAGTTGTCGTCGTCCACGAGAATCGATTGGCCGCCGAACACTATGCGCCTGGGTTTACGAAGGACACACCGCTGCTCGGTTGGTCCATGACCAAGACCGTTATCAATGCGCTCGTCGGCGTCCTCGTCAAGGAAGGAAAGATTTCCCTGGGCGATGCCGTGCCGATGCCGAACTGGCAAGAACCGGGCGACCCTCGGCGCAAGATCACCTGGGATCACCTCCTGCGTATGACGAGCGGCTTGCAGTTCAACGAAGACCAAAGTAACCCGCGCGCGGACGTCACCTACATGCTGTTGGGTGCGCAAGACATGGCGGCGTATGCTGCCGCGAAGCCGCTCGAAGCAGAACCGGGCGCGCGCTGGAGCTATTCCAGTGGAAGCACGAACATCATCGCTTACGCCATCCGTCAAGTCATTGGCGATTCGAACTATCTGGGATTCCCGCGTCACGGCCTCTTCAACAGACTCGGCATGACCAGTGCGGTGATGGAAACGGACGCCACGGGCACCTTTGTGGGGTCCTCCTTCATGTACGCGACAGCACGGGACTGGGCGCGCCTTGGTCTGCTATATCTCAACAACGGCATATGGGCGGGTCAGCGCGTCCTGCCGGAGGGGTGGGTGGCATACACGCGCTCGCCAACTCCGAGCTCCCCCGATCAGCAGTACGGTGCGCATGTGTGGTTACAGATTCCCAATGAATACCGCTGCGCTAGCATCGGCCCTTCGCTGCCGGCCGATGCCTTTCACGCCATCGGACACGAGGGGCAGTTCGTTACAATCATTCCGTCGCGGGAGCTGGTACTCGTTCGACTCGGATTCACACGCTATCCTTGCGCTTGGGATCACCAGCAGTTCGTGCATTTGGTATTGGAAGCAATCGTGGGCGGATAGCGCGCTAACACGTCGCTGCAGGGAGGGCGCCAAAGGGCGGCGCGTTGGTCGTTAGGCGGCCGGAGAGTTCAATGTCATCCGAAAAAGAGATCCATATTCGCGAGTTCGTCGTGGACGACATCAGCGGCGTGCTCGAGCTCTGGTCAAGAACCGACGGCCTCGGGCTAAACGAATCGGATACGTTGGAGGCGCTCACTAGGTTCCTGCACAGAAACCCGGGTCTCAGCGCGATCGCGACCTCCAGCGGCGGAACCGTGATTGGTGCCGTCCTCTGCGGTCACGACGGAAGGCGCGGAACAATCCACCATCTCGCTGTGACGGAGACTTGCCGACGCCAGGGTGTGGCCAAAAGGTTGCTTCAGTACTGTCTTGCTCGGCTCGAGCAGGCTCAGATCCCTCGCTGCAACATCTTCCTCTATGACGACAACACTGAGGCTACCAGGTTCTGGGAGCACAATGGATGGCACGTCGCCACCACTTGGAAGACTCTTCAGAAACGCATCGGTTGACGACGGGCGGCCTGACACTACTGATTGAAAGGTTTAACAAACGTATGCGCTCGGACGCGGCAGAGCCGCGCATCACAGATCATGCGCGGCAGATACCGGCCAAGGTCGTCGACCAGCTCAACGAGTTTGCTTGGGCACAGCTTTCAAGTTCCCAAGCAAAAGCAGGCTTCCAATCAGCCCGACGATGGTCAAGAAGAGCCACAATGGAGCTTCGGCTGCGGCTCCGGGCACGCCAGCTTTCGCTGCCCAAAGCGAAACCACGGTTAACACCAGCGTATAGGTAGCTCCCTTGATCATTGACATCGATGCCAGTACATATCCCCACGGCCTTCGCCTCCACAGCCAGACTGCCCCTATCACGAAAACCGGCACTAACAACGATAAATCCAGTGCAAATATCACACTGGTTGGATGCCCCGTTTTCACGACGATCGGTGGGAGCTGCCCCGTGGCGACGAAATGTAGCGATTGGCTGACATATATCGTGCTCAGACCTATCGCCACCAGCAGCATGTAGCCGCTGATCCATTTAACGGGTGTTCTGCTCCGGAATCTTTGGCCAATCAAGTTGACGTCGATGTTCACGAGGCCAAACACAAGCGCAAGCATCGAAAATGTGAAGAGCGCGACATAAATTAAAAAGAACTTGTTGAAGGCTGCTGCAAAAAGGTAAAACGCAAAGTTGTAAAGCATGTAGTTCAACATAGCCAGCCAAACAAGCAGAGCCCGATGCGACCCGCGCATCGAAAGGATCAATGCTGCAACCAGCATTGGCACAGCGACTACCAGTGTCACCAGGTCATTGCCTCCCCACAATGAGGCAACAAACGTGTTATCTCGGTACAAACCGCCCAGGAAAAGGCCTCCGGCAGATGCTACGGTCGCCAGGACGGCAATGATGACGGAGAGAACGTAGACAGGTTTTAGTTTGGTATCTGACATTGGTTTAACCTTTTTCCCAACGCGCGGGCTTGCTATTTGAGCCCCCGAACGTTGCCGCTCGGCTCGGTTCGCATATTCTGAATCAGCAAAGATACACCCGTCATATGATCCCGAACTTGAAGTCTTGGAGGGTTTGCCACCTCGAGCGTCCGCTCTAGCCGTTTTTTGACAGATCAGGGCCTCCGTCTTGTCACGCATCTGGCGGACCTAAGCTGAAATTCTCGAACTGCCTGAAGCACGGTCCTGACCCACTGACTCCCAACCCCCGTCGCCGCCGGCCCGAAGGCCGGTGGCTGTCCGATTTGCTGAAGCCCTGATCCATATCAATGTAGGCATGCTCGATTTGTGGTAATTCCATGCGCAAGCGTTAAGGAGGGACCAACCGATGATGCAAGAGATGATGAAAGAGTGTTGTACCGAAGAGGGCAAGCCCGACTTCGAGAAGATGAAGCAGTTCATGGAGCACTGTGGGAAGCAGCAGTTCAGCGAAGATGAGCTGGCCATGATGAAGCAGTTTTGCGC
>JABAOD010015363.1_pt1 | contig 10690 bp, 8 predicted proteins | sample 7062151 | NCBI WGS metagenome assembly JABAOD01 (sample SAMN14538626, study PRJNA623070) | marine sediment metagenome | biome: marine biome [ENVO:00000428]; feature: marine pelagic biome [ENVO:01000023]; material: deep marine sediment [ENVO:00002113] | place: India: Gulf of Khambhat ...
CGCGCGGCAATGGTTTTTGCCGAAATCATCTCGTCTATGACATAGGTCGGAGTGGACATGGTACCCCCTTGATTTTCCCGGCGCTTTGGCCGAAACCCCCGGCCAGTCTTTACAGCTACCTTGCCCTATGCCGACTCATTCTGAAACCCGCCAAATGCCATACACCGCGCAGCAGATGTACGATCTGGTGGCTGACGTTGGGTCTTATCCCAAGTTTCTACCGTGGACGGCCGCTGCACGTATCCGCTCGACAGAGCCAAAGGGGCAGGGGATTGAGATGTTTGGCGGACCTTGTCATTAGCTTCAAAGTCTTCCGCGAACGCTTTGGCAGCCGGGTCATGCTGTTCCCCGATGACATGAAAATAGACACGGAATATCTGGACGGCCCCTTTCAACATATGAAATCGAATTGGGCATTTTCAGATCGTGATGACGGCGGTTGCGATGTGTCCTTTTTCGTGGATTTCGAATTTAAAAGCAAAATCCTACAAGGCGTTATTGGTGTTGTTTTCAATGAAGCCATGCAGCGTGTTGTGCGGGCTTTTGAAGCGCGCGCCAGGGAACTTTACGGCTGACAAAACCGGCCTGAAATAGAAAACGCGCCCATCAAGGACGCGTTTCCAAATCGATTATATTGTTGTCTTAAGAAGACATGTCGTAGGCACGCTCGCCGTGGACAGACAGGTCCAGGCCGTTGGTTTCGGTCTCTGCATTCACACGCAGCGGGGTGATCATGCCAACCACTTTTACCAGAATGACGGTCACGACAATGGTGAAGACGCCGACAATGACAAGGCTTCCGAATTGCGCGGCGAAGCTGCCAGCCCCGAAGATGGCGATCATGATGGTACCGAAGATACCGCCGACACCGTGAACGGCGAAGACGTCCAGAGTATCGTCAATCTTCAGAACGTTACGGATCAGGTTCACGGCTTCCTGACACAGGATACCTGCAACCGCACCGATGATCAGCGCTTCGATCGGGCCAACAAAACCGGAGGCCGGGGTGATCGAGGCCAGACCGGCGATGGTACCGGTTACCAGACCGACAAGGCTAGCCGTGCCGTATTTGATCTTCTCCCACAGGATCCAGGTCAGAGACGCGGTCGCGGCCGAGATGTGGGTGACGGTCAGCGCCATCGCCGCGCCGCCGTCGGCGGCCAGCTGCGAGCCGCCGTTGAAGCCGAACCAGCCGACCCACAGCATCGCCGCGCCGATCATGACCAGGCCGGGGTTGTGCGGCGGAGTGGACTGGTTTTTGCGCGGGCCGAGGAAGAAGGCGATAATCAGTGCTGCCAGACCTGCGGTCTCGTGAACCACGATGCCGCCTGCGAAGTCCTTGACGCCGGTTTCACCGAAGATGCCGCCGTCCGACAGCATTCCTCCGCCCCAGATCCAGTGCGTAACCGGAGCGTAGCAGAGCAGCATCCAAAGCGACGAGAAGACCAGTACAAAGCCAAATCCAACGCGTTCAACATAGGCGCCGACGATCAGCGCCGGGGTGATGATCGCAAAGGTCATCTGGAAGGCGAAGAACAGCACTTCGGGCAAAGTTCCAGACAGGCTATCTGAATCGACGCCCGACAAGAATGCTTTGCCAAGCCCGCCCCAATAGGCGTTGCCCTCGCCGAAGGCGATGGAATAGCCGAAGGCCAGCCACAGGATGCTCATCACACAGGCGATGGCGTAGCAGTGCATGAAAACGCTCAGCACGTTGCGTGCGCGCACCAGGCCGCCGTAAAACAGCGCCAGTCCGGGCAAGGTCATGAACAGAACCAGCGCCGTGGCGACGATGATCCATGCGGTATCCGCTCCGTTCATTTGAAAGGTCCCTTCCTTTATTTTGGAGAGACGTGAAGCGGTTCTTTTCCGTTCAGAAAAGGGGCAAGGTGCCTTTGGGGTGGATTAAAATATATGCAATTTGCCATTTGGTGATTGTTTGTGCAGTGCATAGGCCGATTGCACATCTTTTAATCACGCATGAATCAACCTTTGATCGCCGCCAGAAACAAAAGCAGGGCATGTTTGACGGTTTCTGCACGGACATTGTCACGCCCTAGTGGCCCGAATTCGACAGTTTCGGTTCGGGTTGCGGCTGTTTTCGAAGCGGTACCAAAACAGACTCTGCCCTCTGGTTTGAATTCTGATCCACCGGGACCAGCGATGCCAGTGACCGATACACAAACATGGGCTTTCGAATGTGCCAATGCTCCTTCGGCCATCTCGCGTGCGACCTCCTCAGAAACAGCCCCAAAGGCAACGAGCGTGTCTTGTCGAACACCAAGCATCTCTCGCTTGGCGTCATTTGAGTAGGTCACGAATCCGCGGTCAAACACATCTGACGATCCGGCAATATCGGTTAGGGCCGAGGAGATCATGCCCCCTGTACAGGATTCAGCGGTTGCCAGTTTAAGGCCCTTTTCTCGGGCGGCCTGAAGGATTTCTTCGCTAACGGTCATATCAGGACGATATGGTAGAGAGCCCCGAAAGTGACAACAACAATCGCCGCCATGATGCCCGCAAGAACATCATCCATCATGACGCCGAATGGAGTCGACTTTTGATCGGCCCAGCTAACCGGCCATGGCTTGAAAATATCGAAGATGCGGAACGCGATAAAGGCGGTGATCCAACCGGGCCACAGAGCTAGTACGTCTACGCCCTGATTCCAAGCGCCTGCGGAAATGGGCCAAAGCGCAATCCATTGCCCTGCGACCTCGTCGATGACGATCTCTGACGGATCGTGATCATCCTTTCCGCGCGTTTCCTCGGCGGTCGCCCACCAACCTATGAGAAAGACGCCAACCGTAGCAACAGCAACGAGGGGAAACCCTCCGACAAGATGAAGCAGGTACAAAAGGGGCAGGGCGGCTGCGGATCCCCATGTCCCCGGGCCGGGCCGCATTAGACCCACGTAACAGACTGTCGCTAAAAGTCGGGTCATGACTTCACCAGAGTTGCTGTTGCAATCGAAGCAATTCCTTCACCACGACCTGTAAAGCCCAGCTTTTCAGATGTTGTAGCTTTCACTGAAACACGTTGTTTTTCAACGCACAGTGCCTCTGCCAACGCAGCGCGCATGGCATCGACATGAGGGCCGATCTTGGGGCGCTCGCAGATCAGGGTCACGTCACAGTTAGACAATATAAAACCGTTGGAACTGGCTTGCTCGATCGCGTGCTGGAGAAATATCCGGCTGTCCGCGCCTTTCCACTGGTCGTCGCTCGGCGGGAAATGCGCGCCAATGTCGCCCAGACCTATCGCACCATAGATTGCGTCGGTTAGCGCGTGCATCCCTACATCAGAATCAGAGTGACCGTTTAAGCCTTTATCGAAGGGAATTTTCACGCCGCACAGCATCACGTGGTCGCCTTCCACGAAGCTATGTACGTCAAACCCGTTGCCGCAGCGAATGTCCAAACCTGCCTCCTGTCGCAAGATCATTTCGGCCCGCGAGAAATCTTCGGGTCGCGTGATTTTGATATTGTTTTCGTCACCTTCAACAATGGCAACGTTAAGCCCGTAGGCAAGCGCGACTTCAACGTCATCTGCTGCTGAACCATCCGACGCAGCATGTGCCTTCCGAATGGCGTCCAAGTGAAACCCCTGTGGTGTTTGAGCCCGATAAAGTCCGTCCCGGCTTGTACTTGACGTGACCTTTTCCCCGTCTCCCCTCCAAAGCGCGTCACTGACTGGAAGGGCCGGGGCCGCCCCATCATGGGTTTCCAAAGCGGCTAGAACGCGGTCGATTGTGCCATTATCGATCAACGGTCGAGCGGCATCGTGGATAAGTACATGCGAAATGTCCGCACCTAGTAATTTCAGCCCGTTTTCAACAGAGTCTGCGCGTGTTTGTCCGCCGTGGGTACAGTGGACAATGCGAACGTGTTCGCCCAAGGCGGTTTTAAAATGGCCCTCGTCATCAGGATGAATGACGACAACCACCTCAGAGATGCCGTCATGGTTACAAAATTTTGCAACTGTGCGGCGTATGATTGGGGTGCCAGAAATCATCTGATATTGCTTCGCAACCTTCCCACCCGCGCGGGTTCCGCGTCCCGCGGCGACGATGATGGCTGCTGCTTTCATAGACATTCCTTTCCTTTGTCTCCCTTTACGGTTTGCATTGAGCGACAGCAAGTTTCATGAAAAACCAGACAATATGGTGAAAAAATAGGCATATTGTGTTTTTTGTCTAAATTTCCATCGTGTGGAATTGTCGAACGAGCCTTGAAGGGCTAACTAAATGCAGAACCGCCTAAGGATTAAGCGATTGTCCGTTCAACTCGCAAATTTCGAAATTACACCCCCGGTGTTTTTGGCGCCGCTAGCGGGAATCACAGATTTGCCCTTCCGCAATCTCGTATCGTCCTTTGGTGCGGGATTGGTTGTATCGGAAATGGTGGCCAGCCAGGAAATGGTGCAGGCCAAGCCCGGTGTGCGCGAACGAGCGGAGTTGGGTTTTGATCGTTCCAATACCGCCGTTCAACTTGCGGGGCGCGAAGCCCATTGGATGGCAGAAGCCGCCCGAATGGTCGAAGCGAACGGTGCACGGATGATCGATATCAACATGGGCTGCCCGGCCAAGAAGGTCGTGAATGGCTATTCAGGTTCGGCATTGTTGAAAGATCTTGATCACGCCTTAGGACTGATAGAGGCAGTGGTCGGCGCAGTATCCATTCCGGTGACTTTGAAGACAAGGCTTGGCTGGGATGACGACTTGCTGAACGCGCCCGAACTGGCACAACGAGCTGAATCTGCGGGCATCCAGATGATCACGATCCACGGTCGCACGCGTTGCCAATTCTACAAGGGGAGAGCCAATTGGGAGGCCATCTCTGGCGTGAAGGAAGCGGTCGATATACCGGTTATCGCCAATGGGGATATTGTTGGCAGTGTGTCTGCTGCAGAGGCCTTGGCGGTGTCCGGCGCGGACGGAGTGATGGTCGGACGGGGTGCTCAGGGTCGCCCTTGGATACTCGCGCAAGTGGCGCATGACTTGTTCGGTGGCCCCAACGTGGCGGCCCCAAAAGGCAAGGCTTTAACGGATATGGTTTTGGCACATTACGAGGCCATGTTGTCCTTTTATGGCGTGCCCCTGGGATCACGCGTCGCCCGCAAACACCTTGGTTGGTACATGGACGACGCCGGAACCGATCCGGCGCTGCGCCGTCTTGTTTTGACAGAAAAAACTCCAAGCCGCGTCATGGCTTTGATTGCTGACGCGCTTTCAACGGTTGAACAGGAAGCTGCATGACGGAAGATCTGACAACCAACAGCGTTTGGATTTCCCTTCCGATGCCCGGCTTTCTACTGGATGCCGATGACAGGATCGAGTCGATTAATCCAGCGGCCGAGCAATTTACCAATACATCTCTGCGTGCGGTGCACGGTTTGCCGGTTTGGGACAAGCTCGCCGTTGATGCACCGCTTGACGATGCGTTTTCGCGCGTTCGTAGCAATCATGCAGAGTTGTACATTAGCGATGTCGACGTAAGCGCGGGCAATAACGCGCCTGAATCCTGCAACATTCAGATTGCGCCCCTAATGGGCACCGAAGGTAAGGTCCTGCTGCTAATCTCGCCACGCAAGATAGCAGGTCGCTTGAACCGAGCCTTCTCTCCCAAGGGGTCAGCGAAATCGGCAATCGGCATGGCTGAGATGTTGGCGCACGAGATCAAGAATCCGCTGGCCGGCATCACCGGTGCTGCGCAGCTCTTGTCGATGAACCTTGGTCCAGAGGACCGTGAACTAACCGACCTTATCGTTGAAGAAAGTCGTCGTATCGTCGCCTTGCTGGAACAGGTCGAACAATTCGGCAATCTCGCTCCGCCTGATCGAAAGCCAGTAAATATTCACGATATTTTGGATCGCGCACGGAAATCGTCGATGGTGGGTTTTGCTGCAAACATGGAAATTCTCGAAGACTACGACCCGTCCCTTCCGCCAACCTTCGGGGATGGTGATCAATTGCTGCAGGTTTTCCTGAATCTCATCAAGAACGCCGCTGAGGCCGCAGGCCGTGACGGAGGAGAGCTTCAGTTGCGCACCTTCTACGATCGAACCCTTCGGATGAGAAAAGCTGACGGAACCCAGTCTCGACTGCCTCTGCAGGTCGAAATCGTCGATAATGGGCCGGGTATTCCTCCCGAGATTGCCAGTGATATATTCGATCCCTTTGTTTCGGGCCGTGAAAACGGAACCGGGCTTGGGCTCGCCCTTGTTTCAAAAATCATCACAGAGAATGACGGCATGGTTGCGGTCGATTCCGTGCCCGGGCGCACGGTCTTCCGCATCTCTCTTCCGGTTGTTCCCAAGGATCATAAGGAAAACACGTAATGGACGGCACGGTACTTGTTGCAGATGACGACCGCACGATCCGTACGGTACTTACCCAGGCGCTGACACGGGCCGGGTGCAAGGTGCATGCGACATCTTCGCTGACAACGCTTATGCGTTGGGTGGACGAAGGCAAAGGCGACCTTGTGATTTCAGACGTTGTGATGCCCGACGGCAATGGGCTTGAGGCGCTACCAAAGATACTGGAAGCACGTCCTGGCTTACCGGTGATCGTTATCTCCGCGCAGAACACAATCATGACGGCCATTCAGGCAGCTGAGGCGGAAGCCTATGACTATCTGCCAAAGCCGTTCGACCTGCCGGACCTAATGAAACGGGCCGCGCGCGCGCTGGATACCAAGCGCCGTACACAAACCCCGCGGACCGAAGCATCGGCCGACAGTGAGGGTGGAGATGATCTTCCACTGGTTGGTCGGACGCCGCAGATGCAGGCGCTGTACCGACTGGTTGCGAGGGTGATGAATACCGAATTGCCTGTACTGATCACGGGCGAAAGCGGAACGGGAAAATCATTGATCGCCCGCGCCATCCACGATTTCTCCGATCGCAGAAACTTGCCGTTCGTCACCGCATCCGCCGCGGACCTTGAAGGCGTAGATGGCCCGTCGAGTCTTGTCGCGCGATCAAAGGGAGGCTCGATTCTATTCGACGAAGTCAGTGATCTAAGTCACGACGCGCAGGCTCGTATCGTGCGGATGTTGGACAGTTTCGGAAACAACGCGCCGCGGATCATGGCGAGCAGCCAAAGTGACCTGATGTCGCAAATGGAGTCTGGGAACTTTCGGCAGGACCTATTCTATCGTTTGGGAGCCGTAACAGTCGCGGTCCCGTCGTTGCGGGAGCGTGTCGATGACATCCCGCTTCTGGCAGAGCATTTTCTGGCGCGTGCCGAGCGCGACGGGCTAAACCTTCGCCAAATGTCGGACGAGGCGATGGAGCTGATCCGTGCCTATAGCTGGCCGGGCAATGTTCGCCAGCTTGAGAATACGGTTCGTCGTCTCGCGGTTACCAGTTCCGAAGAACTGATCAGCCGGTCTGAGGTCGAGGCGGTTCTGGGCAATCAGCCTGAAATCGAACCTCTGGTTGGTGGAGGAGAAGGCGACAAGCTGTCTGCTTCAGTCGCCAAGCATCTTCGCCGCTACTTCGATCTTCATGGTGGTGTCTTGCCGCCTGCGGGTCTCTACGGTCGAATTTTGAGGGAGGTCGAGCTTCCTTTGATCGAAATCGCACTCGATGCAACGGGCGGTAATCAGGCGAAATGTGCGGACTTACTTGGGATAAACCGGAATACGCTCAGAAAGAAGATCACCGAACTCGATATTCGCGTGACACGCCGTCGAAAGTTGATGTAAAATCGCCACAGATTGCGACACAGTTGTTTCATACTTGTCACATTTCTTAGGGCGGTAAGCTGCCTAAGGCAGCGCAACTAACGAGGCTAGCAGTGGACGGGATAGCGCGCAGCGCGACCTGGAACCGGTTAAAGCGGCTGCGCCGTCAGCGGCGGGTCAGGAATTTCGCGACCCTAAGCCTCGTTGTCCTCGGGCCAGGGCTCGCGATTGCCACTCTATTGATGCTTGGCCCCTTCGATATGGGGGCGACCTCACCTTGGCTGCGTATCACGCTATTGGCCGACCTCATCTATGTGCTGGTTGTTGCGACATTGGTGTTCTATCGCGTTGCCGGGCTGATCTCGGCGCGCCGTCGGAAATCAGCGGGATCGCGTCTGCACCTTCGCCTAAGCGGCGTGTTCGCGGCGGTTGCGCTTATTCCAGCAGTGCTTGTCGCGGTCTTTGCGGGTCTCACCGTGAATACAGGGCTGGAAGGCTGGTTCTCTGACCGGGTTCGGCAGGTCGTCGGAACGTCTTTGGCGGCGGCGGAAGCTTATGAAGATGAACAACGCATTGACCTGATTGAAGATGCCGAGGCATTGGGGGCATTCTTGAGCGCTTCGCGTCGTGCGAGGGGGTTCGTTGACGACGGCGATCTTCGCCAAATTCTTTCGCAAGCACAGGGCCAAATTCAGAGAGGTCTTAAAGAAGCTTATATCATCAATAATTTGGGAGAAATTCGCGCAAGGGGAACGCGGTCATACCTCTTTGATTTCGAGCAACCAAGCCCTTACCAGATCAACCGTGCGACCGAAGGAGACACGATTGTCATCGAGGATTGGTCAAACAATGAGTTTCGCGCGCTTCTGAAACTGGAGGATTATATCGACCGGTATCTCTATGTCGCTCGAACCGTCGACGGCGAGATCTTAACCCTACTAGACGATACGCAAGAAACCGCGCGCCTGTACCAGCAATTGGAAAGCGAACGTGGGCGATTGTTGTTCGAATTCGGTCTTCTCTACCTTGGGTTTGCAGTGATCTTGATCCTTGCCGCAGTTTGGCTTGGGTTATGGTTTGCCGAACGTCTATCACAGCCTGTGGGTCGTCTCGCCGGTGCGGCGCAACGTGTCGGGGCAGGGGATTTGGACGTTCAGGTTCGCGAAGACCGGGGCGACGATGAGATCGCCATGCTGGGCCGGGTGTTCAACCAGATGACAGCGCAGTTGAAGCTTCAACGGGAAGCCTTGCTGGATAACACGCGACAGATCGAGAACCGCCGTCGGTTGTTCGATAGCGTTCTTGGATCGGTATCTGCCGGGGTCATTGGATTGGACAATCAGGGCCGGATCGACTTTATGAATAAGTCAGCCATGCGCTTACTGGCACTTGGGGACGATGATTGTCATGGGCAACTATTGGACGCAGTCGTTGCAGAATTTCAGCCTCTCCTTGAACGCCTGCCAGAAGCACGACAGGCCACCGTACAGGAAGAGGTTAAGGTCGCGCGTGGAGGTAAGCTGGAAAACCTGTTGGTTCGCGCCTCGACCCGTCGCAATCCGGAGGGGGAGCCAGAAGGCATCGTTGTCGCCTTTGACGATGTGACGGACCTTGTTTCTGCGCAGCGTATGGCGGCGTGGGGCGACGTCGCGCGCCGTATTGCGCATGAGATCAAGAATCCTCTGACACCTATCCAGCTTTCCGCCGAACGTTTGAAACGAAAGTTCCGACCATTGGTTGGGGATCAATCTGACAGTCTGGAGCAATATACTGAGGTTATCATTCGCCAGACGAATGACTTGCGTCGGATCGTCGATGAATTTTCAAAGTTTGCGCGGATGCCTGACCCAGAGATGCAGTTGACCGATCTAGCTGCCGTGTTGCGAGACGCAGTTTTGCTGCAAAAGAACGGGCAGCCGGATGTGTCATTTTTAGCCGAAATTCCCGATGGCGAAGCATTTGCGAATGCTGATAGCGGCATGATCAGTCAGGCACTGACAAACCTTATTAAGAATGCCGGAGAAGCTATTGAAACACTTCAGGAAAACCATCCAGAACGGAAGTTCAAACCGGAAATCCAAATTGCGATGGAGATCGAAGAGGACACTGCCAAGATAAGGATCGCGGACAATGGCGTCGGTCTGCCGCCTGACCGGGCAAGACTTTTCGAACCATATATGACGACGCGTGATAAGGGCACCGGGTTAGGTCTGCCAATCGTGAAGAAAATTATCGAGGAACATGGCGGAACGCTTTCACTAGTGGATGCGCCGATTTTTAACGGAAACGACCATTTCGGCGCATTGGCCGAAATCAGGTTGCCACTGGTGCGCAATATGGCTGCCGTGGCGGAATAAGAAAGAGAGACGGGTACAATGGGCGATATTTTGATTGTCGATGACGAGAGGGACATTCGAGAACTCATCTCGGATATTCTGATCGATGAGGGCTTTACCACTCGACTGGCTTCGAATTCCGACGAGTGCATGAATGAGATTAACCAAGCGCCTCCAGCGCTTATGATCCTTGATATCTGGCTCAAAGATAGCCGGATGGACGGGATTGATATTCTTTCTACGGTCAAACGAGACAACCCAGATATTCCAATCGTCATCATTTCGGGTCATGGCAATATCGAGATTGCGGTCGCTGCGATCAAACAAGGGGCCTATGACTTCATCGAGAAGCCGTTCAATATCGACCAGCTTCTGGTTGTCATCAATCGGGCGATGGAAGCATCCAAATTACGGCGCGAGAACATGGAATTGCGGCGAAAGGATGTGACCAACGCCGATATGATTGGTTCAAGTTCCAGCTTTAAGCTATTGAAAGGACAGCTGGAAAAAGTAACCAGATCGAATGGTCGGGTAATGCTGACCGGTCCTTCGGGTTGCGGGAAAGAAGTCGCAGCGCGATTTATTCATGAGCAATCCAACCGGTCGACCGCCCCCTTCATATCAGTCAATTGCGCGAGCATTGAACCTGAACGTATGGAAGAA